>TARA_R110001632_G_scaffold27435_1_pt1 | contig 84225 bp, 74 predicted proteins | sample TARA_R110001632 | Tara Oceans TARA_R110001632 (sample SAMEA4398266) | marine metagenome | biome: Polar Biome; feature: [SRF] surface water layer (ENVO:00010504); material: water (ENVO:00002006), including particulate matter (ENVO:01000060) such as... | depth 5 m
TGCACTCCTCTATTTATTTTACGTATTCTTTCCCAACTGTATGAACTGTACGCGGATTTAAGTCAGCGCATGATGGACACCTGCGCGCGCTTTGCCCCTGACATCAACGTTTACTCTATTGATGAATGTTTTTTATATTATGGTAAACAAGCCTCGCCCCCCTCAGTTGGCTGGGAAACCCTAGCGACAAAGATCAGGCAAACAGTGTGGCGAGAAGTCAGATTACCCATATGCGTAGGCGTGGGCCCTACACCTACTCTAGCGAAAGTAGCAAACCATGCGGCAAAAAATATTGAGGGCTTCAAAGGTGTAGCGGTAATCGATAAGAAAGATGTGCGTAAAGCTGTACTATCTCAAATGCACGTTACCGATGTATGGGGCATCGGCAAGCGCTTAGGCTTACGCTTAAATGCATTAGGTATTCATACCGCGTGGGAGCTAGCCAATCGAGACCCATCCCAAATCAGAAAAGAGTTTTCGATTGTCGTCGAAAACACAGTGCGTGAGCTAAACGGTGAAGTTCGCCACAGCTGGGATACGGTGCGCGCCGCCAAAAAAGAAATATACAGCACGCGCAGTTTCGGACAACGCATCACTGACTATCAACTGTTACGCAGCGCGTTAGCGAGCCATGGTGAAACCGTCGCATTAAAGTTGCGTAAACAAAAAAGCTTGGCGGGTAGCATGACGATGTTTGCGACCAGCTCTCCCCATGACGATGAAGGTTATTTCAGGCGCTCATATTTTCATCACTTTATTGCGCCCACCAGTGATACCCGCAATATTATCAAAGTCGTCGAAGCTGCCATGTCACAGCTGTTTAAATCCGGGGTACGTTACTATAAATGCGGCGTAGGCTTAATCGATTTACACGACCAAGGCTTGGTTCAATTTGATATGTTTAATCCGTCAAATGACAACCCTCAACTGATGGCCTGTATGGATACCATTAACGCCAAATATGGTCGGGCAACTGTGCATGTAGCGGCCAAAGGATTTGAACAAAAATTTGCTATGCGACGCGCTTTTCTGTCCCCACAATACACCACAAAATGGAGCGACATTCCGAAAATCATTTGTTAAGTTGCTCGAATATATGGCGTTGAGCGTATTAACCTAAACGACCTAACATTATGCTTATTTGCTATAATCTACTTTAAATGGACAAACACCGAGGCATAGTACTTAAATGAACAAACGAGGTTATGTTAGCTGGCTGATGTTTATTACAGGGGTGTTATCAATAGGCAATACCAGCGCCGAAGACAAGTTGGCGGACTTTCAATGGCAGCATAGAGTATTGATCACCCAATTGCCTTCTAAAGACGTCCTGGCACAATGGCAGGCGTATTTTACCTATCAACAAGCCGACCTTACGGCCCGCAAACTAATTGCTTTTGTACAGGTTGATAACACCGTCTATCAGTTGACCCAAGGGCAAGCGCAATTTACATCGGTGCATTTACGCCAAGATATACTCGCCCTGCTCGATCGACATCCTGATACCGTGTTATTAATCGGCTTAGACGGAGGTATTAAAGAAGTCTACCCATTAAGTGACTTTAGCTTGGAGCAGGTATTTGCTAACGTTGATTTGATGCCGATGCGCAAAGCTGAAATTGGCCGCTAAATAGATTACTCAATCATCGTTGGAATATAGTCACAGTGGCGCAATGAGCCAATATCTATGGGTACATTGATTGGACCTTTAAACACAGTAGAAACCAACTCCGCCATATTTTATATTCTAGTAGAAGCCGCGCTGCGTTAAGTTATACAAATGAATTAAAGCGTAAAAGTGAGTATCAGCAGCTTCGTCAACAATACAACCTGATGATTTAGCTATAGTGGTGCACGACGCGCAATATTTGTCTCGGTATTTTTTACCATTCCAGCTGGAGCGATGCGGTAAATGTAAATAAACTTGTTAGTTTCTAATGTTTATTGCAAAAATCATATAGAGTTAGATAACTATTGATTTATATAGAATACTTCGAGATATGAAATCTTTGACTTTTAATCAACTGCAATTGCGTATTCTCGCTTTACTGTTTTTCCTTTTTACGAGTGCGTTGGTAGGCTATCGAAATTTCATCGAATTACCTAAGCTTGAGCGCAGCATTGAACGGCTGTCAGAGCGAGAACTTGACACCTTAACGTTCAGTATAAAAAACATGCTCAACGCGTTATCAAGAACAGGGTTCGATTATGCAGTCTGGACATCAACTCACGAATTCATGCGCGATCAGAACCAAGATTATATTGACGAAAATTTAGTTGACAACACCTTCGAAAGTTTAGAATTAGATGGCATGTTTTATTTGAATGAAAAACGACAACTGACTGCCGGCAAAGGACTAAATTACCAGACAAGAGCGGCTTTACACTTTTCTTTTTATGATTTTATGAAATACCCTCATAATTTGCTTATGTTACCAACACCAACAAGCGATGTTGCTGCGCCTGCGACCATGGGTTTTTTAACCACCGAGCACGGCCCTGCTATGTATAGCGTGACTCAAATAAGAACGTCTGACAAAGGTGGCGAGAACCGCGGTTTTCTGATTTTAATCAAGTTAATTGGCGATAAATTTATTGCAGATTTAAGTCAATACACGATGACCACCCTTTCATTTAGTGCTTTGCCTGAAAACAACAATGTTACGGATATGAAGCGTTGGAATGAAAAATCGAGCGTGAATACGGTCAAGCCTATCAGCAATATATTAATCGAAGATATGAACAGGCAGCCTGTTGTGATGCTTAAAATGGAACACAGCGTAGGACATATGCCAAATATCATCAATGGCCAAAGTTTGATTTTTATTACGTTGATTAGTTTTTTGTTCTATATGGTCTATCGTCTTGTATCCATCACCATTATCAAACCCGTTAGAGAATTAGCCAGTGATATTAAAAATCAGGATTCAATAGAACAATATGGCCAATTAAACGAAAAATATGCCGTACAAGAGCTCATTACTGTCTCTAAAAACGTGAACGAACTCATGTTTACGATACACAAGCAGAATGAAATATTGGCTCGGCAAGTTAATACGGATCAACTTACCCAAGTGATGAATCGATATGGGCTAAAAATGGAGTTGGACAAGCACAAAGACCAATGTATTCGACTCAATGTTGGGTTTGTTGTTGTGATGTGTGATATCGATCATTTCAAACAGTACAACGATGATAACGGCCATATGAAAGGCGATGAAACACTATTTGCCGTTGCACAATTATTAGACCAACAGTGTAAACGACCTTCGGACACATGTGCTCGCTTTGGCGGTGAAGAATTCACTCTATTATTTAGTGAGATGTCTGAAAATAATTTACAGAGAAAGATGGAAGAAATTATGACGGCTATGGAAACTCTTAATATTCCCCACTCAAAATCACCAACAGCTCCATACGTCACAGTGAGCTTAGGTGCCACAATTGTACGTCCATCAGATGTGATTGATTATGCATTAGCCACTGATGAAATATTTAAAAAAGCCGACAATGCACTTTATCAAGCTAAAGCTAATGAACGTAATGGTTTTGTTATAAATTATTTTACATCGAATAAATAAGTTAAAGGAGTTGAGTTAAATTAATCCCGCTATCAAAGTTAGTTTACGAATGTCTTCGCTAAAGTAATGTTAGTTTATATGCAGATTATCCACAATGAGTGTCTACCAAAGTACAAATAAAGGCTGCATGCATGAACAAATTTAAATTAATTACTATACTGACTCTTACAACATTGGCACCATTCGCTTGGGCTGATGTAAGCGTTACAGGTACATTGACTTCTGATTATGTATTTCGTGGAATAAGTCAGACAGATAGCTCTCCTGCAGTTCAAGCAAGTCTAGATTATGAGCATGAAAGTGGTTTTTTTTCCGGAGTATGGGCATCTAATATTGATTTTGGCGATGATGCAGATGCCGAAATTAATTTATATGCTGGATATTTTTCTGAAGTTAATGAATCACTTTCTTACGACATATCTTATACGTATTACGCATATACTGGTTATAGCAGCGAAGAAGATTATGACTACGGCGAAATTATTTTAAACGGCTATATTTATGCATTCACATTAACATTTTCTCTTACCTCTGATTATGCAAATTCTGGTGATGCCGCACAGTATATTGGTGTCGCCTATGATTTTGATCTGCCTAATGAATATGCATTAGCACTTCAAAGTGGCTACACAATGGGCAATGCATGGGAGGACAGCGAATATATAGACTACGGTGCAACAGTTTCAAGAATATATAACGGTTTTGATGTATCAGCAGCAATTATCAATACTGATATTGATGATGACGATACAGCAGATGTTCGCTTTGTTTTGAGTGTCGAACGCACTTTTTAAATACTCTATTGGAATGTAAACACACTTAAATAACCTTACATAAAGCAGATTCAGTGATGTATAAACAAAAAAATAAGGTTTTAAGTTTTTACTTAGAAAAATCATAAAAAGTCCCTGTAAACCGCCTGCTCTCGTCTCCGAACAGCTGTGAGAAACTCAATACCTAATGTCAACTTGTGGCTAGCAGTTGTCGAAAATCTTAGCAAACACGTTATGACGGCAATGTCGGATCAGCAGCCATTAACCAAACGAATATCATTGTCCGCTTCTCGCTCAGGCTGTGTGAAAACTATTGATCACCTTTCGGACTAAAAATGGTGTTATTATGACCAATCAATCTTAATGTTTTAGCTTATTACCCCTCCGCTTTTAGTATTATTTAAAGGTCAGTCAAATCAGAGAGAATCTGCAATGTCTCACCATATTCAAGGTCAATTAAGAACGCAAGTCACCTTATTACCCGAAGTGCTAGACGATTTTGTCACCGAAGATGACCCTGTTCGAATCATTGATGTATTTGTGAATGAAATCAATCTTAAATCTTTGGGTTTTAATCGGTTGCAGGCAAAGCATACGGGGCTTCCTTGTAACCACCCTGCATCACTGCTCAAGTTATATATTTACGGCTATCTAAACCGTGTTCAATCAACTCGCCGTTTGGAAAAAGAGATACATCGTAACGTGAATTAATGTGGTTACTTGAGCGCTTACAACCTGATTTAAAAACCATTGTTGACTTCAGAAAAGACAAAGGTAAAGGTAAAGGCATTAAAAATGCCTGTCCTCAATTTGTTGAACTGTGTCGCCAAATGAATATGTTCAGCGATGCAGTCGTGGCGATTGATGGCAGCAAGTGTAAAGCAGTGAATGTCAAAAAGAATAACTTCACACCCCAAAAAGCCAAAGACCACATCGCCAGAATTGAGAGCAGTATTAGTGAATACCTGTCGAAGCTAGATAATGTAGATGCGAATGCCAAGGATGATAAAGGCGTTACGTTAATGAAAGATAAAGTGGCGTAGCTCACCAATCAGCTTGTTGAGTTACAAGAAATTGAAGAAGCAGTCAATGCACATCGAGACAAGCAAATATCATTGAACGACCCTAGTGCTAGGCTCATGAAAACAGATAACATGAATCCCAAGGTTTGCTATAACGTACAAAGCGCAGTCGATACAAAACATTATCTTATCGTCAGCCACGACATTACCTTGTCGACAGTCCGAGGCCAAATCACACCTGTTAAAACGCAAGTGCAAGAGGCGCTGAACAGGAAAAATATCACCATTATCGCCGACAAGGGCTACTTCAGCAGGAATGATATTAACGCCGCTCAGAACTTAGGTGCGATGGCTTTAGTGCCTCAAATCGATACATCTGGATCAAAAAAGAAAGGTATATTCAATAAATCATTGTTCAAGTATGACAAGGACAACGATATTTATATTTGCCCAGCTGGCGAGACACTACTACATAGGCGAAACGTGACAGAAAGTGGCTTAGAGCAGAAGGTGTGCGTCAATCATATCGCATGCAGAGACTATAAAATTCGAGCTCAATGTACTCAATCAGAAAAAGAGCCGAGGAAAATGCGGCGTTGGATACATGAGGCTGAGATTGACGTAATACAAGCCAGATTAGATGCCATACCTGAAACGACAGTCATTAGAAAACAAACCGTAGAACATCCATTTGGCACCATTAAAATGTGGATGGGCCCGACTCACTTCTTGATGACACGCAAGAAGAATGTCAGTACCGAAATGAGCCTGCACGTTCTGGCCTACAATCTAAAACGAATGATGTCGATAGTTGGAATACCCACGCTAATAGCAGCCATGCGGGAATAATGGCTAGTTATCGTCAAATCCCTCTTTAAACCCCGGCCATCACGGCTATTTACCCGCAACTTTAGAACGACGACTTAAAAAGTCGACATCACTGCTTGATTGCTCTCGACCTAAATAGCTCGTTTAAATATTTTTATATTTGAGTCAAAGGCACACAAGACTCAATTTTTCACGGATAAGGGTTTTCACACAGCCTGCGCTCAAAAATGTCGATCGGCCTATGCAATGTACAACAAACTGTTGCAGAATTTAATCTGTTTTCATATGGTACACATCGACTAAAGGGTTAAAAATACCGCCAATAGCTTGGTTGCTACTGGTGTCAACTGTGCGGTAACGTTTATTTTTCTGTGATATCAGAATCAGTGGCTAAGTGTACAGTCCACGTAGCGCGTTTTACGCATTTACGTTAGCCCTAATTATTATCTTGCTGGACTTGTGCAAACTGCTAAGCTGCGGCCCATAATATAGAATAGGAATACCCTTGATGTTACTGGCAGTTTTGGCGTTAATATTTGGCCTAGGTCTTTTGGTGTGGAGCGCCGATCGGTTTGTTGATGGCGCAGCAGCTGCGGCCCGTTATGGTGGTATGCCTCCGTTACTGATTGGTATGTTGGTCGTTGGGTTTGGGACGTCAGCGCCTGAAATGGTGGTATCCGCTATGGCGGCAGCGGATGGGAATCCTGCTTTGGCGCTAGGCAATGCCTACGGATCAAACATTACCAATATCGCGTTAATAATCGGCTTAGTGGCTTTGCTTAGCCCTATTAATGTGCACTCTCAAGTACTTAAAAAAGAACTACCGCTGGTACTGGCCATTACCCTATTTGCTGGCTGGCAAATGTTTGACCATCAATTAAGTCGGTTCGACGGTTGGTGCTTACTGGGTGTGTTTGCTGTTGTCATGACCTGGTCTGTTTGGCAAGGCATGCGCAATCCCCATGATCAGATCTCAAACGAGATGACCACTGAGTTAAGCAGTAATAGTATGACGCTAAAGCAAGCCCTAAGCTGGTTAGTACTGGGTTTAGTGTTGCTTGTTGTAGCCTCTCGCCTGCTGGTATACGGCGCAGTCTATATTGCACAAAGCTTAGGGGTGAGCGACTTAGTCATTGGTTTGACCGTCGTTGCGATTGGTACCTCTTTGCCGGAATTGGCCTCATCCTTAATGGCCATCAAAAAAGGTGAGCATGATATTGCGCTCGGTAACATTATTGGTTCGAATTTATTTAACACCTTAGCGGTAGTCGGTATTGCAGTGGTAATTGAGCCGATGCATATCGATGCGATATTCTTAAGCCGCGATTGGACCTTGACCTTTGCTTTAACAGTGGCCTTGTTGGTGTTAGGTATAGGTTATAAAAAACAGGGACGGATCAACCGGCTAGAAGGCGCTTTACTGCTGACTGTATTTTTTGCATACACGGGGTATCTTATCAGCAGCGCATTCTAAATTCAAAGTGAAGCAAGTCTAATACTTTATTAGGCTTTTTTCCTACGCTATTTCTTTACAGGAATATCTTGCAGCAGCTTTAAAATAGCGGGGTTGTTATTTAATTTAGCTAGGTCAATTAAATAACTTTTTTCAAGCTCTTGCATAGGTTGGTCGCCCAATAATTCGATTACCGACTGTTCTTCTCCATTAGCGATAGACGTTTTTAAGGCTGCAAAGTTCGCAATGCCGTGTTTAATATCATCAGTCATATTTGTTCTCTTTCGTTATGCTTCGTTAAATGTTCTTTATTACGTTATTTCTCAATACTCTTACTAACAATATGACCGGGCATAATGCAATTCAACGTTTTGAATGAACTAAACACGTAATAAAAACTACCCGATAACAAATAAGTCCATAAAGCGATTTACTGGGGTGCTCTCAAGTTTGGCTTGATCTTTACAAAGCGTGAAGATGGTTTCGCATTGTTGAGTTGGAAAACGCGATGCCAAGTTAGATTTGAATTTTTGCTCTAGCAGCGGGAGCCCCTCTTCACGACGACGTCGATGACCTACTGGGTACTCTACAACCACCTCTTCTGTCTTGCTGCCGTCTTTAAAGAATACCTGTATAGCATTGGCGATCGAGCGTTTATCAGCTTCCAAATACTCTGCGCTAAAGCGTTTGTCTTCGACAATTTCCATTTTGTCACGCAGTTCATCTATGATGGGATGCGCGTTGTGAAACGCATCTTCATAATGCTCAGCGGTTAGATTGCCAAATGCCAACGGAACAGCAACCATGTATTGCAAGCAATGGTCGCGGTCGGCCGCGTTGGCTAGCGCGCCTGTTTTAGAGATAATGCGAATGGCTGACTCGTGGGTGCGTATCACAATTTTCTTGATATCCGCTAAGCGAGTATTTACTTGAGGATGCAAAATAACCGACGCTTCTGCTGCGGTTTGTGCGTGAAACTCAGCAGGAAAAGAAATCTTAAACAAGATGTTTTCCATCACATATGAAGCATAGCCTTGAGAAAACGAAAATTTACGTTGCGCCTCTGGTTTTAGCGCTTGGTCTTTGTTCGTTTTTGAGAAAGAGACATCATAAAATCCCCACTGGGCTGCCGTTAACACGCTTGGTATGCCCATTTCGCCGCGCATTGACATGTCTGCCAAACGAACCGCTCTGGACGTAGCATCCCCCGCGGCCCAAGATTTACGAGAACCCGCGTTTGGTGCATGGCGATAAGTGCGCAGCGCAGAACCATCGACCCATGCTTGGGATATGGCCGCCATAATTTGCTCTCTGTTGCCGCCCATCATTTTCGTGACAACCGCAGTTGATGCAACACGTACCAATAATACATGGCATAAACCAACTCGGTTAAACGCATTTTCTAATGCGATAACGCCTTGAATTTCATGGGCCATAACCATGGCTTCAAGCACTTCTCGCATAATAAGGGGCTGCTCGCCATTTGATAATCTGACTTGCGACAAATGATCCGCCACGGCCAAAATGCCACCTAAGTTATCTGATGGATGCCCCCATTCAGCCGCCAACCATGTGTCGTTGTAATCAAGCCAGCGAATGATGCAACCAATGTCCCATGCAGCTTTTACTGGATCGAGCCTGTGTGACGTACCGGGCACTCGGGCGCCATTAGGCACAAGTGTACCTTTTACAATGGGTCCGAGGTGTTTAGTGCACTCAGGAAAGCGCAGCGCAAGTAATCCGCAGCCTAAGGTGTCCATCAGACAGTTACGAGCCGTATTTAATGCTTCTTCGCGATCGACTTCAAAGGCCAGTACATAATCAGCGATGTCTTGAATGACGTCGTCATAGTCAGGGCGATTGTTAATATCTGCATTACTGGTCATTTTGTATCCTTTTCGGTTACGGTCATGGTTTGATGTAATGTTTAAGCAATATAATTTGATGCTTAGTCAGCGTGAACGCTTACGCTATTTCGACTTACTGACTAGCTTCAGTAAATAGATCGGTAATGGCCGGATAACGTTATAAACAACATAAGCGATTGCCGCAAAAACCAAACCACCTATAAGCGGCAATACTGCACCAAATCCCACGCTTGAAACGAGCGCATAACCCAATAGAAATGGCGGTTGGTAAATAGGTAAAAATAACGCGGCCATTATAATAGTTGGTAGAACAAGCATAGAAAGAAGTTCAACGTATCCGCTGTAAAATAGTATAGAAATAACCAGGGCGTAAACCCCAGCACCTAACAGTTGCAGCCACACTTTTCGCGGGTAAACGTCACCATACTGTTTGGTAAGAAAAGTGGTTAAAAACCAAGTAAATATAGGCAGTATAATTAATCCCCACCAATTGGAAATGGCGGGCAAGGAGGGGTCATTCAAAACGTAGTGCTTTGGTACGCCTGACGTCAAATGTTGCCATATTAGCTGTACAAAAATATATCCTACAACTAGCGAAGTCAGTAATAAACGTGAGTTGTTACGCAAAGTCAGCATCATTTTCCTGCATTAGTTTTGGTTAACTTACGTTATCTGCTCGTTTTTTGGTATACCAGTGAAAGTTTGTTACAAACAATTTACCGCAGCAAAAAGCTTTTGACGAAGGCTCAGCCATAACGTCACTTTGCTGTATACAGCTGAAAATCTGATACAAATAGGCAATACACGGACATGCAACTCTTGGGCTTGTGAACAATGTAACATTAAATGCCCGCAATGAAGGCGCTGATAAGCGATAGGTGCTTTGAACAAAAAGGTTAGCGTATGATCTAGCATTTTTGGTGATTGCTATTTTTTTAAAAGTTATACCGTGCAATAAACATGTTTTGAACCGCAAAAACCTGTTTTACTATCAATATTTTAACGGTCACCACCTTCGACAAACCAGATAAAATTCAATTGGTTACAATTAATTAACAGCTCATAACAAACCTAACTTTTTGTGACTCACTTTACCGTTTTTTCTTGTTCTCGATTTATATTGATGACAATATTTGTCGCCTCATAGCATTAGAATAAATATGGCCACAAGAATGCAATTTATATCAAAAGATGAAAGGCATAACGTAGCAAAGCAAACAGCAAAAATACGACAAGTCGATCACGCTTACATAGCATTATCAGAGCGTCGAAACGAAGGACAGACTGACGAGGTAAACGCATGAACAAACCTAAGCTATTGGTGCTTGGCACGCAAACTGAGCGCATGGCGGAGAAACTTAACCAAGTCTTTGATGTGATAAGCACTTCTGGTGCGGACCAAGAGACGATGATTGTGCAACATGGGAGCGAAATCGAATACGTGTTATCAAGGTTCCACGGAAATTTGAAACGCGTCGATATGGAGCGTATGCCAAAACTTAAGGTCATCTCGAACTATGGTGTCGGATACGACTCAATCGACACCAGGGCTGCTGTCGAACTGGGTATCATAGTTACGCATACACCTGATGTACTGAACGATGAAGTCTCGAACACTGCCATTATGTTGCTGTTGGCTTGTGCTCGCAATCTGATCCGAGATGAAAGTTATCTTCGGGCGGGACGTTGGCCAAAGGACGGCAGTCCACCGCTGTCAACCTCGGTGAGCCATAAGGTGGTAGGGATCGTCGGCTTCGGTCGCATCGGTCAAACCATCGCCGAAAAATTGGGCATATTTGGTACCGACATCGTCTATCACGCACGCAATAAAAAAGACGTGCCTTATAGATATTATAAAGATTTGACCCAGATGGCAGCGGATGCGGATTTCCTGATTGTGATTACACCCGGTGGGGCAAGTACGCGACACCTAATCAATACTAATGTAATTGAAGCGCTCGGCCCTCAAGGCTGTCTTATCAATATATCTCGGGGCAGCGTTGTAGACGAAGACGCATTGATTAGCGCTCTCAAGACGGGCCGCCTCGGTAAGGCAGGACTTGACGTGTTTGAAAATGAACCTCATGTACCAGACGCCTTGATGGAAATGGATAACGTGGTGTTACTGCCGCATGTGGGTAGCGCCACGGTAGAGACTCGTCAAGCCATGGGAGATTTAACGGTAGAAAACTTGATCGCATTTTATCGCACAGGCAAGACAGTGACGCCAGTACCAGAATGTCGAGACATGTGAGTTATGGTGCGGCTACTAGGCCATGTTTTGTTATGTGAAAATCATCCGTTATATGGCTGGCAGCTGAATTTTCGTATACCACAATTCAACACGCCATTAGCGCACGTAATAGCAAGATGAAGTAGTTTGTATTTAATGGGCAGCTTGGTAATGACAGCCAAGCTTGCAGCAAACTACGGATAATATGTGCTTCTTACTGTTAGCTGTTACCGATTTGCGCTGTAGGTTAAATTGGCTACTCGCATGGCCCCAATGCCATATCAAATAGTCACGCGCAGCAGTCATACACAGTGGAGGTTGTTCTTCACTCTACCCTTTGAAAAAGCTACATACGGAAGTAAAATTCTTACCCCTCGTGTCATTTTAACAATCTCTATTTGGTAAAACAGAATAGTTTCATTAGCTCGCCAGCTTAGTGATGGTGTAGTTTTCAGCCGTAAGCATAATGTTAAGTATGCTTATATGCCCCTTGGCACAGTACTTGATTTACTGATGTCGATTTTGGCTGTTTTGCTTACGCATTATAGATTTATGTCATTGAGTTAGATCATTCGATAAGGGCTGAAGCGGCTTAATGATTGCGCAGAAATAGCGAATTTTTGCATATTAAGCAGTAAAGCAAACGCCTAGTTTGGGGGCGCGTATTTTATGTTGGTGGCGTATGACCAGTCACAACTAATTTGTCGACTATTATCATTTTGGAGAAAAATATGTTTTTTGAATCTTGGGGCGAAATCGTCCGGATTATTATTACGACCCTAATAATTTATCCCTTTTTAATATTGGCTACGCATTTGGTCGGCAAGCGCTCTTTTGCAAAAATGAATAATTTCGATTGGATTATTACGGTAGCCACAGGCTCTATTCTCGGCTCTGCAATCTTGTTGAAAGACGTTGTGGTAGTAGAAGTATTAGTCGCCGTGAGTCTTCTTTTACTACTACAGTACTTACTGACGCTATTAAGCGCTCATTTTTCTGGGTTTGATAAGACCGTAAAGACCTCACCACAATTGGTGTTCTTTAACGGTAAATATCTAACTGATGCCATGAAGGATGCACGGCTGACCTGCACGGAGGTTGAAGCAGGTATCCGCAAGGCTGGCTTCGGTGATTCGAATCGTGTAATGGCTGTTGTATTTGAGGCTGACGGCGAATTAAGCATTATAGCTAAAAGTGAAATAAGCAACGGGCTTATAACGAAGCTGCGTAATGAAAGCGCATGATGGGAACGCTAACATTAAGCGAAGGATAGGTGGCAGGTGCTAAATAAAATAACGTTACGTCATAACGAAACAAACAAGAAAGCAAAGATAAAGGACCTACAATGACATCTGACTATTTTCATTTCTTGAACCTTATCGGAGTCGCATTTTTTGCAGTCGCGGGCACTCTATTGGGGTATGAAAAAAAGGTCGGTGGCTTTGGCATAGTGGTCGTCGCTTCCGTTACCGCTTTGGGTGGCGGCTCACTGAGAGACTTACTTTTGAACGAGCCTGTTTTCTGGGTCGCGGATCAAGCGTACTTATATTCCACGTATGGGGCGACCATTATCGCTATCATCTTCATTCGTTATTTACCTCACGTATCTAACTATTATTTCTTGCTTATTGATACCGTTGGCATGGCAATATTTAATATAGTAGGCATTGAAAAGTCTTTAATAGAAGGTACGGGCATGTTGATTGCGATCACCATGGGGACGACGACCGGGATATTTGGTGGCCTTATCAGAGACGTAATTTGTCGCGAGGTACCCTCTGTTATGCGCGGAGAAATGTATGCCTCAGCCTGTGTCGCAGGCGGTTTGGCCTATGGGGCGCTATTTTATTTTGGTGCACCATACATTTGGTGCATTCTCGGCTCACTTTTTACAACGGTGTTTTTAAGAATGGGTGCCCTACATTGGGATTGGCAACTTAAATTTTTTAAAAAAAGGTATCGTCAATAGCAAAGTCAGTTTATTGCCCTATAGGCTATCCCCCTGCCCTTGCTGCACAATCCCCTCTGTTGGCGCGTTCAATTTTTGAGCGTGTTTTCAAATGGTTTATATCCGCCATTTTATTATAAAGCCTAATAGATTACGCAACACTGACGTTTTCGGGTTCTTATGGCCGGATATAATGCGTAGACCCGCATCGCTCTATAAACTGTCGCAAAATCTGGCTTAGGTAATTTCCGTAATGCACTAGGTACAATGCCGAATAGTATATGACGAGGGGTTAAACGATGATTAACGTAGGCCATAACTCTTTTTTAGAAGGAACCTCATTATGAAATCGAATAAGCGATTAACAGAGTTACAAGAAAGCTATCAGGCGATGGTTGATAGTGTTGAAGAATTTGTGGTCAAAGAAGGGAAAACCTTACAGCAGGCTTTCCATGCCGCTGAAGAAAAGCTCGGTAATACAGCAGAAACAAGCAAAGCGAAAATACAGCAAGCGAGCAAAGAATTAAAAGATAATTTACGTTTATGGGGGGAAGCTGTAGAGGGTGTCAGTGAAGCCTATAAAGATCAAATAAAATTCGACTTAGCTTATGTAAACAGTTCAGCTTGGAGCAAATTACAGAGCATCGCTAATACAAGCACAGCAGAGTTAATGGAGTTCACAACATCGCTTAAAGAAAAAGCACAAGCGGTTGTAACAGAAAACCATCTGGTTGCCCATCAAGAGCACATCTTATGGGGTTCTGAACATGCTTTATGGCTAGACGAGATCGCGTTCTGGCGTAAGGAACATGACCAAGCGCTAACCAAACTTTCTGACATTGAAAAGGAACTTAAGCAGCAATCAATCTCTTTGGCTGAACATACTAAAGCTATTCAAGCGCATGCAGAAAGTGACCACGAGCATGAAAAAATTATGAAAGATGCGGAACAGGATGTTACCAGCAAAGTCTTCGAAGCTGCGGATGAAAAAGAAAATCCGGTGCATCAACACGAGCGTAAATTACATGCCAAAAATGCCGAAGCGCATCTTGCATTAAAAGCACAGCATTTCAAAGTAATGGCCATGATCAATATGCTTTATAAAGAAACGCATAAAGCCGATTAGTAAATGTACTTAGAAAAATCACCACTCAAATAAACCGTCACCTTGGGCTATTTTTAGCCCGAAGGTGCGTTTACGAAAGCGTTGTTATTGATAGGTTCTTTTTACCCAGCCAACCAAATACCAGCAATCCGCCGTATTCTTAGATTGCCTGATTGCGGAAATGTCTTCCAGATTTTTAAGACTGGTTTCTAATTCAGCTTCTGTCAGTGCACTGCGGTCGTAACGAACCAAATGGGTATTGATTTTAGTCAATAAATCTTTACCACTCGTTGTGTTGGTGCGCCGTCCCCTAACAAACCACATACACCAAATAACCATGGCGTCATTCTCACTTAAGTTTACATCTTGTAAATCGCTTACTTGGCGCAGCAATTCGATAAACGCAAAAATACCCAACCAAGGCTCACGTTTATTTGGCATGCCGGGAGGGTGCGTTTTAACAATCTGGTCAATCAAGGTATTGATACTGAGTTTTATATTGCCCGGCTTTTCAGTTTTTACCCTGGTAGGTTTCTCTGCTGAGCCTTGAACTGGAATGGGTGTTTTAGGCGGTCTGACCAAAATAGACGGAGTAAGTGTCGTGTTGATAAAATCGTCAGTTGAGTCGGGCTCTATGCCCATTTTTATAAGTGAAGTACGTAGCAATACGTTAACTTCCTGTTGTTTGTTGTTTGCCACCTCATAGTTGGGTTCCATTTACATACCTCCTATTCATTTTTTATTTTAGTTTGCTTTACCAGCGATGCTCACGAACCTAAAGCCCTTAATTAAGGCAATCGACCACTGAAAATACGGGTTGAGTTGCACGCCTCTTTTAAGGGAATAAAAGGTTAGTTCCTTCGTAAGCGTTAACGCTCTCTCTAGCAGGCCCTCATAAGTGCTGGCAAACCGACATACACTGAATGAGTTATTGACCCTCGAAGCTTTCGTCTGTTGAGATATGTTACCACAAAAACGACTGCAAATCTTTTCTAAGACAAGTATTGTGGGTTATAGAGAGGTTGTTTAGTAGCGCTTTATAGCGAAATGCGGGTCATTAATTAGCCGAAATAACACATTTTAAATATGGTTTCATTTCACACGAAATTAGCCTGTTTAAAAGCGATACCAAAAGCTCAACACTATACATTCTAACGATGAATAGCAGAGAGATTTTGTCCAAAAAACGACATTGACATGCGTAATGACCGACAAAGATAAAACCTAGCCCCTTTGCCTTGGGCGAGCATTTTGAGACCAACGCTATAAAAACAAAGCGTTGGTTAACGGTGAGTCAACGATATGTCAGCCAACAATGCGACCTGACTAGTCTAACAACTGGCCCAACTGCGCATAAGATTGTGGTATACCCCTGTCAGGCGTTTCACTTCTGGGTCGTTGCTGCCAAGTTCTACCGTTAAGTTTTGTATAGATTGGTCTAAATCAAACAGCATACTGCGTTGATCGTTACTTCGGACCAAGCTTTCTATCCAGAAGAAAGAAGCAGTTCTAACACCTTTCGTTACTGGATTAACTTGATGCAGACTATTGGCCGGGTACAAAATAACGCTGCCAGCGCCAAGCTTAATTTGTTGCAATCCGAATTGGGTTTCAATGCTCAGCTCGCCACCGCCATAGGACCGTGGTTCAGATAAAAATAAGGTCGCAGATATGTCTGTACGCAGCATTTGGTGGCTGCTAGGGATAGGCATCACTGAACTGTCTACATGCAAACCGTAGTGTTCGCCACCTTGATAACGATTAAATTTAGGCGGATATATTTTATTCGGCAACGCTGATGACATGAAAAGTGCATTACCTGATAGTTTACGAATAATATTATTTCGTAGTTCCATCGCCAGCGCGCTGGTGTCATCTAACTGTTGGTTGTATTTCACTTTTGAGGCTTGACTACCTGCTGTGTGCTTACCGTCTAGCCACTGACCTTTATCTAACGCTTGGGTAAATTGAGTTACTTCTTGTTTGGATAATAGATCTTCAATAACGGTTAACATTGGGCTCTCTTTATACAGGCTGTTTCTATCAATAATAAGTATCGCGATGAAGACTTAAGGGTTCTGTTACTTTCAATTCTAAGTAATTAATTTATCGCATAAATTAATTATGCTTAGGCCTGATCTTTGTTACGCCCGAGGGCAGTGTTAAAGCTACTATTTCAACGTGCTTTTTTAAAGCATTTTTTAATGTGAATGTGACCGATAAGGCTAATAAATACAATCAAGGGTGATATCGTTAATGGTTTCACACCCTGTTAGCGCCATTGCTAGTTCTAGTTCTTGTTGCAATAAGGTTAGGCTATGAGCCACGCCTAGCGCGCCCGCAACCGCTAAACCATTTAATACCGGGCGACCAATTAGTACCCCATTTGCCCCCAACGCAATGGCTTTAAAAATATCAGTGCCCCGGCGAATGCCACTATCAAGTAAAATAGAAAACTGATCACCCACTGCATTTCGTATGGGCGGTAGCAAATCAATACTGGGAGCAAGTCCATCTAAGGTGCGACCACCGTGGTTTGACACCACAATACCAGCACAACCACTTTGTGCGGCTAAAATCGCATCTTGTGGATGACTGATGCCTTTTATCCAAATGGGCAATTTAGTATGTTGACGCAGCCATTGTATGTCATCCCAATCAGGTGCATCGGCCATCAATCCATTTAGCAACACGCTTTGCCCTGGGGATAACGATTGAATTTGCGACGTGGGGTAATTAACCAAATTGGCAGCCACCACACTTGCAGGTAAGCTAAAACCTGCACGCTGCTGACGGTTGCGTAAACCACTAACAGGCGCATCAACTGTCACAACTATGGCTGTATACCCTGCATTTTCAGCCCGTCTTATAAGATCTAAGGTGTGTTCTTGATCAGGCTGGATATATAGCTGAAACCATTTGGGCGTTTGCTGCTTTGCCGCGATGTTTTCAAGTGGCACAGTGGAAAGTGTGCTGGTAAGCATACCCATATTAACCGCATTAACGGCTTCAACAGTGGCTAGCTCGCCCTCCGGATGTAACAAGCTTTGATAGGCTAAAGGCGCTACTAACATAGGCCACGCGAAGGTGTCTGCACTTAACGTAATAGCAGTTGTGCCTCGGGTGAATTTGCGTAATACACGCTTGTTCATGCCGATACCGTCAAAAGCGCTTCGGTTACGATTTAAGGTAATGTCGTCCCCTGCCCCACCTGCAATATATTCATAGATATCTAGGGGCATATAATCTTTAGCCAAGCGTTCGTAATCACATATGGCAATGACATCTGCGGGAATTTGGCTGAGTTTGGGTAACACGTAATGATCTGTTTTCATGTTCACAGATTAACCTAAAAAGAAAAAGGGAGCACGTTGAAAAACAACCTACTCCCTTGATTAACTTACATAAAGTGTAATGAAACGTTTTTATCTAACGTTAGAACTCATACGTTAAGGTAAGTTTTGCGTTACGTGCTGCACCAATGTAGGTAAACGCACCGCTGCGATATGCTGCTAGGTAGTAATCTTTATCGGTAACGTTAGCCACATTTAAACGTAAGTTTAACTGCTCGTTAAAGGCGTACGTTGCGAACACATCGAATGATGTGTAACTCGGTACTTTATACGAGTAATCGTTAATATCTGTGTTAAAGCCTGCGCCTGAATCAGGTTGGCCCGCATATAATTCACTTGAATAGGTCATCGTGCCGCCAAATGAAATCGCATCGTTTGCTTGATAACGCAACTGCCAGAAGGCGCTGTTGTCTGCGAAGTTACTTAACGTTCTGCCAACACTGTCAGTATCAAAAGATTCAAGTACTTCGGCATCCATAAAAGAGACACCGAATTGCGTGCTTAGCTTTTCTGTAATGTTACCGACCACTGAAAATTCAGCCCCTTTTACCCGGTTTTTGCCAGTATTAAGGGTACCTATACTGGCGTAATCATCATCGCCGATACTTTCCATTACATCATCTTTGGTGATTTGGAAGATAGCTGCCGTAATAAGCAGTTTATCGTTGAATATGTTCCATTTCGTGCCTAGTTCGAAGTTTTCAGTATCTTCTGGTTTGCTGTCAGTCACTTGCTGAGGGTCACCACAAATACCGCCGTAACCACAGTTACCACCTAAGTCAGACTCGCCGCCATTAATGTTGCTAGAAGTGCTGTAAGTTAGATAAACATTGGCGTCTTCGTTGATGTTATATACCACACCCACATGGCCGTTCCATAACGTATCTGAGTAGTCATAGGCAGTGGTTTCACCGCCGCTGGTCACGACGTTATCATAATCAAAGCTGTCAGCGCGTAAACCGGCAAAGACTGACCAAAAATCGTTAATATCAATGGTGTCCATCAATGACACAGACACAGTATCAATTGAGTAATCAGAGTCCTGGGCGCCTTTGGTAATACTGCGGCCCATCACACTGTTAATGTTATCGATATAGTTTCCGCTGGCGTCTACGATACAATAACCTGCTGAAGCCCCACCGCGACCTGATGTTACGCAGTTGGTATCGCCGGTGTTTTCTACATTATAAACACCGTTGTCAACGTCAAGGGCACTGTATTCGGCACTGACCACGAAGTTATGCTTGAGGCCGCCTAAGTCACGGGTTAAATAGACATTTAATTGATCTGCGAAGTACTCTACTTCTTGCCAACCTTGGTGCGTACTTAGGCTAACTGTCGCAGCGCCGGGTGCAAATGGATCCGTTTCATCACGATCTGTTCCTCGGGCACCGGTTGTGACATAACCATTGTCAGTTGTGCCATAGCGCATCATGTTTTCAACACGAGTGTTACTGTCTATTTCGTATTGAGCACGCAAGGTGAAGGTGTTAATTTCTGACTCTAAAAAGTCTTGTCCGTCTTGGGTATACACAGGCAAGTCATGTACTGGCTTACCACCATTTGGCTCAATGTAGGTACCAAGATCTGGGGTATCTTCCGCTTTTAAGTAGTAATAATCAGCAGTCAATTTAAGCTTATCAGTGGCCTGATAAATCGCTGACAATGCTAAACCGTTACGCTCTTGATCAGCAGGGCTACGATCTGGTATTTCTTTGTATGAATGTAGCAAGTTTGCCCGTATCGCCAAATCGTCATTGATACGCTTATTGCTATCCAAGGCGATACGACGGTAGTCATCAGTGCCTAAGCCGCCTTCTAACTTATTAAAGTCGTATTCAGCGCTCGCTTGTTTAGTGATACTGTTAACTGCCCCACCTGTTGAGCCGCGGCCAGCAAATGTAGAGCTTGGACCTTTGGTAATTTCAACTTGCTCTGTGGCAAAGCTTTCACGGGTTGTCATGCCTGGGTCACGTAAACCATCAACAAACACATCACTGCGCGCTTCGTGGCCGCGAATAATATAACGATCGCCAAAAGCGTTACCGTTTTCACCTGTGCCTAGGGTAATACCTGGCTGGGCAGCAAGAATTTCTTTTAAATCGGTTTTACCCGACTCTTTAATCTGGGTTTGCGTCAATACGCTGATAGTTTGCGGCGTATCTGCTAGTTCTTTCACGTGACGTGAATCGCCAGAAACTTGCGCTTTATATGGCGCACCAGCTTGGGCATAAGGGTTAGTATCAACCGTACGCTCTTCAATTTGCATGGTATCCAATACAATTGGCTCATCTTCTTGTGCCATCGCCATCGGACTTAGCAACATACCTGGAATGCTTAACGCTAATAGAGTCTTGTTAGTTTTAACGTTAGGCGAGCGCAAGCTCAATGGCGCCGAATGACAGGTTGTTTTTCTACTCATGGGTAACTATTCCTTAAATGCTGAGTTAGTGATAAGTGAATATTCAATGGGAATAACTAACGTGATGCGCTCACGTTTAATTGAATTGGGTACCAGTGGCAGTGGATTAGCTTTTTGCAGCATGTCCAAAGCGGCTTGATCAAGTTCGGCTGAGCCAGTGCTCTGTTTAATGCTTGAAGCTAAAACGTAACCATCACGATCAATGGTGAATTGAAGATGTACAACGCCTTCAATTTTTTGCTTTTTAAGCTCTTTCGGATAAGTCTTATACTCTCTAAGATGAGCTTGTAATTCAGCAAAGAAACTTTGCGCATTACCTGCACGGCCACCAGAACGACGTGAGCTTGCACTTCCTGTTCCTCGGGTTGTGGCTTTTTGCGCTGCAGGTACCGATGTATTGTCATTAATTGTTGTGTCGTTTGATTGAGTCGTCGTATCCGGCGTATTTTCGTGCTCAAGGGCTTCAACTGCTGTTTCAGTTGAAGTGACAGGTTTAGCCACGCTTGATTCTGGCGTTGGCATAATTACTTTTTGAATCGCGTTTTCGGCTGAGACTTGCTCAACAACAGGTACTTCCACCGTCTCAGTTGCTGGTGAGGCTTCAGGTATTGGCTGAACTAGCGGTTTTGCTTCAGGTACCTTTTCGATGATGGGTTCGGGCTTAGCTTGCGCTTTAGGCTTAATTACCGGCTTCGGCTTAGGTTCGATAATAGGATTAACTGGCTCATCTTGTTGTTGCGACTCAACTAATTCTTGATCTTGGTACGCCCCAAGCATACCTAACCCTACTTCGATTCCGTCTTGGCCTTCTCCGAGCGCACTGCCCTGTACCACCTCAGGTTTAATCGACAATGCTGCAAATACCGCTGCGTGCATTACGAATGCAATAGCGATAGCTACCGTCCACTGACGTTTGTGCCCAACAGAAATAAAAACCGGAGAAATTGAAATACCCGATATTTTAGCTTCATTGCCGCCAACTGCCTGGTCAGTATTTTTTTGAATGGCTGCACTCATCAACTTGGCTCTGTCGTTAGGGTGAATAAGTTGATGGTGCTAAAACCAGCTGTTCTAAGTGCATCGAGCACTTTATCTAATGCTTGATAGGTCACGTGTTTATCAGCGCGTACCGCTATATTAGCTGGGTGCTCAAGCAATAGATTGGTCAAAGCATTGGGTAGAGAGTCAAAACTGACGAGTTCGTTGTTCAAGTGAATTTCGCTGTCTTTTGATAACTGCAGAGTAATCGGTTGACTGATAGCAGACTTTGCATGGCTGTTCTTAGGTAAGGTTAAACCCGCATCATGGATCTGCTCGATTTTGCCCGCAATCATGAAAAATATAAGTAGCAAGAATACAATATTGATAAGCGGAATGAGGTTATCGTCAGTGTTTGCTTTACGACGTGGGCGAGATAGTTGATTAAACGCGTTCATTATTTTACGTCCTCTGCGCTGGCTGCTGCTTTACCCAGGGTCACATGTGTAAACCCTAAGATTTTCAAGCGAGAAAGCGCATCGACAATAGCTTGAACCTGTGTATCTGGTGCCGGTTGTAAAACGGTCGGTAGTGAACTATCAAATACATTACCTAGAGCATCGTCACTTAAGTTAGCGCTAGCATTTGACGTACCCATACCCGACAAATAACCGTCTTCACTTAAGTGCATAAACTGTGGCTTGGTGTCTGAAATAGTGCTCGCTGCCATACTTGATTGCATCTCTACGGCACTAAATTTTGTAAAAGACGAGGTCAACATAAAAAACATTAACAAGATAAACACCACATCGATTAGTGCTGTTAGGCTAATGCTTTGTTTACGTCTTTTGGGCATGACCAAACTTAACATAATGCTTACTCAGCACCCTGTTTAGAAGAAGACAGTTGGGTACTGTTTGAACCCACTTTTTTGGCAACAGGTTGCGCGTTCATACTGGCATATAGCGTAAAGACACGTTGAAGGTCGTTTTGAATGGCTTGAGCTTCGACTTCCGCTTTGCGCTCAAAGTAACTGTTAAGCATGGACACTGGTATGGCTACGGCTAAGCCAACTGCTGTGGTTAGTAACGCTTGCCAGATACCGCCAGACAGCACCGCTGGGTTAACCTGAGCACCAGCAGACTCCATAGCTTTAAATGCTTCGATCATGCCAATTACCGTACCAAAAAGACCCATTAAGGGCGCTAATGTGGCAATAACTTCTAAAATACGTAAGTAACTATTAAGGTGGGCAATGGCCAATTGAGCTTGGCGATATACTTCGTCTTTGATGTCATCTATTGCTAACGACGATTTATCGATTAATTGAACAGTACTGCTGATCAATGCCGCGCGGTAATTACGTTGACCATTTACCAGTAACAACGCTTGGGCATGTTTGCCTTGTTGTAAAAATCCAAAGGCTTGTTCAATAGCATCAGCAGGTTTGGCGCGAGTACTATGAAACTGCCATCCTTTGAGCACGGCTACACTTAAGGCGATCACTGAAAGGCTGATTAATAGCCAAACCACAATTCCACCATTGACGAGTAATTCAATCACTGCAACATCCTAATAACAATCTAAATGAGAACGATTATCACTTTATAGATTATTGCGATTTAAGGCAACCTATTATTGAACTATAACGATCATTTATTGTCTTTTTTAGAATATTTTTATTGTTCGTTAGGTATATTAAAAGGTGATATATAGTGAGTTAATTACAATAAAGCAGCAGTAAACATTGTAAAAAATATGAATTGCAGAGGAAACGAAAGTAATGATACTCACTAGCAATACCAAATTAAGAGAGATAAATTGACCATGAATGATGTTTAAAAAGGCCACTGAGTAGTCGTTATTTACGCCAGTGTGTATCCACTGACGTGACAAAAGCCATTTGAAGGACTAACGAGAATAAATTTTTCACATTGTTTTATTGACTAATAATTCCTGCAGCGGCAAAGGCAAATAATGACGTAATCTTTGAGTCACCGCTTGCTCATTATTTTGCCAGATGATGCCAAGATAAACGAGAGCAAAACCTAATAGGGTTAATATAATCGGGAATAGCCAACTATCGCTGAACACATTGTAAGCCAAGTACCCTATGTAACCACAGACCCCAAATGCACCAAATATGACTAACACACGACGTACCAATACTATGCCTATACCCATCATAAGTAGGTTTACACAACAGTATAGAAACTTAGATAATTCACTGGTGGACTCTTGCATAGTCAAGCCCCCCAAAAACGCTATCGTACCGAGTAAATACAACCAAAATGCATAGTCACCTGAATGTCTGGACCGTATATCAACCCAAAGTGCCAAGCCCAACATTGGTAACCCCACGTACATCGATACCAATGCTCGTACTTCATATTCAGGGCGCTCCCCTGTTAGCATGACGGCTAGGTCCATTGACAAATACCATAACGTTACGGCTATCGGCATTACCAAAAAAGGATATTTATAAATTTTGGCCAATATTACGCCTACCGCCACAGTGCCAAGTTCCATATATAACCAATGCCAATGGATATAACGATGATAATCCTGATAACTGTCGTTGCCTGGCCATACGCCTAACGCGTGTTGCAATCCGAAAATTGCCAGTGGTGTCAGTGTAACCACAAATGTGGCGCAGATCCCTGCGACAACCGATAATCCCTGTCGCGTAAATCGATTAGTTAATAAAATCCCCGCTATGGCATAAATAGCGTAAAGCCCGACGACGCCTATACCACCGAATGACTCCCATCCTAAGTTCATAAAGACCGTCATTGCGCCGATGGCAATTAGACCACCGAACTAATACATCAAGTGGGTAAAATCAAACTTTGCTTCGCCCTCAGGTAACGCCAATATATAAGCAGTTAAGCGACGGGCTTGCTCTAAGGTCAAAATCCGCTCAGCTACCGCCATATTTAGTTGATGATCGCTAATCCGCATTCCATTTGCTCCTTTAAGTGACGGTATATTTTAAACTAAAACCGAATTCGCTAACGTTGACTTGAACCCCAGTGGCCGTATTAGCATTATGCCTAAATGTTTCTTAACGTCTTTAAACGTTTACTGGTGCGGTTTTCCCTTTGCTAACTTTATCAAGCAATAACATTAGTGAATGGTAAGGAATGCCGCTGTGCTGGCTTAGCCCGATTTCGCAAGTACGACTATTACTGAACCCTTCAGTACAATCTGCCGGGATCTGATCCTTCAAATGGCGCAGCGCACTGGCATTTAGTTCAGGCACAAACATTCCCTTATCACCGGCAAAACCACAACATTCAATGCCGTTGGGCTGTATAACCTTTTCACTACAAGCGTTAGCCAACGTTTGTAAATAAGGACCAATGCCCATTTTACGGCTGCTGCAGGTTATGTGTAACGCTATGGGCTGCGTTTGCGGCGTAATCTGTAAATCAGCGAGTACATGCTTAACCATAAATTCGCTGGTTTCAAAGATGGTTAATCCATGCTCGTTGTTTAGCGCCTGCATCTGCTGCTTGCAGGGGCTAGTATCAAACACGATTGGGATTTGCCCTTGGCGGCTAATACTCAGTAAACTACGTGCTAACTGTTCCCCTTTTTGCTGTGCTAAATCAGGGAAACCTTTACTACTAAAAGGCATACCACAACATAGTTCGCTCATCGTATCAGGTACGATCACGTGGTACCCCGCTTTGGCGAACACAGACCGAGCCGCATCATAGGTGGAAAGCGATTCACTGTCAGAAGCTGCTGGGCCCATAGTACGACTGGCACAACTGGCAAAATAAACAACTTGTTTGCTGTGTAGACTAGCATCAAACCTAATCGGCTTTGCCTTACTTGGCCACTGACTCTGCCATAACGGTAGTCTTTTCCCCGAAAATTGATGCACACTTTCGCCAACTTTATTCGTTAAATCATCTCCGAGTATTTTAGTCGCCGTGCTAGACGCAGCAAATCCTAGGGCCGCGGCTTTACTCACCAACGAAAAGTGATTTGCGCTGAACTTAGCGATCGTTTTGCCGAATTTTGTTTGTTTTTCGCTGCGTAATTGCCGTATTAAGTCACCGGTATTGATGCCAACAGGACAGCGCTGTGCACATAGCCCCGTAGCCGCGCAGGTATCAATCCCCATATACTCGAAGTCATGCTCTAATTGCCGTAGCTCTTTAGCTTGTTCTTCGGCTTGCTCTTGGGTATAGATTGCAGCCTGTTTATTGGGCTGATTACTTACTCTGGGAACACGTTGAGCATGTTCTCCAGATGTTGTGGTTGCCAATGCCCGCAAATGTTGAATGCGTCGCCATATAGCGATGCGTTGCCTCGGTGTATAACTTAATGCTTGGGATGGACAAACCACTTCACAAAAACCACATTCGATGCATTTATCAACAATGTCATTTGCTTTTGGTAGAAGTTTAAGGTTTTTAATATGACTTTGCTGATCGTCATTTAAAATCACACCTGGGTTTAAAATACCTGCTGGGTCGACAATTTGTTTGATCTTACGCATGACATTATATGCTTCCTCACCCCACTCTAGCGCAACAAAGGGTGCCATATTCCGTCCTGTTCCATGTTCGGCTTTAAGGGACCCTTTAAATTCCACAGCAACAAGGTGTGCAACGGCTTGCATAAAACTGTCGTAGCGTTCAATTTCGCTCTGAAGTTCAAACGACTGGGTAAATACAAAATGTAGGTTGCCCGCTAAAGCATGGCCAAAAATAATGGCTTCTGCGTATCCAAACTTATCGAATAGTTGGTGTAAGCGCCCTATTCCTTCCGCCATATTTTCGATAGGAAAACATACATCTTCTATGATGACAGTAGTACCCGTTTCACGCACTGCCCCAACGGCCGGAAATGTGCCCTTACGTATTGCCCACAACTGCTGATTAAGCACAGTGTTAGTACTTAACGCAATGGATTGCATAGGGTGATGCTCAGCTATACATTGTTCAATGCTTTGCATATTTAGGCTAAGGGCTTTATCACTATTTGCACTGGTTTCTAGTAGTAACGCGGTGTAGTTGTCATTATCGGTACAAAAAGTGTCGGGTAATCCCGGCTGCCCCTTAACTGAGTTAAGAGCGCGTTGATCCATTAGTTCAATAGCATCGACATTCTGCTGCGCTAACACTTGTACCAAGGCACATGCCTGCTCTGCACTAGCAAATAAATACAAGCCACTGGCTTTGTACTTATGCTCTATTACCGTTTTATACGTGATATCGCCAATAAACCCGAGGGTGCCTTCTGAACCAATCATCAGGTGTAGCAGAATATCCAACGGATCTTGATAATCGATTAACGCATTAAGGGCATAACCGCAGGTATTTTTAAGACGATATTTATAAGTAATCAACTCCCGTAGCGACGAATTTTGCTGACTCGCACAAGCCAATTTCTGCAACTCGTCAAGCATAACTTGGTGTTTAACTCGAAAGTTTTGTACGCTAGTTTCATTAGCGGTATCGACCATGCTGCCATCAGCCAATACTATGGTCATATCTTGTACCGTGTAATAACTGTTATGGGCGACGCCGCAACACATACCTGAGGCGTTATTAGCAGCGATACCACCAATTTTGCAGCTGTTGATAGATGCGGGATCAGGGCCAATTTTACGTCCGAAAGGTGCAAGTACACGGTTCGCATCAGCACCAATAATGCCTGGTTGTAACTTTATACGCTGGCCATTATCTAACACGTCATGATGGCGCCAATCATCACTTAAGATGATTAATACAGAATCACTCACCGCTTGCCCTGATAAACTTGTGCCCGCTGCTCGAAACGTAACACCCACCTGGTGCTGCTGGCTAAATGTTAGAACAGCCTTTACTTGCTCTAGTGAATTAAGCCTCAGTACAAGTTTAGGTATAAGTTGATAAAAACTCGCGTCAACGGCGAGAGCTCGCAGACGGCTGGTATCTTGAATGATTGATTTGGCCGGTAAAATAGCCTCAATTTGGCTCAGGTATTCGGCAGGCAACCGTGTCATTTGTAGGTCCTTTAGCTAGGCGTGGTAAAAGTCGAGTATGGAAATGTTGGTTCTTTCGGACTCGCAAAAAGTGTTTTGACACTTGAGATTAACGTGGCAAGAATCGCATTTTGGCGCATTTGCATCAAGCATAAGACGTAAGCTTTTGTAAGCGACTATTTATTACAGCGAATACAGGCTCGCGCTATTTTCAGGCCTGTGGCCATTGTGTAATGACTATTTAAACGGCTTATTTCAAATCAAAAAACAGAAAATGATCTCGACACCGTAACCTTTCACAATAGATATCAAAAATAATCATTATAGTTATTACACTATATTCCCCCACGAAACTGTTGTTAATAGCTCTAGCTAATACTCCACTGCTTTAGAAAATCTCATTAAACGTAACAATCTTGTTTATTAGTACTATTAATCAGACATTTAAACTTTATCGACAAATATTCTTATTTTCCAAGGTGATACGTGAAAATTTTCCTTTAGTCATGCTTTTTATCCTTAAAAAGCGCCGTAAATATGTATTTGCGTGGCTTTCATAACAGTTTATTTCGAACTTATGAAATTAGGAGTGTTTTATTACGAATTGGGTTTCATAATAATTGCATACATGTTTAAAATAGCTGTATCGGGCGGATTCATTAGCATTGACTGTCAACTACATCACTGACAGTTACGTATTTTTCGCCCTAACAAGTTTTAAAAAACCTCATATACATACGCCATCGAGGATTTAACTTACAGTTTCACCGCCACCAACAAACGAAGGGTTAGTTAATGAATATACAAAAATTGTCCGCAGATTTAGCCAAACTTGGTATTAGTGCCACCGAAATTCTACATAACCCTTCGTACGATGTGTTATTTGAGGAAACCACTCACCCTAGCCTTGAAGGGTATGAAAAAGGCGTCGTAACCGAATTAGGAGCGGTTAATGTTAACACAGGCAAATTTACCGGACGCTCACCAAAAGACAAATATATAGTACGTGACGATATAACCAGAGATACCGTTTGGTGGTCTGATCAAGGCAAAAATGATAATAAACCGATGACACAACAAGTCTGGAACGATCTCAAAGCTTTGGTTACCGATCAACTCAGTGATAAGCGCTTATTTGTGGTAGATACTTATTGCGGGGCTAACGAAGATACGCGCCTAAAGGTCCGCTTCATCACGGAAGTCGCTTGGCAGGCCCACTTTGTGAAGAATATGTTTCTTCGTCCTACAGAAGAAGAACTTGTAAACTTCGAACCTGACTTTGTGGTTATGAATGGTGCAAAAACGAATAACCCTAATTGGCGTTCTCACGGGGTAAATTCAGAGAATTTTGTGGCGTTTAACCTAACTGAAAAAGTGCAGTTAATTGGTGGTACTTGGTACGGCGGCGAAATGAAAAAAGGTATGTTCTCAATGATGAACTATCTATTACCCCTTAGGGATATTGCGTCTATGCATTGCAGCGCAAACGTAGGTAAAGACGGCGATGTAGCAGTCTTTTTTGGGTTATCAGGTACTGGTAAAACGACCTTATCGACTGATCCTAATCGAGAGTTAATCGGGGATGACGAGCACGGTTGGGATGACAACGGTGTGTTTAATTTTGAAGGAGGCTGCTACGCCAAGACCATTAATTTGAGCAAAGAAAATGAACCGGATATTTACAATGCGATTCGCCGTGATGCATTACTTGAAAATGTCACAGTTGACGCAAACGGTAAAATAGATTTTGACGACAACAGTAAAACTGAAAATACTCGCGTGTCGTATCCCATTCATCACATTGACAATATTGTTAAGCCAGTATCTCGCGCTGGACATGCAACCAAGGTGATTTTCTTGACTGCTGACGCATTTGGCGTGTTGCCCGCTGTATCTAAACTCACGCCAGAACAAGCACAGTATTATTTCTTATCTGGTTTTACCGCTAAATTAGCGGGTACTGAGCGTGGAATTACCGAACCAACTCCAACTTTTTCAAGCTGTTTTGGCGCAGCATTTTTAAGCTTGCACCCTACTCAGTATGCGAAAGTGCTTAAAAATCGGATGCAAGCGTCAGGCGCGCAAGCTTATCTAGTTAATACGGGTTGGAATGGCACTGGGAAGCGAATATCGATCAAAGCTACACGAGCTATCATTGACGCCATTTTAGATGGCTCATTAGATGACGCGACTACCACGACCTTGCCAGTCTTTAACTTACAAATTCCACAACAATTAGGTGAGCTGGATGCCGGTATTCTAGACCCTCGTAAAACATACCAAAACGAAAGTCAGTGGAGCAAAAAAGCCAATGATTTGGCTGAACTATTCGTTGAGAACTTCGAAAAATTCACTGATACTGATAATGGTAAAGCGCTTGTATCGGCTGGACCTAGCTTATTTGCGCACGCTAAAAGTGCCTAGGCAGTAATCCCTTCCTATTAATAGAATAAAACAGGCTCATCTTGCTGCGCCTGTTTTCGTCTATCCTCTTTCTTGCTCTTGCGTCTCTCAAATCAAAAACAATGAACATACCATTCCTATCAGCGCAATTTCTCAATGTGGCATTTCTAGTAGAAGTATTATGCCAATAGACGTAATGTCTTATTTGAGGTCATATACTTATCACTATGTAGGGGTTACATATGTCTTATATCGACGGTTTTGTCGTCGCTGTGCCCAACGCAAATAAAGAACAATACAAAGAATACGCCAAACAATGTATTAAAATATTCAGAGAAGAATATGGTGCATTAGCCTGCACGGAATGTTGGGGGGATGATGTTCCAAACGGAGAAAACACATCGTTTCCAATGGCAGTAAAAGCCAAAGAAGATGAAACCGTCGTTTTTTCATGGATAACATGGCCGTCAAAAGCAGTTCGAGATATTGGCATGCAAAAATGTATACAGGATCCTCGCTTTAATTCGCAAACAACAACGATGCCATTTGACGGTAAACGTATGATTTACGGTGGCTTTGAAATATTAGTTGACGAGTAGGACGAGCTAATCAGAATATATAAATTATCACAGCATTCACTGATACAGCGTTCGCTGATACCGGACTAAACAGGTGTTTAGCCCGGTACGATGCAGTTTATCCTTATAAAATCGTAAACATATATACTGGGCTAACGAGTTTATTTTTCAATAAACGCTTGTTCGATAACATAATGACCTTGTGAGCGAGAGTTAGCTTTACTAAAGCCTTTATCGTCTAATATTTTTGCTAAATCCTTCAACATAGCGTCATTGCCACACAACATAAACCGGTCATTCTCAGGACTGATATCCGCTAAATTCAAGTCGCTGCTGAGTTTATTCGACAGCAATAAATCAGTAATACGACCTTCATGATCTCGCATGCCGTCTGATGTCTTTAAGCTGTTATATTGGTATGGCTCACGCGTCACAGTGGGGTAATAAAGTAACTTTTCCTGCACTATATCCCCAAAAAATGGATTATTCGGCAGCCCTACTTCTATTTCTTGTTGGTAAGCTAGTTCTGATGCCCAACGAACGCCATGAACAAGTATGATTTTGTCAAATTGGTCGTAAATATTAGGATCTTGAATAACACTCATAAATGGCGCTAATCCTGTGCCAGTGCTAAGTAAATAAAGATTTTTACCCGGTTGTAAATATCCCGCGACCAGCGTACCGGCTGCCCGGGTAGTCAACATGACCTCATCACCCGCTTTGATCTTCTGTAATTCTGAGGTCAACGCACCATCTGGTACTTTAATACTAAAGAATTCTAATTCGTCGGCGTAATTAGCACTGGCGATACTATAGGCACGCATTAACGGCTTGCCTGCTAGCTCTAAACCGATCATCACAAATTGACCACTTTCAAATGTAAACGACTTCTGGCGTGTTGTTTTAAAGCTAAATAACGTTTCGTTCCAATGATGAACAAAGGTCACACATTCTTTAATTACATTGCGCATTAAATTGATTCCCTCCTACTTGATTAATAACTTATTATGCCACACTAGAACAAATGATAATAGTTCCTATTTGCGTTTAAGTGTAACAACGATTGTTGATAGGTAACTAACAGGTTTCACAATTGCACCAAAAACTTGCACCGCGCACGTTAAGTCCACAATGCCGCGGAACAGATTTATACTTAATCGATTAAGCCACGTGAAATATCTGTTATCCAAGATAGGGAAGAGTGAATAGATGGTCAAATATAACAAACTCCAGAGAATGTGTACGTTCAAGCGCTATGAAAAGAGCATTTTGTACCTAATTTCGCTTCACACTGCCTTATTGGGCCATAATGGCGTATTCTTTGCTGATTTTTAGCCTATACGAGCATGCGTTAAAACATGTTATGTCTTTTAAAATTTATACTTGCCATTACCGTAAAGCGATTATATTTGTGAACCACCGTTAGATTAATCTGCACCTTTTCGGAAGCCTTTTCCCGTTTCCCTGAATTAGTTAGGACATTGAATGCAAAACTTAGAATTAAACACTCAGCTCGACGCTTATTATAAGCAGATTAAATCCGTCATATTAGAAAAGCAGCATCCTGTTAGCGGTTTATTGCCTGCTAGCACAGCCATCACCGTCCACGGTAACTACCAAGATGCTTGGGTACGCGACAATGTGTACAGTATTCTGGCAGTCTGGGGATTAGCACTCGCCTATCGTAACGTTGATAATGATAATGGCCGTGGCTATGAACTACAACAACGCACCGTTAAACTTATGCGTGCTCTATTACGCTCAATGATGGCGCAATCAAACAAGATAGAAAAATTCAAGAAAACGCGTCAGCCTATTGATGCCCTACATGCCAAATACGATACCGCTACAGGCGACAGCGTGGTAGGTGATTCAGAATGGGGCCACCTACAAATTGATGCTACATCCGTTTTTCTACTCACATTGACTCAGATGATTGCATCAGGTCTAGATTTAATCTGGACAGATGAAGAGGTCTGTTTTATTCAAAACTTGGTGTATTACATCGAGCGCGCTTATCGTTCACCAGATTTTGGTATCTGGGAACGAGGAGCCAAAAGTAACAGTGGTAGCGTTGAGCTCAACGCTAGTTCATTGGGAATGGCAAAAGCCGCTCTTGAAGCCCTCTCAGGGTTTAACTTATTTGGTGCTAAAGGCTCTTTTAGTTCGGTTATTCATGTCATACCCGACAACATTGCACAATCGAACATCACCCTAAGTGCGATGTTACCCCGTGAATCAAATACGAAAGAAATAGACGCCGCTTTGCTTAGCGTCATCGGATTTCCAGCATTTGCGGTACAAGACAAAGCCCTTTCTGATCGCGTACGTAACGACATAGTAACTAAGCTGGAGGGTCGTTATGGCCTAAAACGCTTCCTACGGGATGGTCATCAAACCGTGCTCGAAGATGAAGGTCGCTTACATTATGAGGACAAGGAACTAAAACAGTTTGAGAATATTGAATCTGAGTGGCCGCTTTTTTATGCCTACTTGTATTTAGACGCTATTTTTACCGATAATAAACCGCAAATAACCCATTATCGCGACCGTTTAGACAAAGTGCTAGTTGAACAAAACGGCTTTAAACTGCTTCCTGAACTGTATTATGTGCCTAAAGAATCTATTGATGCTGAGCGTGCTAACCCACAATCGCAAGACCGATTACCCAACGAAAATATCCCCTTAGTGTGGGCACAGAGCTTATATTTGCTCGGCTCAATGCTAGAAGACGGTTTACTGCGCCCAGGTGACTTAGACCCATTAGGGCGTCGTCACGTCAAACCGACTATGCAGCCCGTTGTGCAGCTAATCTTTTTATCTGAAGATGAAACCTTACAACAAGAACTCGCGGCCCATGGTGTGGCCACTGAAACACTGACAGATATTGCGCCGGTGAAAGTCTATCGCCCTGAAGATATCGCTGCAGTGCACGGTCAAGTTGGTCGCTGTGACAGTTTAGGGCTAACCGGCCGTATACCGCGCATGCTTAAAAGCTTAACCACCAGCAGAGTATATATGTTCAACAAGCAACGAGCGGTCTGTTTAACGCCATCGTTTATGCAGCATGAATACTTTTTAAGTTACGATATCGACTTCTTAGTACGACGCTTTAAAAGCGAGTTGAGCTATTTGCATCGCAACTGGACCGAAGTTGGAAGGCCAACGGTTACTGTTTTGCTAACCCATAATTTATTAGGTGCAGATCGTAGTTCGTTTTTTGAGTTAATGGCACAAATCGCCACCGGAGAAGTCGGTGATGTTCCCGTTAAGCATGGCACTATGGCTCAACTTACCCCCACATCAGCGGTCGAGCGAGTTAACCAACTTAACGATTTGGTGTTGCCCACAGAGCCTTTACAAGAGTTGTTTTCTCACTCATGTACCCTTTCAATCTCAGGCAGTAATGTTGAACTGACATCAGACCAAGAGCGTGAAATTGATTTGCTTACGGATATTAGCGAACTGCATGCACGTTTGGAAAAATCTGATAACTTGTATCAGCAGATAGCTTTATTGGATGCCTTGAATAAGTTACAAAGTTTAGACAGTTCGATAACCTATCATGGGCAACAGCACACAATTAAGTCCTTGATTGAGGAGGTCTATCTGCAGGCAGGCCGCTTACGACTTTGGTCAGTATTACGCCAAGCCTCAGGTTTGTTAGGTAAAATAAATGGGGATTTAGGCCTTGCGGTGAGCGCCTTACTCGTTGCACAGAAGTTTATTCAGGTGGGGCGTGCTTACAGCGATGAATCCCTTATTTCAAAACCCTTACAAGATGATGAGTTACTCGCAAAAATTAAACAATTTTGCCGTGAAGATATACGTGATCAAGTATTAACCCAAGAAGTGCTTCTCTCATTGGGTATGCTAGTTAAAGCGCGACCTGAGTTGTTCAGCGAATTGCTCACCGTTCGTGTTAGCTATCTGATTATTTTGCTCACCAGTCAGATTTCTCGCGAGCAAAATAAAACACCAGATGAAGCCTACGAACATATTATGAGTTTGGCGCCTTCTGTTATTCAGGATCGCATTGAAGCAGTACTAGAAGAATATCAGAACTTAACCGACTTGCCGTTAAAACTCGAAGAGCTGCACGCTGAATGTCATTCCGGTAAGCTAGATTGGGATCAAGATCTTGGCCTAGAAAAATTAACCGAGCCCACTGAAGGCTGGTATGTTTGGCGTCAGCATCAAGGGGTTATTGATAGACGTCCCGCCGGCTTTATTCCTCAAGTATGGACTATTTTCAAACATACCACCGGATTGGTGATTGGCAATAAGATGGACAAACGCAACCGGATTGCTAGCGATATGGTGCTCAGTGATATGACGCAAGGTGAAGCAGCTTTTGTGTTACTTGTTGAGCAAATGCTGAATAATATTCAAGCCCCTGAATATCGTCAACTAACCGTTGAAACCCTCAGTGCGCTGGGCAGCTTCTTTGAGCAGAACCCTAGTTTACAAATTGATGAAGCGTTGACAATTGATGTCACCATTGGTCACGCCGTAAATTTAGCATATAGTGATTTATATCCGGATCGGATGGATAATTACTCAGAATTTAAAAGCCAAGCGTGGGATAGCTTTTATAATCTATCGCCGCTTGAGACCACTTTTTTCATTGTTTCAGCCCTGCGCAAACTATTGACTGTGCGCCCGGTGAAGAGTGTGGCCGCTGTCGATGCGCTCATCGAACCAGCGGACAAGGATATCCCGTCTTAGTTATACTTCCGTTATTGGCGTTACGTGCGTGAATAGCATCATTCGACACTGGGATTTACTGTTAAATCCTAGTGTCATTATTTATTACTCAGAAATACATTCTTTATTAGCGCTGTTTAAAGTCGCACTCTCCTACTTAGCATCAGCATTTAGGTAGCATATTAACAAGACTCATATCTTTAAATTTCCTCTTGCTCGTTACATCGGTCGATGTACCATTATCATTGTTAACATACTGTTAAGTATGGATATTCAATATATGTTTATGCAAAGAGTTGATTTAAATAATTAGCTTATACGCTCAATATTAGTAGACTGATGGACTCAGTTTTACGTCAACTATTATGGAAACGTCTTAATGCCAGACTTAGCAATACTTGCGGTATTTATTCCGACTTTTTTCTTTGTTTCAATTACCCCTGGCATGTGCATGACCCTGGCTATGACATTGGGCATGAGTGTGGGTGTACGTCGTACGTTGTGGATGATGTTAGGTGAAGTTATCGGTGTGGCGCTGGTAGCCATTGCTGCAGTTGTGGGTGTGGCCAGTGTTATGCTCAATTACCCTGCTGTATTTCAAATTTTCAAATGGATCGGTGGCGCATATTTAGGCTATTTAGGTCTAAAAATGTATTTTGCTAAAGAGCAGATATCTGTTGAAACCTCCTCCAGCGACGGTGCATCTAGAAGCGGTTTAATTTCTCAGGGTTTTATTACCGCCATTGCCAATCCAAAAGGTTGGGCATTTATGATCAGTTTATTGCCCCCTTTTATTAGCTTAACGAAACCCGTAACAGGGCAACTTATGGTATTGGTGGGACTTATCATGCTCAGCGAATTTAGTTGCATGTTAATTTATGCCACTGGCGGTAAAAGCTTACGTATGTTCCTTAATCGCAACAATAATATCCGTTGGATGAACCGCATCGCAGGTAGCTTATTAATCTGCGTAGGTGCATGGTTGGCGTTTCTTTGATTGCTGCATCAAATGCTTTTAGCCACTATGAGTCAACCTACCAGAATGAAATTTAGGGTGTTATTTATCGACCAACCCATGATCTACGGCGTAACAAATTAGTTCAGCGAGTGATTCAATATTGAGCTTACTTTTCATATTCCGTCTGTGTGCTTCAACGGTACGAAAACTGATATTTAAAATACGCGCAATTTCTTTGCTCGATTTACCTTGCGCTACGTGAGTGAGTATCAGCTGCTCTCGAGTCGTGAGCTTTTGACTGGTGTCGCGAGCAGGCTTATCGATCAGCATTTTTGCAATTGAACTGCTAAAGTGTGTTTGGCCTTTGGCCACAGCTTTTATGGCGTAATACACTTCTTCTGACGTGGTGTCTTTTAAAATGTAGCCCGATGCACCTGCTTGGATTGAGCTGGTGACGAATTCTGCACTGTCGTGCATGCTAAAAATCAGTACTTTGGTATCTTCTAAACTGTCCGTGATAATTTCCGTGGCATCAATCCCATTCATCGACGGCATACTGATATCCATCAAGATCACATCAGGCTTTAAGATTAGCGCTTTTTCCAATGCGTCTTTACCATCATGGGTCATACCAACAATTTCAATATCGTCATAGAACGACAAACAGGCGCTCAATCCCCCCTGCACCATAGGATGGTCATCGACCAATAAAATACGAGTGGGTTGTTCAGAATGTGTTTGATTCATGCAGAGTAACCTTTTGTCTCGGATGGATTGTTTGCGTAGCTAATTTTGGGGATACGCGCCTTTACAATAGTGCCACTGGTAGAAGACTGCACGCTAAATTCACCTAAATGATATTCGACACGCTCAGCCAAATTTCGCAAACCAATACCATAATCATCAACTTTGTTATTTAGCTCAGTGTCAAAGCCGCGCCCATTATCGCTGATACTCAAAGTCAACCATTTGTCTTTTATCGACATATCAATATTAACTTCGGTGGCATGCGCATGCTTTTGTACATTGATCAGCGATTCCTGTACCACTCTATAAAGCGTGGTGCTAATACCGTCCTGAACCAACTTACGCACCGCTGGCTTAGTCACGTTAACGGTGATCCCAGTTTGCTCTGCGTACTCTGCTGCCAGAGCGTCCATGGCGGCAGACAAGCCTAACTCATCTAAGATCCTGGGGTGTAAATGATGTGAGATACGTCTTATTTCGTTGATTGCGTCACGTAGATTGCTTTGGGCGTGCTCCAACGGTTGAGGCTTTGCTACCTTTGCTTTAGCCAACCAAAGCCCGGTAGCTTCTAATGAATACTTAATCGATATCAATACCTGAACAATGCCGTCATGTAATTCTCGGGAAATATGGCGCCGCTCTTCCTCTTGCATATTAATTATTTTAAGCCCTAATTCACTTATTTTCTGGTCGGTCTTTTTCTTCTGACTGAGATTTAAAATCAGGCCAAGAAGGAAGATAACAAAGATGGATGACATGGCCACCAGTAAAATAATCTGTTTGGTCTTGTTGATATGTTGGTCAATTTCTTGCTGAAGCTTGTTGAGCTGACTGTTTACATCATCTAAGTAAACGCCCGTGCCTATCATCCAATTCCATTTCTCTAAGTACACCGAATAGCCCATTTTCTCAGACATTATATTTGAAGACGGCTTACGCCAAGGGTAACGATGAAAACCACCGCCAGCCTTTGCGTTAGCGACTAATATTTGAATAGTCTTATCGCCGTTTTCGCCTTCTAACTGCCACCAGTTCTTTCCTACTCGGTATGGCTCTTTTGGGTGCACCACTCCGTTGCCTTCGCCGTCGTAAACAAAAAAGTATCCATCACGCCCGCTGTAGGTCATATCATGAATAATTTCAGTGACCCGCGCTTTTGCGCGTTTATCATCAATATCACTGTTTTCATATGCATCTGTCATGGCTGAAACCGCGAGTAGAGTGTAATTTTTTAGTTCTTGATGCTTTTGCTCAATTAGAAAGTTTTCAAGGGTATCAACACTTTGACTTGAAAGGCCTCGATATTCATCTGTGACTAAGTAGTAAGTTATTATGGACGTTAAAACGACTTGTAATACTGCTATAAACAGCAATCTCAAGGGTAAGGTCATATCGATAGCGCCTTGGAGCCGAGTAAAACCGACGTGTAAATTTATTGTAAACGATGAAGCAAGATTATTTCAGGCTTTAACACTACGCGCCAACCTATTTATACCTAGGCAGATCTACCTATTACAAATGGGTGTTCATACGAATGGTTACAAACTCACAAACATTTAACATTCCTCTAACAGTTTTTCACTTGGTGTTGGCAATTCACCAAAGTGATTTTTTAAACGCTTATGAGGATATCCCATGAAAGCAAAATACATATTACTTACCGCCTTAGTCTTTACCCTAGGACTCAGTGCAACTGCCAATGCAACAGATGGCAAAAAATACCGCTGGCGCTTAGCAGAAACCTGGGGCCCGAATTTCCCAATTTTTGGTGATGCAAGCAAAAACATGGCGAAGATGGTTGAAGAAATGTCAGATGGTCGTTTAACCATTCGTATTGATTCAGCTAATAAACATAAGTCAGCGCTAGGTATTTTCGATTTTGTTAAAAGTGGTCAGTATCAAATGGGTCACTCTGCTTCGTATTATTGGAAAGGCAAAGACTTCAATACGCTGTTCTTCACTACCATTCCTTTTGGTATGACCGCGCCTGAACAGTACGCTTGGTTTTATTATGGCGGCGGCATGGAGCTAATGAAAGAAACCTACGATAAATACGGTATTTTATCATTCCCTGGCGGTAACACTGGCGTGCAAATGGGTGGTTGGTTCAGAAAAGAAATCAACACTGTAGACGATTTAAAAGGATTGAAAATGCGCATCCCTGGTTTTGCCGGTGAAGTACTGGCAAAACTGGGAGCCAGCCCAACTAATATCCCTTCGGCCGAACTTTATACAGCCCTTGAACGCAACACCATTGACGCACTGGAGTGGGTTGGCCCGTCGCTAGATTTACGCATGGGGTTCCACAAAATAGCCCCTTATTACTACACAGGTTGGCAAGAACCCGCCACTGAATTGCAGTTTATGGTCAATCAAAAAGCGTATGACTCATTACCCGCAGATTTACAAAAAATCTTAACCGTCGCCATGAAAACAGCCGCTTACGACATGTATTCACAATCAACCCATGAAAATGGTGTGAATCTTAAAGCGTTGCAAACAGACTATCCGAACGTAAAAATTCGTACCTTCCCGCAGCCTGTCATGAACGCTATTCGTAAAGCAAATGACGAATTACTTGCTGAATTTGCAGCTAATGACCCAGAGACAGATAAAATATTGAAGTCCATTACAGGCTATCAAAAGCAGGTACGTGCATGGACTAAATTTGCTGACCAAGCTTATTTGGAAAGCTTTGAGGATCAAAAGTAAGCGCTGAGTTTAGCTGCTATCAGCGTCATCTTTAGCGCTGATAGCCCATTTCGTGTTAGTTATTTTATTTAATTTTGTGACGGCTGTTCACATTCACTTATTCAATGGGTGCTGTGTGCAAGAACGTCACATGTCAGAGATTTATTATGAATTCAGTCGTTAAATTACTAGGTAAGTTTATAGATGGCGTTGGTCATTTATGCAGCTTGCTGATGATGTTAATGATTTTGAACGTATTTTATGACGTGGTCATGCGTTATTTTTTCAACGAAGTTAGTATCGGTATGCAAGAGCTCGAATGGCATTTATTCGCCGCCATGTTTATGTTCGGAATTGGCTATACCTTAAAAACCGATGGGCACGTGCGGGTTGACGTATTTTACGACAATTTCAGCCCTCGCCTTCAAGCCTATATTAACCTTTTCGGCGCACTGTTATTTGTACTGCCAGTGACCATTTTGATTCTTTACTACAGCTGGGACTACACCCTTGAAGCTTATAAAATGGGCGAAGGCAGTGCTGACCCCGGCGGTTTACCCCACCGCTTTATTATTCGCGGCGTAATTCCTGTTTCCTCGATATTTCTTATCTTATGTGCCTTGTACGTCATGCTTGAACAAATGCAGCGCCTCAGGGGGGCTAGCAAGCCATCGGACCAACATAAGGATGCAGTATAATGACTGGTTTAGTTTTATTTGGCGTTGCCCTGTTATGCTTATTTCTTGGTTACTCGGTGGCATTCACTTTTGCCGGTGTTTCTGTATTAATCGGTGTCATCGTATTGGGCACAGACCTGTTCGCCTTCATGCCTTATCGCATTATGAGCATCATGGAAAACACCACTATGATGGCAATTCCAATGTTTGTGTTTATGGGCATCGTACTGCAAAAAACGGGATTAGCAGAACGTTTACTCGAATCATCAGCTAAGTTATTTGGTGGTATTTCAGGTGGGGTGGCCGTTTCAACCATTATTGTGGGCGCTTTACTGGCCGCTTCCACTGGCGTAGTGGGCGCAAGTGTTGTCGCTATGGGCGTTATCTCACTTCCAGTTATGCTGAAAAATAATTATCACCAACCCACGGCAGCTGGTGTAATATGCGCCGCCGGCACGTTGGGGCAGATTATTCCTCCATCTATTATTCTGATCATCTTAGGCGATGTGATGGGCGTGCCCGTAGGCGATCTGTTCCGCGCAGCAGTCATACCTGGCGTTTTACTTATCGTTGTATACACCCTCTATATTTTAATTTTGGGTAAAGTAAAGCCGGAATATTGTCCTCCGATTGAAGTCACCGAAGATAAGCGAACCATTCTTGTACAAGCTGTTAAAGACATTTTCCCGCCGTTATTACTTATTGTTACTGTTTTGGGTTCAATATTTACCGGTATTGCTACGCCTACCGAATCATCGGCTATTGGCGCAGTGGGTGCATTAGTGTTATCCGCTGTTTACGGAAGATTTTCATTCAAAAGCCTGCACAACATTTCTAGTGAAACGGTAAAGGTCACCGCAATGATTTTTGCGGTATTGGTTGGTGCTACTGCTTTCTCCATGGTGTTTAGTTACTCAGGTAGTGAATATCTTGTGGAAGATTTTTTCACCGGATTACCGGGAGATAAATGGACCTTTATCGTGTTAGCGATGGTAACCATTTTAGTACTTGGTTTCTTTATCGACTTTATTGAAATTTCCTTTTTAGTCGTGCCAATTCTAACGCCTGTCGCCATGGTGTTAGACATCGATTTGATTTGGTTCGCTATCCTTATTTCAATGAACTTACAAACGTCGTTTTTGACCCCACCCTTTGGTTTCAGTCTGTTTTATCTCAAAGGTGTGGCACCTAAATCGTTTAAAACGACCACGATATATAAAGGCGTTATCCCATTTATTTTGATGCAGATATTGGTTTTATTACTGGTCGTTTTATTCCCTGAATATCTTATATTGCAATAACACACAAATAGGACACACACATGAAAAAATCTATGATCGCGTTAGCCATGCTATCTCCTGTTCTTGCTAGCCAATCAGCTCAAGCCGAAGTCACCGCTTATGGTCGAGTGTTGTATAACATTATTAAAGACGATACATCAGACGATGTATATTTTGGTCGCCACGAATTCGCCGAGTCAACCATTGGTGTTAAAGGGTCAGTGAAATACAAAGAACTGACATTTGGTGCTCAAGTTGAAATTGGCTTGGACGAAGGCGTTTCAAACATACTGCAAGACGGAACTAACTCACGTAACCGTATTCAAGAATTATGGGTTCAGGGCGATTTTGGTAAAGTAAAATTGGGAACAGGCGCGAGTGTCACTTGGATTATATCTGACGTCGATCAATCAGGAACTTGGTGGTCTGATCCACTTGGCATGAGCCAACGTTTTGGTTCAACCCGTCGCGGTCCTGGTGGCGAAAGCGAAACTCCGTTCGTTCAGGCACAATCAATATTCAGCGAGCGCATTGTGTATGAATCGCCCACGTTTCTTGAAGGCGCAAAATTTTATGCTCAGTACGGTGAAGACAGCAGCTATGAATTAGCAATCAAATACGCAGCCAATGGCTGGCGTGTTAACGCTTGGTCTGTCGATTACGGTGATGCAGATAACGATGAAGATCCCCAAGCCGATATCGATGGCAACGGTACCTTAGGTTTCTTTGGTGCAGAAAGTGGTTACGGTATTTTGGCAGGCTACCTGCACGGTTCTGGCGTTAACTTTACTGCGACGTATGGCGTAGCTGATCAAGTCGCTGGAGGCGATCGTGATTTCTTGAACTGGAAACTCGGCTACACCCAAGGCAAACATGCGGTAAGTTATAGCATGGGTAACTATGGCTCTGAAGATGCATTTGGTGTGTCAGGCGCTGACCATACTCGTAGCACGGTTGCCTATCACTTCACACCTGTGGGCGGTGTAAGCTTGTGGGTTCAAGCGACCAAAGGCGATACTGACAACGAAGAAAGCTTCAATGCTTTAGCACTTGGCGGCATGGTTCGTTTTTAATAATGCGTTATTAAGCTAAATTGCATATCGAAAAGTCTGGCGTCAATAACGATACACACGTTATTGTCGTCTGGCTTTTTCTGCTTCCAACCTAGATAAAAGGTTTATTATGTTTATATTTAAATCCGGTGTCCTTATCGTGACACTTAGTAGTTTAATCACTCTCGCTGTAACAAGTAATGCCCTTGCCCAAGAAGAACTTGAAGGCCCGGGTGTATTTTCTGGTGAGAAAGGCGAATTTTCATTAAGTAAAATTTTTTCTGACAAAGACGTTAAAAATACGCCAACGCCAAAAGCAAGCGGTTCAATACAATCTGAAAACGACGCTTCGGATAATGCCAAGCCTAATCCAACAAGCAGAAACCAACTACCGGGCGCTAGTCAGCAAGTTGATGAATTCGCTTTATTTAAAGCGTGGAAGTTGGCGAAAAGCAAAAATGATAGTGATTATCAAGAGTTTAAATTGTGGCTTGAGTACAAACATTATCAACAACAAAAAGCGACTCATTAGCCACTTTTTGCTTGTGCTTCACTTAGTGATTATGAGCACTCATTGATGATTTTTTTACTCAGGAATAACGCCACAGGCGACACGTGCTCCGCCGCCACCTAGTGGCTCAGGTGAGTCAGAGTAATTATCACCATCTGCGTGGATCATGATTGCCCTCCCTTGAATATCATCAAGTTCAAGCTCTGGGGCGAATACTGGGTGCAACGCACTGCCATCGTTATCAACGAACAAGGCAGGCAAATCGCCTTCATGACCTTTTTCTGACCAAGGCATATCGTGTTTATCAGTTTTTTCGGGGTCGAAATGACCGCCAGCTGCTCCACCCAACACTTTATCCCCGTCTTTCATGGCCACAGAGCAATCGCCATTTTGATGAATATGGAAGCCATGCAACCCAGGCGTTAATCCTGTTAGGTTAGGCTTGAACACGACACCATCATCATCATAGCTACTGACCATGATAGTACCCATGCTCTGCCCACTTTTCAGATTATTCATGGTGACGGCTAAACCGTCTTCGCTTGCGAAACTTGCGGCGCTTAATGTCAAAGAAATTGAGCCAACTAAACTAGTTAATAAATGCTTATTCATAATGTCCTCCGTTGTCGTCGCGATCGTTACCCCGCGAACTTAGGGTGATAAAATTTTGCTATACATATATAAGAAAGCATAAAGCACACCAGAGTTGATTTTAACGAAAATCAACTCTCCTAGCCACGTTTTCATTGGGCTTAGTCCTATCAGACTATTTCCACTGGCTTTAACGAAAAGCACTAAATACAACACTTTTACAACGGTCTATGAATATTTTACGCATGCATAATCATTTATTGATAATCAGCTCAGCGCCTACCATCGCCCTTAACCAACTGCTGCATAAAATGGGTGATATATTTTGCTATTTCTACGGGCTTTTCTTCAACGGCAAAATGCCCAGCATCTAACAGGTTTAATTCTGCGTTAGGTACATCTCGCAAATACGCCTGAGCACCGGCGGCAATAAATGCTGGATCTTTTTTGCCCCATACAATCAGTGTAGGAGGTTGATATTTACGCAAATAAGCTTGCCATAACGGATAATCCAACACGTTATTGTAGTAGTCCTGCAGCAATTGCACTTGAATCAGTCTGTCTTTTTCACTATGCAAAAAATGTAGATCGTGACTCCAACTATCCGGGTTCATTTTTTCTGGTGCCGCTTGCACATCCCGTAAATATTGATTGTTGACTATGGCTTGCTCGCCAGTGAACGTATAAAGCTGCTCTAATTTTTGCCTTGAGTGGTCTTTATTGGCAGCTTTGAAGAATGTTTGCCTAGCGGGTGTTAACCCATCCAAGTAGGCATTTCCATTTTGTACGATTAAAGCCTCGAGGTGATAAGAGTTGTTCAACAGCATCCTAAAACCAACGGGTGCACCAAAATCTTGAATATATAGCGTGAAACGCGTTATGTTAAGCGTATCTAATAATCCAGAAACGTGCTCAGCAAGCAGATTAAACGTATACCTCTGGATCGCGGGATCAGGCCGCTCACTGTAGCCAGAACCTAGGTAATCAGGCGCAATGACATGATAACGACCAGACAACAATGGGATAAGTTCTCGATAAGAATGTGATGACGAGGGATACCCATGAAGCAGGACTATTGTCTGCTTGTGTTGTTCCCCTGCCTCTCGATAAAAAATGCGCTTTCCTTCGACAGTGGCGAAACGATAAGATGTTTTTGCAGGCCAGACAGCGACCTCTGTCTCAGCTGTCGATGCAAACGACGGTAAGCTTATAAAAAACCACATCGTAAGCACCATAATAAAGTAATAAACCGTGACAACGTATCGTTTTCGGTTGCCGTCCAATAATACATTCAAGGCAAATTGTGTGTTTATATAAGAGACAATTACGGGTGTCATGAATACCTTCATTTAATGTTAAATTTTGTGTTGGTTACGTTTTACGTGAGCGAAGAAGTTCAATTAGCAGCTTAACCGACTGAGTTTCGCTTTTACGGCTCGGTTGCCTCGCGACTGCACTTAGTTAAAAGCTATTCTTAGTTGATGACTCTTCATAATTGAAAAGATGCTAACGTCTCGCTTTACAAGACCCAGCTAATGAGGATTTCTATTCACGCAAAGTCGCTGACGAGATTGAAGTTGATGCGACGTAGCGAAAAGTGGTTGTTCGTATACTATGAAAAGGCTTCACTTCAATGTTCCCAGCATCAATGATGATGCGCTGACATTAAACCTGACGGAGATCAAGATTTAGTCCATTAGTTGAGCTGAGAGCCTAATGAGAGCTGATCTTCTATCGACTGAAAATCAAAAAACCTTCACTCTACTATTTTGGCGCATATAAGCGTTTTTAATCAGCAAACTAAGTCGGTTTTAAATCAGCTCAAAATAATCAACGGAGATGCCCCAACAATCGAGTGATGTCGTCAGCAGTAAACACATAGCCGACCTTCTTTATTAAGCATATTAAGGAAAAACACGATTACTTCCGCGATCTGAAATGAGTGAAAGTCATGATCACTATCCGTCCATGTAGCATGCGTTCAACACCTTGGTTTGGCACACTTGTTACACTCGCTGTTCGATCATCACCTTGCGTTATTTTGGCTGTTAACTTAACAAGTTGACGTACCCGAGTTTAATTCCACTATTTACCATGGGTGTAACATGAGTTCCTATCAAAAAACGTTCAGTATAAAAAAACTTTGGATCATTCTGTCTGTAGGAATGATTATAATGTTCGGTATCTTGTTGTTGCTGGGTCAGCAAATATATCAACAAGCACCACCGATTCCAGCCTTAGTAAAATCAGTATCAGGGGAAATCATCTATACCCGAGACGATATTGAAACTGGGCAAAATGTCTGGCAATCGATCGGCGGTATGGAACAAGGATCTATTTGGGGGCACGGCAGTTACCTGGCACCTGATTGGAGTGCTGACTGGCTTCATCGTGAAGCGTTGGCATTGTTAGATATAAATACCCACCAATCTCAATCGAGCCTAGCCCCTGATCAAGAAATGGCGATGCAAAAGGCCCTCCTACCAGCACTCATGCGTAAAAACACCTACGACGTGACGACTGGAACCATTACGGTCAGCGACAATCGTGCAATAGCTATAAAGCAAGTTGAAGGCCATTATTTGAGGCTTTATCAAGGTAGTGATGAAGAATCACTAGCACTAAGACGCGACTATGCATTTTCGATTCATGGTTTGCTTGATGCACAAGAAGCGAAACAACTTGCTGCGTTTTATTTCTGGACAGCCTGGGGGGCAACCACCAACCGGCCCAATGATGAGATTACATACACGAGTAATTGGCCCCACGAGCCACTCGTCAACAACAAACCGACGACCGGTACGTTAATGTGGAGTATCGCCTCTATCATCTTATTACTAGCCGCATCTGGTGCGCTCGTTGCGTATTACGTTAAACAGTTTGACGACTGGCGTGATGATATTTTGCCAGAGCAAGGTATGGCAACCAGCGACATTTTGTCTAAGGCCACGATTACACCTTCCATGCAAGCCACCGCTAAATATTTCTGGGTAGTGTGTGCGATGTTTGTGGGTCAAGTGCTATTGGGTATAGTAACGGCGCACTATGCCGTTGAAGGACAAGGATTATACGGATTACCGTTCGCTGAATATTTGCCCTACGCAGTTACCCGAACATGGCACACCCAACTTGCCGTATTGTGGATTGCTACGGCGTGGTTAGCAACGGGACTATATGTTGCCCCTATGCTCGCGGGCCGTGACCCGAAATTTCAACGTTTGGGGGTCAACTTTTTGTTCATTAGCTTGTTGATTATCGTTATTGGCTCGTTTGTCGGGCAATGGGCCGCCGTTCATCGTTTTTTCGAAAATTTAACCGCCAACTTCTGGTTCGGCCATCAAGGTTACGAATATGTCGATTTAGGGCGATTTTGGCAGATTTATCTGACCATTGGCTTATTGTTGTGGGTAGCATTAGTTGTCCGTGCATTATGGCCTGTACTACAAGAAAAAGGCGATAAATCACTCATCTATTTGGTATTGGTTTCAGCACTAGCGATTGGCCTACTGTACGGCGCTGGCTTAATGTGGGGACAGCATACTAATATTGCGATAATGGAATACTGGCGCTGGTGGGTAGTTCATCTTTGGGTAGAAGGAATTTTTGAGGTGTTTGCCACCGCTATAATTTCCCTATTGTTTGTGCGCATGGGAATATTGCGCACCTCTACCGCGACAGTGATGGTGCTATTTGCCACCATTATCTTCTTATTTGGTGGCGTACTGGGAACCTTCCATCACCTCTATTTCAGCGGAACACCTACTTCTGTTATCGCTGTTGGAGCCATGGTGTCAGCACTCGAAGTGGTCCCTTTATTGGTCGTAGGATTTGAAGCCTATAACCGCTACAAAGTTGAACGTGTAGAGAAATGGGAGCTGGCTTATCACTGGCCATTTATGTTTTTTACGGCTGTGCTGTTCTGGAATTTCGTTGGCGCTGGCTTGTTTGGATTTATGATTAATCCACCAATTGCGCTGTATTATATGCAAGGGTTAAACACGACCGCTAACCATGGCCACGCCGCATTATTTGGTGTGTACGGTATGCTCGGTTTGGGGTTAACCTTATACTGCATGCGTGGATTAACAGATGTCACGCGCTGGAATCAACAATGGATAAAGCGCTCATTCTGGTCTCTTAATATTGGCTTGGCGATGATGACGTTCTTGTCATTGTTACCCCAAGGTGTAATTCAGACTTATATCAGTATCGATCAAGGTTACTCATTCGCTCGCTCAGCTGAATTCATGCACAGCCCAATCATGGAAGCCTTGGTTTGGGCGCGAGTACCCGGTGACATCGTATTCAGTGTTGGAGTGGGTTATTTCGCTTGGTTTATGTTTAAAGCCTTCACTGGAAGTAAAAGCATCAAGGCATCAACGTCCACTTAATATACGCGCCAGAAAGTATGGGAGGTAGACCGGCGCACTGAATGAAACGAAGCGACAAGGACGTCTCGCGTTTACGTCACAATGCTAACAAAAAAAACTGCGTATCATTTAATTGATACACAGCTTTTTAATGTTACGGTTGCCGTATTGAGCATATCTGCTCACGGGGTTCTACCAGATAAAGCAACTATGCTTTGTTGTGACGTTTACTGCGTTTTTCCTTCAATGCGTTGAACTTTTCAAGTTGTTCAGGCGTTAAAATTTGATTGATTTTTATACGCATGTCAGCGGCTTTTAAAAACTGTGCTTTGGCGCGTTCGGCACGTAAGTCAGCCAGTTCGTTTAGCTTTTGCTCATAATTTTCGTCACTTGAATCAAGCTGAGCTAATTGAGCTTTCATGGATGTGCCGCTACCCTTTTCAGGTCGATTGGCTTTCATTTCAGCCTTTAGCGCTTTAAGTTGGCTTGCTTGTTCATCGCTAAGATCCAGTACCTTAACCATCTTATGTATAGGGAAGAAGCCCTGACCTTTGTGACCATCTGAATGTTGGCCGCCAGCTAATGCGCTACCTGCGATACATGCGCTTAATAAAACTCCTGCAATTAATTTTTTCATAATAATATCCTACTTGGTTTGTGTCATTCACGTGAATGACGGGGTAAATGTAATTTGTTTCATCAACGGCGCTAAGTATGCACAAAGGGTTCGATAAGTAGGGTTAAGCTAGTGTAAAGTTCAGTAAAGTTAGTTAGTCCTTATAACAAAGCGGTTAAACTCAGTTCCATGGAAAATGATAAATACAAAATATTGCTCGTCGATGATGACGCTACATTATGCGCCCTACTAAGCGAGTTTTTACAAGAAGACGGTTTTGCAGTAGAAACACTCAATAGCGGCGATACTGCTGTTGCGCGATTATTGGAAACCGATGAATTCGATACCGTAGTGCTCGATATTATGATGCCCGGTATGTCGGGATTAGATGTACTGCGCACTGTACGAGCCAAACAACAAGTCCCTATTCTGATGCTAACCGGCCGTGGTGACGATATTGATAGAATAGTAGGCTTAGAAATGGGCGCAGATGATTACTTAGCCAAACCTTGTAATCCTAGGGAATTAAGTGCTCGTATAAGGGCAATAATTCGTCGCACTCAGCAAGGAAACACCCCCCATATAGTACAAGCCCAATTACATGGCATTCAGCTAGACAGTGGCGCTCGAACAGCGTTAGTGAACAATGTGGCGTTACCTTTAACGGGTGCCGAATTCAACGCATTGAGTTTATTAATGGAACGCGCCGGACAAACCATCAGTAAACAAGATATGACACAAGAAGTCTTGAACCGCCCATTAGAAGCCTATGATCGAGCAATGGATGTACACGTTAGCCGCATAAGACAGAAGCTTGCGGCCGCAGATATACATGACGTGATCAAATCAGTACGAGGCGTTGGTTATCAGATGCTAACAGAGCCTCAATTACAGCAAGAAAAAGGTTAGTTGCGATGACGCTGACCGGTTTTTGGGACACCGCAAAACACACTTTTGGTGTTAAGCGTTTGTTTTGGCGCATCTTCATCGCATTCTGGCTCGCCAGTTTATTAGTTATGATCGCGACCGGCTTCGTGTTAGTGAATAAATTTTCGTCAGATGAATACAATAAACGTTTCTACAATGACGTTATCACCCAAGCTGAGCGTGTTGTCTGGCGTTATGAACAAAACTTAGCTATGCCTACTTCGCAGCAAACTCAGTTAAAAAACTGGATCAGTAACAAGAATAATCGCGACGGTCATCTCATTCCGATGCTTATTAAAGATGAAAACGGTAATACTATTTATCATTATCGATTGAACAAGATTAAACTTGAAGATCGTACCGAGCAGCGCGTATCAGGTCCCTCTAATCGAAACTACCTCGTACAAATTAGAAAACCCAAAGCTCCACGAATATACAAACAAGTTTTATATCGCTTTCAGTCATTACAATTTGGTTTTATTTTTATCGCATCAGCCCTTGTCAGCGCACTGTTAAGTTGGAGTATAATTTTACCGCTCAATTATTTAGGTGCATTCAGTCGACGTTATGCCAATCAGCAAGAAGTGGTGTCATTGCCTAGAAAGTTACTTGCCCGTGGAGATGAATTAGGGGATTTGGCGCATGATATTGACTTTATGGTGAATAAAACCCATGCAGCGGCAAGTGCCCAGCAACAGCTCTTGCACGATGTATCTCATGAATTACGCGCCCCATTAGCGCGATTACAGGTTTCAGCGGCGCTGATTGAACAGAAAAATCCAGGCAGTCGTCACGTCAAGCAAATTCACAGTGATTGCCTGCGTATTGATCAACTCATACAACAAATTCTCGATTATTCAAAGCTCGAACAAAGTAGCCCAAGCGCAGAAAAATGCGATATCAACACCTTGTGCCAACAAGCAATTGATAATATGGCGGTCAATTACCCTACGATAGCGGTGAATTTTTTCCATGACGATAAAGTCGAAATTTCGGGCTACCCGGAAGCATTGTTGCAAGCCTTTGACAACATAATAGGTAACGCATGTAAATATTCTGCCGATGGTGGATTGGTCGAGGTCAGTACGTCTTCCAGGGAACATAGCGTGGTTGTTACTGTGCGTGACCATGGGCCGGGAGTGGATGAAGAGGAAATGTCAAAACTGCTGCAACCGTTTTACCGAGCCGGAAATAAAATGCATACCAGTGGTTTTGGTCTAGGTCTGAGTATTGCCGTTAAAGCCATTGATAAACATAACGGTGAGTTACGCATAAGTAGTCCAGATGATGGCGGCTTATGTGTAGAAATTGTATTACCGCGAGAACTTATATAGGCAACAGAAATGCCAGTAATGTCAAAAATTAAGAGTTGCTGACTAAATATTATGTCAATCGTGCACCTGCAATACTGAAAAACCGATGCCTTACAAAATATTATCGTCAGCGTATCGGTTTTCCGTATTATGGACTTAACATTTTAACCTTCGGCCTCAAGCAAATGTATTGACGATATTGGCAGTCAAAACAGGTGTATTATCCATAAATAGCAAACGTTTGCAGGCGGTCATCAAGGGTTTTATAGGCACAAGAATGTTACGGACAGCATGAGGTGGTTTTCTAACATTGAGAAACAGTATTAGACTGCCAAAGCAGTATAAGTCTTTCGATTCGTTAATTGAGTCAACCCACAACTAACTTGGCTCAAACTTAACGGTTTATGTTTTGTCGTACATGCTACAAGGTATGTAAGAATCGCTCAGAACGCGGTAAATAATAATTATCGTAATTTAAAGACACTACAACCTGTTTGGCGCGACCGATGATTTCATGCCGAGGTACGAGTCCAATCACCCGAGAGTCAGCACTGTTATCACGGTTGTCCCCCATCGCTAGGTAATAACCGTCAGGTATACTCACCGCCGAGAAGCTCGATAACGCTGACCCGCCATTCGCAATACGGATACGATGTTGTACACCCAGTAAGTCTTCGGTTTTCTCAGTAAAACGCCCGCTGTTGATATCATCAACATAATCTAGCCGCTGGTCGTTTATGTAAAGGGTGTTGTCAATCAAGGAGATAGTGTCACCCGGTACACCCACCACCCGTTTGACTAATCGTTTATCTGACGCCTCAGAGTCGAAAATAATAATATCACCCCGAAGTGGGTCCGCTAATTTGTACAAAGAGTGATTGCTAAAAGGCGTTTGAACATCGTACGCCAACTTATTTACTAATATTCGATCACCTTCAACGATAGTCGGCTGCATTGAGCCTGTTGGCACTTCATTCCAATCCGCCACTGCGCTTCTAAACACACACATCAAGAAAATGAATAATATAAATGATTTGTTTTCTGTATATAGCGTTTTCAGTTTAATCTGCATAATTTTCCCTTATGGCAATAATAACACTGGGATTACCCGTACAAAGCGCGCTTATTATTTTGATCTAAAATTAGTATTGCTGACAAAAATGAGAAAAACCTTATTTTATTGTTACTAAGCGTAAAGTTGTGACTATTTAATCAATCTAAGAACGTGGGTGGCGAAAATGAGATTGGCGTTGATTGACTAACACCGTTTTATATCAATCATGACGAAATTTTAGTCGTGCAATACTGACAAGGTTAACGATATAGTTCATTTTGGTTATAAATGGAGCACCCCTTTGACTGTACGCATACGTTTGGCAAAACCCTGTGCGGTATTAATGTGCGCATTATCTCTGCATACAAGTTTGTCGGCGCAATCGGATAAAACATCCTTGCCCTCTGAAAGTGAATTACTGAAAGACCAAATTGAGCAAGCCCGCAAGCGCGGAGAAATGACCCACGCGGAAACCTTAACCAGTCAATTTCAACAACTTGCCCTCAACGAAAACAGTACCTCTTCATTGGCCGATGCCTACTACGAGCAAGCTCGAAATGCCATGGAACGTAATCTTTATGAGCCAGCACTGGAACAACTAAACGAAGCTATCAATTTATATCAGGCTCAGGATGATCAAACAGGTTTAGCTAAGTCTTATCGGCAATTGGGACTAACCTATCGTTACCAATCGAATTATCCTCAAGCATTAGAATACATCTATCTGGCTATGCAGATTAGTCAGCAACAAGACAATACGCCTGCTGTCGCTTCGACCTATAACAGTATTGGCTTAGTGCTTGAAAAAATGGGTGTTTATGAAGGTGCAGCCCAAGCCCATCAAAGCGCATTGGAGCTGCATAACCAATTAAATGACAAAGACGGTATCGCAAGTGACTTATATAATCTTGGCGATCTGCGCCGGGTAATGGGTGATGATCAGCTCGCACTCACTTATTTTCAAGATGCGTTAAAAATCGATATTCAATCCGGGGACAAAAAATACATTGCCTACAGTCACAATAAAATTGGCTACCAATTGACGATACTCGGCGACTACAAAAAAGCACGGGAGCACCTAACAGCAGCCTTAAGTTTATTCACAAAAATAGAGGCTCCTCGTGACACCGACTGGGCACTCACATCAATGGCCACCCTCGAAATGAAAGAAGGACAGTACCTAAATGCTCGGGAAATATTAAACGGGGTGATCTTGAGGGCTATAGAGCAGGACTATAAAAGTTTATTGGTGGACGCTTATCGAGCTTCCGCTGAATTGGCCATACTTGCAGAGGATACGAACTTAGCATTAACGCATATAAATGCGGGCTCAGAACAAGCAAAAAACAATAATGAGCCACATGATGAAGCATTATTCGAAGCACTTAGAGTGAACCTTTACTTGAAAAAAGACGAATTTAAACAGGCATTCAATGCACTGTTAAAGCAAAAAACACTCGACGACGAGTTACTTAACACAACTCGAATTGAAACGATTGCTACCCTTCAGTCTCAAACAGAATTCGTGCGCAGAGCGCAGCAAATTAGATTACTTGAAAAAGAAAAAGCATTAAACCAAGCAACCCTTGAACAAGCACAATGGAACCGAACCGTATGGTTAGCATCCATAATAATAGCGGTCATTATGTTAACGCTTATTTATGGTCGCTTCTCTCAGCGACGCCTGAATAAGCGCCTAAATGAAGAAGTCGCTTTGCGCACTCAAGAATTAAATCAAAAAAACGTAGAGCTTCAAGCTGCCTACCAAGAAATGGAAGCCATTAGTTTAACTGACAAATTAACAGGGATACATAACCGACGTTTCCTAGAAAATCATATTGAATCAGACTTAGAGAAGAGTCAGAGAGTTTATAATGACTGGCGAAATGGCAAGTCCCCGTCCCCTCATCACGCCGATATTGTTATTTACATGATCGACATGGATCATTTTAAACACGTCAACGACGAACACGGCCACAGCGCAGGAGATGAAGTTCTCAAACAACTTACTCAACGCTTAGCGCTGGTGTTTAGACAATCAGACTATGTAGTCCGCTGGGGAGGTGAAGAGTTCGTTGGTGTAGCACGTTTTATAGACCGAGCCGATGCACCATTGCTAGCTCAACGTTTGCTTGATGAAGTCAGCGCAACTCCCTTTACTTTAGCCGACGGTATCACCTCTTTACACACCTGCTCTATCGGATATGTATGTTACCCCACGTTATTGCAACATGATCAATCAACAGACTGGCAGACATTGATTGCACTGGCAGATAACTGCCTTTACCACGCGAAAAATAGCGGGCGAAACGCCTGGGTTGGGATTGAATGTATCAATGAGCCTATATCTAACCTCGTTGAGTTATGCACTAAACATTTCGATTCTGCGGTTAAGTCCAAGAGAATAACAGTGATGACATCCATCAAATAGCCGGACGCTATGAATTTATACCAGTGATGATCATGTAACATTTCTATTGACTCGCAAGCCTTGCGTCCCCATGGTAATTTTTTAACATATTAATAAAAACCATCTTTGCTGCGTGATAGCACAACATCGGGCTCAAAGAGCAACCTGACAGGACTACAGTATATGAACAAATCAAAACAGCTGTTTACCCAAATTTCATCTGATGGTGAGCTAACAATCAAATTAAATGAAGTCGATGTACCAAAACCCAAAGCACACGAAATTGTTGTTCAAATGGAAGCATCACCCATCAATCCATCTGATATGTGGCCGATGTTTGGTCCAGCTGATCTGTCTAAAGCAAAATTAAGTGACGATAAAACAACGTTAACCGCGCCTGTTCATAAAGGGATGTTGCCGCGGATTAAATCTCGCCTAGACCAGACATTGCCAATTGGTAATGAAGGTGCGGGAGTGGTTATCGCAGCGGGTGATAGTGAACAAGCTCAAGCGCTTATTGGCAAAACCGTAGCGGTATTAACAGGCGCCTGTTATAGCCAATATTGCTGTGTTCCGGTACAGGCGTGTATTGTTCATCATGACGATACAACGGCTCATGCAGCGGCTTCATCCTTTGTTAATCCCCTCACTGCATTAGGCATGGTTGAAACCATGCGTATGGAAGGCCACACAGCACTTGTTCACACCGCTGCGGCATCTAGTTTAGGTGTTATGTTGAATAAAATATGCATTGAGGAAGATGTAAAGTTAGTTAATATTGTGCGCAAACAAGAACAAGTCGACCAGCTAACAAAGCTAGGTGCAAAATATGTGGTGAATTCGTCAAGCGAAACCTTTAAGAAAGATTTGTACCAAGCCATTGCTGCTACTGGCGCCACGTTAGCATTTGACGCGATCGGTGGCGGTGAGTTGGCCAGCGATATTCTAACGGCAATGGAAGCCGTAGGCAGTAAAGATGCTACAGGCTTTAATACCTATGGTTCTCTTGAGAACAAGCAAGTATATATCTATGGCGGACTCGATTTCTCACCGACCATTCTAAATCGTGCATTTGGTATGACCTGGAGTGTCGGCGGTTGGCTGTTAATGCGCTTCCTTGGCAAACTAAACGCCTCAAAAATAGCAGAATTGCATAAACGTGTAGCGGATGAAATCAATACCACCTTTGCTATCGAATCAACAGAAGAACTCACATTCGAAGAGGCATTAACACCTGAAACCATCATCAAATACAATGCTAAAACGACAGGTGGAAAATATATTCTAAACCCTAATAAGGGCTAATGTCGCCATCTTAAGCAAAATACAAAGGGCCAACGTTGTTGGTCCTTTGTACATTTACACTGGTCAGCAATGATTACTATCGTTGTTGCCGTCGCCGGAATCTAACATTCAAATTCTGTTGTAACTGATGGCATTATCAATTGTGGAATCGATAGTTTTTTTTCAGTAGATCTACTGCGTTAAACGTATTCGATAATTTCGCTTTCAGGTAAGCGTGATTTCGGTAAAGAAGCGTTAAAATCTGTCTCTTTTCGATAACCTAAAGACACGATAGCCAGTGCCGTGTAGCCTTTTTCACGTAACCCAAATTCTTCATCTATGGCTTTTGCATCAATTCCTTCCATAGGGACAGCATCAATCCCCATCGCATCGGCCCCTAATAATAATGTCCCCATATTTAGGTAGACCTGTTTTTCCATCCAATGTTGAAAGTCTTTTACATCATAGTGATGAATGTCGGCAAAAGCTTTTCTCCCCATATGTTGACCTTCCCTAAATTGCTTTTGAGCAAAACGGCCATCTTTATCTTCTTTGTTTAATAAGTGGGTCAGAAATGCTTCGTCAGCACTTGTTCTTGCACATACCACGATGACATGAGATGCATTCAGCACTTTGGTTTCATTAAAAATAAAAAAGCCTTGAGTACCCTTACTGATGCGTTTTTTTCCCTCATCATTATCGCTGATAACAAAATGCCAAGGCTGCAAGTTAACGCTAGATGGACTAAAACGAAGCAGCGCTTTAATTTGGGTAAAATCAGTATCAGAAATCTTTTTTGAAGCATCAAATTCTTTTACTGAGTAACGTGTTTGTACTAGATCAACGAGGTTCATTAGCATTCCTTATTTATTGGCTTAATTTCATACGCGGTGTCAGGCCTGTGCCGTTATTTACCGCATTCAATATTCATGACTGCATAATATTGAAATCACTTTTATTGAAAAACAGGGGGAGTCATGAAACACTTTCAAAAATTTATTGAAAGTGCCGTTTACCCAATGAAAAACTTGCAGGACTTACGACTATTTTGTGAAATCGCACAACAAGGCAGTTTATCGGCCTGCGCCAGAAAAATGGATTTATCGCCCGCAGTAGTCAGCGCCTCCTTAAAACGGCTTGAAGCAGACGTAGGCGTACTTCTATTTATACGTTCAACACGAAGTCTTCGTTTGACTCAAAAAGGTCAACAATTTTTGCAGCACTGCAAAGACGCGTTGACTATTTTGGACAACGCCACCACTGAAATACATAAAGAAGATCATGAGTTGAGCGGCGTGATTCAATTATCAGCGCCATCGGATTTAGGGCGGAACTTGCTGCTACCCTGGCTTGATGAATTTATGATGTTGCATCCAAAATTGGCGGTGCGCTTGCAATTATCTGACTCTCAGGCGGATCTTTACAGTCAGCCGGTAGACTTGGCCCTTCGTTATGGTCAACCTAAAGATTCTGCCCTGATTGCTATACCTATTTCCGCGAATAATTCACCTGTATTGTGTGCATCACCCGCTTATATTAATAATTACGGTATGCCAAAAAGCTTGGAAGAATTAACGCATCATAATTGTCTGTGTCATGGTCACAATGACACACTTGATACTCGATGGTCATTTCGCAAGAATGACAAAAGCATCAGCGTCGATGTACAAGGTAATCGCCAGTGCAAAGATGGCGACATAACTCGTAGATGGGCGATCGCAGGTAAAGGGATCGCACGTAAATCCCGTTTGGATATCGTTATGGATTTAATTCATGGCCGGTTAGTTGAAATAGATATCGATGGTTGGCAAGGCAAACTATTCCCGTTGAATTTAGTCTGTGCTGAAAGACGACTCTTGAGCCCAACCGTTAATGCATTTAAAAACCATTTATGCGCGAGTGCTAAAGCGTTAACAGACCTACTTTAATCTAGAGCAGCATAACCCCCTAACAAACGATAAACTTTTGCCTAACGGCTGCTCCTTTAATCTTCAAATGGTATACCAGCTAAAATAAAAATTATCTGGTATTAAGACGATACCCCACCCCCTTAACGGTAAGTATCCATTTTGGTATATCTGGATCCTCTTCGACTTTTTTGCGCAGTAAATGCATATATTGATATAGGTCTGACTTATTTGCTCTGCGTGTATTCGGCCATAATTTTCCGATTATTTTTTCAGTGCTACACACCTGATCATGTACCTCCGCCAATAACATAAACAACGTAAATTCTTTGGCCGTTAACGCTAAATCACGATTATTATAACAAACTGATCGGCTATTTTTATTCACTCGGAATGGACCAAGCGAAAAGCGCTCAAGCTCTTCGTTTCCGCGCTTGCTGTTCGTATTTGGATTATCATTTATATTTACCGTAGCACTGACTATGGCTGCTATGCCACGTCTGTCAATTGCACGTCGACGCTCTTGACTACGTCTTTCATTAAACATATCAGCCGAGCGAGTGATGAGGTCGGTTAAGTAACGGTCGAGCTGAGCAATTAAATCAACATCATTAAAATAGCTAACCCAGGATAAACAGGGATGAAAATCTGGGTCATTTTGATTGTAAATAGCGCAAACAGGTACACCGTATTGGGCATTAACTTGCTGTAGGATTGCGAAATGAGAACGCATTAATATAGGTGTAAGATTGCGTAAATCTATCAGTACCACGCGACAAACCGGTTTAACGCTGTCGACAGTTAAGGAATTGGTTACGGGCAAGGAATGAAAAGAAAAACTGTTGGCGACACTAAAACCAGTGAGTAACCCCACGAGAAAGTTGTCATTTGAGATCACCAGCATACCCTGCTGCGTTTGTGCATACGTCATAATAAGATCCTTTACTAATCATAATCAGACGGACTCCACACACAAAACAGCAAATATTTGGAAGAAGAAAACAGAATCCCTTGTAAACACAATTTTCTGATTAACTTACGTTGCAAATTTAATAATCGATACTATTGATAACCGATATCGTTGATTCAAACAAAGCAATAAACAAACCAAATTTAATAAACCTAACAAATACGGCAACTTAAATAAAAGCCTTCATCGGTACTGATCATAAAAAAACTTTCTTTGTAAAATAAACAGACAGTATTATTTATTTCTGCACCCATTTAATTCATCCGTTAATAATTTAATGTCTTGTTGAAAATAATTTTAAAGGTTAATAAATTACTCATCATGCGATTCAAATATCCGAATCATCTATTCATACTTAACTGATTTAAAATGAATTGAAAATTACTCAACACTTTATTTCTGACTAGTTCTAAATATTAATAATTTAATTTTTTGATGACAATTTAATTATTTATTGATGGAATTTTGAGTTAGCCATTAACTACAGTTGTTGCGAGAGTTTAGGCACGCAATGACGCGTTCCTTCTCTGGTTATATTTTAATATATTAATCCGTTGCTATTTTCAGGATGATTTTGCTGAATGGTAACAAATCGTTTTTTAATGGAGCATAAAAGATGAAAACATTTAATAAAAGTTTATTAGCGGCAAGCATGGCGATCATACTAGGTTCGGCAACCAGCGTATGGGCAAACCCAACTAACACAGCGAATGAAGTGGCGGATTCTCAAACCGCCACAGCAAGTGCAGATAGCACTGGCGATTCTTCAGCAGCAGCAAACGAAAACTCATCCGCCAATACGGATAACAGCACTGATTCTTCTGACAATAGTGATGGGAGTTCTGCATCAGGTTCAGAAGTAGCAGCAAATAATGGAAGCATGGCTGCCACTGATAACAGTGATAATTCTGATAATAGCGACGACTCAAATAATAGTGATAACTCAGACAGCAGCGATAACAGTGATGGCAGTTCCGCTTCAGGCTCTGAGGTAGCGGCAAACAATGGCAGTATGGCGGCCACTGACAACAGTGATAATTCTGATAATAGCGACGACTCAAATAATAGTGATAACTCAGACAGCAGCGATAACAGTGATGGCAGTTCTGCATCAGGCTCTGAAGTAGCCGCAAATAACGGAAGCATGGCTGCCACTGATAACAGTGATAATTCGGATAATAGCGACGACTCAAATAACAGCGATAATTCAGACAATAGCGATAATAGCGATGGCAGTTCTGCATCTGGCTCTGAAGTAGCCGCAAACAACGGCAGTATGGCGGCCACGGACAACAGCGATAATTCTGATAACTCAGACAATAGCGACAATTCTGATAACTCTGACAACAGCGACAATTCTGACAACCGCGATAATAGCGATGGTAGCTACGCTTCAGCCACTGATAGCGCCGCTAATAATGGCAGTACGGCTATGACTGACCGTTCTGATAATTCAGACAACTCAGACAATAGCGACAGTTCGAGTACTGACAGCAGCGATAATAGCGCCGCCAGTGGTACCGAAGCGACTGCCAACAACGGTAGTATGGCAATGAGTGATCGCTCTGATAATTCAGACAGCAGCGACAATTCAGATAACAGTAATAATAGTGATAATAGCTATGCGTCTGCTTCAGATGCGGCAGCAAATGGTGGAAGTACAGCGAGCTCAGATCGCTCAGATAACAGCATGGCAAATGCCAGTGCAATGGGCTCAGCAGCTGCGAATGGAGCCAGTACTGCGACGGTAGATAACAGTGATAGCAGTGACAACAGTATGGCCAGCGCGAATGCAATGGGCGCAGCTTCAGCTAATGGTGGCAGCACAGCAAGTACTGATAATAGTGATAATTCTGATAACTCTGACAATAGCGATAACAGCGACAACAGTGATAACTCAGATAATGCAGATAATAGCTATGCGAATTCGGCCACAAACGGTGCATCTGCTAACGGCGGAAGCACTGCAAATGTCGATAATAGCGATAACTCGGACAATTCGGACAATAGCGATAACAGTGATAGTTCTAATAATAGTTATGCTAACGCAGCTGAAGGTGGCGCATCAGCAAATGGCGGAAGTACAGCTAGTGTGGACAACAGTGACAGCAGCGATAATAGCGATAACAGTGACAATAGTTACGCAAGCGCAGCTGAAGGTGGCGCATCAGCAAACGGCGGAAGCACAGCTAGCGTCGATAATAGCGACAATTCTGATAACAGCGACAACTCCGACAACAGTGATAATAGCGATAGCAGTTACGCTTGGTCTGAAGGATGGGGAACATCTTCGGCTAACAACGGCGGTGTGGCAACCACAACCTATAGTGTTAATGAGTCAAACTTAACGGGTGCTGTCACCGGTAATTATGTTACTTATAGTTTCGACAATCAGTCGACTATTGCTAGCAACAATAGTATGTCAGACACCTTCAACGGTACAGCGGGCATAAACCAAAACGTGCAAAACCTTGGGCATAATGCCTTAGCCCAACAACAAGTATCATTCCAAGGAAATGTAAATGTAAATCCGCAATAATTTTTTCTATGTAGGTTTCATTTTAAGGAAAAAGTTGCTGACGGTGACGTCAGCAACCACTGAAAAGGACTCAGGCTATGAAAACAAAATATTGCAACATCAGCATCTTAACTCTAGTTGCCTTATCCACACTTGTTTCATTCAATGGTTATGCACAATCAATTGCCGATGAATTCCCCCCCGTTCTGCTTAACGATTTAGAACAAGAAAGAGGCATGGGTGGCGTACTTGATGTGACCAACAACACACATTTAGAGGCGATATTAACCGACAACTATACGTCTAACAGCATTACTGGAAATAATACGATAGATCACGGCTCGTTTAACGAAGCCGCCGGCGTTTTCTCAATTATCCAAAATACTGGTAACAACGTCATTATTCAGGATTCAACGATAATCACCGTCACCATTACCCCAAATTAACGGATGAATAGGTGTGCATTTATGAGACTTTATTTATGTTTAGCGATGTTGTTAACAACCCCTGCAGTATTAGGCGGTATCGTTGATTTCAATGGACAATTTACGGTAAAAGTATCGAGTATTGCCGAACAACGTTTTAAAACAATCTATAAGCAAAAATACGATTTCAGTTGCGGCTCAGCGACTCTGGCAAGCCTACTATCGTTTCACTATGACGACGTAGTCAATGAACTTAGCGTATTCAAAGATATGTTTGAACACGGTAATAAAGCAAAAATTAAACATCAAGGTTTCTCTTTGCTTGACATGAAACGGTATTTGTCGCGCCGCGGTTATCAAGCGAACGGTTTCAACATTAGTTTAGAGCAACTGTCTAGCGCACAAATCCCTGCAATCACGATTATCAACAATAATGGATATATGCACTTTGTGATTATAAAGGGCAGTACCGACAAAGAAGTGTTGGTTGGCGATCCAGCAATCGGCTTAAAGTCGGTGAGAAAAGACAAATTCGAGGAAATGTGGGGACAACGTATTGTGTTTGTTATCCAAGATCGTAAAGAGATTGCGGTCAATCATTACAAGCATGATCAAAAATCTGATCACCAAGTACGCGCTAATTTGGGTTTAGCCATTGATCATGCCAGCTTAGGGTTATTTAATGTTTTACAGCCTTCTAGCATGGATTTTTAGGATTAGGGATTGCTTATGAAACTTTATTTATTATCATTTTTCGCAAAATTTATGCTTTTCTTCATTTGCGGTCCGTTAGTCAGTGTCACGAGTAATGCCAACACAAATACGTTGCCTAAGTTAGAACAATCATTTTGGTTACCTGTACCAGACGCCACGCTATCGACCCTGCGCGGAGGGTTTGTATTGAGTAATGGCGTTGTGGTAGATATAAATTTTCAAAAAAATATTTTCAGAAACGGCCAGTTAGCATCACATTCTTACTTTCAATCCCCCCAAGACCTCAGCTTTTTAAGTAAAGATGATTTTAATCTAAGCTCAGTAATACCGAACGGCAGTCTGAATTCAGTATTGCAAAATACAATCGATAATCAGACACTTTCAGCCATTACCAATATCGATATTACCATCAAAAATTTACAGCAAGCGCAACAAGCCTTTGCCCACAATGAGCTGTATAGCACTTTTTTTGATGCGCGTACTCACCAGTAACCGCCATTTTTCGAATACTAACTGGCTGTTGTTCAAAGATACGTTTCTAGATGGCATCAATGTTGAGGTTTTAGGTGCGATTACATTTTGATATAAGCGGACTAAGGAACCCCCTAAGAATTACACTCAATAAAACAATATAATCCGCTTTAAAATACGGCCTAACTAGTAATTTTCAGCAACATTTAATATGAATAGCGCTCTTAAAACGTTACTGGGACTCTAAAGTTCAAACGAGTGTCTTGCGCATCGTCCGTCACACCTATGGCTAAAGAAAGACTGATATTAGTCAGCTCTGAGTAGCGAAAAGAATAGCCGATAATTAGTTGGCCAATATCAAGCTGACTTCCATCAATCTTCATATTGTTTATTTTGGATTTTAAAACGTGTTTATGTGAATAACTTAGGCTCATGGAGGTACGTTCATTTAGCGATACACCTAAACCAAAACTTACCCCTGCACTGTCACCTGGGTCCACATTACCTACATTTTCATCGGTGTCCATATTGTAGCCATAACTGACATTTCCAAAAAAGACGCCTGGGTCTGTAGCGTATATAGCCGTTAGGCTAGGCTGAATGCTAACGTATCCCGAACCTGTTGGCAGCTCAGTTGGGAAAACCGCCCCGGGTGTCGATTGCATAAATTCAACCTCAAATGGGCTAGTGCCGGTGGGTATAGTTGCTACTAAGTTAGCCACATAAATTGGGCCGCCATCGGTCGGAGCATTTAATTGATATCGCGTAGACAATTCGATATCGCCCATTCCGTGTCCGCTAGCATTGAATATTTCATCTTCGCTGACACCAATACTGACAGGTCGCGAACGCTGACTGTCGTTACGCGCAATATAAGGAAGTTTTAGATCCACTTCCCACCGTTCGGTTATGCCATACCTTGCAGAAACACTGCCAATAAAACTGTGGCGCTTAATTTCGCGTAAATCGATTAGTCCCACAACAAGTGCTGGAATAAATGAAAACGCATCGAGAAAAACCCGATTATTATCCGTATACGAATACCCGATTGATGTTTCTAACACCAGTGAGCCCTTTCCCGTTAATACCCCACTGACATTGTCATTTAATTTAGGTATCGCATTAACGTCAATTGCATTGGCGTTTTTTGGCGGGGCTTGACCTACAGGTTTATTATCAGTCCTTGATAGGCTCGTTTCTTTCGCGACTTTTCGCGAAGTATTGTTAGCCACCACCACTTTACTCGCATTAACCGGCTTACCTGCTTTTTTAACATGCTGTTGAGTCGCCTGAACTTGCCGATTTTCGGATAACGCATCAACCATTCGCTTTAATTCGGCTATTTGTTGCCCTTGTTCTAGCAGCATCGTACGTTGCTTCTCAAGCTCTACTTGATAGAAATCAATAAGTTCGTCATCTTCAGAAGTACTTTGTGCTGCGTAACAAAACTGAGGCACCGCTAAATATAAAGAAAGCGTAATGAAAGAAAAATGAATTGTACGGTCGAGACGTAACTTAGTTGGCACACTTTTCATAAATAATCCTTTATTCGAATATGAAAAAATTTAGCTTTAATACCGTATGCACTAATGTGCGGCTAGTTTAAAAATAGTTAATAATCTGTAGAATTTCAAATAATAACCATCTTAAACGTACCCTTATATTACTTTTAGTGACTTGTAATTTTTGAATATAAAATAAAATTTTATTTCTTTAATTTTTATAAATATGTTTAGAAGGGAATTTCAAAATGATTAGAAAGCTAAATATAATTATGATTAATTGCTACGCTGGTTGTTATCAACTTTAAATAGCACTCGCTAGCCACATTGTGCATACTTTTTATGCACAATGGTTTATTGATTAGAAAAATAATTACTCACAGGAATATTGACGAGCCGCTGCGTATTCAGGGTGTCTGATGTTATTCCTGCTCCTCTGCAGGCGTGCCAAGAATAACACCAATCGAAGCGGCTGCTGGGCGACAAAAATTAATCGCACGGGCTATGACTTTGACCGGACGAAAGTGGATATGCTGGATTACCAATCATGCTCCCCGCTAGCGCAGGACACGACTGGATATTGACGACTCTATTTAGTCCGGTTATCTAAACTGAACGGGCCTGTTCCTCGAGCAGATAGAATCAATAAACCCGCCATAATAGCCATATTTTTAACAAAGTTTTGCGTTTCGTGAGCCACGTTCCCACCTTCAGGTAAATTCCAGAAATTATGCATAAATACGCTTATGACCAAAGTCAGACCGGCCAAGATAAACGCCGCGATACGTCCTTTAAAACCAAGAATAATGGCTAGGCCAGCAGACAATTGTAAAACGATCGTCAGTACTAGCAGAGGTGTGACAACAGGAACATTGTGCTGTGCCATGTATTGGCTCATGGCGTCAAAACTGACGATTTTTTGCAGCCCAGGCAAGATAAAATACAAACCAAGTAACAATCTACCGCCCAGTAGACACGCAGTTTCAAATATATTCATAGTAGTACCCTGTGTATTATTTTTATTATAGAGCCTTGTTGCATGCTCACTCTTGAACTTCAATTTATAACATACTTGTTTTAGCTATGCTCGCAGATAAATATGCAGTGGGTAAAGCGGGTCAATTCTGCTGAATATGATAGAATACGCCGCTTATATTTGGCCCTTTTTACACTGACGATGTTTCATTAATCACTGCTCATGCTTTTAGGCTCGTCGCTTCAGAGCTGCTGACATTGTGCCGCCAATTGACTTAACCCTATTTAGAACCAACGACATATTTGCCAATGACCTCTACTAACGCGCCCTGCTTTATCACATTCACATCTGACGTATCAGCGCACAGGATGCCAGACAAATTCACCTTTCCATTTTATTATCAGCCCCATCCCTTATGTGTATTAGCCGCCCAAGAACTTCAGCAGCATTTATTGACACAAAGTGAGTGGTACCACAACTTTGGACTAAATGACGATCCCACGCTAATCATTGGCAAAATGTTTGGTGTGTTATTGGTTAAAAATAGCAATGGTCAATTAGGATATTTGTGTGCCTTTTCAGGTAAGTTAGCCGAGCAAAATCATCTACCTATGTTTGTACCGCCAGTATTCGATCTTCTCGCCCAGGACAGTTTTTTTCATGCCCAACAGAAAGTTATCAATCAGGTCACAACAGATTTGAACCATTTACTTTGCAGCGACGAATATATTGAAGAGAAAAGCAGCTTTTTTAAACTGAAAACATTTTGTGATGCTGAAATTGAAAAACAGCGCAACAACGTAATTGCTAATCGGGCAAATCGTAAAATGCAACGGGATTCAGTAACCAGTGATTCTGATTCTGATAAGGTATTAGCTTTGTATGAAAAGCTGGCTAAGCAAAGCATCGAAGATAAGCTTAAATATACCCAGCTAAAAACAGATTTAACCCGTAAAATTAATGACGCCAAACACGTATTGACCGAATTCGAGGTCCGTATTCAGGCGCTAAAAAAGCAACGAAAAGCCTTGTCAGCCCAGTTGCAGCAACGTATTTTTGAGCAATACCAGTTCTTAAACGCACAAGGGATAAACAAGTCTTTGGCGGCAATATTCAGCGAAACAGTTATGCGAACCCCGCCCGCTGGTGCCGGAGAATGTGCGGCGCCTAAGTTACTACATTACGCTTACAAACATAGCTTAACGCCAATTGCGATGGCTGAATTTTGGTGGGGTGCATCACCAAAGTCACAAGTTCGTCGTCATAAACAGTTCTACCCTGCCTGTATTGGGAAATGCCAACCCATACTCGAGCACATGCTACAAGGCCTTACAGTGGATGAAAACCTTCTGCTCAAGAATGTCGGCGGCAAAGAAAAAATTGATATCATATATCAAGACAATGAGATGCTTATCATAAATAAACCTGCGCAACTGTTATCAGTGCCCGGCAAGCATATAACTGATTCTGTATTTAGTCGCATAAGAGACCTGTTTCCCCATGCTACCGGTTCATTGATCGTCCACCGGTTAGACATGTCGACCTCAGGGCTCATGGTCATTGCACTAACCGGAGCATCGCATAAAGTATTGCAGAAACAATTTATCAGTCGCCAAGTAAGCAAACGTTATGTGGCCCTGATTGAGGGTTTAATAGAGGGGGACCAGGGCGTCATCACCCTTCCCTTAGCGGGAGATTTTTACGATCGGCCACGTCAGTGTGTTTGTGATAAAACAGGTAAGCCCGCCCATACCACCTGGCAAGTGATTGAAAGGCAACAACACCTGCAACGAACTAAAGTCTACTTACATCCCAAGACCGGCCGAACCCATCAATTGCGCGTGCATTGTGCCCATGAGCGAGGCTTAAATATGCCGATAGTGGGTGATGACTTATACGGTAATCGGGATCGTCGTCTGCATTTACATGCCCAATATTTAGGTTTGTTTCATCCCGTCACACAACAGTGGCTTGAGTTTACCTGCGAGCCCGATTTCTAAGCTAATAGCAAAGGCTTTTTTGATAATGATGGCATTGATACCCTATTTGAAACTGGGTCATTTTTCCACGGCGAATAACTCGTTAACCATTTTTTGTGATTAAATGTCATTGAGGTATGTTAAATGCTGATTAATCTAAATTTCTTCAGTGAAACTCAAGACGCCTGTGGGTATCATGTCCCCTCTTCTAGTTATTTTCGGCGTGTATGGCTTCTTTATTTGCTTCATTTTCAAAGCTTCCTTTAACCACGGTTGCACTTATTGTTGTATGTGCTGGGTCATTTATCGGCCCTTTGGGTATGGCATCGGTCAATATTGCTATTCCTGATCTCGCTGCAGAGTTACACGCCAACGCAAAAATGGTCAGTTGGCTACCCACTATATTCTTACTCGCTAACGTGGCGCTTATGCTGCCATTTGGAAAACTCGCCGATAACTACGGCCGCAAGCGTATTTATAGCTATGGGCTAGTGCTCAATATACTGTCTTCTACCATGTGTGCTCTGGCGTATAATATAGAATGGTTGTTGTTTTGGCGTTTTATGCAGGGTGCAGCAGCGGCTATGATTTTTGGAACCGGAGTGGCGATACTGACTTCTGTTACGCCCGCTGAGAAAAGGGGTTTCGCTCTCGGTATTGCAGCTGCGTGTGTATATATCGGCTTAACCGTTGCGCCTGCAGTAGGAGGTTGGTTAACGGAGTTATGGGGCTGGCGCTCGGTATTTTTGTTCCAAGTACCATTGGTAATCATGCTGCTTGTGTTAATAAAATTACAAATGCACGGCGAATGGAAAAACGAACGCAAAGTAAAATTTGATTGGCGCGGTTCTGGTATTTTTATCGTCGCAGCCACTTGCTTAGTGTTTGGTTTAAGTCAATTACCGTCAATGATAGGTGTTGTACTATTAAGTATTGCAGTTATTGCCATGGTGCTATTTGTCGTGCACCAGTCTAAGCGAGATCATCCCCTTATCCGTGTGCAAATGTTTAAAGAAAGCCGCGTTTTTTCCATGTCGCTCATCACGTCTTTATTAATGTATGCCAGCAACTACCCGCTTACCTTTCTACTCAGTTTATATTTACAATATGTAAAGGGATTCAGCCCATCCGAATCAGGACAAATAATATTGCTTCAGGCATTGGCTATGGCATTTCTGGCGCCTTTGTCGGGTCGCTTATCCGATAAAGTACAGCCTCGTCTGCTCGCCACTACGGGTTGTTGTATCGTTGCATGTGGGTTCTTTATTTTGAGCAGAATGGATATCGACACTCAAGCTTGGTATATCGGTAGCTCGCTGCTACTTATAGGCATTGGCTTTGGTTTATTTTCAACCCCGAACAACAACGCCATAATGGGAGCAGTGCACAGCAGTGAACTTGGAGTGGCCTCAGCTTCACTCAATCTCGCCAGAACCATAGGGAATTTAGTCGGTATGAGCCTAGTGAATCTATTGGTACATCATTATATCGGTGATGCGCAAATTGTGCCTGAGCAATACCCGGCATTGCTACAAACCGTATTAGTAGCCCTGAACATATCCTTTGGTTGTGTTGTATTGGCCTGCCTTATTTCAGGCTTTCGCGGTCGCGAAAAAAAGCCAGATAATCTCGCTTCGACTGTCAGTAAAGATGATGACTAATAATAATCATTAATACGTAAGGGCGATGGAACATCAAGTATTTTACCGTTCAGTAACCTTTTATAGTGCAGCTAACTAAAAAACACAGCCATAAAAAAAGCGAGCTTAAATCTTTAGGCTCGCTTTATAAATTTATTCAGTATTTTGATTTGTTAGCCCATCATTAACGACCTAACAAACCGCCTATTTACTTGGGCGTTTCGCTTTTGGCTTTGCCTTTGGCTTGACTTTAGCGCCTGGGGTTTTATCCATGCGTATAACCGTTTGCGAGACCTTATTGGTCCGGCTATTTTTACTGTGTTTACGCACTGTTTTTAACAACGACTCACGATTACTTACCGCAAAATCAGGGCGTGAAATGCGTTTAATCTTACTGTTAATTAAACGTTCGATACGCTCTACTGTACGCTCTTCTTCCCGACTAACAAACGAGATAGCATTACCTTGCTGTCCCGCACGCCCGGTGCGGCCAATACGATGCACATAGTCTTCTGGCAGGTAAGGTAAGTTGTAGTTTACGACATGATCTAGGCCCTGAATATCGAGACCACGGGCAGCGACTTCAGTAGCAATTAAGACTTGAAGTTTCGCGGATTTAAAATCTGCGATAGCACGGCGACGAGCACCTTGGCTTTTATCTGCATGACAAACAGCCGCATCAATTTTACTGGTTTTCAAAGCGGCCATAAGTTTATCGGCTTGCTCTTTAGTACTGGTAAAAACAAGTACCTGATACCAATTTTGCTCGGCTAGCAGAGTTTTGAATAGACGCGTTTTGTCTTCTTCTGCCACAGGGTACATTACATGTTGAACAGTATCTGCGGTGCTGTTTAACTGAGTGGCACGAATTTCTTGATGATTTTTAAGCAACTTATGAGCTAACTCATTCACTGTTGGGGAAATAGTCGCTGAAAATAATAGTGTCTGGTGCGCCGAAGTGATCTGAGCAAGCATTTGACGTACATCAGCAATGAACCCCATGTCTAGCATGCGGTCTGCTTCATCAAGTACTACAAATTCTACCTTCGCTAATTCAACATTTTTTAGCATCATGTGCTCAAGTAAACGCCCAGGAGTAGAAATAACAATATCCACACCGGCTTTAAGTTTACTGGCTTGTCCCCCTAGCTTCACGCCACCATACAGTGCCAACACTGAAATCTCGGTAAATTGCGCGTAGCTTGCAATGTTAGTCGCAAGTTGTTCCGCGAGCTCTCTGGTGGGTGTTAAAATAAGAACTCGAGGAGTGCCCGGTACGGTCGCTTTTGGCTTAGCTAACATTTGCTGCAAAATAGGCACTGCAAATGCGGCAGTTTTACCGGTACCTGTTTGGGCGCTGGCTAAAACATCACGACCACGACGCGCAACCACAATGGCTTGCTGTTGGATTGGGGTCATTTTCTTGTAGCCACAAGCATCGATTGCTTGTTGTAACTCTGGCGCTAAATCTAATGATGAAAAGTTCATGCTAATTTCTCTTTCGGCAGACAAAAACATAGACGCAACTTGTTTACATGCTATCTGTGTAAATAGTTGCCATGACGTTATATTGGTAAGCGTAACGTCTGAATGTTGAATTTGCGTGATTGGTTTAAAAAACGATGGCGAAATATACAGGAATTTAGTCCGTTAAACCTCATTGTTTAACAAATATATCGGTAAAAAACTCACTTATCGCGCACAAATATGCTCACCACAGCCTGAATTCGGTGTTAACCCAAGAATGAGGGTTAATCTATTTATTGATCCAATAGATTATAAACGCCAAAACCCTATCTTTATAATGAAAGCTAACAACGCCCTACAGGACTATAATCACTCAATGGTAATGCTCAATGCCGCAATTGCGGCCTAAAGAACCAATAAGTATTAGTTGCCAGTTAGGCATTTTCAGCAGTTCATTGGGGATTAGGTAAAACGCGCGTTGCGATATTGAGCAATTTATCGCGCATCCATCGATTAACAGGATCATGTACAGCCTGCTTATGCCAATACATATGAACAGGCAGTATAGGAACCTCAAACGGCAATGAAACCACTTCGACGGGCATTTGCTGTTTAAGTAAACGAGCATAAGCATTGGGCATCGTTAACAGCATATCGCACCGACTGATCACACTCGTTGCAGCAAAGTAGTGCTCACATTTTAACGCGAACTTTCGCGACACGCCGTGCTTAGCTAACGCCATATCTACAGTATTAACAGCCGAATCTTTAAATGAAACCAGCGCATGGGTAGCCTCGATATATTTAGCCAATGTTAAATCAGATAATATAGGGTGGTCTTTGCGGCAGATCAGAGAAAAGTGCTCGTCACAAATAAGCGTATGTTGAATATTTTCATTAGTTGGGCTTAGCACGTCTATAACGATATCAAGCTCTTGGTTTTCAAGAGCGGTTTCCATATCAACATGGCTAACCTGGCGACTGCTCACAGAAATATTTGGTGTATTGAGTAATAAATCTGTTGCGAGTTCGGGAAAAAAAATAGATTCGAGTATGTCGCGAAAACCAAATTTCATTTCTCGTTGATGTTGATGCACATCAAAAACACCAATGTTGTGCAACGTAGACTCAAGTTCAGATACCGAGCTAAGCACTCTGGGCATAATCGTTTGACATAACGCAGTGGGGAGCATTTTTCGGCTATGACGTATAAAAAGCGGGTCATGATACTTGTCACGTAACCTAGATAACGCATGACTCACCGCTGGTTGGCTGAGGTGGAGGCGCTTAGCCGCCGCGGTAATTGACCCTTCTTGATAAACGGCAGCAAGAATAAGAAATAGATTTAAATCAATTTTACTATGCAGCAAATTCATACCTAAAGATAAAAAAGCATCATTATTATTTATTCTAAAAGTTATTACACTGGTGTCAATTTAATAAATTGCAGGAACGCATATGTCTAACGATAATCAACAAGATATAAAGCACATGGCTATTGGAGCCACTCGTGTCAACTTACCCATGCCACCTAAATTTAACGATAAGGCACAGCAACGAGAGTATGAAAAACAACGCTTAGCGGCAGGATTCCGTGCGTTTGCACTGCACCACTTTGACGAGGGTTTAGCGGGTCATATCACACTTCGAGACTGTATTGAGCCTGACACATTTTGGGTAAACCCATTGGGTATACACTTTTCTATGATTAAAGCGTCAGACCTAGTACGTATTGATCATCATGGAAAAATTGTTGAGGGTTCTTATGCCGTAAATAATGCAGCTTTCGCGATACATTCGCGCATACATATGGCTCGCTCTGATGTTAATGCAGTCGCGCATGCACATACTAAGTTTGGCCGAGCCTTCTCTGGATTAGGTGAATTATTGCAGCCCATTTCACAAGACGCTTGTATGTTTTATGAAAATCACGGTATTTTTTCGACCTTTACTGGCGTGGTAGCAGAAAAAGACGAAGGTGATATGATCGCCGAGTCATTAGCACAGCACTGTGCGGTGATATTACAGAATCATGGATTAATTACCGTGGGTTCATCGGTTGATGCCGCCGTCGCCAATTTCATTTTAATGGACAGCTGCTGCCAAAGTCAGTTATTAGCCCAAGCTGTGGGGGCGATCACACTAATTGAACACGATATTGCGCTCAAGACTAAAGCCGCGAATGGCTCTGAATTAGTTACTTGGGGCAACTTTCAGCCGTTATATTCCATGCTGTTAGCACAAGATCCAAGCTTTTTAGCCTAACGTTATCGGCATAAAACGAACAAAGATCGCTGTTCGTTTTATGCTTGTTAATGCGAAACAATCAGCGCATTTATGCAGATGGCTTATGTTGTTGTAAGTACGCTAAAGCGCCAGTTACTGCGGCGACTTGGGCTAAAATACACTCTTCAGGTGTTGCATTAGCGCTGTCAGGATAAACCTCAGTGGTCGTGGTATAGGTCGCATTAGTAAATCCTGCGCATAAACCCAAATCTTTTAACGCATAATTAATAACGCCATTTTGCGTCATGGGTGAACCAATTAACTTGCCTGTATCATCTGGCAAAGCAATATGGGTAACCTTCTCAACACTTTCGATCACAGCGCGTTGAAATGCTTCCTGAGGGTTGTTCGTATCTCCGACCGTATAAAAACCATCTGGGATTTGCCAATTTTCCTGAAAGATTCCATCCCGGGCGGAAAGTGCTGGCCTAAATTCACTGTTGTCGGTGTCAGTGGTTTCATGCAAATCGATATGGGCATAAATTGGCGTACCTAAATTACTGACGTAAGCCATAATTTGCGCCGCTTCCGGTGACAAAGTATTAGGTATAAAGGATCGATTAGGATCGACCGCAATAGGATTCCAGCGATTAATCGTTTCGTATCCCCAAGGACTGATACATGGCGCAATAATTAGATTGAAATCAGTTTGATATTTTGCCGCATGTTGTAACGCGAAGCGCAGAGCACCTTGTACACCACTTGTTTCATAGCCGTGTACACCACCGGTCACTAATATCGTCGGTTTTTGTTGGCTAAATTCTTTAGTGCAAACAACATAAAGCGGATAAGGACCATTGGCGTATTCGAGAACACCATATTGCTCAACATTGAAATCACCACGCAAACTGTCAATGTGCACGACAACTTCGTTATGGTAGCTGCGCTTGATAACTTGCTGCCCAAGCCATTGTTCTTTTTCTAAGAGAGTCCAAGGGATACCGGGTTTACCAATGCTGTAACTAAGCTGTTGAGTCATGAATTACCTATAAAATATTGTGAGTCGCTACATAATAGCGGCGATAATGAAAACACGAATATAGTAAAGTATTTATAAGTAATAGTCAGACAAGGAAAGATTTATTCTTTTTAAACGATACAGGTTTTTGTCAGGAATTATTGACTAATAGGTAACGAATAAATAGCGAAGAAAAACAATATAAGGGCACAAAATTCGGTATCACTTGAATGGTAATACCGTATTGAATCGAAAATTATACAGAGGACTCCCGGGTAAAGCAGCGACGTCGAGCTTGGGTTCGTTTATTTTCATTCGATAATAATAAATCGATTCCGTCTTTTTTCATCGGTGTTTTTTCACAGCGGGTCAACTCACCATCGGCAACCAATGATAAATAGCGACCGCAACACACGCGTAAAAATGACGTAAAATTACTCAAGTCTAACTCGGCTTCCTGAGATTCAAAATACAGTTTTGTTATCAGTTGATTTACAGACATTTCATCACGAAAAGCAATTTCTGCTAACACATCCCAAAAGAAATTTTCTAAACGAATTGATGTTACCACCCCCTCGATCCGTAACGACTTTGTTCTACTTAGCCACTGTTCGGCTTCTGCCCCAATAAACAACTGACACATACTAACGCTCCTTTTAGAATGTCCTACATACTTTTAAAATCTTAAACACAATTCAAAATTGAATCATCTCTATAAAGTTAATCATGAACCTCTTACTCTAGGGTAATAAAACTATACTACAACTATACTCACCTGTTTTTTACCACGTGTTATACACCGATTTCGTGACGTAATTGGCGAATATATTGGTGCATAAAATCGGTACGAAGCCGCGCTTCTCGCTTTGCTTCTTCTGTATGTAATGTTTCTTCAATTTTAAGCAATTTTTGATAAAAATGATCCAAGGTAAATTGTTTATCATCTATCTCTCGATACAGTGCAAATGGATCTTTTGATTCATACAAATCACGGTGTAAAGCGCTACCGACTTGCAAACAACGTGCTATACCAATTGCGCCAATTGCATCTAATCTGTCTGCGTCTTGAACCACACATGCTTCAAGGCTGATAGGCGCTATATTGGCACTAAAACTGTGTGCCATTATCGCATGGTGAATATGAGCAAAATGTTCCGTTGGATAATCAATATCAGCTAAAAAATTCAACGCCTTATCGGCTGCCAATGCTGAGCTCGACGCCCGCTGAGGATGATCTTTAGGTAAGGTTACACAGTCGTGTAACCAAACTGCAGGCATAACCACCCACTCATTGGCTCTTTCTGCACTGCTTAACTGCTTAGCGTTAGCTACCACACGCCTAACATGTTCAAAATCATGAGCGAGATCAGTGACCATCTCAATTTTTATGAACTCAGCCATTTTAGCTAAAAATACGTCCATGGGAATTACCTATGCTATGCGTGTTTTTGCCAAATCAAACACGTTCAAATACTGATCATTTTTTGACCGTAAAGATTAACGAATATATGAAAGAATAAAGCACTAATATTTGAATTTTATTAATTAAAATCGCATGTTTTTTTAAAAACGACTGTCATTTTCACAAGGAACACCATCGTTATCACCGTCCATACGAGTATCAGGGCAATGCTGCAAAAAATATTCGGCTTCGGCTCGTGATGTCATTTGCGCACAATATTGACGTCCGTCACAACGGAAATTCATTATCATAGGAGCGTGCTTGCGTGTGATTTTTTTATCAGATTGTGCAGTATTTTTTGCCGCAATGCTCTGTTTTGTGCTTTGTGTAAGCAAATCAGCGTGATTTGATTGTGCATTAAGCGCCGTAATATTTAGAATCGCTGCGAAACATAATACCGCCAAGACAATTAATTTTTCCATTGTCTCACTCCCATTCGATGACTTAGCGACAGCATATAATAGTACAGCTGAACAAAACCAGTATAGATATGTATATCAATACGTACTTAAGCATATTTATCACCTGAGAAATCGTGATTAGTTTTCAGGCGCTACCTTAGGGGGTTTATCCATCGCTAACGCCTTGCGGTGCACATACGCCTTATGTTTAAAGGAGTACCTCTCTAATAGACTTGATAACCATACGCGGTATTGTTCAGACGCTAAGACCTTTTCTACGTCATCGAGTAAACCAATATGCGGAGATTTTTTTGATATGGAGAAAAATAAGTTGCCTGTGAGTAAAGGCGTGGGTACATCAACTATTTGCGTGTTTAAATCATATAGATTAAGCAGATGTTGCCCAGATTGGCGTCCAACAATCACTGCATCAATTCTTTGTAGCGCGAGCATTGAAAATAAGCTTTGCTGGTTTGCGACTCGAATTACGTAGCTATTATTAAGTAAATAATTATCTAGCGTGCTACCCAGACTGACACCATGCACTAAGCCGATAAACTTTGCATTTAACGATTCTGGCCCTTCGTAATCAAAATAGCGTTCTTTGTTTACAAACAGCGCATTTTCATTGGTTGCCATGGGTGTTGCAGAAAAAACAGAATAACTTTTACGCTCTAAATTTATGAAAGAACATATATTGAGATCGACATCGCCCTGTTCAATTAGTTGTTGGCAGCGCTTCCATGGGCCCACATACGTCAAATCGACTTGATAACCAAGCTCACCGAAAAGTTGCGTGGCCACTTCGGCACAAACACCGACAATATTGTCCCCTTCTAACTAATTCCAGGGAGCGTAATCGTGATGACCGCACGCCTTTACAGTCTGCTTTTCACTGCCGGTTGCAACTTGACTCAATAACAAAATTGAAGCAAGTAAAACGTCTTTTCGATATTTCAAACAATCCATTCTCTTTGGCTTAATGACTCGTTTTACAACGCCAAAGTTTGACGCTAATGCTTAAAGTAACGCAGAGCGCAAAACTTACCAACTTAAACGATGAAATATTTGTTACCGACATTTTGATTATGATTGAGGTAACGGGCGCTCACGTCTTGAGCAGTATTGTTGTCGCCCTCATTTCATAATGTGTAATTAACACAACCAAACTCGACGGCAGCATCAACATTACTGTACGAATACAACACTGTCTTTTTGCCAATTGAATTTCACTTCAAGCGTATTGGTCTCACTGTCCCACCTTGCTCCACGGTTAGCATTTAAAAACGCCGTTTTATCTTCTATCAACTCCAGTTGATTTTCACCAACCCTCACCTGATTAATATTCTGTGCCCAGTTATGAACCCACAAAGTGATCATGCGGTTACTTGGCATACCTTTGAAGTTTCCTTTTCTATTTAGACTGAATTCGAGTGTGTCACGCTCTCCCTTTGCATCGTTCCCACGCTTGGCAGAGAACGTCAACGTTTCAAATGCACCGTCTCTTATCGCGTGCCGGTTTTTACCATCATCGTTATACATAACGCCACTAGAGTGAGGTACACTTTGATCAGCATAATAATGTAAATCCAACGACTCAGTAGAATAGTCATCAGTACTCAGTACGGGTATCGTCATCGGTATGATTGACCCACCTCGAGCAAATACCGGTAAAAGTTTAATATCCGTGGTAACGGTGATGGTTTGCCCGCCTTCGTAACGCTCATCGCTCCAAAAGTTAAACCATGAACCTTTGGGTAACTTAACACTCACTTCTTGCATATTTGCGCTGGTGATCGGTTTTACCAATAACGCATCGCCCCAAAAATATTGATCCTTTTCGTCAATCAAACTCAAATCGCTCTCATCCTCAAAGAACATCGGACGCATTAGTGGCATGCCCGTTAAACTATTTTCATATGCTAACGAATAATTGTAAGGCAACATGGCGTAGCGTAATTCAACATAAGAGCGCAATATTTCTTTGGTTTTGCCTTGATGATAGACCGGCTCAGGGGCTATGTTATCTTGAGCGTGAGGTCTAAACACCGGCTGAAATACGCCATATTGTAACCACCTTATATACATTTGCGGGTCAAAAATCTCCCCACCAGCGAATCCGCCTAAATCAGAATGGGTGTAGGCCAATCCGAATAAACCCATTTGCAGCGACAACTCGACCTGAGGCTTTAAGCCGTCCCAAGAGCGACTCACATCACCGGTCCAGGGGATCATTCCATAGCGCTGTGAACCAACGAAACCAGATCGCATCATAATAAACGGGCGCGCATTGGGCGCTAATAAAAGCTGATTTTGGTAGACTTGCTCGGCCCATTTATGTCCATAGGCATTATGAACTTCATCTCCTGTGGCAACGATACCGTTCAGATTATGTAACATATCACTGGGGTGTACTTCAGGTTCGCCCAAATCCCCCCACCAGCCTGCAACGCCTTGCTTAAAAAGTTCGGTATAGGTTAGGTTGAACCAGTCTTGCGCATCTTGATCAAACACATCCACCAACCCTGTGTTGCCAAAATAGAAGTCAAACTGATAAGGCTTACCTTCGCTATTCAGTGCCAGTGCATTATTGCTCACCGCATCTTGCCATTTTTTTGATGACGATAAGATAAAAGGCTCGGTAATCAATATTGTTTTAACCCCATCAAGGCGCAGATCACTGATCATTTTCAGTGGCGTAGGAAACGCCTTATTATCCCAGCTTAAATTTCCCATATGGCCTTTAATATCAGCACCAAACCAGTATAAATCGAGCACTATGGCGTCTAATCCAAAACCAGAATCCTGATATAGCTTGACCGTATCACGCACTTCTTGTTCACTTCGATACCCAAAACGTGAAGCGAAGCTACCGAGTGCCCAACGTGGAGGCAGTGGTTGTTTTCCGGTTACGGTAACATAGTGCTCAATAAGCTGCGGATAGGTATCCCCTGCCACTACAATATAGCTAGTGCGCCCACCCATAGCCTCGAAACGCATCTCATCAGATTTTGTGGCACCTAAATCCATATATCCACTAGCCGAATTATCAAATATCAAAACATATTTTTTGCTCGACATGACCGCTGACAAACCAAAATACATTTGTTTTGATTCAGTGGTGTAGCCGTAATGGGCTTTGTTATATAGCGGAAAACGCTGACCGCGCCGATCCATCCCTAAAATTCGTTCCCCCCCACCGAGTAGCTTTTCATTTTTCTGTAAGTCAAAGCTAAAGCCGCGCTGTTTATCATTGATAAACAAACCACTTTGCTCAGCCAATAGCAATTTATTATCCCGGTAATAACGAATGCGCAATGGAGACTTTTCGATTTCAGCACGTATGCCTAGGGCTGAAAAAATAATGGTTTCAGCCTCATTTGATATCGTTAACTTGGCAGGTTTTGCTACCCCGTCAATGGCAAACGAAGGCAATTGCTTCACATCAATTGGCTGATAAAACACTTCGAATGCGTCATCAGCCAACGCAGTAATGTTCAGCTCACCTTCATCGGTTTGAATTTGCAGTACTTGCCCATTGAGCGAGTGAGATAGATATTCGCTACTTGAGGCCGAGAATGTCAAAAGCAGCAGGCATAGGCCGATAGATCGTAGTGTCATTTTCCGTCCATTTGAAATGTGTGTTTTAGCTATATTATCTTATTTAAAGTAGCACTGAAATTAACCCGTTTTATCAGTGAATTTGAAATAACCACTTAATTGCGTCGGTAAAAGACTGACCCCATAATTGCTCGTTGTGTTGGCCCTGTGGGACACTGACAAACTTCATGTTATTGCGAGGATGACCTTGTTGTTTCAATAGTCGTTGCATTTTGTCCGCATCAGAAATCATTCCATCCCCTTCACCGCTGCCATATAACATAAATAAGCGCGCCTTATTATTTGCTCGATGCAACTTGGTATCACTAAACACGTCTTGTGAATACCAATAGGACGGTGAAAAAATGCCCGCTTTACCAAATACATCAGGATAATTATGAACAGCATAATGAGACATTAATCCGCCCATCGAACTCCCCATTATGGCGGTATTTTGTACATTACTTAGGGTGCGATAATTACTATCGATATACGGCTTCACCACTTCAACTATCAATTGCATATACTCGTCACCCTGCGCTTCACCGAACCGTTCATTGGGCCATGGACTCATTTCGTTCATGCGAAAGTCACCACCATTATCGATACCAACAACGATAAATTTTCGACCCGATTTTTTAGCCAACACATTCAGGCTTTCGTCCACCCCCCACTCATCAACGTATGCCGTTGCGTTGTCGAAGAGGTTTTGTCCGTCGTGCATGTATATAACGGGATAAGATTGCGTTTCATTGTCGTAATCTGGTGGTAAATACAAGCGCACAGTACGCTGACGGTCAAGACCTGGAATGAGAAATGGATAAGGTAAAACGGATACATTAGGCGTAGCGGTTGAAGGCCGTTGTTCTACTTGTCCGCATCCAGAAACCCCCATTAGCGCAACAATGACAACCATAATCGATAGCAACATTCTACTGGCGCTACGTGTCCATATACCCATTACAACCCGCCTTATTCAGTTACTTAGCTAAAAAATAGAGCCTCCCACTTTATTGGGCGAGACTCAATACCATAGATTGTAACGATCCTAAGCCCATTGAGATATGACCTTTTTGATTTTCCACGACAAAATCTATTTTTTTTCCAGTAAGTAAATCAATCATTTGATAACGGCCATAATTAACGCCCCACTGTTCAATCACATCAAGCGGTACCGTTAATTCAAAGCGTTTTGGGGTTTGTGCGAAATTACTCACCACTACCATTTGTTGCAAAGGATGAAAACGGCTATAGGCGAAAAGCGTTTCGTCGTAATCACCGTTTAACGCGATATTGACTTTATGTAGGTCGACATATTCACCCTGCATTGCAATCTGGCTCGCTGAAATGACTAACACTCGGCGATAGTACTCCCGCAATTTTCGCTCTTGGGATGAAAGCATTGCACCATCAAATTTACCTTGATTCGTCCAGCGCTGATAAGCGGGGACGCCGGCATAATCAAATATGGTGGTCCGAGACGGTAAACCAAAACCCATGTTCTCGCTGCCATCCTCCCCTACTTCTTGAGCAAAATAGATAAGCGTGGGCGAACGACTGATCAACGCTGATACGACTAGCGCCGGTTTGCCTTTTTCACTGGTGCCAGCGAATTCAGGGCTCGCGATCCGCTGCTCGTCATGGTTTTCAAGGAAATGCAGCATATGTTGCTCGATGTCCATCACGCTCGCTTGCGCATCAATCAACACTGAAGTTGGGGATGTTTCTTGCATTACACCTTTTAAACTGTCGTAAAATCCGACTTTGTCATATAGATAATCCATCTTGCCTAAGGCAATGTAATCTCGATATTTGTCTGGGTTGTAGACTTCGGCTAGTAAAAACGCCTGAGGGTTAGTTTGTTTAATCTGTGAATTAAGGTAACTCCAAAATTCAACCGGCACCATCTCAGCCATATCATATCGAAAACCATCTACCCCTTTGGCGAGCCAATATTGTGTGATATCACGAAATTTAAGCCATGAATCCGGCACTGTTTTGTCCGCCCAAAATGCCACGTGGTCGCTAATATCTTTATCGCGATAACTATCGGGCAAGGTCTCAAAATCAAAGCTACCATCTGGCTTTACGCCATAATTTACTTTAACGGTTTCGTACCAGTCATTTGCATCGGGTTGCGCCTTGCGTGAACCATTACCGGTCCACTTAGCCGGTGACTCTATAAACTTACCATCAGCTAAAGGATGGTTATCGCCCCCAAGAGGCCGATAACCATCAACGCCCATCGGTACTTTGAAATCTTGACCCACAACATAATAGAAGTTGTTATCCCGGGCGTATTCGACAGACGTATTATCATTTTCACCAAAATCAGTTAGCCCATCAGGCTTGGCAAGTGACTGGTAATTTCGAGCCACATGATTCGGAACAATATCAATGATCACACGCATTTCGTTGGCATGTGTGCGCTTTATCAATGCTTCAAATTCCGCTAGGCGGTTAGCTGGGTTATCAGCAAGATCAGGATTAACCGAGTAATAATCCTTCACGGCATAAGGCGAACCAGCACGCCCTTTCACCACATCAGGATCATCTTGCGAGATGCCAAATTCAGTGTAATCGGTAATCACGTCATGGTGCGGCACACCGGTATACCAAATGTGGCTTACTCCAAGTTCCTTAATTCCTATAAGCGCTGTATCAGTGAAGTCACTAAACTTACCCACACCGTTTTCGTTAATGGTGCCCCAAGGCTTGTTGGTGGTGTTTGTATTACCAAACAGTCTGGTAAACACCTGATAAACCACTGGCTTACCGTTTCTTACATCAGGGGCTTTCACCTTATCGTTAGTTTCCTTTGAATGCTGTTCGGTCTGGGTTTGTAATTGAGATGAACAGGCTAGTAATCCTGCGGTCATAAATAGTAAACTCAATATTCGGGCTCTATTATTATATTTTTGGATGTGTGCATGCATGGTTTCATTATCCTAGAAAAGCCGCACATTTCACTCACTGTAATTCACACAGTACGGGTAAAATATAGCGTAAAACGTTAACAATTTAATCACAAATGATACCCGTGAGCACATGCTTCGAACAGCACACTACATACGTATTCATGGGTAAATTACCAGCCAATTGCGTATTTCAATAACGTAATGGCAATTCATAAAGTCCTGCGCGATAGCATTTATTGTCAGTAATTTGTCATGTTATTGGATACGTAACGATTTATCCGCCGATGCATCAATACATTGTTTTATCGATCTTTTGGGCTATCCGTTTTTTTCATCTACAGTAGCCTCACGTATTTAAATATCGTCATTAATATGTTTTTGTTCAATGACGAAATAAGGCAGAAAAAATCATGAATGAAGATATTCAAGCGGTATTGGCGCGCTATCCACCACACGCAATCAGCCAGTTTATATCCGTTAGACAATTGATATTTTTGCTCGCAAACGAGAATGAATTAAGCCCTGTTGAAGAAACGCTAAAATGGGGTGAACCAAGCTATAAAGTTAAAAGTGGCAGCGCCATTCGAATAGACTGGAAAGCCAAGGATCCTAATTTCATCAAGGTGTACTTTCATTGCCAAACAATTTTGCTTGAGACGTTCAAAGAGCTTTATCCAAAAGACTTCATGTACGAAGGCAATAGAGCGATAGCCATTCCCCTAACCAGCATGATTGAGCACACACCTCTACGCCATTGTTTAACGCTTGCGCTTCAGTATCACACCCTTAAGCATCAGCCTTTACTGGGGGCGTGAAAAAAACACATTGGAAATAGTTTAGCGACTAATGATGTGATTTCGTCCCTGTTCTTTTGCTTGATAAAGTCGACCATCAGCAGCCTTATAAATCTCTGCCAAACTACGCCCATCCAAAGGCCAGCGGGCAATCCCAATACTGACAGTAATGTTAAATGTAAAATCATCGATGGTTATATCTTTTTCTACTGCCTTTCTCAAACGTTCAGCAATTTGTTGTATCTGTAGCTCGCTTGTATCAGGTATTAGCAGACAAAATTCCTCACCACCGAAACGAAAAGCCCAGTCGTTTCGACGACGCATATCACTTATCAACTTAGATACTTTTACCAATACCGCATCACCCACATCGTGACCGTATCGATCATTAACTCGTTTAAAATGATCCAAGTCTAGCAACAACATTGACACGGATTGCTGCTTTTCGGGAACACTTTGACACAGCATTTCAAAGATGGAATCAAGATGCAGACGATTGTTTAAGCCCGTTAGCGGATCAATGGCTGCCATCTGCTGCAAGCGTTTTATCATAGCAGCCCTTTTAGATTCGTAGGTATAAGATAACACCCAAATTGCCATCAGGCATAAAGCAATATTAACAATAGCAATAGGGTTGATATCAGGATTACTGAGTAAATGAGCGAAAATAAGCATACCCACCCCAGCGCCCAAATAGACGATGGTAAATAGACTGCCTAATTTAATGCCAAGCAGCAGATACGATAAAACGGGGATAATATATAACCACGTATATAGGGTTGAATTAAACGAAGTACTATATATCCCAATCAATATTACTGAATATAAGGCAAGCAAAAAAACTGAAGACCATAACGTAAGATTGGGTGTTTTCTGATGGATAGTAAGGATACCAAGCGCCAGGAGGACTAGGCCTAATTGAATTGCCGCATAGATTTTAAAACCTACTAGCCAGTTATTGACGACAAAAATGCAGCCAGCAAATATTATAACGATTAACACTGCCTTTAACACATTGCGCCGATAATCGAATTCGTCGACCCATAACTTGGAAATCGCCATTAACTATTTATTCCTCTGTGACAACCGCAACTGTATTGAATTATCCCGTAATCGAACTCAATAAACGTTAGCCAGAATCTAATCCATTGACGCACATTATAAAACACATAACTGATATGGTAATTAAAACAGACCACGTTATCGTAATGTACTGTCTTTACTATCGCGACGATTAATGAACGGCGAAACCCCCGCTTTTTATTCTGCCTCAGATAGATAATAAACACATAACTTAATGCCAAGGAACACGTCTCTGCGAGCTTGTGGAAAACGCTTATCGCATTACTCACAAGATCCAGCACTGGGTCATGCTGGCAAATGACTTTTCCCAATCGCAACTGAGTCTTCTGTACTTGCATCTATTTGTTCTTGAACGGTCCGTCTATCACCCATCTGCACTCAAACATTTAAATAATTGTAGTGGTCAACTAATTCCGGACTGTAAATTAGGTTGACTCT
>TARA_R110001632_G_scaffold33474_8_pt1 | contig 82643 bp, 59 predicted proteins | sample TARA_R110001632 | Tara Oceans TARA_R110001632 (sample SAMEA4398266) | marine metagenome | biome: Polar Biome; feature: [SRF] surface water layer (ENVO:00010504); material: water (ENVO:00002006), including particulate matter (ENVO:01000060) such as... | depth 5 m
TGATTCAAGATCGGTAATGCCGCGACTTGCTAATGTGTAAGCAAGATGGCGTTCCATACCGGCTAAACTTAATAGCTCTTCTTTTGGTTCAGAGGCTTCCAATGTCTCTTCATTTGCTAGCGCTTGAGTCGTTAACGCGGCGCGAGCTCTGCTACGCAAGTCTTCAACGATGTCTTCATCAAGACCGTCAATTTCTAGTAGCTCATTAATGGGTACGTAGGCGATTTCTTCCAGAGTGGTAAACCCTTCATCAACCAATACCGCGGCAAATTCTTCGTCAATATCAAGACCATTAACGAAAACCGCTAACACTTTAGAATTCTCTTCATCATGCTTGTTGTTTAAATCTTCAACTGTCATTACGTTTAATTCCCAGCCGGTAAGCTGAGCAGCTAAACGCACGTTTTGTCCACTACGACCGATGGCTTGGGCTAAGTTGTCAGATTCAACGGCTACGTCCATCGTGTGGTTGTCTTCATCAACGACAATAGATGCAACTTCGGCTGGTGCCATAGCATTAATAACGAACTGGGCAGGATTGTCATCCCACAGTACGATATCTACTCGTTCACCGCTTAATTCACCACTAACTGCTTGCACACGTGAACCGCGCATACCGACACAAGCACCGATAGGGTCAAGACGCTTATCATTTGTTTTAACAGCAATTTTGGCGCGCGAACCTGGATCACGTGCAGCAGCCTTAATTTCCAAGGTCTCTTCAGCAATTTCAGGCACTTCTAATCTGAATAACTCAACCAACATATCGGGATGAGTACGGCTAATAAATAATTGTGCGCCGCGAGCTTCAGGACGGATTACGTAAAGTAGACCACGTACGCGATCCCCTGGACGGAATGTTTCGCGAGGTAACATATCATCACGGTAGATAACGCCTTCTGCGTTATTGCCTAGATCAATAATAATATTGTCGCGGTTAACTTTTTTAACGGTACCCGTGACAAGCTCACCAACACGTTCTTCGTATTCAGCCATCACTTGGGCACGTTCTGCTTCACGTACTTTTTGTACGATAACTTGTTTGGCCGTTTGCGTAGTTATACGGTCGAATTTAATAGATTCAACTTGATCTTCAACATAGTCACCTAGTTGAATATCTGGCTCGTCGATTTGAGCAGCTGAAATAGTCATTTCAGCAAATGGGTTCTCTTGCTTTTGGTCATCAGCAATCACCATCCAACGACGATACGTGTCAAAATCACCTGTTACACGGTCAATGGCAACACGTACTTCGATTTCGCCTTCAGTTTTCTTTTTAGTTGCACTTGCAATGGCAAATTCTAACGCTTCAAAGATTTTTTCTCTTGGTACTTGTTTTTCATTTGAAACGGCTTCCGCCACTAACAATATTTCTTTATTCATGATTGCCTCACTGATTATTCTTTAGCAAAAGCCTAAATGGCCATCTACTCAATCAAACGTTGGAACAACATTACCTTTTTCGATATTGGCAAAAGCTAATACAAACTCTTGATTGTCAACTTCAACAGTTAACATGCCATCAGATTCGCTAAGTAACTTACCTTTAAAGTTACGTCTGTCTCCCATAGGCATATTCAAACGTATCGCGACGACTTCACCAACTGATTCAATATAATGTTGTAACTTAAATAAGGGACGTTCCATGCCCGGTGAGGACACTTCTAAGTTGTATTCGGTACTGATTGGATCTTCTACATCAAGCACTGAACTGACTTGACGACTTACTTCTGCACAGTGGTCGACCGAAATACCATCTGGATGATCGATGTAAACGCGCATAGTAGAATGTATTCCAGCGCGAACAAATTCAATCCCCACCAATTCAAAGCCAAGGGCTTCTACGGGTGCAGTCAACATTTCAGTTAATTTTTGCTCTAGTTGAGACAATAGTCACGCTCCAAAAACGAAAAAAGGGCCATAAGCCCAGAGTAAGTAAAAACAGGTTTAAAAGGATAACAAAAAGCCCCGTACAAGCGGGGCTTTTTGTTTCTGGACCCTAGTCCACTATTCTCACTGAAAAATGGCTGAATGCCAAGTTTCAAAAAAGTGGTTGCGGGAGCAGGATTTGAACCTACGACCTTCGGGTTATGAGCCCGACGAGCTACCAGACTGCTCCATCCCGCGCTTGAAATCTTTGTCGATAAACGCACTATGCATTACGTGTCGTGTCTCGAGTGGGGCGTATTATACATAGCTGAGTAATTGACGCAAGGCTTGCAATGAATAAATCATACATTAATCAACAAAAAACATTGGATGTGTGCATAATTTATACAAATAAATTATTTACTCACATTTAATAAACAATCAGCTATAAAAAAGTTGCATTTTTTCAGCTAGTTTAAAATCTAACGCGCTGAGTCCGCTTACATCATGTGTCGTTAGCTTTACCTCGACTTTATTGTACACATTGAACCACTCGGGGTGATGATTAAGTTTCTCTGCCCAAATAGCTATTTGGCTCATCCATCCAAACGCCCGAATAAAACTTTTGAATTTAAAACACTTGCTCAGTTTACCGTCGGTTATTTGCCATTGCTGTTCAAGGGCCAAATTTTCATTGAGTTCGACCAACTTAGATTGGCTTTCGCTATCTGTTAATTTTTCTACCATAAAATTCTCACTAATTTATCGCTAGATGTGTGTGCTCCTATCATGCAGGGAAATATAAAGAATGAAAGCCAACACTCAATTTAAAAAAAGCGTATGCGGGAACTTTTGTTTACAAAAAAACCTGCCGAAGCAGGTTTTTTTTAAAGCAATCAGTTAGTTTAAAATTCGACTGCAAAGCGCGCGTAAATTTGACGCCCTCTTGGATCATGTACCTTACTATCGAAACCACTGTTAGTGAATAACTGAGGAGGCTCTTCATCCGTTATGTTTATACCGCCAACAGACAGCACATAGTTGTTTTGAGTGTCAAAGATTGTACCTAAATTCACGTTGTATTGCAGATCATAGGTCACATGACTATCAACCTCTTTAAAGCCACTATCACAACCTGTAGCCGTACTAACTGTTCCGTCAGAACAGTTTTGGTCATCGTCATAACTGCTGATGTAACGAGCAAAAATATTAGCTGAGTGCGCGCCTGATGACCAATTTAAGCCAAGGTTCAAACGTAACTCGGGCGACGACGTACCTATATTGGTGAAGTTTCTACGACCTGCCCCATCCACTTTACCTGCTTGTGGGTCGTCTAGTTCATACTTTGTAATGTAGGTCGCATTAATTGACGGAACAAACAGACCTGCATCCGTATCCATCTTGTAACTGGCAACAAAGTCCAAACCAGAGGTTTCAAGAGAACTCGCATTCACATAAGTGTTATTAACTTGCGTTAATGGTCCTGTGAGAGGGTCACCGGCACGCACAACACGCTCTGGATCACTTGGGTCTAAATTCAATACCGCTTGCGGGTTTTCTTGAATGATTAGATCTTCAAACTCGAAGTTCCAATAATCAATTTCAATGGATACATCACTAATTGGTTCAAATGACACACCCATATTATACGCAGTGGACTCTTCTGGTTTTAAGTCTTCATTACCGACTGTGCGCACAGCAGCAAACGCGTTCGCACCGATAAGAGGATCATTTAATTGCTGCAGCGACGTACCGCCACCACTTCGCAAGAATACTGTTGGTGCTCTAAATGAAGTAGAAATTGAACCACGGAACGATAGCTCTTCACTCGCACGGTAAGAGAAAGCTACTTTAGGGTCGATAGTGTCACCAATTGTGCCGCCGTAGTCTTCATAACGTACAGCCAACTGGATATCCAAATCATTAGAAACAGGTAAGGCCATTTCAGCAAAAACGGCCCAAACATCTAACGAACCATCAAAATCTGGGTTACCGATAACGAATGTAAAACTATCTTGGTTTGCTAACGCATCATAGTCTTGGCTTAACGACTCATCACGATATTGCATACCAAACGCTAAACCAGCAGCACCGCCATCCATGTCAAACACATCGAATGACATAAAACCCTCATACACTTGTAAATCGGCTTTAGAATCAATGGTTTCAAGTCCGGTAAACGAATCAATCACATATTGAGAGTTAGGTGCTGTGTTATATGAAGTGGCAAACGGATTAAAGTATTCGCAATCACCTTCACCTGCCGTCCCTGTTAGTGGGTTACATTGCCCACCACCCAAACCATTTAAGGCTAAGTTAAACTCTGTGTTTAATACATCAGGTACGCTGAAGAAAAAGTCATTGGTAGCATTGGTGTAGCTAACTTCCCAAAAACCGTGCTCTAACTCACCTTGCAGTGCAGTGTTAAATCTAAACGTATCTGATTCCGTATTCGCATAATCAGGGGCTTTACCGTTACCTTCAGCACGGCCAAAAAAGGTTACAGCTTGACCAAACGGATTCTCTGGGTGATCAGCCGGTACAACTGGGCCAGTTAATATAGGGAAACTTGGTGCGCCGCCCCGTGTCGCTCGGTTACGGGCGAAGCTCACTTCTGTCGTCCAACTCATCGTATCAGACACTTCATATTCAGCTTTAACATACGCATTTAGGCGTGATTCATCCGGAACGTAAGAGTAATCCTTACCGAAATCGAACATACACAGTCCCACATCTAAGCCCGGCACCGTACCTGGAGGAGCAAGTACATTAGCTGCACCGCCATACTCTTCACAACCATAGGGATCAATAAAAGGCGTTGCGCCGATAAAATAAGAGCCAGGGTTGCCCAAGGCACTACTATCATCTTGTGGTCGGCTTAAACGACGGTCTTTAATAAACAGTGGCGAACGATTGGTATAACTGACCGCAGCGATGATGCTGCTTTTATCGTTACTGGTTCCCCATAAACCTTGTAATACATATTCTTTGTTGTTGCCGTGGGCACCGTCTTGATAATCAGCGCTAAGTTTTACGCCTTCGTAGTTCCGTTTAGTAATAAAGTTAACGACACCTGCTACGGCGTCTGAACCATAAAGGGCAGAAGCACCATCTTTGATAATTTCAACTCTATCAATAGCAATCATCGGAACTAGCGAGCTAGTGTCGACGAAGTTCAACCCGTTATTAGTCGGTTGTGCAGTCACAACTTGACGTTTGTTATTCAGTAAAACCAAAGTAGACGCGACGCCTAAGCCGCGTAAGTTAATGTTTGAGGTACCAGCAGTAGCATTTTGCGTAAATGCATCTGGATTGTTCTCTGCTCCCGTATTAATCGTCAACGTCTGGGTGATATCGGCAATGTTTTTCGCACCTAAGGCATCAATAGCAACACTATCAACCACGGAAAGAGGTGAAGGAGACTCAAAGTTTTCGCTGCGACGAACGAAACTCCCTGTCACCATAATCATTTCGATATCTTCTTTTTTCTTTACGTCGGCTTCTTGGGCCAATACTGAAGGGCTAGCAAATAAAAATTGAGCGGAAATGGCCGCGGCTAAAGCACTGACTCGTGTGTTTATCTTCATTATGTATTCTCGAGGTAATTATTAGAAACAAATCGAGCAGGTAAACAACGGACTTACCAACCACTCAGACCGCGCATCAATATTGTCTAATAGTTATAATTCTTATCAGTAAGTGACTGATTCTCAGGCGCTAAACTAATGCGTCACAGTGATAGTAGGGGGGGAAAAGGAATATGTAAATGCAATGTTATTTATATGTGAACATTACCTCGAGTCATGGTCAGACCAGTAGGGCGAAAATTAAGCAATCTTTGGGTAAAAAGACTGCTCATACTAAAGTTTAGGCTAGTAACATCATTAAAAATGAACCCACTACAGCAGGCTTGCTTCGACCGTTAATTTCGATCTGCGTATCGAAACAAAAAAGCGTCCCCATTTCTTTGCTTTCTTTTCTAGCCAATGTTGAAACAAACCTTATTTCATCATTCACTCTAACGGGCTCTAGGAAGCGAATTTTATCAACCCCATAATTCAAAACGGTTTGGGTACTTGGATCAAGCGCTACCATGTTGTAGAACGCTTCAGGCATGAGGGTAACGCTTAAATAACCATGGGCAATAGTGGTTTTGAACGGGCTTTCTTTCTTGCATCGTTCAACATCCACGTGTATCCATTGATGATCCCCCGTGGCATCAGCAAATAGATTAATGCGTGCTTGGTCTACCTTAAGCCAGGCGCTTGGTTCTAATTGTTCACCCACTGCAACTTGTAATAGATCTTTAGCCATTTGAGGCTCCTTGAGAATATTATTAATGATATTAGACGCTAGCACTGTCGTTATATTAGTGACAACTCACGTAAATTTATTTAGATGTATAAATCTGCTGTAAACGGCAAAATAACGCTAAAAAATATCCAATATTCACCTTCAATATGTTTGCAGAAGTGTAAATGAGTCTACGAATTCATCATTTCATCGCAATAAAACGCTAACTTAACCCAGTCTTGAAATTATAACGCTTGCACAAGGTCTTTATTTTAGAATTCAGGTAATCAGTGAAAAGAGGCAAAAATGCAGAAAAAGTTTTTTAGTGCTTGTGTCTTAAGTTGTATATCTTTTTTTACCGACGCCTACTGTATCGATAATTGGGCATGTTTCGAAAAAGTTAACAACGGTCTAAAACTAGAATATTGGTTAAGTAATAAACAGCCTTATCCCATTACATCAACATTGGAGGTCATCACTAAAAACTTAAAAAGTGATAATGCTATTCATTCTCGGTACAGCGAAACGCGCGTTCTAGGGCCATTAGCACGTATAAAAGTACTTTCGTTAACCCCAATCAGTCAAAACCGTCCCGTGCGCAGCCATGAAGATTTTTTTTGGACACCCGGTATTCAAAATTCGGTTCATAACAATGATTATCGCTACGCCCTGCCCTATGCGCAAAATAGTTCGTTTCGTCTCGTTCAAGGTGTTAATGGTAGTTTTAGTCATCAAGGTGCGTCTCGTTACGCTTTTGATTTCGCTATGCCTGAAGGTACCGCCGTGTACGCGGCTAGAGATGGACAAGTTATAGATTTACAAGAAAGTCATAATAAAGGTGGAGCCAGTCGACGGTATGCCAAATACGCTAATTTCGTCACACTGCTGCATGATGATGGCACCACGGGTGATTATTATCATTTGAGAAAAAACGGCGTTGCAGTCAGTTTAGGAGACTATATCAAACGACGGCAATTGCTTGGCTATTCTGGCAATACGGGATTTTCCTCACTTCCCCATCTGCATTTTGCTGTCTACCAAGCCAAAAGCCACGGTAAATACCAATCCGTGCCAATTAAGTTTGAGCAAGATGATAATTAACAAGAGATTTTCGCCCATCATTTGAGTTTTTATACTCACGATTCAATGCCGTAAATAGCACAGTTGCAGCAACCTATGGCTTACTAATGGCTATAACAGGACGTGTTGCCATCTTTAAGATATTTGGCACGCCTGCCCCCATCAGACCAACCTCTCAATTTTCACGGTTATGCTGCACAAAGTCATTCAAATAGCGACAACCTGTTGCAATAGGTTTACATCCTTTTTAGGTAAATATGTATTCATAATGATTAGAAAATTTGATCTATTTTCAAAAGGGCGTAGTATTAATTGCAACTGGTCAGATGAGCGGATGAGTAAAAATTATGAGTATCAGAACAAATCTTAAAAAAGTATTACCCCCTATTTCTCTAACAGAGCAAGAAGCGTTAGACGCTGGTGATGTGTGGATTGAGTCTTCTATTTATCGGGGTAAGCCTGATATGCAGGCATTGCGTGCTATTCCTAAAGCGACATTGAGCGCTGATGAGCAAGCCTTTCTAGACGGACCTGTTCAACAATTACTAGCAATGGTTGACGATTACGAATTACAGAACAGCAAACATCTGCCGCAAAATGTGTTGGATTTCCTGTGCGTTAATAAATTTTTTGCGTTAATCATTCCGAAAAAATTTGGCGGATTAGAATTTTCTGCTTACGCAAACTCTACTATTGTTGCCACTATTGCAGTTAAAAGCAGCGCAGTAGCGGTTACCGTTATGGTGCCTAACTCGTTAGGCCCTGGCGAATTGCTTATGCACTATGGTACGACGGCCCAACAAGAGCATTGGTTACCGAGCTTAGCGGTTGGCAAAGACATTCCTTGTTTTGCACTAACGAGTCCTGAAGCAGGTTCTGATGCAGGTGCGATCCCTGATACGGGCATCGTCACTAAAGGCATGCACAATGGTGAAGAAGTACTTGGTTTATCACTCACATGGGATAAGCGTTACATTACCCTTGCCCCCATTGCGACTGTGCTCGGCTTAGCCTTTAAAGTATTCGACCCAGACGGTTTGCTAGGGGGTAAAGTCGAACTAGGTATCACATGTGCGCTAATTCCCAAGACTCATTCAGGTGTTGAACTAGGCAATCGTCACGATCCAATGGGTATCCGTTTTTATAACGGTACGACTCGCGGTAATAAAGTATTTATTCCAATGGACTTCATCATCGGTGGTGGAAAAAATATCGGACGTGGATGGCAAATGCTGGTCAGCTGCTTAGGCGCTGGACGCGGTATATCGCTTCCAGCTATGGGTGTTGCATCTGCGCAATCAGCTCTTAAGTCAACAGCCGAATACTCTTTCGTACGTGAACAGTTTGGTGTTCCTATCGGCCGCTTCGAAGGTATTCAAGAAAAATTAGCAGACATTGCAGGCAAAACATTCGTTTTAGAAGCGATGCGCGTTTTAACCACCGAAGGATTAGGCCTAGGCCTTAAACCATCGGTAGTGACTGCTATTGCCAAATACCATATGACAGAATTAGGTCGTGACGTGACCAACACTGCGATGGATATTCAAGCAGGTAAAGCCATTCAACGTGGTCCGCAAAACACCTTAGCTAATAGTTATGCGGCGCAGCCCATTGCTATTACGGTTGAAGGGGCAAACATTCTGACGCGCAGCTTAATGATATTTGGCCAAGGCGCGATGCGCTGTCACCCACATATGAAAGAAATGGTTGATTTAATTCACAGCGAAGATGACTCAGCGGACAAAGCGTTCAATAAAGTGTTGGGCAAAACCATTAGCTTCAGTGTTAAAAATTCATTTCGCAGTTTTTCTAAAAGCTATTTGACGTTCACACGGGGCGCACAATCAGCATTACCTGAAGTAAAACCATATGAAAAACGTATAAACGCGCTTTCAGCTAAACTGGCACCACTAGCGGATTTATCTTTACTGGTACTAGGCGGAGATTTAAAGAAAGCAGAAATGCTATCTGCACGCCTAGGTGATGTGATGAGCTACCTTTATGCGTCTATGGCAGTGGTACGTTTTTACGAGCAGCGCGTGACTAACCGTGTTGAAGCTAAACCTTTCTTTGAGTACGCCATACAATGGTGCTTACAACAAGGTGAGCAAGCCCTTAATGAATTTATCAGCAACTTCCCGAATACGGCGACACGTGGCTTGATGCGTTTATTAACCAACACTTACACCCGCTCTGTGCCTGCTATATCAGACGAGCTAAAACGTCAGCTCTCTAATGCAACTATGGCACAAAGCTCAATCATGGCTGATTTAACCCATCTGGTTCAGATAATTCCTGGCGATGCTAATCACATCAACCAAGAAGCATTTGCTGCAAAGCATGCCGTAATGCCAATCCTTAAAGTGGTTCAAAAAGCACTGCGTAAAACGCCAGTGGTTCCTTTTGTTTCCTTTGAAAATGCAGTGACTAAACTGCATGAAAACGGTGAACTAAGCGCAGACGATTTCACTCGCGTTATCGATTATAACAATAAGCGTCAATTAGCTGTGCGTGTTGATGAATACACGTTTGATATGGAATTGCTCGATGTAAATCAGCAGTTAGTAACAGGTGAATCACAGCCGCAAAACAACGCCGCATAACAGCAGGCAGGGGAAGCAAAAAGGGGGATGATAATTTATCATCCCCCTTTTTTTTATTTTGCAGTTTCTACACCTTAGGTAACACCGATAGACTACTTCACTTCCATATGTGGTGAGCGATAAACGATTTTATCATTCAGGTCTATACCGATACCCGGCGCTTCGCTGACTTCGAAAAATCCGTTAACGGGTTGTGGATCTTGGATACACAATTCCCGGTTCCAATCTTTTATGGCATAAGTGTGATGTTCATGAATCAAAAAGTTAGGGATAGCCGTTTCTAAATGTAGGCTAGCAGCCGTTGCTACCGGACCTCCGCATACGTGGGCTTGTATACGTACATCGTATATATCTGCATAATCACAGACTTTTTTAGCTTCAGTGAAACCGCCGCACAGTCCTATATCGGGTTGCAACACATCTAGGCTTTGATCTTCTAAATAAGGTCTAACCCCCCAGCGGTTGTACAAACGCTCACCACCAGCAATAGGCACATTTACCCGCTTTGCTACTTTGTCATGCAGTTTAGAATTTAAATAATTAACCGGCTCTTCGTAAAACAAACAGCCTATATCTTCAACCATCTCACCCAATTGAATAGCTGTCGATACGCCGAGTAAACTGTGACATTCAAATATGATATCGACATCTTCACCCACTGCATCGCGAATAGCTTGTAAACGCGCTCTAAATAAACGCATTTCCGGTTGGCTAAACAATTTAGTGCGGTCGAAATGTCCTGCGCCTGTTTTATCGTAAACAATCGGGTCAACCTTTACTGCGTCATAACCTTGGGCTACCGCTTTTTCGGCGGCTCGGCCGTAGTCAATTGGATCATTCAAACGAGTGACTTCACTGTCCCAATCGAACTGTAATTGACTAGCATAAGTACGCAGTTTTTCGTTGGTTTTTCCGCCCAGTAATTGATACAAAGGTACGTTCAGTGCCTTTGCTTTTATGTCCCAAAGTGCGGTGTCGATTGCGCTCATAGCGGCATAGATGATGGGTCCGCCACCCAAGCCCCAGAAGCTTTCGCGCAACATTCTGCTCCACAGAAGCTCAGTATTGACTGGGTTGAAACCAATTAACATTGCCTCGGCAATCTCTTTTATCATGTGCGCTGCGGCGCTGTGTCCTAAATCATAAGCAAGACCCGCCTCCCCTACTCCACTGATACCTTCGTCCGTATGGATGCGCACAAATACTGGGTTCCAAACTGGACGTTTGGGGCATTCGATATCAAAAATTTCGACTCGCGTAATCTTCATTTAATATGTTCCTGAAAGTAAATTTAAAATGTGCAGTGATCTTTAAAAAAGGATGCTATTCGCAAAATTTGGGATCGAGTTTATAAACCTTACGTAACATGGCTGGCCAAGCTTTTTGCCCACCTGTTTCCCCCCCGTGCACGACATTTGCCTGAGCGTATATGCCATCCACAATGGGCTGAGGTATCTCAATCACAGATTGATTAGCTTGCAATAACGCCATTTGAATTTCGCAGGCACGCTGCAGATCATAGAAACGCATAAAAGCATCGCCTACGGTAGGGCCTAGCGTAAGGCCACCATGGTTATGCAACAACATATGGTTGTTGTCCGCCAAATCATCTTGCAATCGTTTCTTCTCATCTACATTTACCGCTAACCCTTCATATGCGTGATAGCTCATAGATGACAGCGAAAACATTGCGTACTGACTCCATGGTTTGAGCCCCCCTTGTAAGCTCGCTACGCTAATGGTCGCTTTTGTATGTAGATGAATGACACACTGAGCGTCATGACGCACTGCATGAATAGCACTATGAATAGTGAACCCTGCAGGGTTAATTGAATAAGGAGAGCTATCAAGAATGTTGCCGTCTAAATCAACCTTAACTAAATTCGACGCGGTGACTTCTTCAAACGTTAAACCAAAGGGGTTTATGAGGTATTCATCCGTCCCTGGAATACGAGCCGAAATATGGGTGTAAATTAAATCCCCCCAGCGAAAATCAGCGACTAACCGATAACATGCGGCTAAATCTATTCGAGTCTGCCACTCTGGTGCTGAGACTTTGCCCTTTAAACTTATATTCGTTAACGCAAACACCATTGTTCCTTATCTTTTATACATTACATTTAATTAAAACATCGTTGGATCAAACTTAACAGAGGAACTCTGACCTCATAGAAAGACTTTTTATGACACACCTTGGTAACCGCAAAATACTAAATCTAAACGTAAACGAGTAACATATAATATCTGATACTAATGGGCTTTACCTTATGGGTTTTGCATATAAGCCTAACTACGCGGTTAGTAAAAACACACTCTCTGAATTTTGCACTGCCCTTGCCCTTAGGATCCGCAGAGTGTACAGAGCGTTGCTGCTAACTAATTACTTTTATTGCTGACCCAGCGTGCTATGACAATGATAAACTACATAAAATAAGTTTATTTTCCGTACCTATCGTTCGTTTACCTAACCAACGGCAGGTATTTATTCATTCTCACTATCATTAATAGGCTAACCGAAATGAAAGCAGGCGCATGCCACATATTGGTAAAAACCGAAAAAGAAGCTCTACAACTCAAAGCACAACTAGACAAGGGGGGCAATTTTTCGCAACTAGCTAAAAAGCACTCACTTTGTCCGTCGGGGAAAAAAGGCGGAGACCTAGGCGAATTTAGTCCAGGGACCATGGTGAAGGCTTTTGACAATGTGGTTTTCAAAAAAGAGGTGTTAACGGTCCATGGACCAGTGAAAACTCAATTCGGCTTTCATCTAATTAAAACCCTCTATCGAAATTAAAATAAACAACGCCCAATCGAAATTACACAGGAGTCGGTTTCGCTTGTAACCAATTAAGCGGGTCGTATTGGGTTGTCGCACAGGTCATATGCAAGGTATACGCGTGACGAGATTTGTCTGAGCGGTTTGGCGCACTGAAGTGTGGTAACAAACCATCAAATACCACGAGCGATCCTTTTTTTACCGCCAGTGGCTGTGCTTCTTCATCCTTAGGCCAAGGTGTTGAATCAAGTACCTTCAAGTCAGTACTATTATCTGCGTAACGCACAAATTGCTCACGCAGTGGCGTGTCGCTGCCGTCGGCTTTAATCTGTAAACAGCCGTTTTCGATAGTGGCATCTTCGACTGCAAACCAAAACGTAACCACGGAGAGTGGATCACTTAAAAAGTAGGTACCGTCTTGGTGCCATCTAATTACACCGCCTATTTTAGGCTGTTTAAAAATATACATCGACTGATGTATTTGTGGTTTTATCAAGCCTACATCTCTGGCGACTTGGCCAATACGTTCGTCATGGCTAAATTTCTTAAACACGGGGTTTAGTAAGTGAAGTGCATGACCAATCTTATTGATACTAACGGCTTTCGCTTGCGTTAACTCGCCACTTTGATCAAACGCTTCTTCCTCGAAAAAACAGCGAACTTTGTCCCCAGATTGCAGGAAGTAATCATCGCGCGTTTTACTTTGATCTAGCGTAGAAAAGACCGACCGCGTTGAACGAGGGTCGAATTGTTCAACAATGCTCTGAGCTTCTTTTTTAAGCGCAGTCATTTCAGATTCAGCAAATAATTCATGTAGTACCACATAGCCGGCCGATATAAAACTCTGCTGTTGCTCGGTAGAAAGCATGGCGCCCCTCTTGGAGTAAACTTAGATAAAGCCTATCAAAAACAGTATATTGACATAAATGAACGTATTTGGGGTAACATTTTCATGGTGTGCATATTAGTTACGTTAATCGCTCGATCATTGCGCATCAATAAGTGGGCGGATTACACGTGCAACTAACCTTCATGTTAAGTCAAACATTCGCACGATAAGTGGTGATGTATCCTTAAGCAAAAGAAGCGTAGTGCTAGGATCTATTCGCACTGAAGGCGGCAATGTCACACTTGATAACATGCTAGTAACCAGAAATATCAAGACATATGGGGGAAATGTTATACTAACCGGACATACAACTGTTTATGGAAATATCATAATCAGTGCTGTAAATACCGTGACAAACACACCTCCTAACGTGAATATCAGCAGCGATGCTGCGCGTACCCAGTAGGCTACTGATGGGCAGTCAAACTAAATGGGTAATTGATAGCCGTTCAACCGAGATAAATCCCCAACAAGGCTTTTAACAAAGCACGTAAGTGAACACGAACAAACATAGCGAGCCCTGTGATCATAAGAACTTCTTAGAATTCAGTATCTCTGCCAAGCGCTAGCGATTTTTCCATTCACTGTCCTAAGCGATGAACAACCTACCACCGCTTATCAATAAGTGCATAAGTTTCAACCAGCGACACCGGCATCGAGAAGTAGTAGCCTTGTAAAAAATGGCATGCATGTCGTTCGAAAAATCTGACTTGTTCGACGGTTTCAATCCCTTCAGCAATACAATACATATCCAAACTTTCTGCCATGCGTAATATTGTTTCGATTAAAGCCTCATTATTTTTATTTTTGCCAATATCATCCACAAAGCTTTTATCTACTTTAATAATGCTAAGAGGGAATTCTTTGAGATATTTTAGCGATGAATACCCGGTACCAAAATCATCAAGCGCAATACTGAAACCAGCTTGCTGCAGCCGCTTCATATACACAATGGCTTTTTGATAATCTTTCATTAATGCACTTTCTGTTATCTCAAAGCGTACCGTATCGACCGACAATTGATTCTTATTTAAGAACGCAATGACATCGTTTATTGACTGCAACGATTCGAAATGACGAGCCGAAAGATTAATCGATAAATACCCGTTGAAGCCCACATCTTGCCAATGCTTGAACATCGGAAGTGCCCGCTCCATTGCTTGCAACGTCATGCTTACTATTAAGCCTAGCTCTTCAGCCACTGGGATAAATCGTCCAGGAGAGACACTACCAATGTTCGTAAACCATCGCATAAGCAGCTCGAAGCCGATCACCTTATTTTGACTGATATCGACAATAGGTTGATAGTAGTTTTCAAATTTTTGTTGGTTATGCGCCTGCTTTAGATCGCTTTCTAATGCCAATCTTTGCTGGGCTACCAGATTCATTTTTGCGGTAAAAAACTGAAAGATGCCGCGTCCATTTTCTTTAGCGTGGTACATGGCAATATCGGCATTTTGCAGCAACCCTTCAGCACTTTGCGCATCTTCAGGATAAAGGGCGATACCAATACTCGACGATACACTCACCACGTTGTTATCTAATTGCACAGGGGTATCGATAATGTCGATAATTTGACTGGCTAAGTGGGTAAGCGATTCAACTCCTGGCACGTTCTCTATCAGTACTACAAATTCGTCACCACCTAAGCGCGCGATGGTATCTTCTTTACGCAGTAAGTTAAGCAAACGAGCGGATATCTCTTGCAATAAAGTATCGCCTGCTCGATGGCCTAAACTATCATTCACTTGTTTGAATTTGTCTAAGTCAATAAAAAACAATCCCAGTGTTTGCCCAGACCGTTTGGCCTGATCGATAGCATGATTTACTCGGTCTAACAGAAGTGTGCGATTGGGCAGCTCGGTTAATGCATCGAAATTCGCTAACTTCATCAGCGCTTGCTGGGCTTTTTTATGCTCGCTAATATCACTGAGAATAATAAGAAATGAATCAATTTCATTCACATCATTGATACTTGCCACTGCTTTGATATAAACCAATACGTCTCGAATTTCATGGTTATGCAATATAATTTGGTCTTCACCGCGCCAATCTTTTCCTGCCTCGAGCCCTGTTAACTTTGACCAAAAATGCAATAACTCCGTTTCTTTACCGCGATATACATGGCGTAATTGACTCGCTAAATCGTTTTGTTCGTCAATCCCAAACGTATTGCAAAATGCTTGGTTTGCGGCTAAAGGAATTCTGTGGCGATTACACACCAACACCCAGTCTCGAGTGTGTTTATACGCTTCACCAAATAAGCGCAAGTCTTCTTGTTCGGTGATAGTTTCTGTCACATTCGTATACGTACCTACCGCTTTTTGTGTACGCTCGTCAGCTGAACCGCCAGTAATATTTCCGACGTCTCGATACCATAGCCAATCACCATTTACCGAGCGCATGCGATAAGTCACGTCAAGCAACTTATCCTGACTAAGAATAAACGCACGCCATCGCGCGAGATAAACCTCACGATCCCGTTTATGGATCAGCGCTAAATGCTCAGTTCTGGGGACTGACTCTTGTTGTTCTTTATAACCCAACTCTCGTTGGATACGAGACGCACGAATTCGATCACTGTCTTCATCCCACTCCCAAACGTCACTATTACTAGCCTGTAAGGCAAGTGACAATCGAGCTTTACTTTGCAGCGCTTCTCGATGCGCACCTCTAAGTCTAACTTCCTGCAAGCGACGCCGGTACCAGAGTGAATAAAGTAATAAACTACACACCACTGCATAGCAAAAATACGCCAAAGGCGAACTCCATGGAGCATAATCAACCTCGATAAAGATTATAGCTTCAGGACTAACCTTGCCACCCGACATACCGACAGCCGATACACTAAACTCATACCAACCTGGCTCTAATTTTGGGAAATAGACATGGGGCTCCGACGTGAGTGGATAGCTGATGTCGCGAGTACCGCTCAGCCGATATTGATAGCGCGTGCTATTCAGGCTGTCGAACTCCATGGTAGAAAATCGAATGTCTAGGCCCAGGTCGTTATGGGATAAATGAACAGTATTACCTGTTAGATCGTTCAAAGCGGAAAAATACGGCGCTGATGAAATGCTAATATCAGTGATTTTAGGCGTTAAGCTTGACTGTTGCTTATTCGGTAACTGTGCAGGATCAAAAAACACCAAGCCTTTTGGTGAGCCGAAGACCAAGCGTCCGTCGACCAACCTTAGGTTGGCACCTTGATTAAATTCTTCGTTCACCAAGCCGTGATTGTACCCGTAACGCTGCAACGTTTTCGTTTCAGGATCAAATTTAAGTAAACCATGATGGGAGCTTATCCAAATATCCCCCGCACTGTCTAACTGCAAACTATAGATATTGTTAGAAGGTAGCAAATTCGTTTTATCAAACAGATAACGTTGTTCAAACGTATCCCCATCCAGCCCCACTAATCCGTATCCAGAATAGCTAATCCATAATATATTGTTGTCGTCCAAAACCCATCCATCAGCCGATATGTTGGCACTATATTCTTTGTCCAATTGATGAATAAGCGTTAATTTCGATTGCTCGGGATCCCACTGATATAGGCCCCCTAAGACACTCATCACAATATTATTTGGCGCGCTTGGCAACGGTGGAAGTAACCTACGAATCAATTTAGTTGTCGGTTGAGCATTCAATTTAGTTAAAGGGATGACCGCTTGAGTTTCGGTGTTGTAATGGTAAACCCCCTGCTCATAAATGAAAAACAAATCACCGTTTTCGGCTGATATCCCATCAGAAATATAGCCTTTTTGAATGTTGATGGGCTGTTCATTGGTTACTGTTATGGCCTTCAACGTTCCGCTAGCAATATCGAAACGCCGCACCCCATCCCCAGTCAGCAGCCATAAATATCCGGGGTCTGCAGCCAAAACTTGATTAATACTGGCGGCTGAATATTGCGCTAAAGCGCTATTAGCAACTAAATACTGGGTAATCTCTCCTGTTTCGTTAGCATAGAAATTTAAGCCATTATCGGTGCCCACCCAAAATCCACTTGAGTCAACTTGCAATAAACTCCATACATTGTTATCGCTAATAATTTTCTCAAAGCGACCGCCGCGAAGATTAAATATATTATGAAATATTTGGGACGTTTGTACCCAGTGCAAAGCACCGTCTGATATCGTACCCAGCCATAAATTTTGCTTCCCATCGAATGCCACGTCGTAAACCACGTCTGTAGATAGATTCAAGCGACTATCAGTTGGCAACAACAAATGACTTGTCTTACCCTCCTGTGCATCGTAAGTGAACACACCATAGTCAGTCGGTAGGTAAAAATGGGTATTGTCAATACTACGAATACGCCAAATATTCCGACTTTCAACGAGCACAGATAAGGGTTCTAGTGGACGACCATGATCGATGTATTGTTGTATTTGCGTGAATGATAGGGAATATAGACCGTTAACGGTGCCAATCATGAGCTGGTTACGCTGCTCATCAGCGTAAAAAGATTTTACATTTCGCTGATCTTCATTCTCGAATTCAGCAAATAACACGCCTAGATCAGTGGTTTTGTCTTGAGACTTTGAATAGGCATATAATCCTTCGCTGGTTCCAATGAACAATAAATCCCCAGACCATGCTAGCGCGCGAATGAAATCGCCTTTTTCAATTTTATCTTCTGCGAGTGAGAAAACGCTTTTTACGGTTTTGCTCTGCTGATCATAGCGCAAAACTTGCTCATCAAGCCCAAGCCATATATCGCCATGCTCATCCTCAGCAATCCCATTAACGCTTTGCTGCCAATCGGGTATGACGCGAGATTCTCGCGCGTCTATTAGTGAGACTTCTCCGCTGGTTAAATCGAGCTTAAATACACCAGCGCTAAAGGTTGCTATCCATAAATCCCCATGGCGGTCCTGAAATAAATCGTTGATCGTTTTGCCGTCCAAAGCGATACCTGATGGTTCGATTACATCAACTTGATAACCGTCATAGCGATTGAGACCGGTGTCTGTCCCCAGCCATAAAAAACCCTGAGAATCGACCTGCATGACATTTATTGTGTCTTGGCTCAATCCATTTTTAGTCGATAATTGAGAAAAAACAGGCGCCTTAAGCTCTGGTAATACTGAATCTGACGACGCTAACGAAAGCAGTGGAATTAACAACATCCAGATACCGACCCCAATACCGCAACACCTAATCAACATGTAACTCCATTTATACCCACTTTGTTTCCAGTAACATTGTAACGTGATGCTCTATAAATAACGAAAACAAAAACGAAAAAGTACCGCAAAGGATCGATCCATCTCACATTAACCTTATGGATTAAATAGCCACTCATCTTTTATTCTGAGGTACTTAGCGTATTCATCGCGTTGTGATCGTAAAAACTAGATAACATAGCCAACCATCCACTATTTATATAACGAGAAGAGGTACGAATGAAACGTCTCCCCATCGCCACTTTGAGCTTGGCTCTATGCTTTTTAAGTACTCACAGCCAGGGACAAACTGCCCCGAGTTATCAGGATCAAGCGAAGTTACATGATATCGCCAAAAAGGTATCCGCCAAGCGTATAGAACATGATATTCGGACGCTTGTAGGGTTTGGCACCCGCCACACACTATCTGACACCCAATCTGAGACACAAGGTATTGGCGCAGCTCGGCGCTGGATAAAAGGCGAATTTGAAGCCATTTCTAAGGCATGCAATGGCTGTTTAGAAGTGTATTATCAAGCAGAAACCATCAGCGGTGAACCGCGTATACCTAACGCCACTGAAGTCGTCAGTGTCATTGCTGTGCAGCGCGGCAATCACGACCCTGACCGATATGTCATGATGTCTGGCGATATTGATTCTCGGGTATCTGATGTCATGGATACAACGTCGATTTCGCCAGGCGCGAATGATAATGCATCGGGCATTGCCGGTACGCTAGAGGCAGCACGTGTACTGAGTCAGTATCAATTTTCAGGGAGCATAGTTTATGCGGCTCTAGCGGGTGAAGAGCAAGGTCTTTTTGGCGGAAAAATATTGGCTCAACAAGCTCAAAAAGACGGTTGGCGAATAAAAGCGGTGCTCAATAATGACATGATCGGTAATATTGAAGGCATAAATGGCGTGATTAACAATACTACCGCTCGCATATTCGCTGAAGGTACACGCCAAACGGAAACCCCAGAAGAAGCACGTACTAGGCGTTTTACCGGTGGTGAAGTAGATTCTCCGAGCCGTAATTTAGCCCGTTATATTGATTGGATGGCAGACCGCTACATTCCTAATTTAGACACTATGGTGATTTACCGCTTAGACAGATTTGGACGTGGTGGACATCATCGCCCTTTCAACGATCTCGGTTACCCTGGGGTACGCATTATGGAAACCAACGAGAATTATCATCGTCAACATCAGGATTTGCGTACCGAAAATGGTATTGAATACGGCGATACCATTGCAGGGGTGAACTTTGCTTATGCAGCAAAATTAACGGCGTTAAACGCAGTATCACTTGCAGGTATGGCTTGGGCTCCTTCCCCTCCCGCAAATGTACAGATTCAAGGCGCCGTTCAGCCAAGCACATCGCTAAATTGGGATGCATTGTCTGCCGAACAAAATCCACAACTAAAAGGATATAAAATATACTGGCGTTATACTGATGCCCCGCAATGGCAGTTTAGCCGTTACGTCGGCAATGTGAATAAATACACCTTGGAAAATGTCGTAATTGATAATTATTTCTTTGGTGTCGCTAGCGTCAGTAAAGACGGGGCAGAAAGTCCGGTTGTTTTCCCAGGCGCTGCAGGTGCATTCGGCGAATAAACAAATAAACAAAAGAAGACACTGATTAATCCAGTGTCTTCTTTGTTCGCTACTCCGCCCTATTTCACTTTAATTATGAATTATATCTTGGAAAACAACGCTAAAATACAATCAGTTCAATTTTTTTGAACTAAAACCTCAAAACATTCCAATTTTCTATCCATTCACAAGACTCTATATTTACCTCAACAGCGAAACGCTGAAAAATAAAGAAGCGTAGTATGCTTTAACACAATCAAATAAATTGAGGATTAAACTATGAAAAATACAATGTTAGCTAAAATATTCGCAACAGAAAGTGGATTTTCAGCCTTGGCGTTGCGCGTTCCCGTTGGCATTACTTTTATCGCTCACGGCGCGCAAAAACTGTTTGGCGCGTTTGGCGGATACGGACTAGAAGGTACAGGACAATGGATGGCTTCAATCGGCTTAGAACCTGGTTACACACTTGCGTTCCTAACGGGTAGCGCAGAATTTTTCGGGGGAATTGCTCTGCTCTTAGGCCTATTAACCCGTCCTGCGGCAGCCATATTGGCGTTCACTATGGCGATGGCTATTTTCACTGTTCACATAACAAACGGTTTATTTATGGCGAATAACGGTTATGAGTTTGCTTTAGCGTTACTCGCGATCACTGTCTCGCTGCTATTTTCAGGAGCAGGTAAATTATCTGTTGATTCTCATTTAGCCGCTCGTCTTGCTAAATAGCGCAAAATCACTCAGGAGAAAGAACATGATTGATATTCGTTTAGCCAGCGACAGGGGAACCGCTAACTTCGGTTGGTTAGAAAGTAAACATACCTTTTCATTTGGCTCCTACCATGATCCAAAACATATGGGGTATTCCGCTTTAAGAGTCATCAATGACGACAAAGTGGAAGCCGGAGCAGGTTTCGGTACGCATGGTCATAAAGATATGGAAATTCTAAGCTATGTTACTCAAGGCGTTATCGCGCATAAAGATAGCATGGGCAACATTAAACATTTACCTGCGGGTGAATTTCAGTTGATGTCCGCCGGAACAGGAGTGACGCATAGCGAATACAACGCTTCTGATAGCGATATTCTGACCTTTTTACAGATATGGATTGTGCCTAAAAACACCGGTGGTGCGCCAGGATATCAACAAAAAGATTTTGGTAGAGCCCAAGGATTGACCCAGATAATCACGTCAACGGGAATTGATGACACCTTACAAATCAATCAGGATGCCACGATGAGTCAATTAATACTCGCCGCTGGAACAAAGCTAGAAATGGATATAAACGAAAGCCGCAACACTTATGTGCATCAAGTTGCGGGTCAGTTGAGTATTAATCAACAGCAACTAAAACAAGGTGATGGTGCTAAGATCAATCGCGTGAATACGATCACGTTATCTAACGACGGCACTGAGACAGTGACCGCTTTAATATTTGACCTCCCTTGAGGTTAACATCTATGTTATTGCCGCACTGAATACTCGTTCAGTGCGGCTTATTTTTTACAGGAGGAGATTTTATGCGCCATGCTGTCACGCTAGATGCACTTCGGGTATTAGAAGCAATACAGACCAAGGGCAGTTTTGCTGCCGCAGCAGACAGTTTATTCAAAGTTCCTTCTGCATTAACTTATACCATCAGTAAATTAGAGGCCGATTTGGGAGTCGCCCTTTTCGATAGAAAAGGACAACGAGCAACATTAACACCTGCTGGTAAATTAGTACTGGATGAAGGCGTAGAGCTTCTTCAAGCAACGAACGAGTTAGAAGCGCGTGTCCGGCAATTAGAGTCAGGTTGGGAGTCAAAATTGATTATCGCCAAAGACACCGTCATACCGGACGAGCCCCTTCTCGCATTAATTGCGCAATTTTGTGCGTTAGACAAACATGTTGAAATCACCATTATCGAGGAGGCACTAGGAGGTGGCTGGGATGCATTACAAACCAAACGGGCTGATATCGCATTGGGCGTAACGGGAGAGTTACCGAAAGGACAATATCAGGTTTCACAGTTGGGTAATTTAGAATTTGTATTCGCCGTTAGTGCTTCTCATCCACTAGCCGATTTTATCGGTTTGATTGAGGGCCACCATATCCGCAAATATCCATACATAGTTGTCGCCGATAGTTCCCGAACATTACCGGGTCGTTCAAGCGGCGTGTTTGACAATAAGCAGCTCATTCGAGTCAGTAATATGCAAAGTAAAGCCAGAGCACAAGCTGCAGGGATCGGCATTGGTTTTCTACCTTTGCACATTGCTCAACCGTTTTTAGATAATGGTACTTTAGTGGCAAAAGCAACGTCGTTACCACGACCACCTATTCCTATTTATTCTGCGAAAGAAAAATCAAAAACCGGAAAAGCCACTCAATGGTTTTGGGAAAGGATCAGCCAACAACATTGGCTTCATTTATAAGTCACTTGGTATATGGGTAGGGTTGATATTGATAGAATGAAAAAAAATGGAAATGAGGGAGCCTTAGCCCCCTAATTACACGAGCTCACATAGCTTAAAGCTTGACCATTAATTTGCCATTATTGGCCCCCGTTAACAACATGTTCAAACCGTCGACTGCCGACGTTAAACCGTCGAGGACATGAGCGCGGTATTTTATCTGCCCTTTCATGACGTACGGAGTCAACTTCGCGAGTAAATCAGGCACTTGAGCGTAGTGATCGGGCATAGTGAAGCCCTGAATTGTTAAGCGCTTTTTGATAATAGGGAGCCAGTTAGGACCAGCACTTGGCTCTGAAGTAGCATAATCTGAAATCATGCCGCATACCGCCACACGACCGTGGGCATTCATATGCTCAAAAATGTGTTGCTGAATAGCACCGCCCGTATTTTCAAAGAAAATGTCGACGCCATTTGGTGCAAGTTCCGTTAGTTTGGCGTTCATGTCGTCAGTCTTATAATTAATGGCACCATCGAAACCCAATTCGTCCACTAACCATTGACATTTCTCACTAGAACCCGCGACGCCAATTACGTGCAAGCCATCCGCTTTTGCAAGTTGCCCAACAATCGAACCAACAGAGCCTGCTGCACCGCTTACGACAATCGTTTCACCCGATTTAGGTTTAGCGACACCATATAAGCCCTGCGTAGCGGTCAGTCCAGGTAACGCAAAAACAGACAAAGCCTGTTCTTCATTTACACCAGCGGGGAGTTTATTTAGACCTTGACCATTGCTAACGAAATATTCAGTCCAGCCTGTCATTCCCATCACACGCTCACCAACCGCAAAGTCAGGGTGATTACTTTCAATCACTTCACCTGTTCCTGATGAACGCATTACATCACCTAACGCAACGGGCGGAATATAACTTTTTGTGTCTGAGCTCATCCAACCAATCATCGCAGGATCGAGCGACATATAGGTTTGCTTGACGACTATTTCACCGGGCCCTGCGCTAGGGAGGGCTTTTTGCACTACCTCAAATGTTGACGCGGGTATCGGGCCTGGCTCAGGGCGTTGTTTTAAATTTATTGCAGTATATGTGGTCATTTAATATCTCCTTTTTACATCAATGTATTTCATTTTTGACGATTTGATTGCGCACTTATTATTATATTAGGCCTAATTTTGTTAATATAACCCCCTATAAATACCAATCTTTATTGCTTAAAAGGCAATAATAGGCCAATCACTAGGATTATATGGATCAACTAAGAGCGATCCGTTACTTTTGTAAGGTAGCGGAAACAGGCAGTTTTACCCAAGCTGCTCTGTCGTTCCACGTTCCGCCTTCATCTCTGTCTCGTCGAGTCGCAGACTTAGAGCGCAGCCTTGGAGCCAGCTTGTTAAAACGCTCGACTCGTGTAGTAAAATTAACTGAAATTGGTCACACCTATTACACTCAAGTAAAGGACATTTTACGTCAGTTAGAATCCAGTAATGATAACGTGCGTAGCTATCAAACGATCCCAACTGGGCAGTTGCGTATCAGTGTAATGGTTGAATTTGCTGAGCCTATTTTATTTCCATTATTAGATGAATTTAGTCGGCGTTATCCACAAATTATTCTCGACATACGTCTAAGCGACGAATTAACAGCCTTATCACGAGATGATGTAGATATAGCCATACGCGGTGGTTACGCGCCAAATGAGAGAGTGGTAGCTATCAAATTGATGGACAATCAATTTGTGGCCGTGGCCACACAGCAATACCTGACGCAAAACGGTAAGCCGGTCACACCATTAGATTTGAAACATCACAGTGGCTTATATTATCGCACCCCGAATGGTCCGCTGCGCTGGACAAGCGAAATTAACGGACAATGGCAAGATGTATCAGCGCCTCAGGTGGCCATTTCAAATAATGGTAAATGGTTATTAAGCAAAGTGCTTCTAGGACAAGGTATTATGATGGCCCCAAAATGGTTGCTTAAAGATTACCTCGCATCAGGTGAATTGCAGGAGTTAAGGTTAACTCCGCATATAAATGTGACTTCTGGGAATGATTTAGGTATATACCTGCTGTATCAAAAACCACGTTACTTGGTGCCTAAAGTAAAAGCCGCCGTCGATTTTTTAGTTGCCCGGATCAAAAATGGCCATTATTGAACTCACTAACCTTGAGTTATTTCCAATAGGCTTTTGAGTAATAATTCATCATTATAAAAAGGCGCACTGCGCATAGTGACTAAATCACGTTGAATAACGGCGATTCCTAACGCTCTGAACTGCTCAAACGGTATACCGCCAGAATAATATTTCTCATTTACGTCTAGTAAAATAGTACTGATATACTGCGATGCTGGCAGTGGCTGTTGAGTATTTTTGCGTAAATAACTCAATAAAGTTAGCACGCAGTCTTCTAAGCTCATGCCTAGTTGCTCAGGATCATTTCCTAAATTAGGAATATACACTTTTTTATTTGGATTTTTTCCGACTGCTTCACCAACACCAACGGGTAGTAGATTAGCCACAATGCTAGTAAAAAAACTGCCTGGGGGATAACAAATAACATCTGCTTGCTCAATATATGCCCTATTAGTAGGCTGTAATAGACAATCGACTGCGCTCGGATTACTGACATTTTCGCATAAGTATAGTTTTGTTATTGCGCTGCTCAGAGCCGGCGTCTCTTTGGCCGTCAATAGATGTTGCCCAACAATTGTCTCACCATTTTGTAAATATGCCGCGATATGCAAATTGTCTTCCACTATCGGTCTCACAACACCGCGAATATCGAGCATCTGATGAAAGAGTTCTATACCAGATTGTAGTGAGTTTTTACCTGAGTGTTTGGTATCAATAAATAACAGATTTCCAATGCAGGCACCTTCTAAATCAAAATCAATAGGTAAACACTGCAAAATGCCGGTGATGTTTTGACAAAAAAGTTGGCGACGTTCGTGACTAAGCAAAGCTACGAGAGGATCTCGCCCATCCGCCATGGATTGAAGATGGTCGCGAAGCGCGTACTGTGATGCATTTGAACAGAGCCGGTAACTGAGTAAACGGGCTATTATTTTTTGTTCGCGAGTATGATTATGGCTTAGAGCCAATAAACGATTACGTAAATCCCCTACTGCGGGCAACGAAAAATGCTGCCGGATCTTAGCTGAACTTCCGCCTGAATCAAATGGCGTAACAAGATGAACGGAGTTGTGTGTAGCCTTTACCAGCGGCTGGCAAAACGTGCGCAGTGCACTGCCCCCACTAAAGAACAATAGTTTTTTACCTCGTTGAGACACATGCTCTGAATCGTTTAACGACTCCAGCTGAGGCTGAATTTTTGATTGCGCATAGGGTTTAACGCGCATTGACCTGCACACTCATATTGTATTACGACCCTGAAAATATATTATTATTATGAGTATTAGATTACACCTTCGTACAAAAAATCCAAGTAACAACGTGTTTTCTACCGACTAAGCGTTTTATATTTACCCAAGATAAACTGTCATAGTATGAGGAAATTCACCCAGAAAATTGAATTAGCGTAAAATGAGGATTAGCGACAAGTGCCTGCATGGTTCTGATCATATCAAGTGGCACAGAACTAGAGCCTTCATCGGTATCGATAAGAATACACTCTTGCCTTAGTCCATTGTATACCGTGTTTTTGGCAACGCCTGCTACGCAACAATCATCTTTTAACCTTAACTTGACGCGCAAATGATAAAGACAGGCTATTTCAATATAATCTTGCTCCACACATTTCATGTGTTTATCCTCAATAGAATGGAAAGTTAAGGCTTAACCCCATATTTACCAACTTAATTCAATAATAAAGCAAAAAAAATGGCCCAATAAAATGGACCATTAATAAACAAAATATTTTCTACGCTCAACCTAACGTTATATTTAGCGGGGTGGAAACATGCCGCCTGGTCCGCCTGGGGGCATCATGCCTTTCATATTACGCATCATTTTTTTCATGCCGCCGCCCGACATTTTCTTCATCATTTTCTGCATTTGCATAAACTGTTTCAATAAACGGTTTACGTCTTGGATTTGCGTACCAGACCCCATTGCAATACGGCGTTTTCGGGACCCTTTAATGGTATCAGGTTTGCTTCGTTCAAGAGGCGTCATAGAATTAATGATAGCTTCCATTTGGTTGAACGATTTATCGTTCGCTTTGTCCTTAACCTGAGCAGTCATATTACCCATTCCGGGTAACTTATCCATCATGGACATCATTCCACCCATATTGCGCATTTGTTCTAATTGCTCTTTAAAATCTTGAAGGTCAAACCCTTTACCTTTTTGTACTTTTTTGGCAAGTCGCTGAGCTTTATCTTTATCGACTTTACGCTCAACTTCCTCGATCAGGCTTAAAACGTCGCCCATGCCTAAAATACGAGAGGCTACTCGTTCAGGATGAAACGGTTCTAACGCATCAACCTTCTCACCCATACCTAAGAACTTAATTGGTTTACCGGTTATATGACGTACCGATAAGGCCGCTCCGCCGCGAGCGTCACCGTCCGTCTTCGTCAGAATAACACCGGTTAATGGCAAAGCTTCATTAAATGCCTTTGCTGTATTAGCAGCATCTTGTCCTGTCATGGCATCAACCACAAACAAGGTTTCAACGGGCTTAATTGCCTTATGAAGCGCTTGAATTTCGCCCATCATTTCGGAATCTATATGCAAGCGACCCGCGGTGTCGACTAACAACACATCAAAAAATTGCTTGCGAGCGTAATCTACTGCATTATTTACAATATCAAGCGGTTTTTGTTCAATCGTCGATGGGAAACATTCCACGCCGACTTCACCAGCCAATGTTTCAAGCTGTTTGATAGCAGCAGGGCGATAAACGTCAGCACTGACCACCAATACTTTCTTTTTCTCACGCTGAGTTAAATATAGCGCTAGTTTGCCAACGCTGGTGGTTTTACCCGCGCCTTGCAAGCCTGCCATCAGCACGACCGCCGGAGGTTGAGCAGCTAGATTTAGGCCTTCGTTGGCCTGCCCCATGACAGATTCCAACTCGCTCTGAACGATTTTTATAAATACTTGGCCGGGATTAAGGCTTTTCGATACTTCTGTGCCTACTGCACGATCCTTGACCTGAGTAATAAAACTTTTCACTACAGGTAACGCAACGTCAGCCTCGAGAAGCGCCATGCGTACTTCACGCAATGTATCTTTTATATTGTCTTCAGAGAGTCGGCCTCGGCCACTGATATCTTTGAGAGTTTTCCCTAAGCGTTCCGTTAAATTTTCAAACATAGCAAATCGATACGATATTAATTTTAGATAAAACAATTATACCTAAAATCAACACAGATAAGAACCAAAGCAGCACAACAAATAAAGTTAATGAGAATTATTGTTAAACACTAGGTATGACGCAGCAATATGGTTATACTCTTTCGTCTTAAAGTGAGTGTTATCTGCGTTTTTTGCCCTTCGACTCCGGTCGTGAAATCGCTCCAATCATATGTAAATCGAGGTTAGATCATGTTGTTAGGCTTAGTCTGTTTTTGCCTATATGCTGGCGCCGCCGGCGTAATATTGTTGAAATTTTTCGACCATAAAGGTCCCAATCTAAAGTTATCTTATCTGCTGGCGATTGTTGCGCTGGCGGTGCACGCACTGCTGTTGAATAATGATATTTTTGTCAGTTTGGGTGAAAATTTAAGCATGCTTAATGTGGCGTCTTTAATCGGATGGTTAATTAGTTTAACCATGCTAATAGCAGCATTTACCATGCCGAATACCATTTTGCTACCAGTGGTATATTTGTTTACGGGCGTTATCATACTTTTGGATTTATTCATTCCAGATGCACACATTATGCAGATCGGTGTACAACCTGAGCTGATGATCCACATTGGCTTAGCATTATTTGCGTACGCGTGTTTGGGAATAGCGTTGTTGTATGCCTTGCAACTGGCTTATATCAACATGCGTTTAAAAGAGAAAAAGGCCTCTCTTCTGCACTCTTCATTACCGCCTTTGATGATGGTTGAAGGCATATTGTTTAAATTGCTTACCGTCGGAACAATACTCCTTACCTTGTCTTTAATAAGCGGTTTTGTATTTTTAGAAAACATGTTTGCTCAAGGTCAAGCTCACAAAACTATATTATCAATCATGGCGTGGTTAGTTTTTAGTACTGAACTCATTGGACACTTTAGATTTGGTTGGCGGGGAAAACCAATTATCTTCGCCACAATATTAGGTTCAGTCTTACTTAGTTTGGCCTACTTTGGCAGCCGCTTTGTAAAAGAAATAATTTTAAGCTAAGCCTGTTTTTAGGCGTTATGTATAGTAAAATAAGCCAACTTTGCTTGAAACATGGGGAATTTGCCCTTAAAGTTTCGCTTTAACTACCTTTAGGGATCCCTTAGTTGGACGATATATCAACAAGTAGCTTATTCATTCTACTTGGTATTTTAGTATTACTTTCTGCTTATTTTTCTAGCTCTGAAACCAGCATGATGTCGATTAACCGTTATCGCCTAAAACATTTAGGCAATGAAGGTAATAAAGGTGCACTGCGCGTTCAGAAGTTGCTTGAGCGCCCAGACCGTCTTATCGGTCTAATCTTAATTGGCAACAACCTAGTTAACATTGCAGCGTCGGCCGTTGCTACTGTTTTAGGTTTGCGCCTATACGGTGATATGGGTATTGCCATAGCAACAGTGATATTGACCCTCGTTATACTCATTTTTTCTGAAGTGACCCCGAAGACAGTCGCGGCACTTTATCCCGAAAAAATTTCGTTTCCTGCTTCATTCTTACTTTTACCCATGCTTAAAGTACTTTATCCATTGGTATTCTTGGTTAATGGGATCACTAACTTCCTTCTGAAATTATTGCGCATCAGCACTGAAGACAGTGCCAGTAGTAGTCTGAGCAGAGAAGAGTTACGCACCGTTGTACACGAAGCTGGCGCTATGATCCCGAAAAAGCACCAAGACATGTTGGTCGGCATTTTAGACTTAGAAAAAGTAACCGCAGAAGACATCATGGTGCCACGAAGCGAAATCGTTGCTATCGACATCAATCATGAATGGAAAGACATTCAGAAACAGCTGGTTAATTCTCAACACACTCGTGTATTGCTTTATCGTGACAGCATTGATGATGCAGTTGGCTTTGTCCATGTACGTGACGCCCTACGCTTATTATCAAAAGATGAATTTACCAAAGCGAGCTTACTTCGAGCAGTGAGAGAGATTTATTTCACCCCCGAATCAACACCGTTACATACTTTGATGTATAAATTTCAAGCTGTAAAAGAACGAATTGGCTTAGTGGTTGACGAATATGGTGATATTCAAGGATTAGTTACTTTAGAAGATATACTAGAAGAAATTATCGGTGATTTTACTACCAGTATGGTACCTGACCACAGTAAAGAAGCTGATACTCAGCAAGATGGCAGTGTGCTTGTTGATGGTAGTGCCAATGTTCGTGAATTGAACAAAGAAATGGATTGGCAATTTCCTACTGAAGGGCCGAAAACACTTAACGGGATTATTCTGGAATACATTGAAGATATTCCCGAAGCAAATATCAGTTTACGTTTAGCCGGCTATCCTCTTGAAATTATCGAAATGAAAGACAATGTGGTTAAAACCGTGCGTATTATGCCGCAACTTTATGCCGCACCAGATAACAATAAATCTGATTAACAAAAAATATTCGGTAGTAGATGGATGAAAATCACAGAAACTAGGAGGAAAGGTCTTTTAGTTGTCGATTTTGACGAATTTTCGCCTTGGCTATCTCAACTTTTGCATTCAGATTAGTCAGGCGCTCAAAAATACCCTGAAGCTCAGCGTCGTGAGTCAGTTGCGCATTTGATACATGATGTTCTAAAACCTGCTGTAAATATGCAGGTAAACTTTTGCCTGACATGAATATAACCCCTCTTACGAGTTATCGGTTCTCATACTCAAATCTAAAGTAAAAATTTATATACCGCGGTTATTATAGAGGATGATAAACCTCCAACACCTTCCCTGAGTGAGTGTCTGGTTGATAATCGACGACAACTATACTCGACGTATCAAAAAACAATGAATGTTGCTCGCCAATTAATTCATCTAAAAAGTAGCTCACAAATGGCATATGACTTACTAACAAAAGTGAATTTGACACTTTTTTTTCTTCTAATAAATAATCAATATAATCATGGGTAAGCCAAATATTCCCCTCTGGGGTTATATCAGTCGACACCCTTTGATGCATGATGTCAATTTTTTGACTGACTATCTCCATGGTTTGCCGAGCCCTTATGTAAGGACTCATCATACCCAGTTCTATTTTGTTACCCTGGTAATGCTTGCTCAACCAAGCTCCGGCAGTCGCTGCCTGCTCTTGTCCAAAATAAGTCAACTCACGAGAGCGGTCGTCATATTTGAGTGGCTCTGCGTCACCATGACGCATGATAATAATATGCATAAATTACTGCTGAATGGTTAACAAACTCTGTTACGCTTAATATAGCAAATAAATGTTTAAAAATCCGAGAGTTGGATTTTTTTACGTTATGCTGATTATGCGCGTTATATGACTATAGGATCTACCACTTTGCTTACTCATAGCCTAGACAATCGTCAATATCAATTCTGTCAGCTCAATAATGGCTTGAGAGTATTAGTTGTTGAAGATCCAAACGCTGAAGCGAGTTCAGTTGCGGCAACAGTTGCCAATGGCCATTTTAGTGACCCGACTGACTGCTTGGGACTTAGTCATTTGTTAGAGCACATGCTGTTTCAAGGAAATCAAAAGTACCCATTGGTAGATGCATTTGCCACCTTTATATCCTTGCACGGGGGTTATATTAACGCTGCTACAGGGTCAGAATATAGCCATTATTACTTTTCGATAACTGATGAGCATCTGGCTCAAAGTCTTGATCATTTTGCTCATTTACTCACCCAACCACTCTTTGAAATCAACGCAATTGAAAAAGAAATTCAAGCCATCGATGCAGAGTTTTCATTGAAAATAAACGATGACCTACGTCGTTTATACGAAGTACACAAAGAAACGTCAAATCCAGCACACCCATTTAGCCAGTTTTCGGTAGGTAACAAAACCACCTTAAATCAACGTTCAAATAAGGATGTACGGCGGCTTTTAGAAGAGCTTCATCAAAAAATGTATGTGACGCGCAATATTACATTGTGCGTTATTAGTACCCTTGATAATCAGGCATGCCTCAATCTCATCAAACAAAATTTTGACTTTATCACTGATGGTACCCCGCCTGTTTCAACTTCTCTTCCTCCTTTATATTTACCAGAACAGCTTGGCATAAGAATAAATATTACTCCGCTAAAAGCAGCTAGACGCTTAATCGTTACATTTGCCTTACCAAGTGTCATTAGACACTACAGGACGAAGCCACTCAGTATTATCAGTGAATTACTGGCCGATGAGGGGCAAAATGGTTTGTTGGGACATTTTAAAGCACGTGGATTGGCAACCAATATCAGTGTCGGGGGTGGGATAGAAGGCAGTACGTTTAGGGATTTTAACGTCAATTTACAACTTACTGAGCTGGGCTTAACACAAATTGACGCCATGCTTGAATCATTATTCCACTATATACAGCTTATTAAGCATCACGCTAAAGAGCGCTTTTTTAGTGAAAAAAAAGCGCTCTTATTGCAGGAATGGAAATTTGCAGATGCGATAAAAGCAACAGATGAAGCGATCGGTTTAGCCAGCGCGATTTTCTGCTATCCAGAGAAACACATTGTCGCCTCAGAATATTTATTAGATAAACCTGACGATTCGGTCATCGATGAATTGTTGCGCTATTTCTCGCCAACAAATATGCGCGTAAAAGTGGTCTCACCTAATGCAAAAACCAACAGACTCAGTCACTGGTACAAAACGCCTTACGCATTTGAGTCCATCGCCCCAGACCTGATCGAAAAGTTACTGTATCCTAAAGGCGATTTGAGCTTAATTTTACCTGATGAAAACCCTTTTTTGAGTCCGGACCATACTCTTGTTAAACAAGAGACATGCCCAGCAGCCTTACAACAGACAGTTAAAACCACAAACTTTAATCTTTGGTTTGGTCAAGATGATCAGTTTGGTCTACCTCGGGGGGATTGTTACGTCTCCTTTGACTGTGAAGCCGCTATGCAAGGCGTGGAAATCGCGACTATAAAAAAATTGTGGATTGCTATATTAAATAGCCACTTTCAACAGTTATATTATCAAGCCAATGTTGCAGGCTTGAATTACCACTTATATTCTCATCAATGTGGTTTCTCATTGCATACCAGTGGTTTTAGCACCAAACAGTTAAGATTTAACCAAGAATTAATTGAACAAATTCATTCATTCGATGGTTTCACAAAGCATTTCGAACAAGTGAAACAACAGCAATGGCAAAGTTTACATAATAATTTGTTGAACAAGCCCATCAACCGTTTATTCAATCGGCTTTCTGCACTCATGCAACAAAATACCCATACGCCTTTAAGTATGGTCAATATTATGGAAAAGGCGACGATTGAGCAGGTTCATGAAGTCAAGCATGGGCTGTTAAGCAAGCGCCATATTGAATCACTCGTCTATGGCAACTGGTGTGCTAACGAAGCGGATCACTTTGGCAAAGAACTACAGCAAAAAAATGCCGGCTATATAGGACACGAGAAATTATCGCGCAGTATATCTAACCTGTGCGGCCATGATATTTTACTTCATCCATTACCATGCGAGCATCCCGATGCAGCCGTTGTTATCTATTATCAGGCCCCTCATGCTAATCTACGTGATTCATTATTAACTATATTATTGGAACAACTCGTATCCCCCGTCTTTTTCAATTTCGCTCGTCAACAGGCACAACTAGGATACTTAGTCGGCAGTGGTTATGTGCCTTTTAATCAGCATCCTGGTATTGCCTTTTACGTGCAGTCACCGCAATATTCTGCTCAATATCTGATCACCACTATTCGAAACTTTTTACAGAAACTTGCCATAAACTTACAGCCCTTCAAAAAAAATTGGCAAGATATGAAGCGCGGTGTAGTCAAACAACTATGTGGAAAAGACGCTAATTTAGGTATGAAAAGCCAACGTTTATGGTCCGCCATAGGTAACCAAGATTATTCCTTCATGCAAAAGCAAAATACCTTACGTGAACTTTCAGATTTGGAGTTTTCAGATCTGATGGCATTCGTCGATGGTTTAGCTTTAGGCAAGAATATTGGTGAATTAATTTTGTATAGCGATCAAAAACATCACATCGCTCCCAGCGATCTAAACGCCATATTATTAGACGATATTTCTGCGTTCAAAAAACGTACGCCGTTGGTGAAATAATATCACCGCCTTGATTGATTAAGTGCACCAAAAGGCTAATTGCGAATAAATCTTACTCATAGTAGTAGAAAGTAACGATAAACACTTGTTAAGGTTGCGTTAATTAGGCATATTTACCTTACTGGGTTCAAAGGATTGGTACCTCAAATCTAATAATAATAAAGCAGAAAAACTGCTGACAGGTGCTAATTGCGTACTTTAACTAACCGATCATTTTTTTGCTGTCTCAGGCTTATAGTTTTCATTATAGGCTTTTCAACATTTGCCCATGCTCAATCCTTTTCATTCGATAACTTAACCAAAGTAGACGGGCTCGCTCAAAATACAGTTACTGATATTATCGAGGATAAGCGCGGTTTTATGTGGTTTGCCACTGCTAATGGCCTCAGTCGCTTTGATGGCTACGAATTTGTTAATTATCATAATAATCCGAATGATATTAATTCATTGCCTAATAATTTTGTTCGGACTTTACTAGTGGATAATGATGGGACACTTTGGATAGGCACACAGAACGGTTTAGCTCGGTATAACGCTTTAACAGATGATTTCACCCGCTATAGCCAACAAAATAGTAGTTTAAATAATAATATTATAAATGCGCTAAGTCTTTCACATTCGGGGGAAGTGCTTGTTGCAAATGAAGCCCATTTATATACTTATTCACCGACGACTAACGACTTTAAATTATTGGATATTCCAGCTTCACGTCTGCCGCCTGAAATCAAATCAATGCTAGCGGAAGAAAAATTGACCTGGATAGGCACATACGGACACGGAATTTACGTTTTAGATAACGAGACTATGACGCTGTATGATCTTAAAGAAGACAACCCTCTTAACGTACTCATATCTGCTGAATACCTATTTGATATTAAACGCTACAACAATAAATATTGGCTGGCTACGGAATTAGGCGCCTATGTTTGGAACAAAAGTACCAACGAGTTGCATCATTTTAATACTGACTCGTCACCTAACTTATTAGGCAATGAAGTACGCAGTATTCAATCAGGAAATGATGGTGAGATATGGTTAGGTACATCAGTTGGGTTGACGATCGTAAATGAAAATCTCGACTCTACTAAACAGATTTCGTTAGATAATGAATTGGGTGAAAATGCACAACAAAATGAGGCAGGAATATTCTTACTTAATATATTCCGTGATAGTAACAATACGCTATGGCTAGGCTCCCATACTGCTGGTATTTATAGATACAACCAAGACTCAGCTCTTTTTCGCCACTATGTCGCCAATCCTGCAAGCACGAATGCCCTTCTAAGCAATGTCGTATGGTCCATAAAGCAAGACAGTAAAGGCATGATATGGCTGGCCACACAATCCGGTGGCGTATCTGAATTTGATCCAGAAACGGAACACTTTACCTCATGGTTGAAAGGTTTCGAACACAGCATATGGGATATATCAATAGATGCAAAAGATAGGCTTTGGCTAGCCACCAGTGGCGGTATATTTATTTATGAAAAAACGCTAGGGAATAAGTTAGTAAAAATAAAATCGTTATTCAAAGATACTTTTTATGGTCGAATAATCTACGCAGATCATCGCATGTGGCTCAAATCATCTAATAATTTTTTACATTGGATAGACACGAATGATTTTACTGAGCATTCAATACGTTTAAATGATCCGTCATTGAACACTCTTGAACCTATCTTTGTCGACAGCAAGAGAAAATTATGGATAAGAGCAAACAATGGTCTAATACATTTTGACCTTAATACGGAAAAAATGAGTCGTCCCTCTACAGACTCAATTATTAACGGCAACAACTTTAGCTCAATCATCGAAACAGATAAAGAATTTTGGCTTGCATCAGTTGAATACGGTCTTATTACCTTAGATAAACAAACCTATCAAATTTTACAACAAATTAACGTCAACACTGGTTTATATGACAATCAGATCATGAAAGCGATTAAGGTTAAGGATAGTATTTGGTTAACAACAATGGCAGGGGGAATTAACGAGGTAGCAATATCCACTGGCCAGGTCATTCAACAAATCACACCCGAAAGGTTGGGTTTTAATGATTTTAACGAGGGTGCCGGTCTTGTTACACCAGAAAACTATGTTTTATTTGGTGGTACTAAGGGTTTCCATTTATTTCAGCATAACTTGGTTAGTCAAAACACCCTGTCGGACAATAACAAAAGTAACAAACCCCCTACTTCTCCTATTATCACTGATCTTCGCTTATTTAACCGAAAAGTGACCGTACATAACCTAGAAAGCCCATTAGAGAAACCAGTCTATTTGACCAAAACGTTAATCTTGCCAAATAGTTCCAACCATGTGGGATTAACGTTCGGTCAACTTAACCCACTTGATGCTAGAGGTTATACCTATAGATATAAATTAGGGGGCTATTCCAACAAGTGGCTTGACGCAGATGAACGTACGCGAGAGGCAACATTCACTAACCTAGATTTCGGTCAGTATCTATTTGAAGTGCAAAGTCGTCATAGTTTGGATCCTTGGTCTGAATCGACAAAATTAACCCTCAAAATTGAGCCACCGATTTGGTTGCACCGTAACGCACTGGTATTGTATTGCATTTTAACTCTTTTCATTGCACTGATGGTGGTCAAACAATACCGTTCCAAACGTCTTGCAAGACTGGCGATTACTGAAAGTGAAGAGCGCTTAAAACTGACTCTTTGGAGTAGCGGTGACGAGTTATGGGACTGGGATATTTATCAAGGGCAAGTATTCCGCTCAAATACCTGGGGCATTATGGACTTTCCCCAAGACGATATTCGAGTAAATAGTGCTTACCAAGCCAATATTCATCAAAACGATCTTAAGCGTGTACAAGACGCCCTTAACGAACATTTACAAGATAAGAGCGAACATTTTGAAGTTACCTATCGAGCAAGCACCTTTAAAGGCGAATGGTTATGGGTACTCGATCGCGGAAAGGTCGTTAGCCGGGACAGTAATAACCAACCACTACGGATGACGGGCACCTTTAAAAATATCAGTCATTTGAAGGTTGCCGAAGAACAATTAAAGTTGTTTAAACGCTCAATTGAAACCATTTCTGATGGTGTATTTATCGCCGATACCAGCTTCAGGTACATATCGGTCAACAATGCTTATTGTAAATATACTGGCGAAACTCGTGAGCAAGCACTAGCCAGTTATCTTACCTTTCATCAATATCCAGGTGCATTTACCGAAGAAGTGAAAAAGTCTCTACGTCAAAAAGGCAACTGGAATGGTGAAGTTGAATCGCGTCGCATCAATGGCGAAAAGTATGAGATGGAGCTCAATATAGATGCCATCAATGATGAAGACGGGCGCATAAGTCATTATGTGGGAGTATTCTCTGATATTACTTCTCGTAAAAGTACTGAGAAAGAACTACTCAAACTATCCAATACTGATCCGTTAACTGATTTACCTAATCGCTCGTTTTTTCAAGCTAGTCATAACAATATTGTACGCCGCGGAACGCAACATGCACTCGTCTGCTTGGACATGGACAACTTCAAAAAAATTAATGATTCATTGGGTCACCAAACCGGTGATTTACTCATCAAACAAATTGCCAAGCGGTTACAAAAACTAGCAGGAAAACGCGCGACTTGTTACCGCCTCGGCGGCGACGAATTCAGCATATTGCTCGACAAAGACACTGACGTGCATAGTGTCAGCCACTTTACTCAATCTATCTTGGATGATTTAGCCCGACCCTTTTTAATCAATCACCAAGAATTCGTGTTAGGCGCGAGTATCGGTATAGCCTTTTATCCTGAAGATGGCAGTTCTCCACAAGAGTTACTGAAAAATGCTGATACCGCCATGTACTTTGCCAAAAATGCTGGTGGTAATAAGTATCAATTCTTCAGCGGTGAGATGAATCAAAATGCCGTCCGCCAATTACAAATCGAAAACTTAATCCGTCTCGGTTTAAAAGAAGATCTGTTCAATGTTTATTATCAACCGAAAATCGATATTGCCACAGGTAAACTCGTTAGCATGGAGGCCTTGGTACGTTTCGAACATCCAGAGAAAGGTATTGTTAGCCCTGCGCAATTTATTCCTTTGGCCGAACAAACTGGGCAAGTTATTGATATTGGTGAGGTCGTATTACGCAAAGCCTGTGAAGATACCAAGCGCTGGGTGAGCGCAGGAATATTCACCGGGCGTGTCGCGGTTAATATTTCAGCCCGTCAATTTGAGCTGCCAGATCTTGATGAAACAATCGAGCGTATACTGCAAAAGGCTGACCTTTCACCATTGCATCTAGAGTGTGAAATTACTGAAGGTACATTAATGCAAGACCCCGAAAGTGCCTTGCATATGATGAACCGCCTACGTGAACGCGGCATTCACTTGGCATTAGACGATTTCGGTACCGGTTATTCTTCACTCGCTTATTTAAAACGCTTCCCCCTTAATACACTCAAAATCGATAAAGCTTTTATCGACGACATTGCCACCAGCAGCGTAGATCGGCATATGACTGCCGCTATTATCAACATTGCGCACAATCTTGGCCTCAAAGTCGTTGCTGAGGGAGTCGAGCACGAAGAACAGATGTCAATTTTACGTCGTTATGATTGCGAGATGCTACAAGGTTATCTTTATAGTAAACCATTAAGTTCAGCTCGCTTTGAAAGACTACTTATAGAAAACCATCAACTTAACCGCTTACTACAAGATAGTTAACACAGGTATTCTCTCTAATTTCCCAAGGACGGGCATTTTCCTTTCAAAGATTAAATTATCGGGAAAATGAAATAACAACTCCATACTACGTGGCCTAGCACTATACGACTCGAAAATTCAGTCGCCAATTTATTGCTATATGCCCGTTCGCTTGTACTGATGATTATGCGATCACAACGCTATTTTTTGACCGAAATTTTCGGGCGTCAAAATTCATTAGCAAATCGAAATGATTGTAGTATTCGATTAAAATGCTGATTATTTTTCTTATACTTTAGTATTGGCACACTATAAGCATTAATACTTTTGACTGACAAATAATAGTCAGCGAAACGTCAATAATAAAATAATAAATAAAGAGGAATATCCAATGTTAAAAGCTTACGCAATCGCTCTAGCCCTTACTACTGCTGCTCCTATCGCTACTCAATCAGTTGAAAGTGCCCAAGCACCAGAAACAAGTAAAGCACCAACAACTACAATACAAACACAAGCAATCCGTGTTGGTTCAGTTCGATTCTAACCGGTAAATCTAACTGATTGTGATCAGTTTAATTCGGTCAAAAAGAGAGAGAGGAACTCTCTTTTTTTATGCCTGAAATTCATGAAAACGGTGATTCAAGTTAGATTCAGCCACGGATTTAAAAGCTTGTGAATAAGACATCGACTCAATAATAAAAAAGCCGAGCTACATAGCTCGGCTTTTACTTTTTCAGGTCCTAGCGATAATTAACGATAAAAGGTTTGGTTCTGTTCTACCATATTCGTTAAGCATGCCGCTGGCGTAAACTTATCACCTAGTTGCTGCTGATAATAAGTTAAACGTTCAACAACGTGCTTAATGCCTAACGTGTCCATATAGCGGAAAGGACCGCCTAAAAAGGGTGGGAACCCGATGCCGAAAATCGCGCCTATATCGCCATCTCTAGCGCTACGAATGACACCTTCATCTAAACACATAGCGGCTTCATTTAGCATCAGCAATACACAACGTTCAGAGATAGTCTTTTCGCTTAGGCGGCTGTTTGGAGTAATACCAAGTAAGTCGTATACGCTTTCATCCACATCTTTACCTGGTTTATTACCTGCGTAGTTATAGAAACCCCGCTTGTTCTTTTTCCCTTTACGATCATCCGCCAATAATTTGTCGAATCCAGGGGCAGAATTAAAACGTTCACCAAACTGTGCGACTAAAATCGGGCTTATCTTAGTCCCTACGTCAATGCCGACTTCGTCTAATAATTTAATGGGGCCAACCGGAAAACCAAATTTAACCAGCGCTAGGTCAATCTGCTCAATTGGCTCTCCTGCCAACAAGATTTCTGCGGATTCATTCATATATGGTGCAAGGATCCTATTTACGTAAAAGCCTGCGCCGTCTTTCACAACTATCGGAGTTTTGCCCTGCCTTTTAGCCAATTCAACGGTGGTTGAAATAGTCTGGTTTGATGTTCCTTCATGGGCAATAACCTCAGCCAAAGGCATCTTATCTACTGGAGAAAAGTAATGCAGCCCAATCACATTCTCAGGTCTGGCAGCATTAGCCGCTATTTGTCCAATAGGGATAGAGGAAGTATTAGATGCAAAAATTGTCTGGGCCGCGCAATGTTCTTCCACATCGGCAACCATGTTTTGCTTTAACGTTAAGTCTTCAAATACGGCTTCGATCACTACATCAGTATTATCAAAACCAGTATAATCCACGGAGCCGGTCAAACGCGAAAGTTGCTTTTGCATATCAGAGTGCAACATAAACCGGCGCTTCACTTTCTTGTTTAAAATGTCGTAGGAATACTTCATCGCATGGGCAATGCCATCACTGCGGATATCTTTAATTCGAGCAGGTAGATTAGCTTTAGTCGCCGTGACAAAAGCAATACCCCCGCCCATTAAACCGCCACCCAATACGCCAATTTTTTTCAGTTTTCCAGGCGCAACGCCTTCAACACCGTTCTCTCTTTTCATTTCGATTGTAGCAAAAAATATACTGCGCAGCGCGGCTGACTCGGGTGTCATCACTAGATGACCAAAATGCTTGGCTTCAATCGCCATGCCTTGATGAATCCCTTTCTCTAATCCTATTTCGATACAATCAATAATACGTTCGGGTGAAGGATAATTGCCCTGTGTTTTCGCTTTGGTTTGTTTACGAGCTTGATTAAACATCACTTTACGCCCCATTGGCGTGCGTTCAAGAAATTGTCCCATTAGATCGAGTTTTACTGGCTTGCGCTTAATTTTAGGCTTCTTAGCCATTTCAATTGCTACGTCGAGTAAAATTGAACGTGGAACCATATCATCAACAATGCCGTACTTTAGAGCTTGTTTGGGACGCACAGAAGCACCCGTCAACATCATTTTCATGGCTTGCTGCACACTGATCAAGCGCGGTAATCTTTGAGTACCTCCACTACCTGGCAATAAACCTAGTTGTACTTCGGGCAAGCCTAATTGCGTTTTATTGTCGTCGCTACATACTCGAGCATGACAGGCTAAAGCAAGCTCTAACCCACCGCCTAGCGCTGGGCCATGAATAGCCGCCACAAAAGGAATTGGCATATCTTCAATACGTTGGAAGACCGCTTGGCCGCCTTTGCCAATCGTTTCCGCATCTTCTGCACTTTGGCAACTGGCCAGCATACTTATATCTGCTCCAGCCACAAAAGAGTTATCTTTACCACTGATAACGACAACCCCTTTGATGCTGCTATCGCTTTGAATTTGATCAAGCATGTCATTAACCTGCTCACCAAATTCTACTTTAAGGGTATTCATGGTTTCGCCGGGCACATCCATGCTTAGAATAGCAATACCGTCGTCACGTTTAGATAATGTAAATGCGCTCAGGGCAAGTTGCGGTGTGGAATTTTCATTTGTCATAATTTTGCCTTTATTCAGTTTCAACGATCATTGCAGCGGCCAATCCGCCTGCAGCACAAGCGGTCAATAGTCCAGCTCCCCCACCTCGGCGATTCAACTCATTGAGCATCTGAGTAATCATACGCGTACCCGTTGCAGCAAAGGGGTGCCCATAGGCTAATGAGCTTCCCATGACATTGAATTTGTCCATGTCAATTTCACCCGTAGCCTTACTGCGACCAAGCTTCTCTTGAGCAAACTTGTCACTGGCAAACATTTTAATATTAGCTAATGTTTGTGCTGAAAATGCTTCATGCATTTCTATTAACGTTAGATCATTCAACGTCATACCGGCTCTATCAAGGGCCATTGGCGTAGCATAAGACGGCCCCATCAACATATCTTCCTTCACACCAATAGCGGCAAAAGCGTAACTTTTAATATAACCTAGTGGCTTATATCCAAGCGCCTTCGCCCGGCTCTCGGTCATCATCAATACTGCTGAAGCACCATCGGTTAACGGTGTGGCATTTGCCGCTGTTACCGTGCCGTGTTTCTTATCAAACACCGGTCGTAATTTTGCGTACCCTTCCAATTTAGAATCAAAACGTATGTTGTTATCTTTTTCGAAAGCGCTTTTATAGGGGGCAGGATAAGCAGTCATTACTTCATTGGCTAACTTGCCTTCATTCCAGCTTTGTGCAGCTAGCGAATGTGAGCGATGAGCAAGTTTGTCTTGATCTGCTCGGCTAATATTGTGACTTTTTGCCATTTGCTCTGCGGTTTGTCCCATGGACAATCCCGTTGAGTATTCAGCCACGGCAGGAGGAACTGGGAGTAAATCTTTAACCCCAAGCTTTTTCAATACTGACCATTTCTGACCCAAGGTTTTAGTCTTTTGCAAATCAGTTAATGCACGAGCAAGGTTTTTTGAAACACCAATTGGAGACACTGAAGTAGAATCCGCTCCGCCAGCAATACCCACACTGATATTACCTAACATCATTGACTCAGCAATATTCACAGTCGACTGGAAGCTCGTGGCACAGGCTCGAGACACGCTGTATGCGTCTGTATGAACACTCATTCCTGTACCCAATACTATTTCACGCGCAATATTAGGCGCTTCAGGCATTTGGACAACTTGACCATAGACCAATTGCTCAATTAGTAACGGATCGACGTTGTGTTTCACAAGCATTTCGTTGACCACCATTTTACCCAAATCCACCGCGGGGACCCCGTGGAAATTAGTCGCCATTTTAGCGAATGGTGTTCTCAACCCCGCGACAATTGCGATACGTTCGCCGTCTCGAGTAGTAACTGTTTGCTTTGCCGTCATGATTTACCCTTTATGTTAAGTCAGAAACAAAGTGGTCTGACCTGTAATTTGTGTGAATTGTACAGGGAGAATAATAATTTTGAAAGTGTAGATAACATTGCGCTAATTGAACGTATTTACAATAGCCGTTGGGCTAAAGGATAAAAACAGGTAGTTATTGCACGCTAATAAAGAATACCTGTTAGCATACCTGCGATACATGCGTGACGGGTCTAGAGGATCGCTATTTAATCGTAGATACAATCAGTTAGGCTAATAAAAACGTATTAATAACAATAAAAATGATGTTATTTGTAACATTGTTTTTCATCGACTGAACCCTATATAACTAGCATTGTCTGTTAACTCAGTTTATTTACCCGTACACATAAGTACGCAATTCAACGTAGGAATAATAAAACCATATGCCTTCAGCTCAATTCTCCCAGTTACAAGCGTATTTGGATTCACAAGTTATTGGTCAAACAACCTTAACCCAAAATCTTTTAGTGGCTTTGCTCGCAGACGGACACTTGTTAGTTGAGGGGCCACCAGGTCTTGCCAAGACTCGGGCGGTTAATTCATTGGCAAAAGGTGTTGAAGGGGATTTTCATCGCGTACAGTTTACACCTGATCTGCTTCCTGCAGATTTAACAGGTACGGATATTTATCGGCCCGAAACAGGTCAGTTTGACTTTCAAAAAGGCCCGCTTTTTCATAACTTAGTGCTCGCCGACGAAATAAATCGTGCTCCTGCAAAAGTGCAATCAGCCTTGTTGGAGGCGATGGCAGAGCGGCAGATTACTGTCGGCAACAAAACCTATCCATTGCCAGAACTGTTTTTGGTTATGGCGACACAAAACCCGATCGAGCAAGAAGGGACTTACCCTTTGCCCGAAGCGCAACTTGACCGTTTTTTGATGCATTTAGAAATAGATTATCCCGGCGCTGAGACCGAACTCGAAGTACTCAAGCTAACCAGAAACGAAGCATTGAATAGCACTCCGGTTGCCGCGCCAAGTTTGTCTCAAAGAGATATTTTCAGTGCTAGAAAAGCGGTGCTAGAAATACATTTAGATGACGCGCTAGAACGTTATTTAGTCGAACTGATTATCGCAACGCGTCAGCCGCAAAAATACAGTGAACAATTAGCCAGTTGGATTGAGTTTGGCGCGAGCCCACGAGCCACTATTGCATTGGACAAATGTGCACGAGCACATGCTTGGTTAATGGGCAGAGATTTCGTGGGACCCGACAATATTCAAGCGGTATTCCATAACGTACTTCGTCATCGTTTACTGTTAAGTTACGAAGCTGAAGCCGAGGGTGTCACAAGCAATCAAGTGCTCGACAGCATATTGCAATTTGTTCCAGTTCCTTAGGGCGATCGTATATGCACGTTACTCAGAATGTAACCCAATGGCTAGCAAGCCACCATAGTGATGGGGTAAATCTGCAGATAAAAGAGTTGCTATATTATCGCACGAAGGCCAGCTTGCTCAATTTAAGTTTACGTCGCCCAGCCCAGGCTAAGCTTGCTGGCGGGTATTTGGCCAAAACAAAAGGCCGCGGTATGGAGTTTGATGAAGCTAGGCATTACCAAGCGGGCGACGATATACGTGCTATCGATTGGCGCGTAACAGCACGTACGGGGAAAACCCATACCAAAATATATCGTGAAGAAAAAGAGCGCCCGGTGTTTGTATTAGCAGATCTCTCAAGCTCGATGCATTTTGGTACGCAACTCCTTTTTAAGTCTGCTCAGGTAGCACATTTGACGGCACTCATAGCATGGGCCGCACATAAACGAGGCGATCGCATTGGTGGTCTTGTATTTAACCAAACCGAACATAAAGAGTTTAAGCCCTTTTCTCGTCAAAAGGCCGTATTGTCATTACTAAATGGTCTGGTGAAACTTCATAAACCTCATGATTTGCAGGCTAATAAAATTCCGTTTTCTGATGCATGTGCTCGCCTAAGGCGACTCGCCCATCCCGGTAGTCTAGTCTATGTGTTGAGTGACTTTGCCCATTTCGACGATGCAGCACAACAACATTTAGCACACTTAAGCCGGCATTGTGAGGTTGTTGCCTATCCCATTAGCGACCCTTTTGAACATGCCCTTCCGCGAAGTAAATATCAACAAATGTTGAATTTAACAGACGGTCTGAATGAGCAACAAATATTGATCGGTGAAAAACGCATCGCAACTCAATACCAAACTGAACACGAGCAGCACTTCAACGATATTTTAAATAGATTAAAGCATTGTCGTGCCAACGTTGTACCCATAAGTTGTGCTATTTCCTTGGAACAACAATTAGCTAAACGCAGTAGCGAAAAAGACGCATGAATCCGTTAGACGAATTAAAAGACATACACACTCCCTCTGAGATTAGCGCTTGGCCACCCGCTTATGGCTGGTGGTTAATCGCAATATTTATTTTACTGACGGTTATTGCCATCACATTGGCTGTATACAAACGCTATCGTCATAACGCAGCTCGCCGAAATGCTCTGCAAGCACTCTTGCTCATTAATAGTCAACAACCCGACTGGCCAAGTAGCACCAATGCGCTGCTAAAGCGGGTGTGCTTGCATTATATGCCAGCGCAGAAGACAGCTAACTTATATGGCCATGCTTGGTGTGAATCGTTAACCAATCAGTTACCGAAATCTCAGCACGAAAGCTTTGCAAAAGCCATGAGTGAGTTACAACTCCTACTGTATCGGGCTTGTGAGCCAAACGACGAAAATTTTGACCTTATCCAAAAGCAGGTAGCGTTATGGATAAAACGCGCAAAATTTACACCCACTCATTCGTCCTCTCTAACAGGAGCAGAACATGTTTGAGTTCTCATGGTGGTGGATGTGGTTTGCCCTACCCTTACCTTTATTAGTGTATTTTCTGCCAGCTAAAGCCCCCATTCAGTCAGCGGCGCTTAGGGTCCCTTATTTACCCACTGGTTTACAAAGTGTATCTCAGCCACCAGCAAGTAAGCGCATATTTCTTACGATCGCGACTATCGCTTGGATTGCACTTATTTCAGCGGTCGCGCGTCCTCAGTGGTTAGGTGAGCCGGTTAGCATCCCAGCTGAAGGGCGAGACCTTATGATTGCAGTAGACTTATCAGGCAGTATGAAAATTGACGACATGCAAGTTAATGGTCGTCAAGTCGACCGTTTACAGATGATAAAATCAGTATTGAGTGACTTTATAGAGCGGCGGGTGGGTGACCGTTTAGGTCTGATCTTCTTTGCCGATACTGCATATTTGCAAGCGCCCTTAACCTACGATAGAGAAACCGTAGCGCAATTACTCGACGAGTCATTGATAGGACTTGTGGGTGAACAAACGGCTATAGGCGACGCTATAGGTCTGGCGATAAAGCGCTTTAAAAGTAAAAAAGAATCAAACAAAGTATTAGTACTACTAACTGATGGACAAAATACAGCAGGTAATATAACACCTGAACAAGCCAACGAATTAGCCGTCGCGAATGGCGTAACGTTATACACTATTGGTGTTGGCGCGGACCAAATGATTGTTCAAAGTGTATTTGGCAATCGTCGAGTCAACCCCTCTCAAGAGCTTGATGAAGATATGCTAACGAAGTTGGCCGTATCCACAGGTGGACGCTATTTTCGCGCCAGAGATGCGCAAAGTCTGCAGGAAATATATGGGAAATTAGATGAACTAGAGCCCATTGCCCGCGAGAGCAGACAAATGCGCCCGTTACAGGCTTTATATTTTTATCCTTTGGGCTTGGCATTACTTATCACCTTCCTGCTTGGTCTCAAACCGTTGCTCTCAGCTTGGATGTCCAGTGCCAAGCCTAAAAGTCATCAAGGAGCGAATTGATGAGTGACTTCAATCTGACCGATTTTCATTTTATACGCCCTCTTTGGCTTTTGGGATTGATACCGCTGCTACTTTTAATTGTTTTTCTGCGCCGAATTCATCAGCAGCGCTCAGGTTGGCAATCGGTTTTACCTAGTCACCTTTATCAACATTTGGTTGCACAAAATGGTATTAAATCGTCAAAGCCGCCTTTATATATTTTAACTATTGCTTGGATTTTAGCTTCACTAGCATTGGCAGGGCCTACATGGCAACGCCTGCCCCAGCCAGTCTATCAACTCAACAGTGGTAAAGTCGTGGTATTGGATATGTCATTATCCATGCGAGCGACAGATATAAAGCCTAACCGTTTGACCCGAGCAAAATACAAATCCATTGATTTAGTTAAAGCCATTGCCGAAGGTGAAACAGGACTGGTGGCATACGCAGGTGATGCATTTACTATTAGTCCATTAAGTTCCGATGGACAAAATTTAACGACCTTGATCCCCAGTCTTACTCCGGAAATTATGCCTGTAGCAGGTAGTGAGCCTTTTCTTGGTCTGCAATCTGCGATTGAATTATTGCACAACGCTGGTTACCAACAAGGTGAGATCTTCTGGATCACAGATGGCATTGAAAATAACCAAGTTGCAGAAGTCAGCAAATTATTTGCTAGCTCCCCTTATCGTTTATCCGTTTTAGCCGTAGGAACTGCCGATGGCGCTCCAATACAGCTAATAAACGGTGACTTTCTCAAGGATGGTACCGGTGCAGTAGTGGTTCCGAGACTGCGTGCTAGCAACCTTCAAACCCTTGCGAGAAAAGGAGGTGGACGGTATATCACCATGCGCACGGACGACAGCGATATTGAATATTTGAAAAATCAAACTCGTTTATCGTCAGAACAAGAGAAAGAAAATGAAGCTGATGAAAAGTTTGGTGATAAATGGCAGGAAATGGGTCCTTATCTCTTACTGTTATTAGTTCCTTTGGCCGCCTACGGGTTCCGCCGAGGACTATTAGGTCTGTTTGCGTTATTTCTGTTATTTCCTGGATACACACCAACTGCTAGCGCCGATTGGTGGGACGATATGTGGCAAACCAAAGATCAGCAAGGTCAACATGCATTTAAGCAAGGCGATTTTAGTACAGCAGCAGCGCAATTTGACGATCCAATTTGGCGCGGGGCGGCAGCTTACAAAGCCCAAGACTACGAAACTGCATTGGACGCTTTCAAACAAGCTGAGGGCGCACAAGCTAGGTACAATGAGGGCAATACGCTTGCTCAGCTAGGTAAAATAGATGATGCCATTAAAGCTTATGAAGACGCACTAACGATTGACCCTAATCACCAAGATGCCCTTGCCAACAAAACCGCTCTGGAAAGGCAAAAGCAAAAACAAGAACAAGAACAACAACAAGAAGAGCAACAAAAAGACGATCAAGAAGAAGGGTCTGAACAATCAAAAGATCAAGATAAGTCAGAACAAGATGGCGAGCAAAATTCGTCACAGGATCAACAAGGCAATCCCCAGCAGCAAGATAGCCAGAACTCTGAGCAAGATCAATCGAAAAATAACGAAACTCAAGGCGATCAATCTCAATCTGAAGACTCCTCAGCGCAAGACCAACCGGCACAAAATGAAGACGAAAACAAAGACCCTAATGCTGACGAAGAGCAAGACGGTTCGACTGAACATCCAGATGCTAATCAAAACGAAACCGAGCAAGAGGAATCGGAACAAACCTCAGGGGCAGACTCAATGGAAAATGAAACTGATGCACAACAAGAGCAGCAAGCAACCCCAGTCGGTGGAAAAGCACCTGAAGAGCTCACCGATGAGCAAAAGGAAAAAATGCAACGTATGCAGACACTATTAAATAGGGTACCAGACGATCCAGCATTTTTGCTTAAACGTAAAATGCAGATAGAGAATCAACAGCGTAGACAACAACGTACACCAACTCAACGACAAAGGAACTGGTAACAAAAATGAAGTTTTACACCCGCTATTTATTTCGTTCACTTTTACTTTTTGGGGCCCTTACTACCCTAGCTTTTGCTCAGGTAGACGAGTTATCTGCCACGGTTGATAAAAATCCCGTTTTAGCTGATGAATCAATTACGTTGAGTGTGGTTGCAGTCGGAGACACATCCAGAGATGCATTTGATCCTACGCCGTTAAACGCAGACTTTATTGTAGGTAGAACCTCCGTTAGCTCACAAACGAAGATGATAAATTTTGATACCACGCACACCACGGTTTGGACTACGGCCTTAATTCCACGTAAACCGGGACGTTTTATTATTCCTGCCTTCACGGTTGAAGGTAAAAGTTCAGCGCCTATTAATATGATGGTACTGCCGGTAACTGCTCGCCAAACTACGCAAGGCCGAGACGTATATGTTACGACGTCTATCGATACAAAAGAAACGTTCTTACAGCAACAGATACGTTACACGGTTAAACTATTACTCGCCCGAGATTTACAGCGTGGTAGTTTATCTGCACCTACCCTTGAAAACGGTGAAATAAGGCAAATAGGCAAAGACGCTGAGTATAATGATATCGTTGACGGAAAACGCTACCGTGTTATCGAACGTACCTTCGCTGTTATTCCACAAAAAAGTGGCACCTTTACTATCCAAGGCCCAGTATTTGAGGGGGAAGTTGTACAAGACAGGCAACAAAGCTTTGGCTTTTTTAGCCGCAGCAAAACCATCAGCCGAGTTGGACCACCGCAGGAAATAACGGTTAAACCCATTCCGCAAAATTATTCAGGTACGTGGTTGCCTAGTGACTATGTTGAACTACACGAAGAATGGCAACCTACCGACGACCAGTTTACCGTGGGTGAACCCATCACACGTACACTTACGTTAACCGCAGTGGGTGTTGATGAGGCCCAACTTCCTGAAATCAATAGCCAGTACCCGCAAAGCGTTAAGGTGTACCCGAATCAAGCAAATACGACGACCATAGAAAAAGACAACACCTTAATTGCTCAGCGTACAGAAACAATTGCTATTATTCCTAGCCAAGCAGGCAAAATTACGTTTGCCGAAGTTAAGGTCCCTTGGTTTAACATAGTCAGTGGCCAAGTTGAGTATGCCACCTTGCCCGAACGCTCGGTCACTGTGTTACCCAGTAAAATGGATGCGTCTTCGGCTAATATGCCTTCACCTCAAATCCCTACCCAGACTGATGTTATCTCTGCGCCTGCGCCCAAAGTCGAATTGAACGCAGCGACACCTCAAGCTTCTGTTAATTCACCCTGGTGGTCTTGGAGCAGTTGGGTGTTACTTTTTCTATGGTTAATCACGCTCGCTGGGTGGGCGATTCACGTCAATCGAGCCTTGCGTCCTACTTATAAAGAATCACCAGAATTATCCGCTAATCTGTCTGAAAAAAAGGCATGGAAGATATTGCTAAGCGCTGCAACAAAACAAGATAATAGTGTCATCGTGCCAGCATTGACCAATTGGTTAAACGCGTTGTGTAGTCAGGCCAATCATTCATTGGCTCAGATACAACGCGACCTGCATCATGAGCCATTAGATAATGAAATTAATAAGCTATATGCAAGCAAGTTCAGCCCGAGTGCGCATCAATGGGAAAGTGAAAAGTTTATAAATACCGTGACAGCATTGCGTAAACAACTGCTGGGTAAACAAAAAAGTGCCGACAGCTTACCCCCCTTGTATCAGTCAAAGTAGCGAATATAAGATTACTAATAATAGCGTATGCCCGTATTTTTTTGCGGGTTTACGCTATAAATGGGCGCTACTCATACTTGTGTTCAATCGAGTCCCCACCTTATTTGCACTATACTGCGCATTAACGAATAATAAAAAGCAATAATACAGGCGGAAATTAAATAATGAATTTGCGAAAGCATTTTAAAAAAGCCTCGGTCTCTAGTGACATGCTAGATAAACAAAAAAGATATGAAACCCTAGTCTATGCCCTACATGGCGATATATTTCGCTATGCGTATTGGCTGGTTAGAGATAAAGCAGTTGCCGAAGACATAGTGCAAGAAACTTTCTTGCGCGCTTGGAAGTCTCTAGATTCACTTAAGGACGAAAAGGCTGCTAAGTCTTGGTTGATTACGATCCTGCGGCGCGAGAATGCCAGACGGTTTGAACGTAAGCAATTTGATTTGGTTGATATTGATGATGTGTCTATCTCTGACGACCAGTTGACTCACGAGGTCGAAATTGAGCATCGAGAGTTACGTACGATAATGGCTTCCTTAAGTGAAGAATATCGTGAGCCGTTAATGTTACAGATTATGTTTGGATACAGCGGCGAGGAAATTGCGGCACAATTGGATTTGAACAAAAATACCGTGATGACCCGTCTATTTCGGGCACGAAGCCAAATAAAAGAGGCACTAGAGAAATCAAATGACAATCGAGAACGGAAAAATGGATGATTTAGAGTTTCGCAGAACCATTTATGCTGATCCCAATTGCGATGACATTCGTGTCAAAGAAGCAGCAGCACAAGATCCTGCAAAACAAGAATTTTGGTCTGAGCAAAAGAGAATTGACGCGAGCATGCACGCGGCTATGAAGGTAGATGTACCAGACGATCTGGCGCATAAACTGATTTTACGTCAAACGATGCAAACCCATCGTCATGATAAAAAGCGCGCGCGGGTTCATTTAGCATTGGCAGCATCACTCGCTTTTGTAGTGGGAGTGAGTTTTACCTTGTGGCAGCAACAAAATTATATTGATATGTCACAACAGTCATTAGCACATGTATATCACGAAGGTCCACATGCACTTGACGCCAATGAAGATTTTTCATTGCAGCAGGTGAATGCTAAATTAGTACAATATGGTGGCCATTTAGACGAAGAAATAGGCCAAGTTTATTATGCCAACCATTGTGATTACAAAGGTGTGAAAAGCTTGCATTTAGTCATGCAGGGCGAAAACGGTAAAGTGACCGTATTCGTTGTTCCCCACAAAAACGGCTATAAAGCCAATGATAAAGTAAGCGACGGTTATTTAACCGCTGAAGCGGTAGAATTGCAAAATGCTAGCTTAATTGTGGTCAGTGAAAACGTACATGACGTAGAGCAAACTAAAGACAAGTTAATGAAACGAATGACTTTTTCCGCATAAAAGATGTTCGTGTAGATCTATTCAAAAGGAGCGCCAGCTCCTTTTTTTGCCTAGCATTTAATTATTTATCAGATACATATCAATATGCTCAATGCCTCCATCATCATAAGATACACCTTGGCGTTGAAAACCAAGTTTGACATAAAAATCACTGGCGTGAGTTTGGGCAGACAGCATAATATTTTCTACACAATAGCGCTTCTGAATAAGGTCAACCGACAGGTGCATTAACATCTGTCCCAGACCAACCCCTCTATGATTAGCGCAGCAAACCACGCGTTCAATTTTAGCAAGCTGGCCGGGGTCTGCCTCCCTTACTCGCGCGTAACCCACTAATTCGTCCTCTTGGTAAACACAAATGTGCATACTCACTTGATCACAATTGTCGATATCGTCATAGATACTTTGCTGTTCAATCACGAAAACCTGCTGACGTAATCGCAAAATTGCGTATAAATCAATCAACTTCATTTGTTCAAAAGACAGAACACGGGTTTTATATAACTCTGACACTAGTGTATTCCTAGGTTGCTTGTTAGCATGGTTAAAAAAATAGACGCAAATTTTAAACTGCCTCTCATTAATAATGATAATTTCCCATAATAATTGAAGGACATCATGGAAACAGCTACTTTTATATCCTTAGGATTGTACTTTATTGCCATGTTAGGTATTGGTGTTTACTCGTTCAAGCAAGCGAATACCGATGTTGAGGGCTATATGCTCGGCGGACGTAACTTGAGTCCTAAAGTTACCGCCTTGTCGGCAGGCGCATCTGACATGAGTGGTTGGATGTTGATGGGTTTACCCGGCGCCATGTATCTCACCGGTCTTTCCAGTGCGTGGATTGCTATTGGATTAGTCATAGGGGCTTATCTAAATTATGTGTTGGTTGCCCCGCGACTGAGGGTCTACACAGAGGTGGCGAACAACGCAATCACCATTCCCGATTACTTTGAAAACCGTTTCAACGACAAAAAACATATCTTACGTATCTTATCCTCCATTGTTATCGTGTTATTTTTCACTTTGTACACTTCTTCGGGTGTGGTCGCAGGCGGAAAATTATTTGAAACTTCATTCGGTTTAAATTATGAATTAGGGCTATATATTACAGCCGGTGTTGTAGTCGCCTATACCCTCTTCGGCGGGTTTATGGCGGTAAGTATTACTGATTTTGTTCAAGGTTGTATTATGTTTATTGCTTTGGTCTTAGTGCCAGTCGTGGTGCTTGTCGATCTCGGTGGATGGCAAGGGGTCACGCAATCTCTAGGTACCTTAGATGGGCAATATCTTGATATGTTTGTTAATGCTTCAAATGGGCAAGTGGTATCGTCCATTGCTATTATATCTATGCTGTCTTGGGGTTTCGGCTATTTTGGTCAGCCACATATTATCGTGCGTTTTATGGCAATCCGCAGTGTAAATGACATTAAAACCGCACAAACTATTGGCATCTCCTGGATGGTTGTGGCGATTACAGGGGCATTGGCAACAGGTTTATTGGGGCTAGCTTATGTGACGAAAAACGGCACTCAACTTAGTGATCCTGAAACTATTTTTATCTACTTATCACAGCTGCTTTTTCACCCTTTGATTGGCGGCTTTTTATTAGCCGCTATATTAGCGGCTATAATGAGTACTATTTCATCGCAACTATTGGTTACATCAAGCTCATTAACCAGTGATTTTTACCAAGTGTTTTTCCGACGCGATGCAAGCCAACACGAATTGATTATTGTCGGCCGATTATCGGTTGTATTGGTAGCCTTGGTTTCCATTTACCTCGCCTACGACAGAGACAGTAGTATTCTATCCTTAGTGAGCAACGCCTGGGCGGGATTTGGCGCAGCATTCGGTCCCTTGATTCTGTTCAGCCTTTTTTGGAAACGCATGACGCTTCTCTCAGCCATAAGTGGCATGTTAGTGGGTGCGTTAACAGTGCTACTATGGATTTATTTACCGCTTAATATTAACGGTCAACCTTTGAGCGCTTGGTTATATGAACTTGTACCAGGCTTTATATTATCAAGTTTGACCATCGTAACGCTCAGCCTAATGTCAGAGCAACGTGACAGCACGGTACTTAAGACGTTTGAAAAAGTAAAACTTTCATTGAATGAATCAATGGCTAATGGCAAAAACGCACAATGATGTTTTAACAGGGAATCTAAATGAATTTTTATGCCGCTAGGCAACCCATTTTGCATGCTGACAAAACGCTATTCGCCTATGAGTTGTTATTTCGGGATAGTTTGGAGAATAGATTTCCAAATATAAATGAAGATGAAGCCACCGCCAAAATGGTGACTGGCTTACAGTTCAACTTAGGGCTAGACAGCTTGTTGCCTAGCACCTTAGCCTTTATCAATTTCACCCATAATTCTTTACTCGAAGGTTATCCACTGATGTTACCTAAAGAGAAAATAGTGGTGGAAATATTGGAGACTGTCAAACCTGGTAAAAAACTACTCAATGCTTGCATAGACTTAAAAGAAAAGGGCTATATCATTGCCCTAGATGACTATATACACCAAAGTGTTTGGCTGCATTTTTATCCCTATGTGGATATTATTAAAATTGACTATCAAGAAACATCTGAACAGCAAATTCTGCAAATAATTGAAGCCATCAAACCCTTTCCTAAAATTAAATTACTGGCGGAAAAGATTGAAACTCAACAAGAATATTTACAAGCGTTGCATTACGGTTGTTGTTATTTTCAAGGGTACTTTTTTAGTAGGCCAGAACTTATTAAAAATGCAGCTCTCACCCCTTCGCAAATGTCTATCGCTAAACTCATGGGCGAAATGGCGAAAGACGACCCTGACATTAATTCAATCACCCAAGCATTTGAATCTGACGTCAATCTTTCATTTAAATTGCTGCGTTATGCGCAATCACCCATTTTTCAACGCACTAAAAAAATTGAAACCATTAAACAAGCTATAGTTGTTTTAGGGCAAAATGAGCTGAGACGTCTTGTTTCCTTATTATTTACTGCACAATTTAGCGAAGGTAAGCCTGCTGAGCTAACAGTGATGTCTTTATCAAGGGCACATTACTGCGAACTACTTACCGAATATACTAACCAAAGAGACGGTATAGCGTCGGCGTTTTTAGTAGGGCTATTGTCGTTACTTGATGCCATGCTTGATGCAGATATTGCACAACTCATGGAGAAACTCCCAATTTCTCAAGCGATTAAAGACAGTATTGTTTTGCGCAGCGGTGAGCACGCTCAGTACCTGATGTTGAGCGAATGTTTTGAAAATGGGCAGTGGAGTGAGGTAAGTAAGCTCTGCGAAAACTTGGCTGTGGATTTTGATGCTGCCTTTTCAATGTTTCAACAATCCCAACTTTGGGCAAAAGAACGTTTAAAAGCACTCAGTTAAATCGATTGCCGCTAGTGACATATTGCCATGATATATTTTTAAAAAATATATCATGGCTGCGCATTTCCATGATAAGGTTCTATGCATATAACATTTTAGTATATTCTTTTAACTTAGCACGAGAAACTATATGACTTCGTCGATTCCAACCGTTACCCATCTGAAACAGCTAGAAGCGGAAAGTATTCACATTTTTCGTGAAGTAGCTGCCGAGTTTGACAACCCCGTCATGCTTTACTCCGTAGGTAAAGATTCATCGGTGCTGTTGCATTTGGCCCGCAAGGCATTTGCTCCAGGCAAAATTCCATTTCCATTATTGCATGTTGATACCACGTGGAAATTTCACGAAATGATTGAGTTTCGGGATAAAATGGCGAAAAAGCACGATTTAGATTTACTCGTACATATCAATCAAGACGGTGTCGACATGGATATTAGCCCATTTGTTCACGGCAGCGCCAAACACACCGATATCATGAAAACGGCCGGTTTGAAGCAAGCATTAAATAAATATAAATTTGATGCGGCCTTTGGTGGTGCTCGTCGTGATGAAGAAAAGTCTCGAGCGAAAGAGCGTGTTTATTCTTTTCGGGATGAAAATCATCGTTGGGATCCAAAAAATCAACGTCCCGAATTATGGAACATCTACAACTCCCAAATCAACAAAGGGGAAAGTATCCGTGTATTCCCTATGTCGAATTGGACCGAGCTGGATATCTGGCAATACATTTATATGGAAGGCATCGAAATACCATCATTGTACTTAGCTAAGCCGCGTCCAGTTGTTGAGCGCGACGGGTTGTTGATCATGGTAGACGATGATCGTATGCCAATGAGAGAAGGTGAAGTACCTGAAATGCGTTCTGTCCGCTTCAGAACCCTTGGCTGTTATCCCCTAACAGGTGCAGTTGAATCGACGGCGAATAACCTACCTGAAGTTATCCAAGAGATGTTGTTAACCAAAACATCTGAACGCCAAGGACGAATGATCGACAATGACTCTTCTGGCTCTATGGAGAAGAAGAAAATGGAAGGTTATTTCTAATGAAAGACAACATTGTTTGGCATCAACATGAAGTCGACAAGGAACGCCGTGCTGAGGCTAAAGGGCAAAAGCCATGCGTGATTTGGTTGACCGGCTTAAGCGGCTCAGGTAAGTCCACGATTGCTAATTTACTAGAGAAAAAATTAGCAGATAATGATAAACATACCTACTTGCTCGATGGTGATAATGTCCGCCATGGTCTTAATGGCGATTTAACGTTCAGCGATAAAGATCGGGTAGAAAATATTCGTCGTATCAGTGAATTAGCCAAGCTTTTTGTTGATTCAGGTTTGATTGTGATAACTGCTTTTATTTCTCCATTTAAAGGCGAGCGCGATTATTGTCGCAAATTATTGCAAGACAATGAATTCGTAGAAGTGTTTGTAAACACCCCCCTTGAAGAGTGTGAAAAGCGCGATCCTAAAGGCTTGTATCAAAAAGCTCGAGCCGGCGAGATAAGCGACTTCACCGGTATCAGTTCGCCTTACGAAGCGCCGGAGTCTCCAGAAATATCTCTCGACTTTTCTGGTCAGAGTGCTCAAGAATCAGCGGAGCAATTGTTCACTCAATTGAAACAAAAAGGACTGATTGACTAATGTTAGATAGCAAATTAGTAGAAAGCATCACGGTCCTCGCTCATCAAGCGGGTGATGCCATTATGAGCATATACCAGCGTGATTTTGCCATCTATGAAAAGTCAGATAAAAGTCCGTTAACAGAAGCGGATTTAGCCGCCCACAATTGCATTGTGGATGGTTTAAAAGCTGTTTCTGATTTGCCTATTTTATCAGAAGAATCCGCAAACATCCCTTGGTCTGAGCGCCAAACGTGGACTCAATACTGGCTGGTTGATCCGCTGGACGGCACAAAAGAGTTTATTAAGAAGAATGGCGAGTTCACTGTCAATATAGCCCTTATCGATAATGGCGAACCTGTGTTTGGTGTGGTCTATGCGCCTGTGTTAAAGCAAACCTATGTCGGCATTGTGGGTAAAGGCGCGTACAAGCTAGAAGGTGATGGTCGCCGCGTAGCGATAACACCAAAAGCAAAGACAGATAACGAAGAATGGCGCGTTGTAGGTAGCCGTTCGCACCAAAGCCCTGACATTCAAGCCTTGCTCACAAAATTGGGGGGTAATCCTGAACTCGTCGCTATGGGAAGTTCATTGAAATTATGTTTGGTTGCGGAGGGAGCTGCGCACTTATACCCTCGTTTAGGTCCTACATCTGAGTGGGATACCGGCGCGGCCGATGCAGTTGTCAGAGCTGCTGGCGGCAAAGTTACTGTTATCGAAAGTGCTGCCAATGTGTTTGACGAACACGCCAAGCCTCTTAGTTACAATCAAAAAGAATCCGTTTTAAACCCTTATTTTCTTGTGAGTTGCTGATCATGAATAGCGAAAACGCCTTATTACAATCCGATATCCTTGCTTACTTGGAGCAACACGAACAAAAAGACATGTTGCGTTTTTTAACCTGCGGTAGTGTAGATGATGGAAAAAGCACCCTTATTGGTCGCTTGCTCCACGACTCAAAAATGATTTACGAGGATCAACTTGCTGCCATTACCAAAGACAGTAAAAAGTCTGGTACCACAGGTGATAAAGTTGATTTAGCCCTATTAGTGGATGGTTTAGCCTCAGAACGCGAACAGGGCATTACTATTGACGTGGCTTATCGTTACTTTTCAACCGATAAACGTAAATTTATTATTGCTGACACGCCAGGGCACGAACAATACACGCGGAACATGGTCACCGGTGCATCAACCTGTGATTTAGCCATTATACTTGTCGACGCACGTGCAGGTGTTAAAACTCAGACTCGTCGTCACTCATTTTTAGTTTCGTTACTTGGTATTAAGCACGTCATTGTAGCGATCAATAAGATGGATTTGATGGAATTCAGTGAAGATGTGTATGAGAACATCAAAAAAGACTATTTAACGTTTTCTGAACAACTTGATATACCGGATATCCAATTCATACCGATATCAGCATTAGATGGCGATAACGTTGTTAACAAGAGTGAAAATACGCCTTGGTTTAAAGGTACTACACTGATGAAAACGTTGGAAAATATCGAAATTGCTAATGATGCAAATATCGATGACTTCCGCTTCCCAGTTCAGTATGTCAACCGCCCGAATCTAAACTTTCGTGGTTTTGCAGGAACGGTGGTTTCGGGCCAAATCAAGAAAGGCGATAAAATCACTGCCCTTCCGTCAGGTAAGCAATCTACGGTTCGCGCTATCGTTGGTTTCGAAGGTGAGCAGGACGTTGCGTACACGCCACTGACGACCACCATTACGCTGGAAGACGAAATTGATATTTCTCGCGGTGACATGATTGTAAAATCAGATAACTTACCACTGCAAAGCAATGCTTACGAAGTCAATTTAGTATGGATGGATGAAACCCCATTAATGCCGAATAAGCAATACGGCTTCAAGTTTGCCACCAAATTTGTGCCAGGTAGCGTGACTGATATTGAATATCAAATTGACGTTAACACCATGGAACATAAAGATGCCGTGCGTCTTAATTTAAATGAAATTGGTGTAGGAAAAATAAAGCTGACGCAATCAGTTGCCTGCGATCCCTATACTAAAAACCGTGAAACAGGTGCGTTTATCATCATTGACCGCCTGTCTAACGGTACGGTTGGTGCGGGCATGGTCATTGACGCTATCCAAGATTCTGCTGCGAAAACTGAGTTTTCAGAGTTCGAACTTGAATTTAATACGCTGGTTAGAAAGCACTTCCCTCATTGGAATGCCGCTGATATTACTAAACCGTAGGCGCCTCGTCGATACTATATGGACATAAACCAGTTACTGGTAATAGCAATATTTGCCGGCACATTAATGGCGCTTATTCTTACGAATAAGCGCCCTTCTTCTATTTTTGCAGGGTCATTACTGGCACTTATTCTGTGTCAGCAATTAACCGTTGCTAATGTCGTTAACAACTTTACCAACCAAGGTCTTATCACGCTGATATTACTGCTAATCGTCAGTACAGCCGTGGATAAAACCTCACTTGTAAAACGCTTAGGGCGCACGCTTATTGTTCCCAGTTTCAAACGCAGCTTTTGGCGTTTGTTTGGTTTGGCATTTGCGTCATCCGCCTTATTAAACAACACAGCAGTAGTGGCGAGTTTAATTGGTCCAACTAAGCAAAATCAATATCACCCAGCGTCACGTTTGCTCATTCCTCTGTCTTATGCAGCAATACTAGGAGGAACCGTCACCCTTATCGGTACTTCGACTAACCTTATCGTAGACAGCTTTATGCGTGAGCATGGCCACCCGGGTTTTAATTTTTGGGATTTCACCCTATATGGCCTTGTGGCAGGATTAAGTTGCGGATTGTTAATGTTCTTTTTGACCCCAATTTTACCGGTCATTGAAAATAAAAATCGTCAATACAACAGTTATTTCATTGAAGCTAAAGTAGAACCAGATTCTGAATTAGTAGGCAAAAGCGTTGAGAAAAATCACTTACGAAACCTCCCTGAGCTGTTTTTAGTTGAGGTCGTTAGAAATGGAAAACTTATTAGCCCAGTAAACCCCGAATTAGTGATACAAGAAAACGACAAACTGATTTTCTCCGGTGACATTCATAAAGTAGATAACCTCAGCCATATTAAAGGGTTAAAATTATTTGCTGAATCCAATGGTTTACTTAGGGAAAACCTCACCGAAGTCATTATTTCTAATCGCGCACAAATCATCGGTAAAACCCTTAAGAGTGTCGGTTTTCGTGCCCTGTTTGATGCCGCTGTAGTGGCTATTCGCCGAGATGGTGAAACGTTATCTGGCAAATTAGGCGAAATTAAGCTGCAATCGGGTGATTTTTTATTGCTCGCAACGGGCCCAGATTTTGTTAAACGGCAAAATTTAACGAAAAACTTTTTTATCTTGTCTGAGAAAAAAGTCGCCACCAAGTTACTGAATAAACAAGAGTGGATAACGTTAGGTGGCTTTGCCATTACAATAGGCTTAGCAGCTACCTCAGTTATCTCTTTGGCAACAGGTTTAGTCTTCTTTTTAGCAATACTGGTCGCTACGGGTGTGACGTCAACCAATGAAATCAAGCGTCATCTTCCTCTTGAGTTGATCATTGTCATAGTCGGAGCCCTAAGCCTCGCTAGCGCCTTAGAAAGCGCGGGAGTAATAAGTACGCTAACCCATTACCTTGAGCCTAGTATGGCAAGCTCAAGTCCATTTATGGCATTAGTCGTCGTCTATTTAGCGACCTTGTTGTTAACAGAAGTGGTAACAAATAACGCAGCTGCAGCCTTAATGTTTCCGTTTGCATATGGGTTAGTAGAAACGTTAGGAGTGCCGCTTATGCCGTTCGCATTAGCTGTAGCCTTTGCTGCTAGCGCGAGTTTTATTTCGCCCTACGGATACCAAACCAATCTTTTAGTGTTCAGCGCAAGTAACTACAAATTTAAGCATTTTGTGAAGTTTGGTTTGCCCATTTCCATTTGCTATTCGAGCATTGTATTAACGCTACTTAAATATACCTATCAACTTTAATGATTCAAAAGCCAGTCACTCATCAGTTTTGATAGAGATTGATAAAGATAATAAAAATAATAAAAACTCGATTTTCTTCTAAAAAAAAGGACGAATGTGGCAACACATTCGTCCTCTACTTAATCATTTCGTTTATAAAAACTTAATCACTTAATGCTTATTATTCACAGCCCGGGACTTAAGTCCCCTCGACGAACTCCGTTTAGGTGTTCGATTTTCAGCCAACTTTTTCGATGGTTCAATTAAAGCAGTCTTTTTAGAATCCGCCACTGCACTATTTATCTCATTCATTTCGTCCAGCGTTAAATTCCGCCATTGCCCTACTTTTAGTCCGGCCAAGCGGATAGACATAATCCGACTGCGTTTTAATTTTGTCACGTTATAGCCTAAATATTCACACATTCGCCGAATTTGCCGATTCAAGCCTTGCGTCAAAATGATACGAAATACAAACTTACTCTGCATAGTGACCGTACAAGGTTTAGTAATCGTATCAAGTATTGGCACCCCCGCTCCCATAGCTTGAATAAAGCGCTCTGTAAGGGGTCTATCAACAGTTACAATATATTCTTTGTCGTGAGCATTCTCAGCGCGCAAAATTTTATTAACGATGTCCCCATCACTGGTTAAAAATATTAACCCTTCAGATGGTTTGTCTAAACGGCCTATTGGGAAGATGCGTTCGCTGTGACCAATCGCATCTATAATATTGCCTTTAATATGCCGTTCAGTGGTGCACGTGATACCTACTGGTTTATGATAAGCTAAATAAACTCTGTCAGATTTATTCTCTGCGCTAGCTTTAATCAATTGGCCATCAACACGCACCTCATCACCGGGCAACACTTTAGTACCAAGCGCTGGTATCACACCGTTAATGGACACCCGATCACTTTCGATTAATTTATCCGCCTCTCGACGTGAGCAAAAACCAGAATCACTGATAAATTTATTCAAACGAATACTGGATACCACAGAATTAGATGTATTCAAATTAATTGCTACTCAGTCTGTCAGAAATGGCACGGGACTCGCCCCGTGCATAAAGTAAAGCTCTCACTAACCTTAGAAACCATCGTCGCCTAATGTTAGCTGAATAATAAACCTATTATATAAAACATCGCTGTGTACGCTGCAACAGTATCTGTTCTTGCTGAGCCACTGGTCCATGCTGGATCCATTGTTTAAGCAAAACAGATTTATCATACTCAACCCCTTGTTGCAGTTTATCAGCCATTAGCTGTAGCTGAACTTCCTTGCGTAGTGTTTCATCTGATTCAGGCGAAGACACATCGCAGAGCAATTCAAGCATTAAGGTAAGCTTATGGCGAGGCACTTCACTTTCATTTTGCCCTTTAAACGATTGCTGCCAATGGTTAGGTAATGTCTCAATATCTTGCGGTATCTCAGACGACTCCCAGCGTTGCAGTATTGAGAATAGTTCGTCGAAACTCTGCTGCTTAGCTCGCTGTTTTAAGGTCACAAGTTTCGTCTCGCGTTCATCAAGCAGCGCAAGCCATCGCTTTCTTATGCTGGCACTTTGCACGGCAGGTAATGACTGGAGTAAGCTCTCAAACTCTCCTTGCTTAAGCAAAGCATCATCAAGTTCGCCAACTGTTCTACCCGCCTTCACTGACTGTTGCATATCTAACAGCAACGCTTGAGCAATATTTATCTGTTCGGTATGAACAGATTTTTGCTGTTGATTGTGTTCTTTTCGCTTAGCAAAAACTAAATCGTTGGCTTCGCGGAACTGGTTCCATAACGGATTTTCCTGTTTACGTTGAACCGGCCCAACCTGCTTCCATTTGTCCTGCAAGGTTTTCGCGTGCTCTACGGCATTAAGAATGTCGTCGGTATTCGATAAGTCCTGAGCCTGTTTGATTAATGCAAGTTTCAACGCAGCATTGTCATTAAAATAGCTTTCAATTCGTTTTTTAAACGGTGCTAACGCTTCACGGTACTTGTTGTTCAATTCAATTTTAAGGGTGAAATCAACGTCCCCTATTGCCTGCCATTTCTGTTGAATTTGCTGCACTTTTTTCACAACCGCATCGTCAGCTATATCTTGTTCAGCCAAAGCAGAAATATCATTTAATAACGTCTGTTTTTGGGCTAAATTATCGACTCGCTTTTGCTGCTGTTTTTCAAAATGTTCTCGACATGGCGCAAATGCCTGCTCGATAAGCACATCGAATTGTGCATTGATGGCATCATCTTCTGGCGTATTCAATACACCAAAGCTACTCCAACGACTACGCATATCCTTAACCTGAGCGGAACGCAGAGAAACGGATATATTAGCCGCGATTAGCGCTTTTACTTCATCCAGTAATGCAGGCTTACGTGGCAAAGCGATATAGGCTTGCAATGATTTTATTTCTTCAATCTTATGGCTAGATTGGGCAAATACTCGGACATTTCGGCTTTGCTCAACCTCTGGTAAGGCATAAAACCATTTACTGACCTTAGTAAACAAGCCCATCGCCGCTTTGTATTTACCCTGATCAATTAACGAATCGACTGCTTTAGCTTTGCTGCGGAATCGATTTATGTCTTGCGTCACACCTAAAGAAAGAGATTTTAACGTATCTTGCCATGTTCGTTGCAAAGCTGAGAATTGAGTATCAAGGGCTTTTGGCCAACTGTCTTGATAAGGCTCCCGAAGTCCACGCCACTGCGTTTTCATCTGATGCAATACCGGTTTAGCTCTTTCAATATCTGATACCTTTACCGGCAAAGCTTGTGCACTAAAATCAGAGATTAGTGCGCTGGCTTGCTTTAGCGCATCTTGAAACGCTGGAAGATGATTATAGGTATGTTGACGTTTTAATAACGCTTCACGCAATGCGTCCAATTCCTTTTGTGCACTGAATAAACCTGCATCTTTAGTTTCTTTTAATAAGGCTTCAATACGCACTGTGCGATTTTGTATTTCTGTTTGCGCCTGTTCAGTTTGGGCTAACGTCACCGCCGAAATATCACCAGAAATCATATCTGATAACCAGACTAAGACCGCCTGAGTATCCGCCGTAACTTGCTTCACGCTGATCACTAATTCACGTTTGTGTTGTTCAGCATGATACAAGGGAGCGAGTTCGGCATCCAAAATAGCTAGCTTGTTACTTAGTTCAGTATACTTGGTGTTAAATTCGTCACGTTTATCACTCGACAAACAGTCGAACTGCGCTGTAAATTGACCGAATTGCTCGTCTAGTTCTACCCGAATATCCACTAGCTTGCGGTAATCCCGTTGGTCTTTTAGTGCCATTAAACGCGATAGCACTAAACGGGTGCCTTTTTCAACGTCAATATGTTGTGTTTTACTAAACTGAATTTTCGCGAGTTTGTCCTGGGCTTGTTTTTTTATCGTCTCTGAGGGCGCTTTTTTAATGACTTTCAGTAAGCTGCTCTCGGTATCAGCATAAACCAATAGAGCGCGTTGCAACGGATCATCATTGCTGGAAAGCAGAATAGGCAACGCCAATTGAGGTTTGTTTAAAACAGCTAAAATATGGAGTACTAATTCAGGTTCTTTGTGTACCCAAGTTTGTTTTAGTAAGCGTTCCAATAACTTGTTATTTTTACACTCAAAAACGAATGCCCGCTTTTCATCTAGGCCCATAACGCTATCATCTTCGCTAAATAACGTATGTTCAACGACTTGTTGCGCACGCTTAGCGATACGTTCATTTTTAGCAATTTCTGCCATTTTGTACCACAGTACAAAACTATTAAGCTTGTTCAACGCAGCTAGACTCACATTCACGTCTTCATCGTTAAATGCGAGTTCATGTAAAATCGATTTTTGCTCAGGGATATCAGCAGATAAAGACGCTATTGCTGTAATCCTTACTTGAGGCTTAGGATCTTGGTACTTAGGTCGAAACAGTTTTTTAAATATCATTTTCGGTGAACCGCGCTATTGTGTTTTTTTCATTGAGCTCTTGCTTGAATTGCTGACGACTTTTTTGCACGATTTCGCCACCTTCCCCAATCGTCATATGTTGATCTGATTTGAGTACTTTGGCTTGATAAAGCATCACGGCTTGCATGGTAGTATCTTTTTGACTATCCGTTAACGGGTTGCCGTCTAACCACTTTCCGGTTTCCACTGCCTGTAGTAATTTTTGATAGACCTCTGGGGTCATCGACTTAAGTAACATTTCTGGGTTCATTAATTAGACTTCTTGAGAAATACTAGACGCACTCGATTAACTATGTACCAAACAAAACCAATCAGCGCGACACCAACGGCAATATTGTACTGTAGGTCTCTAGGTTCAGCGCCTCCCCAGTACATAAAGCCGAAACCTGATACGAACATTAGCATTGCTATCATGGACTGGGTTTGTATCTTTTGAGATTGCATATATTTTTGTAAATTGCGTTTGCGAGCAATATCTTCTTCACTGGCATCACCCACTGCGAAATTGCAGTGATTACACAGATCCGTTTTATCAGAGATTTTTTTATTGCACGACGGGCAATCAATTAACGCCATTATTCACTCCACTACATTTATGATTAAAGAATTTACCGTGACATGAGATCACGAAAGCGCGGACAATGCCGCGCTTAATTTTCTTACTGTATTATTTTGATTTGTGTTCTTTTTTAAAATCTTCCCAGTATTTATCTACTGATTCTTTCATTTCTTTGCGCAGTAAAAATATACCCAATAAGTTAGGCAACGTCATCACTACAATAGCCACTGCGGATAACGTCCATACGAGTGTTGTATCTGAAACAGCCGCCCAAACAAAGGCAAATACATAAACGACACGATATGGCATAACGGCCCGTGGTCCAAGTAAATAGGTCATAGCACGGTCACCATAATATGACCAAGCGATAGCGGTAGAAAAGGCAAACATCAATAGACCAACAGACACAATATACTTACCGGACTCACCAAAAAAACCTTTGGTAAAGGCTAATGCAGTTAAACTCGCTGAGTGAATTAACGAATTGCCTGAGACCACTATATTATCTTTTATCAACCCACCATCAACAACCTTCAATTTACCGGTAAATAAGTCTTCATCTTCACCAAAAGTAAATTTCACATCTTCTGCCACAGAGCGTGCATTTAACAAGGTATAACCCGTAGTAATAGCTTTACCGTTAACAATCTGTATTTCACCATTAAATGGGGTAACTTCTGAGGTATCAAGATTGTTGATATAAGCATAAAGCTGCTGGCGATCACTTTCATCGGTATCAGTGTAGGCGCCAGATACAATCATCATGTCACTGCGATCGAAAACGTTGTGATGTTTTTCTTTCCATACGCCGGAAGATAAGATAACCAAGCCGGTAAGGGTACAAATAATAATTGTATCGATAAATGGCTCTAAAATAGACACCATACCTTCTGACACAGGTTCATCAGTTTTTGCAGCAGCGTGCGCAATCGGCGCGGACCCTTGACCTGCTTCATTTGAAAACAGGCCTCGGTTTACTCCGCGGTTAAAAGCATACGCTATTGTTGCACCCAAGAAGCCACCTGTTGCCGCAGAGCCGGTAAATACATCACCAATAACCGAGGCAAATGCGGGCCCAATATTTTCTAAGTTTGCAAATATAACCGCCAGAGCCCCAATAAGGTAAATAAACGCCATTAAGGGAACAATTTTTGAGGTAACTGCAGCTATACGCGTTATCCCCCCTAAAATAACCAAGCCTAGCATTACACCTAGCACACTGCCGACCACTAACGGATCAAAGCCGAAGGTTGACTCCATACTGGCCGCTATATTATTACTTTGGGGTAAATTTCCAGTACCAAATGAACTGATAACAGTTGCGATAGCAAACGCGACTGCCAGCCATTTCATATTTAAGCGTCGGTCCATATAGTACATTGGACCACCCGCCATAGTGCCATCAGCGGTTTCTACCCGATACTTATGCGATAACGTCACCTCTACAAATTTGGTCGTCATACCAAAAAAAGCGGTTGCCCACATCCAAAACAAGGCAGCAGGACCCCCTAAGAATATTGCGAATGCCACGCCGCCTATATTCCCCGTCCCGACTGTGCCTGATAATGCCGTTGTAAGAGCACGAAAATGCGTCGTATCGCCAGGTGATCCCTCATGATCGTACCTACCAGTAACAACCAACCACGCATGTTTAAAAAAACGAACTTGTGGGAATTTAAGGTAAATCGTAAAAAATAAACCTGTTCCTAATAAAACATAGGGAAACCACCATGCGCCCCCTAACATACTATCCAATAACTTCAGTAAATCATGAAAGCCTTCCACACTGTTCCCCTTACTTTATTTTGTTTTTAATTGTTATAATTTTATTATTTTAAGTTGGATATTCAACGCAGCAAATAAATTGCTTTAACGCAATTCATCTACCACAGCACGTATGGCAACAAGTACGTCTTGACCTAATTGCTTACAACGAACGGGTGACCAGCCATAAGCTGAATCGGGAATTTCTATATTATCTTTGAACGGCATTTCTAAGGTGTAAGCTAAGCATGAGAACGCATGACCAACAGCATTAGTGGCCACCGTCATATTGGCTTCACCAGGTGCATCTTTATCATAACCGAAGGTATCTTGAAACTCAGGGGTAGCGGTTAACAGCGCACTTTTAAACATTGATTCTAAATTAGCAATACGTGCGTCATAGTTCGGATTACCCTCGCTACCGGCTACAAAGTTATAAGGTAACGCTTCATCACCGTGCATATCTAAAAAAAGATCGACACCGGTTTGTTGCATTTTTTGCGTAACCAAAAATACTTCAGGGCTATTCTCCATCGACGGATTAGCCCACTCCCGGTTCAAATTAACCCCCTTCGCATTCGTTCTTAAATGCCCTCGGGCAGCCCCATCAGGGTTCATGTTAGGTACTACGTATAATACCGCCTTATCAAGTAACAATCGGGCCAGACCATCATCTTTATCCAGAAGTCGTTCTAATAGTCCCTCAACAAGCCACTCGGCCATGGTTTCGCCTGGATGCTGCCGAGCAGTAATCCAAATAGCTTTCTTGCCTTCGCCGGCTTCACCAATCGTCAACATTGTCATGTCACGACCATCCAGGGTATTCCCTAAAAACGATTGCTCACATAAATCGCTGGTCTGTGCCCAGGCAAGTAAATCAAGATGACGCTCATAGGAGTAAGGCGCAAAATAGGCGAAGTAAATATGCCCGTGCTCGGGAGTATGTTCGATTACGAGCTTCTCGCCATCAAATTGCGTTTCGACCCTAAACCATTCTTCTCTATCGTATGACGCCACGGCCTGATAATTTTGCCATCCGTCGGGATAAGCTGATTTAGCAAGATCAATGATGGTAATACGATGGGATATCCATGGGCGGGTATCTAACTTGAAGTGAAACCATTGATAAAAGTCTGACTGATTATCTTTTTTAATAGCTAACTGAATGTCATTTTCGCTTGTTGCTTGGATAACGCGAATGTTACCACTATCAAAATTGATGCTAATTCTCACATTTACTGTCCATCTGATTTAACCGCGGACAATTTAGCATAATGTCCAAGTAAAAAGCCAAGGGTGCAAAGCTTTTTGTAGCGCTCATTTGCAATAATTTGCTACTTGTAAATCTCCTGTTACGCTTTCGCGAATTTACCGTTTGAACAAAGCATTGGTACTTTTTACGTTAAGCGGCTTACGGCCAGTGGCACATAAAAACGAAAAAAGCGCGCTACTAAAACAAGAAAGTAGCACGCCCACTTAGAAACACTATTCAGCCAAACTGAATTATTTTACCTTCGGTAAGCTCGGATAATGCAGTCCAGCCATATCTTGCACTACACGCAGTACCTGACAGCTGTAACCAAATTCATTGTCATACCAAACATATAATGTAGCACGATCACCCGCTACTATTGTTGCCTGCGAGTCAACGACTGAAGCTGCTCTAGAACCAACCAAATCTGTAGAAACGATCTCTTTCGAGCTGGTGTAATCAACTTGATGCTGCAAAGACGAGAACAAAGAAATATCACGCAAAAATGCATTAATTTGCAACTTATCTGTGCTCTTTGCTAAATGCAGATTTAATATAGCTAAGGATACATTTGGCGTCGGCACACGTATAGAACTGCCCGTAAGCTTACCTTCCAATTGAGGATACGCCTTAGCCACAGCACTAGCAGCCCCCGTTTCGGTTATCACCATATTAAGTGCTGCACTGCGTCCACGGCGATCTGCTTTATGGAAATTATCAATTAGATTTTGATCATTGGTAAAGGAATGTACGGTCTCTACGTGCCCGCCATTAATCCCATACTCTTGATCTAGCGCTTTTAAAACAGGCGTGATCGCATTAGTGGTACAGCTAGCTGCCGACAGGATATTATCTTCTGATGTAATATCGCTTTCGTTTACGCCGTAAACAATATTTTTGATTGAGCCTTTGCCTGGTGCAGTCAACAGTACCTTTTTGACGCCCTTAGCATTTAAATGCTGACCAAGACCCGCTTCATCACGCCACATTCCGGTGTTGTCTACGACAATAGCGTTTTCAATACCGTATTGGTTGTAGTCTACTTCGTTTGGCGAGTTTGCATAAATCACCTGAATATAGGAACCATTCGCTTTGATAGCATTACGTTCTTTGTCCACTGTAATACTGCCGTTAAACGGCCCATGAACCGAGTCACGGCGTAACAAACTAGCACGTTTCTCTAAATCGCCTTCTTTACCACCGCGGACAACAATTGCGCGTAAGCGTAATTTATTCGTTTTACCTTGGCGTTCAATTAACAGACGCGCCAACAATCGACCGATACGACCGAAACCATAGAGCACCACATCTTGAGCCGGATGATTGTCTTCAACATCTAGAATATCGCTTAGCTCTTCTCGCAAATATTGTTCGATATTTTTGCTTTTATGCTCGTCTTTAAAATGATAAGCATAAGCTAGTTTTCCTAAATCAATCTGTGCTGGGGCTAAGGGCAACTTACTGAGCTCTTCAAGTAAAGGCCAACTCTCACGTAAGCGCAGCTTCGTCCCCTCTTTTAATCGAACAGTACGGTGGGCTTTAATAATATCTATAGTTGATGCCCCTAACATAGGACGACCATAAATCGATATTTCGACGGCCTTATTTCGATACAAATTACCCAATAGCGGCAACATACGCTCAGCGTATTCTTGACGTTCTTGCCAACTGCTCATTAATGCTTGTTCAGATTGTTGATTCATGATCTTTAAAAACTCTCAAAAACGTGGTTGGCTCATAAAAAGCGACGAGATTGCTTGGACAAAGCAAAATGGGTCGTTATTCTAATCAAAGGAACTAATTGCGCCAAATTGTTGAAAATTTACTAAATTCAGTAATTTGTCGTCTAAAATGACGATATATTGGTAATTTAACTACAAGGGAATTTATGCGTATTGCTGGCATTTTACTATTGATGTTTGCCACCACTGGATGTGACGTGTTGTTTCCCATGACAGCCGAAAAAATCTGTAAAGAACATACTGAGTTTTGTGCCGACCTGAACCCGGACGGATGGTGCTTAGCCGAGAAGAGCCGTATCATCAAGCATAGATACGCCTACCAACAATCGCCCAGTGAGTTAATCGATTTTTATCTTCTTGAAGATTTTGAGAAATACAAAGTGTGTATCAATAATGCTGCGCAAATAGAACATATTGTGCAGATTGAGAAGCAAACTAGGCGCAGAGAAGCAGCAGTTAGTGCTGAACGAGAATTGAACCGTTTGATACGTAAAACGCAACACTCTCATGAACCACACTTGCTGCTGTACCACTGGTCTCGTTTTGGCAAAAAAGAAGCGCTCAAAGAATTTTTGCTACAAGAAAATCAAGGTAAACTCAATACGCCTAGCCTACAACTTGGCCTAGCCTCTTACTATGTTAAATTTGATTTAGAAAAGGCCAAAAATGCGCTATATCAGGCGCTGTCCCTCTACAATCAAGAGGATGAAATCGATACTGAGATTTTCATTAGTCTTAGTACTATCAATTTAAAACAAGAGAACTACCCAGAAGCTTACGTTTGGGCGTTTGTCGCAAATGAGTTTAAGGTCGCTAACGTTAATCTAGTTAACATTAAGCAGACCCTACCTGCCTCTAGTAATTTAAGAATATTAGAAGAACGAGCAGAGCAATTAGTTGACAATATTGAACAGAGAACGTTTTCTCATTAAAATAATGACAAATAGCCGAATTGCTCAAAAAACAATCAAAAACTGAAAAAAACTTTCAGAAAAAAAAGTCTTTTTTTTCCGTTTTTTTCAGTTTTGCTGATAATTATTGACTGCCTATAGGCAAATTCTGACTATTTATCGTTTTCTTTAAATGCCAAGGAGACAGAATTAACACAATAACGCTGCCCTGTTGGTTGTGGCCCGTCATTAAAAACGTGCCCTAAATGCGCATCGCAATGCTTACATACAATTTCAATTCGCTGCATACCAAGACTGTCGTCTTGATGGAATTCAACATTATCTTCTGCACTTTGAGCAGAAAAAGATGGCCAGCCGCAACCCGCGTCAAACTTGTCAGTTGAATCAAATAACTTCTCACCACAACATCGGCAAACATAATCCCCTAGCGCATCATTATTTAATAACTCACCAGTAAACGGTCTTTCTGTGCCTTTAAGACGTGCCACACGAAACTCTTCGTCGTTAAGTTTTTCGCGCCACTGTTGTTCAGATAACTTCATCGCTAAACCTCATATATTTGGATTCAATTTTAAATATGGGGAGTAAAATCATGTTTACTAGGCCAAAACACGTTTTATCAACTCCCCTGAACCACTCACGCAATCGACATCATTCATCTATCTCGAGCAAGCCTACTATTTACAGCAAAGACAGGCATAAAGATCGTGCCAGTATTGAATGAGGAATGGTGAATAATACAGGACTACTGACTTGACGCTGTCCAAACCACAAACAGCGCCAGAGCATTCAGTATCAACAACGAGTTAGATAGCGTTAAACAGACAAATACTATTACTGATCTGTTTGTAGCAATTATTCACAATCACATCAGGTTGCTCGTTTAAATCAGCATATTGCGTATCAAGTATCAGCTTCCAGCGCTGATTACCAAAATACGCTGGGCAGTTAAACTTCACGTCATGATCACTAGCATTAAACACCATTAACCAATGTTCTGTTGTCTCTCCGGTGGTGGACTCTTCACCACGCAACTCAAAAGCAAAACATTGATTATTCGGGTCGTTCCAATCATCTTCTAATTTTCGAGCACCATCAGGTCGGTACCAATAAATTTTGGCGACATTATGCGCCAAATCATAGTTATCATCTTGCAGTTGTAAATGATGCAACAAGACGCTTTGTCGACGAATACCAATAACATAACGGCAAAAATCTAGGAATTTTTGGCTCGTTTTATCTAGATCCCAGTCCAACCAACTGATGGGATTATCCTGGCAGTAGGCGTTATTATTACCTTGCTGAGTACGACTTAACTCATCGCCCCCTAATACATGAGGTATTCCCTGCGATAATAACAAAGTGGTAAACAGATTCCTTTTTTGTCGTTCACGAATTTCGATGATTGCGGGATCATCAGTTGGTCCCTCAACACCATGATTAGACGATAAATTGTGACCATGTCCGTCACGATTTTGCTCGCCATTGGCTTCATTGTGTCGCTCTTGATAGCTGACTAAATCGTGTAAGGTAAATCCATCGTGATAAGTGATGTTATTGACCGAGGTTAAAATAGAACGTGTTTCTTTTGGAAATACATCTCTGGAGCCAAGTAAACGAGTAGCAAAATCGCTGGTTGTACCCTTATCACCACGCCAGAATGCCCGCACGGTATCGCGGTATTTGTCATTACATTCCAACCAATTCGACGGAAATTGTCCTAAGCGATAACCACCATTACCGATATCCCACGGTTCTGCAATAAGCTTACATCCCACAAGAACAGGATCTTGGCGTATCGTTCTAAAAAAGCCTGATAACGTTGAAAACTCGTAAGGGTCACGGCCGAGACTAGCCGCTAGGTCGAAACGAAAGCCATCAACCCCCATTTCCTGTACCCAATAACGTAGTGCGTCCATGACCATTTTAAGTACATAAGGAAATGCCGTGTTAACGCTATTACCACAGCCAGAATTATTGACAAATTTGTTATAATCAATCGTTCCGTATTCATTGCGCTCAAACAGATAGAAAGACGAATTGTCTAACCCTTTAAACGACAAAATGGGCCCGTCTAAGCCCCCTTCTGCCGTATGATTGAACACAACATCTAAAATAACCTCAATACCAGCCTCATGAAAAGTATCCACCATCGTTTTAAATTCACCGATGGCATCTTTTACTGCGTATCTGGGTTCTGGGCTAAAATAATTAACCGGGTTGTAGCCCCAATAATTAGTCAGGCCTTTGTTCGTTATGTAGGGTTCAGGCATAAATGCAGCTACTGGCATCAGTTGTACCGCACTAATTCCCAAACGTTTTAGATGTTTAATCACGTCAGGCTGACATAGCCCCAAAAAAGTACCTTGCAACTCAGCCGGTACTTTAGGGTGCTGCGCTGTCATGCCTTTTACATGCGCTTCATATAGTACGGTGTGATCAAGGGGTATATTAGGCTTTGCGGGACGATCTGTGGCCAAAATGTTAGTCACGACCACACTCTTGGCGATCATTTTTTGACTATCACCGGCATACAACTTCGCATCCCAATGCATTGGTCTACTTAGGGATTTAGCATAAGGGTCAATAAGCAATTTTTCAGGCTTAAAATGAAATCCTGGCGTATCTTTACTTCCGCCAGAAGTGCGATAACCATATAACTGACCCGCTTGAATGCCTTCAATATAACAGTGCCATATTTTGCCCGTTTTTGCCGGCATATCAATAATCGCAATTTGCTCTTCATCTTTACTGCTAAATAAACACAATGTTACGCTTTCAGCATTAGGACAATGCACAGCAAAGTTACAGCCGTTTTCATCAAGCACAGCACCTAAATAGGTACTGGTTCCTGATTGAACCCGATAATTCGCCCCTGTCATCGATTATTTACCCTTATATAAAATAAACACTGTCGCCAACGGCGGTAATGAAAAGCTAATAGAATATGGTTGGTTCTGCCATGGCGTTTTCGTTGCCGTCATGTGGGCACTAAGATTGAGACCGCTCCCCCAATATTTTTTGTCATCAGTGTTAAGCAAAACCGTATATTCACCGAGTTCTTTTACGCCAAGACGGAAATTTGTTCGTGGTATCGGGGTAAAGTTACTCACAGCATAAATTTTCTGCTTGCCACCTGTAGATTGACGCAACATGGCCAAGGTACTTTGCTCAGAATTTTCATGGTCAATCCATTCAAAGCCTGTGTAGTGATGGTCTAATTCATGTAACGCTGGGTAATCAGCGTACATGTTATTTAAATCACGATACAACGATTGGATCCCACTGTGTTTTTCGTACTCAAGCAAATGCCAGTTAATCGAACTATCATGATTCCATTCCTCAGCCTGTCCAATTTCATTCCCCATGAAGTTCAGCTTTTTACCTGGGTGAGCATACATGAATGCCGCATAACAACGCAGATTTGCCGCCTGTTGCCATTCATCCCCAGGCATTTTACGTAACAATGAACCTTTACCGTGTACGACCTCATCATGAGAAATAGGCAATACAAAGCTCTCGTCGAACGCATAAACCATACTGAAGGTAATTTCGCCATGGTGATAACGACGGTAGGACGGATCTTTGGAAATGTAATGCAATGAATCATGCATCCAGCCCATGTTCCATTTAAAGCCAAACCCTAAGCCACCTTCAAATACCGGACGTGATACTTTAGCGAACGACGTAGACTCTTCTGCTATCGTCATGGCATTTGGATAATGGGAATAGACCTCTTTGTTCATCCATTGTAATAAACTAATGGCTTCATAGTTATGGTTACCGCCATCAACATTCGGTATCCAATCCCCATCTTCTCTTGAGTAATCTAAATAAAGCATCGATGCCACCGCATCTACACGCAGTCCATCAATATGATATTTGTCTAACCAGAATAAGGCATTCGCAACCAAAAACTGACGTACCGTGTCTTTACCAAAATCGTAAATACAAGAATTCCAATCAGGATGCCAACCTTTACGTGGATCTTCATATTCATAAACATGGGAGCCGTCAAACCGTGCTAAACCATGCCCATCTTCAGGGAAATGTGCTGGCACCCAATCGATGATCACGCCAATGCCATTCTGGTGACATTGATCGACAAAATATTTGAAGTCATCAGGACTACCAAAGCGGCTTGTAGGCGCAAACAAACCAACGGGTTGATAACCCCACGAGCCATCAAACGGAAATTCCGAAATAGGCATTAATTCGATATGGGTATACCCCATATCAGTCACGTACGGAATAAGTTGTTCGACTAATTCCCGATAGCTTAAATATCTTTCTTTAGAGCCCTCACTAGGGCGCTTCCAAGAGCCCAAATGAACCTCATAGATGCTCATAGCTTGTGTATATTTATCGCCCTTAACTTGCTCTTGCCACTTACTGTCATTCCATTGGTATTGTTCGTGATCAAACACCACTGAAGCATGAGAAGGGTATTGTTCAGCATAGAAACCCACTGGATCAGCTTTATGAGGCAACTCGTTGCCTGCTCCGTCTTTTATCTGATACTTGTATTTATCACCTGCTTTAACCCCCGGCACGACCAGTACCCAGTAACCGAAATCGGTTTTTTGCATCGGTAAACGTGAACCATCCCAGTAATTAAAATCACCTACAATCGCCACAGAGCTAGCATTAGGTGCAAAAACGGCAAATCGAGTTGCGCTAATAGGATCTTTTAAACCCACATCTAAGTCGATTAGTTGAGCGCCAAGCTGCTCATATACATTTTTAGGTAAATGATCGACAAAATGTACCGCGTGGAATGCTTGATCTTGAAATTGATAAGGGTCGATAATGCGATACGACCCTTGGGGATTTTTCACTTCAAAGGCGTACACGCAAGGTGGCTTGCCATCAGTAAACTCAGCACTAAATAAATCACTTGTATCTTGCTTGTTAAGCGTCCCGATTACACTCTGCGTAGCAAGGTCAACAACGTCTACCACTGTGGCATTGGGTATCCAAGCGGTTATTGAAAATGACGTTTCAGATTTGGTTAAACCAAGATGAGAGAATGGGAAGGTACATTGTGCACTTTGTAGCTGTTTTTCTATTTGCATTGTGTCGCCTTGCAGTGTTGGCGGACTGACTAACAGACCGCCGGGATTATTTATTGCTTGGCTTGACGTCTAGCTTCTGTCAAGCGTTGAGCTAATGCCTGTAACTCAGGATTATTAAATATCATCTGTAGACTCTGAGTCAACTTTCGTTGCCAGTTTGGATACTCGTTAAACGTTCCTGGAATATTAACGGGTTTATCCATTTCTAACCAATCTTCTAATTGCAGACTGAGCAAAGAGCTTGATCCTTTTGCCATATGGGTTTGCATGCCAAAATTTAATTCTTTCGTCATGCCAACTTGATTCACATCTCGACTAATATTATCTGAAATAGAACCATGACCGTGCAGCGTATCTAAAATGGCTTGTTTGTTATCATGTCTGCTCTGATACAACTGTGCAAGGATCTCTTCTGTCGGATATAAGCCGAGTTCTTTGCCTAATTCTAAATCATCACAGTGCCAAAAGCCCTTCAGAGTCGGCATATCGTGCGTTGTAAGTGTCGACATAGACTGAGTGGGGTAATCACTCGGTGAATAGAACCCGCCATCTTTGGCCTGTTCGAAGAAGAATACTCGATAAGAATACACGCCATTATCAGCCAATTTCTCACGAATTTCATCGGGTACCGTCCCTAAATCTTCACCAATCACCATCGACTGATTCCGATGACTTTCAAGCGCTAAAATTGCGAGCAAATCATCTACTGGATAATAAACATAACCACCTTGTTTGGCACTATCGCCTTTAGGCACCCACCAAAGTCGCAGTAAAGCCATAACATGATCAATACGTAGCGCACCTGTTGCATGCATATTCGCACTAAACAATTCAATGATTGGCTGATAAGCCTGCTCATAAAGTTTGTGCGGATCCATTGGCGGCAAACCCCAAGTCTGCCCTAACGGGCCTAATATATCTGGCGGTGCACCGACACTTGCGTCCGTGCAATACAAATCTTTGTTACCCCAAATTTCGGCACTGCCTTCACTAACACCCACGGCTAAATCACGATAAAGACCAATCTGCATATTATGCTCTTGGGCAACGTTATTCGCTTTTTCAAACTGCAGTGCCGCTTGCCACTGCAACCATAAGAAAAACTGTACTCGATCGGCATTTTCTTTAGCAAACAGCTCAACCGCAGGAGAATTAAAGTCAGCATATTCATCAGGATAAACAGGCCATCCCCAAGAAGCTTGCCCATTGCGTGCTAAATTTTCTTGCAACGCATCGTACACAGCGATGGTTTGCAAACTTTCAGCACCTTGCTCAATAAACGCTTTAAACGAATCATTTTGAGCTGTATTTTGTGCAAGATATTGCTTTCGTTGCCAATCAAAAACAGCGCTTAACGCCTCAAGTTTTAATTTAACAACGTTAGGGTAATCCACTAAATCAGTATCACGCGCCTGTGTTAATGCATTTTGAAATGAAGATTTATTAACTAAATCTTGAACGGCGTTTTGAGCGTAGCCATCCGTCGCTTTTACATCAATATAAATAAAGTTAAGCCAACGGCGAGAAGACGGACCATAAGGGCTACAACTACCAGGATTCGCTGGGTATAGCGAGTGAATTGGGTTTAAGCCAATAAAGTCAGCACCGGTTTTAGCAGCCTCGGCTGTCAAGTAAGCAAGGTCGCTAAAATCCCCCACTCCCCAGTTATTATCACTGCGCAAACAGTACAGTTGAACGCTCAGGCCCCACACTTTATTGCCGTCCAATAAAGTCTGCGGTTGATAACACGCCTTAGGTGCAACAATGATACGCATTTCAGCTAAAGACTCATCATCAACAATCAATGCTAAATCGTGATATCCCAGAGGTAACTCACAATTTAAGTGGATCGAATATTCATGGAATTCTATTTCGTCAATATGGTTAACATTAACTAACTCACCGTCGATGGGTTCGAAGGCGTGTTCAACAGTCTCCCCAGATTCCAACGTAATGGTCGCAATGTACTCATCAGTCACCAACTCAATAGGCAATCTAACGCAAAATGAGAGTGGATCATTGAGACGCAACACATGAACTGGGTTCAGAGGTGACAACCAATCTTTAATCATGTCTTGTTTCACTTGCTGCTCGAGGGTAGATTGATCATCCACTTGGTACCCCATCACACTTAACAATTTTTTCTTAACTGAAGATTCGATGGTTGCGGGTTTACCCCACGCATCGGTGTACCGAGACTCTATACCACGATGCTCTACGAGCTGGTCAATCAATGAAACTGTCATTAACGTTTAATTCCTATAGATGGGACTGATTTCAGCTTACTATTATTAGACAAATGTAGCGCTAGGCGAAGTTGAATACGTTTGCATTAAATAAAACTGTAACAAAATAACATTTTACAGCGATTATTTTGCCTTATTTAGCTATTTAGTCCATAATTTCGTAATTATATTTCATAATTCGCAATTGCGACCCGTCTAGAGGATTTATACATGACTATTAAAATTGGTATCAACGGTTTTGGCCGTATTGGTAGATTTGTTTTTCGCGCAGCATGTGAGCGCAGTGATATCGAAGTAGTCGGTATCAATGATTTATTAGACGCTGAATATATGGCATATATGTTGAAATACGATTCAACACATGGCCGATTCAAAGGTACAGTTGAAGTAAAAGACGGTCATCTTATCGTAAACGGAAAAACCATCCGAGTTAGCGCTGAACGCGATCCGGCGGATCTTGCATGGGGCGATGTGCAAGCCGAAGTAGTTGTTGAAGCAACAGGTTTATTCTTAACGGATGAAACGGCTCGTAAACATATCACCGCTGGAGCTAAGAAAGTTGTTCTTTCTGCGCCATCAAAAGACGATACACCCATGTTTGTTATGGGCGTTAATGACCAGACATACGCTGGCCAAGAAGTGGTATCGAATGCGTCATGTACTACAAACTGTTTAGCACCTCTTGCTAAAGTACTGAACGACAACTTTGGTATTGTTGATGGTCTAATGACAACGGTACATGCTACCACAGCGACGCAAAGAACGGTTGATGGTCCATCTCATAAAGACTGGCGTGGTGGACGTGGTGCTTCACAAAATATTATTCCTTCATCCACTGGTGCTGCTAAAGCAGTTGGAAAGGTTATCCCTGAGCTTAACGGTAAACTAACAGGTATGGCATTCCGCGTACCGGTGGCTGACGTATCAGTTGTTGATTTAACGGTTAACCTTGCCAAGCCAGCGACTTACGCACAAATTTGTGCCGTTATGAAAGCGGCATCTGAAGGCGAGTTGAAAGGTATCATGGGTTATACTGACGACGCTGTTGTGTCTCAAGATTTCATCGGTGACACCCGCACATCTATCTTTGATGCAACTGCAGGCATCGCGTTAACTGATACGTTTGTTAAATTAGTATCTTGGTACGACAACGAAATTGGTTACTCAAATAAAGTATTGGATTTGGTTGCTCACATTAGCAAATAATTCTATAAGGCTTTATTCCAAAAAGGCAGTCATCTACACTAGATAACTGCCTTTTTTTGATCTTAAGGAACCCTATGCTGCTTTCACAAACTGCTTCTTTAATCCCCCAAGACAACATTGAGATGCTCATTATTGATAATGAACATGCCCACGCGACGATTTCATTATTCGGAGGACACATACTTAGTTTTATCCCCAAGCACGATGGTGTTCAACGTTTGTGGTTAAGTAAAAATGCTCGACTTGATGGTAAGCACCCTATCCGTGGCGGTATTCCTATTTGTTGGCCTTGGTTTGGCCCTCATAAAACACAAAGTGAGTTGGGCTCTCATGGCTACGTACGTAATCAAGCTTGGCACGTGGCAGACTGTACAGAGAAAGACGGGAATACCATAGTTTGCTTAAAGCCAGCAACCACACAAGGCCAAGGATTTGTTGGACAAACGCACCTAAGCCTAATTATTACCGTTGGCCGCGAAATGCGTATTCAGCTGCTCACTGAAAACATTGGCGACCAACCTTTTACTTTCACTGGGGCTTTGCACAGTTATTTTCATGTTGATGATATTGATAAATGTAGGCTTAATGGTTTGACAGGTGAGTATGAGGATAAGTTACAAGCCTATAAGCGCCTTGACTCCCCTAGCCCCTATTCAATTCATGGTGAGACTGACAGGGTGCATTTAGTTACACCTGCTGAGTTAACAATAGAGTGTAATAGCCATACTACTCACATTCACTCAAGGGGTCATGACAGTATAGTGGTATGGAACCCTTGGTCAGAAAAATCCCATAACATGCAAGATATGGAAGATGACGGTTACCGTAAAATGCTCTGTGTCGAAACTGCAGTCACGCGAAATGAAACCGTTTTGCCCGGCCATAAACACATGCTTGAACAAGTGATTAGTTAACGTAAAATTGCTACGAAGTCCCCCATTCAGTCCTGTTTATTGAGCACAAAAAAAGGAGCTTAAGCTCCTTTTTAAATCGTTTACGTAGATACTAACTTACGCTAGGTCATTGCAATAACCTAGCGGGTTAATTCTATCGTTACTGATTACCTTCAGCTGACGCTTCTGGTTTTTCTAGCAACTCTTTAATACTTAAACGTACACGGTTTTGGCGATCAATTTCCATGACTTTTACGTCAATGATTTGACCTTCAGATAAATGATCAGACACTTTATTCACACGCTCATGAGCGATTTGTGAAATGTGTACTAGACCTTCTTTACCCGGTAGTATTTCAACGAATGCACCAAAATCAACAATACGTGTCACTTTACCTTGGTAAGTTTTACCTGCTTCCACATCAGCCGTTACTTGCTCAATTTTGCTGATCGCAATATCGGCTTTAGCACGCTCGGTTGCGAAGATTTTGATCGTACCATCATCTTCGATTTCGATGTTTGTATCAGACGCTTCAGTAATAGAACGGATCATAGCACCGCCTTTACCGATAACTTCACGAATTTTGTCTTGGTCTATTTTGAGTGTGTAAATACGCGGCGCGAATTCAGACATTTCATCACGGTGACCAGAAATCGCTTCGTCCATTACACCCAAAATATGCAAACGTGCTTCTTTTGCCTGTTTCAAGGCAACTTGCATGATTTCTTGAGTGATACCTTCGATTTTGATATCCATTTGAAGAGCAGTAATACCATTAGTGGTACCCGCTACTTTAAAGTCCATGTCACCTAAGTGATCTTCATCACCCAAGATGTCAGAAAGAACAACGAAGTTTTCATCGTTTTTCACAAGGCCCATGGCGATACCAGCCACCGATGCTTTAATCGGAACACCAGCATCCATCAATGCCAAAGACGTACCACAAACAGACGCCATTGAAGACGAACCATTCGACTCAGTGATTTCAGATACAACACGCACTACGTATGGAAATTCTTTTTCAGACGGCATAACCGCTTGAATACCACGTTTAGCTAGGCGGCCATGGCCGATTTCACGACGCTTAGGTGAACCTACAAAGCCCGTCTCACCAACACAGTAAGGAGGGAAGTTATAATGCAACATAAAACGGCTATCAACTTTGCCGTTCAAGCCATCAATCATCTGTGCATCACGCTCTGTACCGAGTGTTGCAGCAACGATTGCTTGTGTTTCACCACGAGTGAACAAAGCAGAACCATGAGTACGCGGTAAAATACCTGTCGCAACGTCAAGTGCACGGATCATCGCAGGATCACGACCATCGATACGCGGCTGTCCTGCTAGAATGCGTGAACGTACTACGTCACTTTCAAGCTCATGCAATAACTCAGATACTTCTTTAGCGTCTTGCTCAGCATCCGCTTCAACAATCGCAGCAACCGTTTTTTCAGTTAATGCAACGATAGCGTCTTTACGTGCCATCTTGTCAGAGATTTGATAAGCCTCTGTCATTTGCGCTTCAGCTAATACTTTGATTTTATCTTTTAACGTAACGTTCGCAGGTTCAGCAACCCAGTTCCACTTAGGCGTGTTTACTTCAGCAGCAAATTCGCTCACTGCATTAACAACAGTTTGCATTTGCTCGTGACCGAACATAACAGCACCTAACATCACGTCTTCAGACAAGATATCAGCTTCAGACTCAACCATTAATACCGCACCTTTGGTACCGGCAACGACTAAGTCTAACTGGCTGTTTTCTAATTCAGATGTACGTGTGTTTAATACGTATTGACCATCGGTATAACCTACTCGCGCTGCGCCAACAGGACCATTGAATGGCATACCTGAAATAGCAAGTGCAGCAGAAGTACCGATAAGTGAAATAACATCAGTTGGAATTTCAGGGTTAGCTGAAACAACAGTGATAATAATTTGAACTTCATTCATGAACCCATCAGGGAACAATGGACGAATTGGACGATCGATCAAACGAGACGTTAAGGTTTCGTATTCAGAAGGACGACCTTCACGCTTGAAGAATCCGCCAGGGATTTTACCAGCAGCATAGGTTCTTTCTTGATAGTTAACCGTTAGCGGGAAGAAGTCTTGACCTGGCTTGGCGTCTTTTTTACCAACAACAGAAACCAATACTGATGT
>TARA_R110001632_G_scaffold49636_1_pt1 | contig 81426 bp, 66 predicted proteins | sample TARA_R110001632 | Tara Oceans TARA_R110001632 (sample SAMEA4398266) | marine metagenome | biome: Polar Biome; feature: [SRF] surface water layer (ENVO:00010504); material: water (ENVO:00002006), including particulate matter (ENVO:01000060) such as... | depth 5 m
GCAGCTTAATTTAGCGAGTGGTGCACTTCGGAGTTGAATTCGCGCTTTGGTTATTTGTCTATTCTTTCTTCGTGGTAGCATGAAAACTAACAAAACATCATGGTGGGAATTTTACTCGCTGAAAAAGCTCTCTTAAAATCCCCAGATGTTAGGCGTTATGTGCAACCAATCAAAGGAATCATCTTTTGCCCGAAATAAAAACTATAGGCCTTTTTTTAATTACTGCGTTAGCAGAAATTATTGGTTGTTATCTACCATATCTTTGGTTGCGTGAAGGGAAATCAGTTTGGTTGCTGATTCCTGCCGCTCTTAGCCTTGCCGCATTTGCTTGGTTGCTGTCGTTACATCCAACAGCTGCAGGTCGAGTTTATGCGGCTTATGGTGGCGTTTATATTTTCATGGCTATTTTGTGGTTGTGGGCTGTCGATGGTATTCGTCCAACCACGTGGGATATTGTGGGTTCTGGCATAGCACTTGTGGGTATGGCAATTATCATGTTCGCTCCACGCAGCACATAACAAAAAATTGCAGGTGAGCTTGGCGTTAAATTTCATAGTGTTGTTATTGACTAATGGCGGCGAAAAATAGGAAGAGAAATGAATATTAGTATTCACCGTATTTATGATGATGATCTGCCGCAGGGATACCATGCCCTTGTGGATCGTTTGTGGCCGCGTGGCATTTCAAAAGATAAAGCTAGCCTTGACGGTCATTGGAAGGACTTAGCTCCAAGTAATGATCTGCGAAAGTGGTTTGATCATGATCCGGAAAAATGGGGCGAATTTAGGCAAAAATATCTGAGTGAACTGAGCGAAAATAAAAAAGAGGCCAAAGAACACCTAGAAGAAGTGAGTCAGAAAAATCTCATCCTGCTATATGGTGCGAAGGACAAAAAACATAGTCATGCCCATGTCTTAAAAGAGTACTTAGAAAAACTTGATGTTTAATGGCTCATCCCTCATCCCTCATTACGCGGTCTCTGGGTATAGAATTTAGGATACTTATTATGCTTCCTATACTCGTAGCGATGGTGTTTTTTTGGTTTTACCTTACTTGTCCATATTAAGCTCAATCGTTGGCCCTGACACTCGGTGTGAGCGACTAAAATTGATGCATTTCGAATTCGGTGAGCTATCTTTTTTTGCCCTTTTTCAGTAGGCTATCGCGTTTTCTACGGCTCCACTGTGTCACATTTCTTAACTTTCTAAATCGGATTTTCTATTTTGCACACCCTAAATCAGCTTAAAAATGGCGAGCTTGTTGGTATAACTCGACTCTGCTTATCTGAAGGTCTTACCGAATTTCCTATTGAGATTTTAACGTTATCCGATAGCCTTGAGATGCTCGACCTGTCAGGCAATGCCTTACGTACGTTACCTATTGAGCTGACGCAATTAACTAAGCTTAGAATAATCTTCGCTTCTAATAATCAATTTGAGATTTTGCCAGAAGTGTTGGGGCAATGCGAAAACTTGGAAATGGTTGGGTTTAAGGCCAATAAAATTAAGCAGGTGCCTGAGCACGCATTACCCATCAAGCTGCGCTGGTTAATTTTAACGGATAATCAAATAGAGGTGTTGCCAAACACCTTAGGCGAGCGTCCTCGATTGCAAAAACTCGCGTTAGCGGGGAATAAGTTAACAAGTCTGCCTGAAAACATGCATCAACTACACAATCTAGAATTGCTGCGCATTTCTGCTAACGATTTAAGTGAGTGCCCCGAGCAATTATTGAACCTACCAAAATTGGCTTGGTTCGCGTTTGCGGGGAACCCTTTTTCGCATGCCGATGTGCATATTGAATCGGTACCTCATGTTAAATCTTCAAGTTATGCCTTACATCAAGTATTAGGTCAGGGCGCATCAGGCGTCATTTCAAAGGCCACATGGCACGAACAAATTTATGACTTTCCAGCACAGGTGGCCGTTAAAGTATTTAAAGGGCAGGTAACCAGTGATGGCTATCCAAAAGATGAATTACAAGTCTGCCTTAAAGTTGGTGGCCATAAGAATTTGGTCCGGCCTCTTGCTCAGGTCACTGAGGTAGATTATTTAGCTTTGATTATGGAATTAATTCCCTATGACTACCGTAATCTTGGGCTACCCCCTTCGCTAGATAGCTGCACTCGGGATACGTTCGAGGAAGGGTTTACGCTGTCATCAGGGCAAATCGACAAAATAATCAATCAAATGCAGCAGGTCTTTGAGCATTTACATGCTAACCAAGTGTGTCATGGGGACTTATATGCTCACAACACCCTGCTTAATGACAACGCCAATATCATCTTCGGGGATTTTGGCGCGGCCAGTATGTACCATATGTTAAGTGTTGCGCAGCAAGCCAAAATAAAGAAAATTGAATCACGAGCGCTGATGCATTTTATTGATGATATGCACAGCCTGCGAGAAGCCTAAAACGTCAGTACTATTTCTATAGTGGATATTGAGTTGTCGTAGGAAGATTGAAAGCGTGAAGTATAAATGCGCCATTTCAGTTGCTTAGCGCTCAGTCTTTTTTCTCAATCGTTAGGGAGATATTTTTTGACGAGCCCGCATACCATTTTTGTACATAGATAGAACCAAGCACAGGCGCTTTTCCTTCTTCTGGCACTTCTTTATAGCGCACACTATTTTTGGTTTCCTTTTCAAGGGTGAAATTTAAAGTAACTGCTGACATATAGACTCCTTTTTGATGTATTGACCCGTGATCACGAGTAGATACTTATGATATCCCAAATTGTCTTAAAAAGAATGAATGGAGTATTAGATAAAGTTGAACGAATACCCCCATTGGATCTTTTTTGCCGCACAAGCTTATTCGTATGTAGACCTTTATATTCATGCAGTGTTATTGCACTAAAATATGTCAGCTTTATTTACAGAATACAATTTAGATTTTTCACTGGGTAAATTTTTTCTCTTTAAATCAAGGGAATATATAAGTGGTTTAAGATATGCATTTCCTTGTTAGAGCAAACATAATTTGTTCAAATGAATATCCATTAAGCAGTAGTTTATTCAATTTTTTATGGCCCTATTTAAAGGAATATACGAATGAAAAAATTACTAATTGGCGGTATTTTAGCGCTATCCAGTATGGGGGTAAATGCGGCGGTTGTTTCAGCCGGTGGTATCTCTTGGGATGATACTAATCTCGGACCGGGTGGCGTGTCTAATCAAGTAAACTTTCAACAATGGTTTACCACTACGCCCACGTTTACTGACATCAATGGCACAGCAGCTAATACAGCGGATGATTACCAACGCATAATATCTGATTTGGCGGTAGCAGGCGCAGTGGGTACTGAACTCGTTGGCTTGGGCGAGTTCTACAGCTTTAATGATGGCAGAGACCCTGGCGGGTTCTGTGATAGTGGTACCTGTGAACTTACGTTTGCGTTTGGTGGATTGGTGGTAAGTAGTTTTGCCGGAACGACACCTCTATTTGACACTAGCAATGCGTGGTTTAATATTTATATTGATGAAACCCCAAATTTTGATAGCGCAGTGGTGGCGGATACAACATTAGGCTCAGGCGCCCATGCGCTTTTTGCTGAAGCACAAGACGGTCTGTTGTTTGCTGCACTAGACTTTGACTCTTTTATTTTAGACGGCACTATTTTAGGCGGTGAGTCAGAAGCAGAGCTAAGTATTCGCACAACTGCGGGCTTAGGGTTAGCGGATGTTCAAGCAGCATGGAACTTTAACAGTATGATGTCGGATATTGGCCTGACAGCGGGTGCTATTTTTGATAATAGTTTATATTCCTCACAAGGCAACGGTCAGTCGATAGGCGTTCCTGTTCAAGCTAGTGCACCCGCTACCATCGCGTTGTTTGGATTAGGCTTAATAGGGTTAGCAGCAGTATCACGTCGTAGAAAAAGTTAGTTTGCAATAGAATTAAAATGTTAACGTAAATAATGGTCTTTGCAGTCTCGCAAAGGCCATTTTTTTTGATTGATGGTGGCGCTTATTGCTCACTAATAACAGCAATACGCCTAATTTCATTAGCCGTGAATAATTGGTTTTGTAATTTTTGTACTTCATTACTCAGTTGCTCATTTTCATATTGCTGTCTAAGATCTTTGCGTTTCATTTCATATTCAAGCACACGTTTTTGCCAATTTTCACGTTGCGTTTTCAAGGTTATTAATCGTTCTGCGGCCGCTTCACCAAACTCTGCAGCAAGGTTGTTGTAACTTTCTGTACTCTCATCGCCTTGTTGGCGCTGTCTCATTAATTTATGTAATTTAAACGTTGGTTGAAGGGCCGATTTAGCCAATTCGGGCAAGGAGGCAATATGTGCTTCGAGTAGATCGCGCTTCTGGGACAAATCTAGGGTTGGGTCCAACTGAATTTCCAAACGTTGTAACGCTCCCTCATCCCACTGGATCTCTCGGGCGAATAATAAATTATGTTCCGCGGGTGTGAAGAATCGCTCACGTATGATGTGTAAATCATCCATGCGTTTAACAAAGGCGCTCACATCCCGAGGTGATGGGCCATCTATCTCCATTAACGCTTTTTTATAATCAATATATCGAACAAGTAAGGCGGTTAACCCATGGCAGTCAGCGAATAAGCTGCATTGTGTGCGAAACGCCTGCCACATTTTATTCTCATCCTCTTGATAAAAAACAATATAGGAGTCCAGCCGATCCTTTAGTCGTTCATTAAACCAGTGTGGTTTTGACACCTCTTGAAACCCGTTTATCTCAATTTTATCGCTGTGCTGAATGTCATTATCGCTGGTGCTATTAGGCGAGGGTGCAACCGATACAGACTGTGAATTGATATCTATTGGCGGCAAGATCCAGCGGTATGCGAATAACGCACCGCCGAGTCCCAAGATAGTTATTGTAAGTGTTAAGATACCTCGCAAAACTTCTATAGCCCCATATTTTTTAAACGGTTAGCCTGCTTGCGATAAAGCGTAATTGGGTCGGTTTCGAACAGATGATGGATCCCCAAGGTTTGATTTACCTCGTCAAGGTGATTCATCTTGTAGTTGTCTTTTATCACGTAGCCCAAGTGGCTGCTACAGGAAGAAACAAGGCCATCATTAGGTTCAGTGAATAGCAAGCTAATCACTGAAAGGGGGCCGTCTACGGGATCAAATACATTGGTAAAGGGTCTGGCACCGCTCCATGAAAAATAAGCGACACCATTTTCTGCGTAGATATCACCTTGGCCGCAATAGTTATCAGGTACGCCCTCAGGATAACGGTTATTGAATGCTAGTGATCCTGCAGTACTAAGAGAATCTAGCGACGCGATAGCGCTTTGCGGTAATTCGCTGTTACCAGAGAGCTGCTCTATCAATCCTGCTAAGCTATCGCCGACAGTAGCAAGCACGGTTTCAGGAATACTATTTTCCGGCAGTGAGTTGCGTAATAAGTCAGCGACAGGCGTGCCCCAATTTACACCCCCCACACTGGTGACCGATGCCACAAGTTGTGGACTGACTGAAGCGACGTAGCGGGACGTAGGGCTACCATGGCTATGGCCGATTAAATTAACTTTAGCTGCGCCAGTTAATGCCAAAATATCTTCGACTTGGGAAAGAAGTTGCTCTCCACGGATTTCTGAGCTATTTGCCGCAGAAACCGCGGCGATAAACACTTTTGCGCCATCTTTTGAAAGTGAATTGGGGATGCGATAGAAGTAATCGATACCAAATACGTCGTCAAAACCAAACAAACCATGTACTAACACAATAGGGTACTTTGTCTTAGTGTAGTCAGATGCACTGGCGACAAATGAGGTTGTAAGGCATAACACCACAGTAAAAAATATACGGGCTAGTTTCATATCAGCTCTCTTTATAATTAAATTTAACATTAAGTTTACATAATAGTAACATTATCTCATCAGAGGTCAAACCAGAAAAATCAGACGGTGAAATATTTGTCTGTGTTTATCTCGTCGTTTGAATAGTCAAGACTCAGCTCCTGACCTTGGAACCCTTGTTGGGTCACGTACGTGACTAGATTAATGATGAGCGTAATAGCGGCAAGCTATAGAGTGATGGGATTTACATAAGAAAGGCCGGTCTTCAAATATTTAGAAGGCAGGCCTTATTTGGTCGCTTAGATTAAGCAAAAAGAGGCCTATCGAGCTGTCCAGCCACCATCGATGACGATCGTTTGCGCGGTGATATTACGCGCACTGTGTTCCATTAAAAATGCTGCACTACTAACCAATTCGTCAATATGAATAAATGATTTTTTCGGCATAGGTTCAAGCATGATTTTATTGATCACATCTTCTTCACTCATACCATGCTCTTTTGCTTGAGCCGCTATTTGCTTTTCTACTAATGGCGTTTTTACATAAGCAGGGCATAGTGTATTAATCGTTACATCGCAGTCACCGGTTTCTAATGCAATCGTTTTTGAAAAGCCGAGTAGACCATGCTTGGCCGCTACATAAGCCGATTTAAAAGGCGAAGCAATAAGGGAATGTACCGAACCGATATTGATGATGCGGCCGTAGTTTTTACTGCGCATGCCGGGCAGGAATGCTTGGGTTAACATGGCTGGGGCGACCAGCATGATATCAATTAGCTGTTGCCATTTTTGCGCTGGAAAATCTTCTAGCTTGGCTACATGCTGAATACCTGCGTTATTGATCAGTACATCAACGATGTCAGGTGCTAAAATATCGGGTAGCGCGGCGACTTGCTGGGTATCTGTAACATCGAGCATAACTGCCCGGGCGCTTATTCCTTGTGCACCCAATTCATCAACCGCGTTATTAGCGGCGTCTAAATTCATATCTGCAATAATAATCTTATGGCCACTAGCGCCAAGCTGCTGCGCTAGGCCTAAGCCGATACCGCTTGCTCCGCCAGTGATAAGTATGGTCCGTGATACTGAATGCTGATTAGGTTTAGTCATGTTGAGTCTCTTGTATCGATAACGCGTGTATGATGTGTTTAACGGCTCTAATTTGCTCACCGTTTTGATTGGCGTAATCTTCGCCCGTGTAACCCCACCAGTCCCAACATCCTTGAGGGTTGAGCGGCATCATCATGGAGCTTGTTGTTTGTGGGTAAAGAACAACCATATGATTGGTGTCTGCCCAGTTATTAAGACCCGTTTGTGTTGCGTAAACGTCGCCCACAGCGTTGGCATTTTGATTACAACCGTGAAAGCTCACATGTAGCGTACAGGATTCACCTTTTTGACAAGACTGAGGCACATATAGGTATCCGTTATCAGCCAAGCTTTGTGCTGGTTTTCCGCCTAATTCATGTTGATCAATTTCAACTAATTGACCGTTTGGAGTTTTGTTACGTTGATTCAATTTACCTTGGATAAAGTTAAGCATTTCACCAGCGGCGTCGTAGTCACAATTTCCGATAAATGGCGCTTCTGATACATCACATTTTGAACCTGAATTTAATGTGGGGAATAGATGAGCAAAGGGCTTACCGGTGACATAGACAATATTTTCGGCTTTTACCCAGTGTTGATATTGGGTAAACAAGGCTTGATTAACTTGTGGTAATACCTTGGTGTCCAAGGAGCCGCTAAGTAACCAAACTTTATGTTGCTGTAAATTGCTCAATGAAGGCAGCTTGCCCGCTTTTTGCCATTCAATAGCCTTGTCGGTGAGCAGATCCAAACTAATCGGACTTTTAAGCTGATTGACACATTGGCTTAGGGCAGTTTGAATACTATTTTGTGCACAATAATAAGGGCCTGCAGCAATAATACCGACACCTGATACCCAGTCTGAATACGCTAGCTCAAACTGCGTAGCCATATAACCACCACTTGATAACCCCGAAAGACTAATATGGGAAAGATCGAGATTAAACTGGCCTTTAGAAAGCGCTTGGTCGGCAATTTGTTTTGCGGCTAAATCTCCATGGGTTGCACCCAGCAGCAATGCAAATGCGCTACTTACACAGGTACGTCCTAGGATAGTGGATGAAATTTTCATAATGTTCCTTTTTATCTATTATTCTTGTAGGAATGCGCTAATTGCTTTTGCCGATTGGCTGATCCCAAGTACGCCATTTAAGTGCCCTAAATTACCCGAAAGCGCATGGTATTGCGTGTTATTGCCTAATTCTTGAAGGGTGCCCGCAGCATCTTTAGCCAAATACGGCATGAGCAGTAAGTCACTACTTGAGGGTAAAAATAAGGTTTTTGCTGTTACTTGCGCCAACGCATCACGTAAGTTTCCACTGTGGCCAGCCATATATAATTGTGAAGCACGCACTAAGTACAGCAAATGATTGGCGTCCATTAACGTAGCACGGCTTTGTGCTCTGCCACGTAACCAATTAACGATGCTGTGATTTTTATTAATGTCGTTTAATGGGTCTTGTTCCATCGATGAATAACCAAGAGTCACTCCCGTAGTGTTAAAAAAATCGGGTGTTAGGGCATCTTGAGTAATAAACATTAACGCTGCAGTTAGTCCTTGCATTGGACGTTCGCCGTCATAGTAATCACCGCCAGCCCAATTTTTATCCAAACGAATGGGAATTGCCCATTGCTCAAGCAGCGCGGTGGTCCAGGCATCGCTTTGTCCTGAACCGATAACGGATATCATGCGAGGTACCCACTGAGGATAAGCTGTTGCCCAGTCGAGTGCTTGCATGGAGCCCATTGACGCACCGACCACTGCATGTAGCCTAGATATACCTAACTTTTCTAACAAGGCTTTCTGCACGTTAACAAAATCGCGGATGGTCACCACTGGGAAGGTCAAACCATAGGCTTTACCAGTATCCGGATTGATTGAAGCCGGTCCAGTGGTAATCACATTAGGATCAAAGGCGTTTAGGTTCGCCAGTGTATCCACGCTTATTACAAAATATTTATTAGTATCTATGGCCTTATCTGGACCAATAATCGCGTCCCAGTAACCTGGGGCAGGGTCACTTGGATGATATTTGCCGGCGGCATGTGAACTCGCACTAAAATAGTGGGTGATCAATATCACATTATCTTTAGCGTTGTTCAGTTTGCCGTAACTTTCCCATCCAACGTGTACTTGTTTAATGGTTTTGCCGCCAAACGTTGTAAAAGTGTCGATGTCAAAACGTTGTTTTTCAACCAACAAGTCGGATGATGCGTAGCCCAGTTGACAGGTGAAAACACCTAGTAAAATTAAAGATATAGAAAAGATTAGATTTCGTAACTGCATGAAATTAGCTCTCATTAAAATAGGTTAAATAAGGCAATGGCCAATGCTAGTCCACAGAGCGGCACCACGACGGTGAGCGCGCCTACTGCCCAATATGCTCGCTGGTGTGTCTCGTTACAAATAGCCCGGATCACCGTCACCACGTAACCGTTATGTGGTAGAGAGTCCAATGCACCGGATGAGATAGACACGACTCTGTGCAGTTCTTCTGGGTCAACGCCTTGGTCGATATAATGCGGTGCCAACAAGGGAAGGGCAATCACTTGACCACCTGAAGCTGAGCCTGTCAAACCGGCGATGACGCTGATGGCTATTGCTGCACCAATCAACTCATTGCCAGGAATATGAGTCATCACTTCGACGGCTGTTTGAAACGCTTCTGTCGATTTTGCAATACTACCAAAACCTACTACCGCAGCGGTATTCCCGATGGCCACTAAAGCACCAGTGGTACCAGCGCTAATCGCATTTTGCATATTCATAAAATAGCGGTAATTGATGATCATAAGCGTTAACACACCACCACTAAGGGCGATGATTAATGCGAGATGTCCCAAGCTATCGTGCAGCGCAAATGAAAGAATAAGTACAACAAGTAACGGCAGCACACCGGTAATAGGACTCGGTAGGTCTCGGTTTGTTACTTTAGGATCTTGGGCCCACGGTTCAAACGTTTCGCCATTAGCGAGTGCTTTATTGATCATGCGACGCATCCACCAGAACCCAAATGTGGCCATAAAAATTGCCACCACTAAACTAACTTCCCAGCCCGCAAAAGGCGAAGTGCCAAGATACTTGATGGGGATCCAGTTTTGAATTTCAGGAGATCCAGCAGAGGTCATGGTAAACGTCACCGATCCGAATGCCAGTGCAGCGGGAATAAATCTGCGTGGTAGGTTTGCGTCTTTAAATAAACTAAGGGCCATTGGGTATACTGAAAATGCCACTACAAAAAGGCTTACACCACCGTACGTTAAAATGGCACAGGCTAACACCACGGCCGCTACAGCTTGGCTACGGCCCAATTTTGAGATGATAAAGCGGGCAACAGCGTCTGCTGCGCCAGTGTCTTCCATAAATTTACCGAACAACGAGCCAAGTAAAAACATGAAAAACCAAGATGCAATAAATCCAGAGAATCCCTGCATATAGTTATTAACGAAATTCACCTCCCCAATGAAAACGGGTATTCCGCTGGTCAGCGCGACAATCAGTGCGCACAAGGGGGCGGCAATAAATAGGTTCATGCCGCGAATAGTTAACACTATTAGCAGCAACAATCCGCCTATTAAACCAATTAAACTGAGCATGTTATTTTCCTTTAAATGAATACTTGTGACCGCAAGCAAGCATCTAAAGTGATGACGCAAGTGTGTCTCAGCCCAGTTAATTTGCCCATAGTACTATGGTACTAAGGACGTCAATTCAAAACTCGATTAAGGTATTTACGACCGCAGCAAGCAGACCACGACAAAAACTAAAAACTGCTATTTAAGGACACACTATGAACAAACAAAGGTTTACCCAATCGATTATTGCTGGCGCTGTTGCATCAGTGCTGTGTTACCAACCTGCATTATTTGCCCAGGAAGCTAATAACGGCGGCCAAACTGAAAAAAAGGGCTTAGAGCGTATTGAAGTCACTGCTCGTAAAACCGTTGAAAGTCTGCAAGAAGTGCCTATCTCAGTCACATCATTAGGGGCAGTAGAGCTGGATGAAAAGGGGATATCGGTTCTGACTGAAATTCAGCAGTTCTCACCCAATACCACACTACAAAACAGTCGAGGCACTAACTCAACGCTAACCGCATTTATTCGCGGGGTAGGCCAGCAGGATCCACTTTGGGGTTATGAGCCAGGTGTTGGTATTTACATTGATGATGTTTACGTAGCACGTCCTCAAGGGGCGGTATTGGATTTGCTTGATGTAGAGCGAATAGAAGTGCTGCGCGGCCCACAGGGTACCTTGTATGGTAAAAATACTATAGGCGGCGCGATTAAATACGTTACTAAACCTATGAGCGGCGACCCAACGCTGAATATTCAAGGCACCGTCGGCAGCTATTCGCAACGCGATATCAAGCTCACCGGTCAATTGCCATTGATTGAAGATAAACTTTACATTGGCTTTGGTATAGCAGATTTAACCCGTGACGGTTACGGTGAGTATTTGCAGTTTGCGTTAGATGGCCAAGATTTAGAAAACTACAATAAAGATTTAACCGCAGCCCGTATTACGGTGGAATTTACCCCAACCGATGACTTGTTCTTCCGCTTTGCTTGGGATAAAACCGAAGATGATTCAAATGCGAAAGGTGGTTATCGTTTACTGCCTAGTCGCCTAACCGATGCTCCCGTGCCAAACAGCGTATTTGATTCCTACACTAGTTTACCCACTGAAAATAATGTGGAACTTGAAGGCTATAGTTTGACGGCCAATTGGGACGTAAATGATGATATAAGCTTAAAATATATAGGCGCTCATCGCGAAAGTTACTCCCCGACCAACATTGATTTTGATAATACCGCGATTGATATATTTGATGTTCCTGCAATATATGAGGATGAAAATGACACCCATGAATTGCAATTGGCCTATACCGGCGATGGTTTTAATGCCGTAGGCGGTATTTACTACTATGACGGTGAGTCTTGCGGTCAGTTTGAAGCCATTCTGGGCTTTCTAGGGCGCGCCGCGTTTGGTGTTCCAGGTTTAACGCGTGAAGTCTCAGGGTGCAATAACAGTGAAAGTATTGCCGCGTATGTACAATCTTCAATCGATGTGACGGAGCAATTATCGCTTACTTTAGGCGCGCGTTATACAGATGAAGAAAAGCAAGCCACGGTACGAAATGGCCTTGTATTCGCAAATGTTTACCCTGAATCAAATTGGATCCCGGGCTACGTTCGCCCCGAAGGCGAGTTAGTACCACAAGTATTGGGCAGTGATTCAGACGGTGATGGCATACTTGATGCGCCAGCGAAAGAAAGTTGGTCTCGTTTTACCCCGCGCGTCGGTGTCGAGTATCAAATGAATAGCGATCTGATGTTTTTTGCTAGTTACTCGCAAGGTTTCAAATCAGGTACTTACAACCCTAGAGCGACCATTAATGAGCCTGCGGTAGACCCTGAAGTGGTTGATTCGTTTGAGTTGGGCATGAAAAGCGATTGGAACGATAACCTACGCGCTAACGTAACCTTGTTCGCTCTTGAGCATAATGATCGTCAATACATATCAGTGTTGCCAGTCACGTCTCCAGAAGACTTACAGCAAATATTAGGGAATGTCGGTAAATCTAAAGCCAAGGGGATTGAAGCAGAAATCACCTATGCGGCAACAGATGAACTGACTTTCGATATTGCGTTAGGCTACATTGATGCTGAATTTGAAGAAGTATTTCAAGAAACCCTTGAAGGACGCGTAGATGTTGCGGATACGTTCGCTATCGCCAATACCCCTGAATATACAGCAAATTTTGCCGCTAATTATCTGCTTAGCACCGATGTGGGCGACTTTATTTTCAATGCAAACTACTACTACCGCGACGATTACACCATTACCGAAACCTCAAATAGTTTAATCACCCAAGACGGCTACGGTTTGGTTAATTTAAGTGTGTCGTGGCAGAGCGAAGATGGCACTTGGTATGGTGGCTTGCATGCGAAAAACCTAACGGATGAAGAGTATGTTGTCGGCGGTTATCAGTTTGTGGTGGAAGACCCAACAGACCCAACAGGTTATGCCGCAGGTACGGGGGGAGATAATACTTTGATTGGTTATTATGGCGACCCACGTACGGTAAGTTTAACCGTCGGTTATCGTTTTTAAATTGGCTGAGTGCTTGGTAAATAAGCACTGTTTTTAACAAACAGTGCTTATTTACAGCGTATAAAAGTTTATATCAGCACTACGGTTTTAACGCGCATAATAAAAATGCCAATTTGCTTGAAACAAGCGTGATTAATTGGTGAGTTGTAGTAATTTTTGGCAGTGTAAACTGCCTTTTTTTATACTAGAAAATAGCCCATATGCGTTAAATATTTTGCGCCCCAATAGCCGTTATGACACACGTTATGTTACGCGTTTCTTAACGTCTCATATTTGTTTCAATCCTTGACATAAAAGTGAATTCACTGATAGTTGATAAATAATGCTATTATTTATCAACTAACTAGCGACAATCGTTAAATCCTTTTCATGTTACAAATGAGTGCTATTAATGCAAGCTAAAGCCATAGTTGCTGACGACCATCCTCTGTTTCGTAGTGCCATGAAGCAAGCCATACAAGGCGTATTGGGTAGCGATATTTTTGAGGCTGCCTCATATCAACAAACTATTGATTTATTAAAAGAACATAATGATGTTGAGCTGATTTTTTTAGATTTGAATATGCCAGGTAATGACGGACTCACGGGATTAACGTTGATCCGCAGTCAATTTCCTGATGTGCTGGTGGCGATTGTTTCAGGGGATGAAAGTCCAAGTATGGTGAGAAAAGCAATCGACTTTGGGGCCTGTGGTTATATTCCGAAATCGACACCGCTTCCTATGATTGCTGCAGCGGTGCAACAACTGCTTGACGGCGAACAATGGCTTCCAGAAGATCTCATCGGGCAAGTACAGAAAATTGAGGGCAGTGAAGAACAAGAATTTGCCTTAAAACTTGCTCAGTTAACACCCCATCAACTCAAAGTGTTGCAGTTAATGGCAGATGGCTTGCTAAATAAACAGATTGCCTATGAACTGGGTGTGAGTGAATCAACCATTAAACAGCATGTCTCCGCGGTATTACACAAGTTGGGCTTTAATAATCGCACCCAAGCAGGGGTGTTATTCAAGCAAATGCTGAAGGTGGATTAATCCACTAATAATGCGCTATTAAAGACATTACTGAACACTAGATAGTTTATATTCTGCGCTTGGCAATAATGGTAACAAAGGCGAGTAAGCCTAACGTTTTTATTAGGCCTCCTCGTTTGGGAATTTAACCAGGTAGTTTTGATTCTTCTGTTATTGTTGTTGTATGTTCGACTTTTTCCAGCGGTTTTTCAGGGTTAACTAAACTGACTATTTTCCACTCAGCCTTAGGTTTAACGTTATTGGATGTGGTAAACATCTGTACGTGATTGTGCGTATCGATGGTGCATAGTTTGATAGCTCTTTCTTTGTATTGCTCTTTGTAATCATCATAAGTAAAAGAATCAGACAAGCGGGTCGTTTTAATTGTTGCCCCTTTGGCTACCATGCCTGCCAATTTTCCATAGGTCGCCTCATCACTGAACAAACCTAGCTTTTTCACGTAGGATTCGGACACCTGATGACTTGGACGCTGCTGTTGTTCATTATTGCTTAGACCCAGTACGGTGCCTTTACCCATTTCGTGTTCAAAATGGTAGGTAACCATAGGGTTTAATTGACGATAGGGTGATATCACCAGTACGGTACCAAACATGGATAAATCAAGTGTGCGGGCAGCATGTTCTGACATGGGATTACCGAAGTAGGTAGGGATATTTTCCATACGTGCTAAGCGCATATTGTTCCAGTTGGTATCGGTGATGCGCACCTGTACATCATGGCTCATGAGTTCTTTAGCGAACAGGCGACTAAATAACCCGCCCCCAAATATTAAAAAACCATGAGGCGCGGGGGCTCGCATATCAAGTTTTTTAGCAATCGTTACAGAGGTTAAGCTTTGCAGTACTACGGTGGTGATAATAACCAGAAAAACCATCGGCACCAAAAGCGCGGCCTGATCGTAATTAAGCACTTCAAGCTTTAATGAAAAAAGTGCTGATACCGCCGCTGCGACAATCCCCCGAGGCGCTATCCAGCTGAGTAGGGCTATTTCACGCCAATTTAATCCTGTTCCCAATGAGGATAAAAACACACCCAAAGGCCGTGCAACTAATATCATGGCGACGAGCACCCATATAACCCCCCAGCCAACATTTAGCATAGAATGCATATCGATACGTGATGCAAGTAAAATAAATAATCCAGATATTAATAATACGCTTAACGTTTCTTTAAATTCCAGTATGTCTTCTACGTCTACGTTCTTCATATTGGCTAACCACATACCAATGACAGTGACTGTAAGTAATCCTGATTCATGGGCGATTAAGTTTGAGCCGGCAAATGCACCTAACATAAGCGTCAGTACCGCAGTATTCTCGAGATAATGGGGCAACCAGTTGTTACGCAGCACCAAACCAAGTAAATAACCCGTCGCAGCTCCTATGCCCAAGCCAACACTAATGGTCAGTCCAAATGCGTACAAGGTGTGACTCAGGGCATCTTGAGTAGAAATAATATACTCAAAGACTAATACTGCGAGCAACGCGCCGATAGGATCGATAACAATGCCTTCCCAGCGCAAAATATTAGACACTTTACTACTGGGGCGTACCGTTCGTAACATAGGCACAATAACAGTAGGGCCGGTGACGGTTACAATAGCCCCAAATAAAAAGGATAATTGCCAACTTATACCTAAGGCATAATGAGCAACAGGCGCGGTTATAAGCCATGTGATCAGTGTACCCACAGTGCACAAGTTACGTACCATTGAGCCATGTCCAGCAAGATCGCCAAAACGTAAGGTCAATGAGCCCTCAAATAAAATAATGGCCACTGATAAAGACACTATTGGGAAAAGTAAGTCACCAAAAAGGGCATCAGCGTCTATAACACCATAAACGGGCCCTACCAAAATTCCCACTACCAATAAAGGTAATATGGCAGGAAGTTTTATCTTGTAGGCAAAATACTGACAGGCAATGGAGATAAGTCCCACTGCAACTAAGGGAATGATAGGGTCGCTCACGTGAAGTCCTTGTAGCAACAAATTAACTAGTCTGCGTTTGATCTGACCACAGGTCGCTTAGCAAAAGCAATAATACCTTTGATACTTTATCGGTTGCATGGCGAATTAACCTGTTATTTGGTAGGTAATAACTGTTTGATTAAGCGTTTCAACGCAATAGGTTTGAGCGGTTTGGGCAAATAGTATAGATGCTCGTTGATAGCCAATTGACGAATATCTTCATCTTGGCGAGCTGAATTTAAAATACCCGGTAAGATAGATGCAGCGCCTTGCCCGAATTTAAACCTAATTGCACGTGCCACATCAATACCGGTTTCACCGTGATCGAGTTGATAATCGAGGATCATTAAATCCACCGGCTTGCCGAGTAAGTTTAACGCGCTTTGACGGTCAGTAGCAGCAATCACGGTTGCCCCCCAATCTGCAAGTAAACGTTGCAGAGCATCGAGTATTTGCGGCTCGTTATCAACAATGAGCACCGTTTTATTGAATAAAGGAAGCCCGGGCTCATAGTTTGAGTTTATAGGCATGCTTGGTTGAGGAGCTTGTTTCTTTCCAATGGGTACGGCTACATCAAACCACGTTCCTTTGCCTAATATAGAATGCAGCGTTACGGGGTGTCCGAGTAGGGCACTGATGCGTTCAACAATGGTCAAACCCAAACCTAAACCTTGTGAGCTCGGGCTTGTGTCGAGTTGATGGAACTCTAGAAAAATGTCTTGTTGTTTGTCTTTGGCAATCCCGGCACCGGTATCAATAACGCAAATACGAGCTTGGCCTTTTTGTCGTTTTACACCAATTAAAATTCGCCCTTCTTGCGTATACCGGATGGCATTTGAAATCAAATTTTGAATAATACGCCTGAGTAGCTTTGGGTCGGAAGTAACTGTTAAATCAGTATCTACATAAGTTACGCGTAACCCTTTTTGTTGTGCTAAGGCTGAAAATTCATTGATCATAGGGCGCAAAATACTGCGTATTGGGAAGGTTTGAATATGAGCGGTTAGTGCTCCGGATTCTAGTCTTGTCATATCAAGCAACATTGATAAAAGCGATTCAGCATTACTAAGTGAGTCAACCAAATTAGCACTCATTTGTGCCATTTCTCCCTCGGGTGCTTTTTGTTTCAGCATCGCGGCAAAAAGTGAAGCAGCATTAAACGGCTGCATTAAATCATGCCCTGCAGCGGCTAAAAATTTGGTCTTACTTTCATTAGCGTTCTCTGCTTCGCGGCGCGCTTTTTCGAGATCACTATTGGCCTTTTGTAGCTCTTCGGTGCGTTTCTCTACGCGAGTTTCTAAGTTGGTTTTAGCTTGTTCTAATTGTTGCTGGATATTAATGTATTCAGTGATATCACTATACGTTGTAACAAACCCGCCTCCGGGTAAGGGGCTGCCATTTAGTTCAATAACTTGGCCGTTTTCTTGATGGCGTACGTACTTATATTGGCTGCCAGATTGCATAAAAGCGACGCGCTTACTTATTTCAGTTTGAATATTGCTTTGGCCCGTATCAGCGTTATGTCCAAAAAGGCCACGTTTGGCATTAAATTCAAGTAATTCATAAATCGACATACCCACCTGCACAAAACCTCTGGGGTAGTTAAATAGCTCTACATAGCGCTGATTCCAAGCAAGCAGTGAAAGTTCACGATCGAGTACCACTATGCCTTGTTGAATGTTTTCTACTGATGACTGCAGCAGCTCATGGTTGAACTGGAAGGTTTGACTCGCTTCTTCTACTAATTCAACCAATTCAGATAGTTCTACATCGCGCTTCTCACCAATAGCGGACAGTAGAATACGCGCGCTGGCACTGCCGACTTGACCCGCTAATTCGCTTTCAATACTGGTTAAGAGTTTAGGACTTGCATACCCAGATAACTGATTAGGAGACATTTTCGCAAGCAAAGCTTGATGGCGCTCTACGCCCCAAACTTTTTCCGTGATAGCAAGCAAATTCGATATTTTAACTGCATGACCAAAAGGCTGGGTACTGTGGGTAATAGCATCTATTGCATCGGGTTGATCTCGTAAACCTTGAAGCAACGAAACGATAATAAAACAAGCGATGTTGGCGCCCAAGCTATACAAAAAACCCACGGAAAGCTGGAAATCACTAGGGGGGGCGTTAAAGTAATAACTCGCGGTAATACTGGGCCATAGTAGCCAATAAACCCAACATAATGCCCCCGTAATCAAGGCTAATTGCGCCGCTAATGTGGTGCCGCGCTTCCAATATAAGCCTAGCAGTAATATAGGGAAGGTTTGTGATAACAGTGCAATGGCAATAACTCCGCTTTGCACCAATGACGTGGATTGACTGATATTCAGGTGATAAAAATAGGCGACGCCGAGCACGACCAATACGGTGGCGCGGCGTATAAGTAATATACCCGTGGGTTTTAAACGATGACGTTGCAGAGTGCGAAGTTGCAATGTTAACCAAAGTGGCGTGGCGACGTTATTAGAAATCATAATGCCCATGGCGAGCGTCGCGACTATTATCATGCTAGTGGCAGCTGATAGGCCGCCGATGAAAGCCACCATGGTAATCCACAAATTGCCAGATGCTACAGGCAGGGCGAGTGCATATGTATCAGTGCTGACATCCCCTTGCGGAAAAATCATTTGTCCTGCAAGGGCGATTGGCAATACAAAAACAGTCATACCCAACAGGTAAAGCGGAAACAACCAGCGCGCACTGCTGATCTCTTTTTCACCATTATTTTCAATAAAATTGATATGAAATTGACGAGGCAGACAAAACATGGAGCATACTCCCAATAACATTTGACTGATGTACACCCATACACCAGAGTCGGCCCTAATAGTTTGTTGAGCACGTGGATCGAGCTGAGCTTTTCCTAATAAGTCAAATACACCATCATATAAACTGTAACAAACGAACAGCCCTACAATGATTAATGCGGCCAATTTGACCAATGACTCGAATGCTACGGTAAGCATCAAACCAGGGTGTTTATCAGTCAAATTTAGCGAGCGAGTACCAAATAATACCGCAAATAAGGCCATTAATAATGCCACATAAAAGCCAACACCATCTGGCCATAAATTATCTGCACCAGTAACCACGCGGATACCGCCCGTGACGGCGTCTAGCTGTAATGCGATGTACGGAACAACACCAATAAAACACAACAGGGTAACCAAGGCTGCTAAAAAGTGGGATTTGTCATATCGCAGGCTAATAAAATCTGCTAATGAGCTTATATTATGTTGATGACAGACATTGGCGACACGCCTGAGCACGGGGTGTGCGAAGAGAAAAACACAAATAACTCCCATATACGTAGGGATAAACGCCCAACCGTAATGGGCAGCTTGGGTTGTGGTGCCAAAAAATGCCCAGGATGTGCAATGCACACCTAAGGCAAGGCTATATATATAGGGATGTTGTTGGTTTGCTTTAGCACGTTTATCGCCCCAAAAAGCCAACATAAACAAAATAAATAAGTAGCCGACTACGATGGCCATTAAAGACAAGACACTAAACATAGATATTCGCATTTATTATTATATCAGTACTTTATCCTGAACAAGGTGCATGTAAAAGCGCGTATTTTTATTAAGCTGTTGCAAACTTTAGACACAATTTTTTTAAAACATCATAAAAAAAACTTGAAGAGCATTAAAGCAGCCCCATTATTAGCTGCAACATAATTTAGCTTTCATGTGACACCTAAGAACGGAGTAAATAATGAGTAACGAAGATCAAGCTCAAAAAGATGAGGCCCAGCCGACAAATGAAGACGCCACTCGTGCTAATGCTGAACACGATGAGACTGTGGTAGAAGAATTAAGTGCTGAGCAAGCACGTATTCTTGAGCTTGAAGCTGCTTTAGCTGCATCGGAAGCGACATTAGCTGCGCAGAAAGATTCTGTTATGCGTGCGATTGCCGATGCTGACAATGTACGTAAGCGTGCAGAGGGTGAAGTTGATAAAGCGCGTAAATTTGCATTAGAAAAATTTGCCGCTGAATTATTACCGGTAGCAGACAACTTAGAGCGTGCGCTGCAAGTTGCTGATCGTCAAAACGATGCACTTAAGCCCGTGGTTGAAGGTGTTGAAATAACCCTTAAGTCATTTGTCAGCAGCATTGAAAAATTCGGAATGAAAGTTATCGACCCGCAGGGCGAAACGTTCAATCCAGAGCAGCATCAGGCTATGTCGATGCAAGAAAATGCTGAGTTGCCAGCCAATACGGTTATGGCAGTGATGCAAAAAGGTTACGAATTAAACGGGCGGTTATTACGTCCCGCTATGGTCATGGTATCACGCGCTCCAGAGAGTGGTGTGGATACACAAGCTTAATTCGTAAACAAATAACAAAATATTTCACCGAAATGGGAGATTTTTTCAATTAATTAATTGAAAAATTCAAAAATAACCCCACAAAGTGTACAGGCATTATTAAATAATTTTTTGGAGAAAAACTAATGGGTAGAATCATTGGAATTGACTTAGGTACAACCAATTCATGTGTTGCCGTACTTGACGGTGACAAAGCAAAAGTAATTGAAAACGCGGAAGGGGATCGTACTACGCCCTCGATTATCGCCTACACCCAAGATGGTGAAACGTTAGTGGGTCAACCAGCAAAACGTCAAGCGATAACGAACCCGCAAAATACGGTATTTGCAATCAAGCGTTTAATCGGTCGTCGTTTTGAAGACAAAGAAGTTCAGCGTGATATCGATATCATGCCTTTCAAAATCATCAAAGCTGATAACGGCGATGCTTGGGTTGAAGCGAAAGACCAGAAATTGGCTCCACCGCAAATTTCTGCTGAAGTATTGAAAAAAATGAAGAAAACCGCCGAAGATTATCTTGGCGAAGAAGTGACAGCAGCGGTTATCACCGTTCCTGCATACTTCAACGATTCACAACGTCAAGCGACTAAAGATGCCGGTCGCATCGCTGGTCTTGAAGTGAAGCGTATTATTAATGAGCCAACTGCCGCAGCACTTGCATACGGTATGGACAAGAAGAAAGGCGACAGCGTTGTTGCAGTATACGATTTAGGTGGTGGTACGTTTGATATCTCTATCATCGAAATTGATGAAGCTGATGGTGAGCATACTTTTGAAGTACTTGCGACCAATGGTGATACTCACTTAGGTGGTGAAGACTTCGATAACCAAGTTATTAATTACTTAGTTGAAGAATTTAAGAAAGACTCAGGCATGGATTTACGTAAAGATCCCCTTGCGATGCAGCGTCTTAAAGAAGCAGGTGAGAAAGCGAAAATTGAACTATCTTCTGCACAACAAACAGAAGTTAACTTGCCGTACATCACGGCCGATGCATCAGGTCCTAAACACTTAACGATTAAGTTAACACGTGCGAAACTTGAATCACTTGTTGAAAAAATGGTTAAAGCGACCCTTGAGCCATTAAAACAAGCACTCGCTGATGCAGATTTATCTGTAGGTGATATCAACGATATCATCCTAGTGGGCGGCCAAACTCGTATGCCATTAGTGCAAAAATACGTAACTGAATTTTTCGGCAAAGAGCCAAGAAAAGACGTTAACCCTGATGAAGCGGTTGCTGTAGGCGCGGCGATCCAAGGTGGTGTATTGTCTGGTGACGTGAAAGACGTACTTCTTCTTGATGTGACGCCTCTTTCATTAGGTATCGAAACAATGGGCGGTGTAATGACGGCCTTGATCGAGAAAAATACAACGGTTCCTACTAAGAAGTCACAGACATTCTCTACAGCTGAAGATAACCAATCAGCGGTAACAGTGCATGTACTTCAAGGCGAGCGTAAGCAAGCCGCAGGTAACAAATCGCTTGGTCAATTCAACCTTGAAGGTATTCGACCTGGACAACGCGGCGCACCGCAAATTGAAGTAACTTTTGACATCGATGCTGATGGTATCTTGCACGTATCTGCTAAAGATAAAGACACCAACAAAGAGCAAAAAATCACTATCAAAGCGTCTTCTGGTTTGAGTGATGATGAAGTTGAAAAAATGGTTCAAGATGCTGAACTGAATAAAGAAGAAGATAAAAAATTCGAAGAAATGGTTCAAGTGCGTAACCAAGCTGACGGCCTAATTCACGGTACACGTAAGCAAGTGGAAGAAGCTGGTGATGCATTATCTGATGAAGATAAAGCTGAAATTGAAACGGCAGTAGCGTCACTTGAAGAAGCGGTTAAAGCGGGCGAGAAAGAAGCAATTGAAGCTAAAACTCAAGAGCTAATTCAAGCTTCTGCTAAGTTGATGGAAGTGGCTCAAGCTAAGCAAGCTGCTGGCGCTGAAGGGCAACCGGAAGATGCTGCTAAGCAAGACGACGATGTTGTTGATGCCGAGTTCGAAGAAGTAAAAGACGACAAAAAGTAATTTTTGTTGACTACATCAGCCCGAACGCCTTAATGGCGTAAGGGCAAGCTCGGGCGCATGGAATATTTCATAGCGCCCGAGTTTGTTTCAAAACCCGGTGAGTCATTAGGTTTTATTACCGAGACGTGAAATCAGGTAGTGAGATTGTAAGAGAAGAATATGTAGTCAGTGAAACTGGCTACAAATATCAGGATAAACAAGCTATATGTCGAAGCGAGATTATTATGAAGTGCTGGGTGTCGATAAATCGGCAGCTGAGCGCGATATAAAAAAGGCTTACAAGCGCCTTGCTATGAAATATCACCCGGATAGAACCCAAGGTGACAAAGCCATGGAAGAGAAATTCAAAGAGGTTCAAGAAGCCTATGAAATTCTTACCGATTCGCAGAAACGTGCCGCATATGACCAATATGGTCATGCTGGCGTTGACCCGAATCGAGGCCAAGGTGGCGGTCAAGGTGCAGGCGATTTCGGCGATATTTTTGGCGATGTATTTGGTGATATTTTCGGTGGTGGCCGTGGCGGCCGCCAATCCAGAGCAAGTCGTGGTTCGGATCTACGCTACAACCTTGAGTTAAGTCTTGAAGAAGCAGTGCGTGGTAAAAGTGTTGAAATTCGTGTTCCAACGTTAGCGGAATGTGATACCTGTGATGGTTCAGGCGCGAAAAAAGGATCCAGTGCAAAAACATGTACCACCTGTCATGGCCAAGGCCAAGTGCAGATGCGACAAGGCTTTTTTGCCGTCCAGCAGGCCTGTCCAACGTGTTCGGGCAAGGGCAAGATCATTACCGACCCATGTCGTGAGTGTCATGGCCAAGGGCGTGTTGAAAAAACCAAGACTTTATCTGTAAAAGTACCAGCAGGTGTCGATACCGGAGACCGAATTCGTCTTTCAAATGAGGGCGAAGCAGGAGAAAATGGTGCACCAGCAGGGGACTTGTACGTACAAGTTCATGTTAAGCAACATAAAATATTCGAGCGCGATGGTAATAACCTATATTGTGAAGTGCCTCTTAGTTTCACCCGCGCAGCAATAGGCGGTGAGATTGAAGTGCCCACATTAGAAGGGAAAGTTAAGCTTAAAGTTACACCCGAAACCCAAACGGGCAAAATGTTCCGCTTGCGTAATAAAGGCGTTAAATCGGTTCGCAGTGGTAGCGTCGGCGATTTGATTTGCAAAGTTGTCATTGAAACGCCGGTGAATTTAAATAGTCGGCAAAAAGAGCTGCTTGAAGAACTTGAAGAGTCTATGGGGACAGGCAAAGACACCGCGAAAAATCGCCCCAAAGAGAGTGGTTTTTTTGATGGCGTTAAAAAATTCTTTGAAGATTTAACAAACTAAGCTGTACGTTTTTAAAACACGAAGCCGCTGGAAAGCGGCTTTTTTTTGTTTGCTTTTTGCTATGTAGTTGATGCATACGTTGGGTAAATCCTGTAAATTTTAGTGTAAGTTGTTCGTCTAATTTGCTAGCCTATTAACGCTACATTTGATGGATTAACGTGAAATATTTCAACGACCTATGATGTTCAATTGTATCAAGCAGGTAGATATTCAACGGGCTTTGTTTATTACTTCAACATGGTTCACTTAACTTCACTCAATAAACTTAGACACCGATAATCGCGAGGGACTATGAAAAAACTATTAGTAAGTGCATTAGCCAGTACCATTTTGTTAACGGGGGGCGTTGTTGCTCAAGAAGCTAACTCAGAAAAACAAGCTAAAAGTGCAGTACAATTTAGACAGGCTATATTGCAATTGGTACGCAGTAATGTAGGTGCGTTAGGTGCAATGGCAAAAGGTGCGATACCTATGGATGCCCAAACGATTGAGACCAATGCTGCGCGTATAGAACAATTGTCGTTAATGATGGACGACTATTTTGCGCTCGACACGTCTTCATTTAATGTTGAAACAGAAGCACTACCAAAAATATGGCAAAATCGCGCTGATTTCGCAACTAAAGTTGACGCGCTTACTGATGCATCAGTAAATTTGAAAACTTTAGCCATGAAAGGCGACGAAAGTGCTTATAAAGATGCTATTGGTGGTGTTTTGCGTTCTTGCAAAGGTTGTCACGATACTTACAAAGCAGAGTAATTGTAAGTCACTCTATGCTTACAAGGCGCCTAGGCGCCTTTTTTATTTGCTGAATAACGTATCTATTTAGTAACATCTTGAGCGTTTTTGAGGGCTCATGGCACCTCTAATTTGTACTTAATGTGACCAATTGGGTTAAATTTTCGATTAATGACAAAAAGATCGGTAATTTTCTTTATATTTTAACTTGATCCAGTTAACTTGAGCGCCATATCCAGCCGTAACTATCCATTTCACTTTATATATTGGTGTTTAAAACGTGACGTTAAGCAAAACTGACCTATACAAAGAGGTCGCCCAACAAGCACAGGCATTGATGGCTGGCGAAAAAGATCTGATTGCTAATCTAGCAAATTTAAGTGCACTTATGTATATGCGTTTACCTGATCTAAATTGGGCTGGATTCTATTTATTAAAAGACCAAGAGTTGGTATTAGGGCCGTTTCAAGGTAAGCCTGCGTGTATTCGCATTCCGCTCGGGCGTGGCGTTTGTGGCACAGCTGCTCAAACTGGCCTTGCTCAATGTATTCAAGATGTACATGAGTTTGACGGGCATATTGCCTGTGATGCAGAATCGAACGCTGAAGCCGTATTACCTGTATATCAAAACACTAAAGTATTGGGTGTTATGGATTTAGACAGTCCTCAAATAGGTCGGTTTGATCAAGATGATATGATCGGCCTACAAAACTTGGTCAATATATTGCAGGACGCGATAGCATGAAATGCTCGATAGATATTCATGTAACACTTGCTACCCGAGATGATATGGATTTTTGGGAAGATAATGCAGAAGAAGCAACGGACCGCTTTAATTCATTGTTGCATCAATTATATGACAGGGCAGACGAAGATATTGACACCGTCAGTTTAGAAAATATGATTCAATATATATGGGAAAACTGGCGTAACGATAGTCATTTACTTGACATAGACGATGATGATTTATTCGAATGGGTTGACCAACTATTGTCAACTTGGGATGATGAACATCAAGAACCTCGCTAACAACACTAACTAGAATATTTAATGGATAATCCTCAAAAGTTTTCAAACAGTAAAGAAGTCATCAATTTTTTAAGTGAGTCATTTCCAGCATGCTTTAGCGTGACGGGTGATGCAAAACCTTTAAAAATTGGTATTTTTCAAGATTTAGCTGCACGCTTAGAAGAAGATGAGCGAGTCAGTAAAACCTTGCTACGGTCATCACTTAGACACTATACAAATAGCTGGCGTTATTTGCACAGTGTTAAAGAGGGGGCTTTCAGAGTCGATTTGGATGGGAAGGAAGCCGCGCCTATTGAAAAAGAGCATTCTGATCATGCGCAAGCTCAATTAGAAGAGAGCAAAGCTAAGGTAGCTGAAAAGCGCAAAGCGCAGAATGCAGCTAAGCCCGCAGTAAAGAAAAGTTACAAACCCAAGTCGGTGCCGGCATTTAAATCCTCGCCCAAGGGAACTAATCAGGATAATGTGAAGCCCAAAGCTAAGCTACCACCTCCTGAAAAGCTTTCGGCTGAGCAAATTGTTACAGGCACTTCTGTTACCGTAAAAATAGGTAAATCACCTATGCCTGCTACAATTACAGATGTCAGCAAAGACGGTATTCAAGTTCAACTTGATACAGGTATGGTGGTAAAGGTTCAAGTAGATAACTTGAGGTTGGCCCGTTCTAAGAGGTAGTTTAATGATCAATTCAATTCGCGTTTGTGCGGTTTCAGCACTTTTTGCATTTAGCACAGTAGCCCTTGCGGTTAACCATGCAGAAAGTGTTGACGAAATTCCTGTTCTTAAACAGGAGTCGCAACATGCGGTGTCGGTAAAACGCATATCGTCTAATTTTTTACGTTCGCATTATAAGCAGATTACGTTAGATGATGCGCTATCAGAGAAAGTGTTCGATCGATATATGCGTTCTCTTGATAGTAGCCGAAATGTATTTTTGGATGCTGATGTGCAGAAGTTTAAAGTTGAGCAAGATCATTTCGATGAAGCTATTGAAATGGGTGACTTAGACATTGCGTATCAAATTTTTCAATTAAACATGCAGCGTCGAATTGAACGTTATGAATATGCTTTAACCTTGCTTGACAAGGAGTTCAATTTTGAAAAAGCCGGTGACACATTCACATTCGATCGTGAAGATGCAGCTTGGCCTAAAAATACCGCGGAACTCGACGAATTATGGCGCCAGCGTGTTAAGTACGACGCATTGAATTTGAAGTTGGCTGATAAAGAATGGCCGAAAATTCAAGAGTTGCTTACTAAACGTTACGAGCGTGCGATTAAGCGTTTAAAGCAAACCACCAGTGAAGACGTGTTTCAAACACTTATGAACTCGTTTGCGCGTAGCATCGAGGCGCACACCAGTTATTTATCTCCGCAGAACGCTGAGCGCTTCCAAATGGAAATGAACTTGTCGTTTGAAGGCATTGGTGCGGTACTGCTTAGTGAAGACGACTTTACGACTATTCGTAGTGTTGTTCCCGGCGGCCCAGCGGATCTTTCGAAAAAGATTAAACCCGAAGATAAGATTGTAGGTGTAGCTCAAGACGACGACGATTTTGTTGACGTGGTGGGTTGGCGCTTAGATGAAGTGGTTGAGCTTATCAAAGGGCCTAAGGGCAGTGTGGTTCGCTTGCAAATTCAAAAAGGTGACTCGGAAAGCACCGTACCGGAAGTCGTTAGCTTGACGCGAGATAAAATTAAACTGGAAGATAGAGCTGCAAAATCTGAAGTTTATGTGCCAGAAAGCGGTCCGAATCAAGGTGAAAAACTTGGCGTAATCACCATCCCATCTTTTTATAACAAGCTCAGTAACGATGTGCGTAAAGAGTTAGAAAGCCTTAAAGAACAAAAAGTAGAAGGCATCATCGTCGATTTACGTGGGAACGGCGGCGGTTCATTAACTGAAGCGACGTTGTTAACGGGCTTATTTATTGATAAAGGCCCAGTAGTACAAATCCGCGATGGAGCAGGACGCATAAGGGTTGAGCAAGATGTTGACGGCGTAACGTATTACGACGGTCCACTTACGGTCTTAGTTGACCGATATAGCGCGTCAGCTTCTGAGATTTTTGCCGCTGCTTTACAAGATTACAGTAGAGCGCTTATATTAGGTGAGCAAACATTTGGTAAGGGCACAGTGCAACAGCACCGCGGTTTAGGCCGTATTTATGATTTGTACGAAAATCCATTAGGCAGCGTGCAGTTCACTATTGCTAAGTTTTACCGGATTGATGGTGGCAGTACACAACATCAAGGTGTTGTGCCAGATGTGTTATTTCCTTCCGCTATCGATCCAAAAGATTGGGGCGAAAGCCAAGAAGAAAATGCTCTACCTTGGGACAGTATTAAACGCGCAAGCTACTCTACCTTTGGTGATACCTCTCAAGCCGCTAAGCAGCTAAGTGAATTACACGAAAAGCGGGTTAAGTCGGATCCTGAATTTGGCTATATCTTTGAGGATATTGCGCAATACAAGAGTAAGGAAAATGATAAGACTCTTTCCTTGGTCGAGTCTGAACGCATTAAAGAGCGTGAAGAACGTGATACGAAACGGCTAAAAAGAGCCAATGAGCGTCTTGTTCGTCACGGACTTGAGCCGGTAAAAAGTCTAGATGATTTATCAGAAGACCAACCGGAAATTGATCCTTTCCTAGATGAAGCGGCGAATATTACCTACGATTTACTTGGTACAGGTAAGTACGCAATTCAATCCAAATAAAGACTAACGCATAAAAAAGGGCTGGTGAAACTAGCCCTTTTTTGTTGGTGGTACTTTTCTAATAGCATGGTGTTGCTCAAACCGATAAACTAACAATATAAAATGCATCAACCCACCCACGGGGATTCTCAATCATGGGAGTTGATGAAAATAACAAACCTCATAAAAACTAAAATAATGATAAAGGTGATTGATGAGTGCACGTGGAGAGTTTTCATCTCGTATAGGCTTTGTATTAGCCGCCGCAGGTTCAGCGGTTGGTCTAGGTAATATTTGGGGGTTTCCTACCCAGGTAGCCAGTAATGGTGGCGCGGCGTTTGTATTGGTTTATGTACTATTGGCTTTTGTTTTAGCCTACCCCGTATTAATGGCTGAACTGATTATAGGGCGTGCAACACGCGCCAATATGGTCGATGCGCTAGGCAAAATATCCAACAGTAATATTGGTCGCGCCACCGGAGTTTGGGGATTTGTTACAGTCTCTATGATCCTCGCCTTCTATGCGATTGTCGCAGGGTGGATGATCAGTTATTTCTTTGAATCAGCCACACAATTAATGGGTTGGGACAGTGCATCTCAGTGGTTAACCGACTCATCTATGTCTCGCAGTCTGATCTTTTGCGGCGTGTTTATAGCCTTGACGGCCTCAATTGTTGTGGGTGGCGTCAGTAATGGCATTGAGCGCTGGTCTGTTCGTTTAATGCCTACTTTGATTCTGATTATTTTATTACTCATTGCGTATGTGAGCACACTTGATGGCGCGATAGATGGGTGGAAAGCTTACTTGATACCTGATTTTAGCGCCATTTTGAACGCTGATTTATTGATTAGCGCTATGGGACAGGCTTTTTTCTCTATGTCACTGGGCGTTGGTACCATGTTGGTGTATGGCTCTTATGTGAGTAAAAATGAGAACCTACCTGTATTGGGGGCGTCAGTCGCTTTAGTGGATATTGGCGTGGCCATTTTGGCGGGCATGCTTATTATTCCCGCAATGTATGTAGCCGCAAATAACGGAGTGCAGATTTTCTCTGACAGTGGTGCGCTAATTGCTGGTGATAGTCTAATTTTTACAGTACTTCCTGCTTTGTTTGAAACGATGGGTGTGATCGGTTATGTGGTTGCGTTCGCGTTCTTCGCGTTAATGGTGATTGCTGCGTTAACGTCCTCTATTTCCATGCTAGAGGTACCTGTTGCTTACGTCGTAGAAAGCAAAGGTTTAGCCCGTAAGAAAGCGGTGTGGGTTATAGCGCTTATTATTTTCGTGATGAGCAGTATCATTATTATTAATTTCGATCAGTTATTTGGCTTGGTCATCTCTATCACCACACAGTATAGTCAACCGTTGCTTGGTTTAGCATTGAGTATTTTTGTTGGTTGGGTATGGAAACGAGATCAAATTCTCGCTGAAATTAAGCAGGGTAACGCGCAAGCTGAGCACAGTTTGTTCTGGAAAATTTGGCCGTGGTATCTGAAGTTCGTATGCCCGATTATTATCCTTTTTATGTTTATTCGTTCACTTAATATTTTGGATTTGTAGTTATGGAAAATGTAACGATAAAACAGAAAAAAGTACCCAGTTTATTTGATGCGTTGATCCCACTTGGTGTATTGGTCACGTTATTGAGTACCTCAGTTTACCTTTTTTCAGATAATTCATCCTTTGGACCGAATCAAATTGCCTTGTTGTTTTCTATGGGCGTGGCGGCAATTATAGGATTGAAAAACGGCTATACTTGGGCTGAAATTGAAAAGGGCATAGTGAAAGGTATTTCGCTTTCTCTAGGTGCGATATTAATTTTGTTTGCTGTAGGTGCCTTAATCGGTTCCTGGATGTTGTCGGGCACCGTACCCACACTTATCTATTTTGGACTTGAATTACTGAACCCATCATTTTTCTATGCCGCAACGTGTTTAATTTGTGCGATCGTCGCCATGAGCATTGGTAGCTCTTGGACAACAGCTGCAACAGTGGGTGTCGCATTAATGGGTGTCGCTTCAGGTATGGGCATGTCTGATGCTATTACCGCTGGTGCCGTAATCTCAGGTGCGTATTTTGGCGACAAAATTTCTCCCTTATCTGAAACCACCAACTTAGCGCCAGCCGTAGCGGGAACTGAATTATTTGAACATATTCGATACATGTTATGGACTACCATTCCAAGCTTTATCATAGCGTTAATTCTCTTTACCATCCTTGGCTTTTCAGCGGCGGAGCAAGAAACCTCGAGTAATATTGCTCAGATGCAGGCGCTATTGGCCCAAGAGTTTAATATTAGTTGGATAATGCTTATTCCGTTAATTGCGCTCTTAACCTTGGCCATTAAAAAAATGCCGGCATTTCCTGCTGTTGCAATTGGGGCAATACTGGGGGCGATTTGGGCGGTATTATTTCAGCCTGATGTGATCCAAAATATGCTGCAAGAAGATCAGCAAGGCGCATTGGGTGTGGTTGCGGTCGTATGGACCTCACTTTTTGATGGAGTGGTGTTTAACACCGCGGATGAAAATCTAAATTCGTTACTCAGCAGAGGTGGCATGTCGAGCATGCTCAATACAATCTGGTTAATTATTTGTGCCATGAGTTTTGGCGCAGTGTTAGAAAGTACCGGTTTATTAAAAGCGATAGTGGCTTTATTTTTACGTGGCGCTCACTCAGCTGGTAGCATGATAAGTCGTACTATTTTGACGTGCATCGGCACTAATATCATTACAGCTGACCAGTATATTTCGATTGTTATGCCTGGGCGCATGTACAAAGAAGAGTATGCTAAACGTGGCTTGCATCAACTGAACTTGTCACGCAGTCTAGAAGACGGAGGTACGATTACGTCCCCTCTTATTCCTTGGAATACCTGTGGTGCGTATATGCAAGGTGTCTTGCTTGTTCATCCTTTTGACTATTTTATATACACTTTTTTCAACCTAATTAATCCTGTGTTAGCAGTTATTTATGCGTATCTAGGGGTTAAAATATTACGTATTCCCATTCCTGAAGTAGTGATTGAAGTAGGCGATGAAAATGTTGCTGTTATCGAGTCACCTCAGGCAAAACTTTAAATAACACGCTATGTGTGACGTGGTTTAATTTGTTTATTGCATCATATAGGCAAAAAAGCAGATTAAATGGCGCCATTTGTCATTAGCTTATATTAAGAGGATTCTATGTCGGTTTTATCTCCTGTTGCGAAAAAACGCAGCGATTATCTCGTTCCCGATTTCTTAATTCACCATGTTGATATGGTATTTCATTTAGACGTAGAGCAGACCCGAGTGGTCACTACATGTCGCTTTACCCGTAATGGTCAGCATCAGCGCCCACTGGTGCTCGATGGCGAGAGTCTGAAACTTATCAGTGTTTTGCTTAACGATAAAACGATAAATGATTATGCGGTGACTGATGAGCATCTGACGCTTAATATCAGCGAAAACGAATTTACTTTATGTATCGAAACACATGTTAATCCGCAGGAGAACAAAACGCTAGAAGGGCTGTATTTTTCTGCTGGCGCTTACTGCACGCAATGTGAAGCCGAAGGTTTTCGCAAGATAACCTATTTTCTCGACCGGCCTGACGTACTCGCTAAATACGATGTGACTATTTTTGCTGATAAGACCCATTATCCTCACTTATTATCGAACGGTAATCAAATTGACAAAGGCGAGTTAGATGACGGCCGCCATTGGGTTAAGTGGCAAGACCCTTTCAAGAAACCGAGCTATCTCTTTGCTTTGGTAGCTGGTGATTTTGATTTACTCACCGACAGCTTTATTACGCAAAGTGGGCGCAAAGTTGCCCTTGAGTTGTATGTTGACAAAGGGGCGCTTGATAAAGGTCACCACGCGCTGGCATCTCTGAAAAAAGCCATGGCATGGGACGAACAGGTTTTCGGCTTAGAATATGACTTAGACATTTACATGGTTGTCGCTGTGGATTTCTTCAATATGGGAGCCATGGAAAATAAAGGTCTGAACGTCTTTAACAGTAAATTTGTGCTAGCGGATGCTGAGTCAGCCACCGATGATGATTTTTTTAATATTGAAGCGGTCATCGGGCATGAGTATTTCCATAATTGGACCGGTAATAGGGTTACATGTCGAGATTGGTTTCAGCTAAGTTTGAAAGAAGGATTGACGGTATTTCGTGATCAACAATTTAGCGCTGATATGTCTTCGCCGGTGTTTAATCGCATTAAAAATGTGCAGATCATACGTGAACATCAGTTTGCGGAAGATGCGAGTGCAATGGCGCATCCTATTCGTCCGGAAGAAGTAATAGAAATGAATAATTTCTATACCGTGACCGTATACGATAAAGGTGCAGAAGTTATTCGCATGATGCATACCTTACTTGGCGTAAATGGTTTTAGAAAAGGCATGGATTTGTATTTTGCTCGATTCGATGGCCAAGCGGTTACCTGTGATGACTTTGTTCAAGCTATGGAAGACGCCACGCAAGTTGATTTGACGCAGTTCAGACTATGGTATAGCCAATCAGGTACACCTAAAGTCACCGTAACCGATAGCTTTAATGCTGAAACGGGTTGTTATAAATTACGCTTTGAACAAACAACGCCAGCTACAGCCGATCAAAAAAATAAAGACAATCTACATATACCGTTTAAATTTGAATTATTAGACGAGCAGGGCGCTAGTATCCGCGATGATTCAGTTCCTGAACTTAGCGCCAATATGATTGAGTTAACCAACAAAACTCATGAGATAGTACTTAATGGCTTAAATACTATGCCAACACCGTCGTTGCTGCATAATTTCAGCGCACCCGTTAAGGTTGATTACGCATACAGTCATCAGCAACTAAGTAACATTATTTTGCACTCTAGTGATGATTTCGCTCGCTGGGATGCTAGTCAAAGTCTGTATAGTCGTTGTATCCATAATTTAGCCACCACCCCCGATGCACCCGATGATGAATTGCTCGATAGTATGCTTGATGCAGTCGATGGTATGTTTGACGTTGCTGACGTTAACCCAGCCTTAGCGGCCGCAATGCTAAACCTGCCAAGCTTTGAAACACTTAGTCAGCAAGTCGATGAGATACAGGTTGAATCGCTATATCATGCTCAGCGTAGCGTGCGAAATTTAATCGCCAGTTCGTTAGGGGAAAAGTGGTTAACCCTTTATCAAAAACAGGCTCGAATGCCTTATCAGTACGTTGCCAGCGATGTTGATAGCAGACGGTTACGTAACTTAAGTCTGAGTTATTTGGTACAGGCAGGTCAGCCACAGTCGCGTAAGTTACTGCTAGAACAGTTTACTAACGCGGATAATATGACTGATAGCCTGGGGGCGTTAAAGGCTGCTCAGTTTGGTGAACTGGCACAGTTTGATGAGTTGATGGAGCAGTTCGAGGCACGCTGGCGACATGATCCGTTAGTCCTTGATAAATGGTTTGCTTTACATGCGAATATGGAACGAAACGATATACTTGCGCGCTTACCATTATTATTAAGTCATGAAAAGTTCAGCATAGATAACCCTAACAGAGTGCGCTCTGTACTGGGTAGTTTCGCGTTTTATAATGTGCTTGGCTTTCATGCCCTCGATGGCAGCGGCTATAAATTTTTGGCTGATTATATCCTTAAGCTTAATAGCGTCAATCCACAAGTGGCAGCGCGCATTATTACACCGCTGACCCAATGGCAGAAGTTTGATGAAAAACGCCAAGATCTTATGCGTTATCAGTTAGCCCGTATTGCTGATTGCAAAGATTTAAGTAAAGATTTAATCGAAAAAGTCAGCAAGAGTCTCAATTACACATCTCACTAATGCAAACTTTATATTTTCGTTTAGCGCTCAGTTATGAGCGCTGTGAACCCCTCTATCTTACTAGCACGCAAAACGTCATCGTACTTGCCGACAATGGCCAGCGCGTGCAATTACCCGCCAAAAACTTACGCCCTTTCATACAACATAACGGTATCCATGGCCGATTTCGTTTAATTATCACTGATACTAATAAGATAAGTAGTCTAGAAAAAATAGTCTAAATGGTCTGTTTTTTATACTATAAATTCTACAACTAACTGAAATTAAAGGCTTTGTACTGTTAAATACTGGTACGATTAGTCCTTGCTATCGGAGCGATTTGGTGTAATCATTTTGTTAAATTTGAGTGGTTTAATTGAATGGTATGTTAGCACTCAGTGCTAATGATTAGGGAGGTAAGGATGAGTCGTGAAGTCTTCGGGTTTAAAAAGTCGCCTATAGCATTAGGCATAATGGGGCTTGTTGGCGCAGCATTGATGCCAGCGCAAGCCGCAAATTGGAGTGATGGCGATTGGTCAGTGACCTTTGACTCAAATTTTTCGTTGGGAACCAGTATTCGTGTAGAAGAACGCGACTTCTCGCGTGTAGGTAACAGTAACGGTGTACAATTTGATTGGTCGGGTTACAACCCCGCAACGAATCCAATATACAGCTCTGCTGATGTGTGGGCTTTGGGTACAGGTGGTTATTCGACCAATGGCGATTTGAGCACACTAAATTATGAAAAAGGTAATCCTTTTTCGACCTTGTTCAAAGGTGTTCATGAGCTAGATATTCAATATAAAAACATGGGCGTTTTCATGCGCGGCATGTATTTCTACGATTTTGAAATGAAAGACAGCTCACGTGATTGGCAAAATCCAATTACTGGCACCACGCAAGATCCTTGCGCATCGTCAACTGCCAGTGATGAGTTGTGTTCAGATGTTCGTTTATTAGATGCGTATTTTTACACTGATTTCTATCTTGGTGATATGCCCGTTACATTCCGCGTGGGTAATCAGGTTGTTAGTTGGGGCGAAAGTACTTTTATTCAGCATGGCATTAACTCAACCAACCCAGTGGATGTATCTCGTGCACAAGCACCAGGGGCAGAATTAAAAGAAGTCTTTATTCCCGTGGGTATGGCGTTCGCTCAATTTGGATTAACCGAAAACCTCAGTTTATCCATGTACTATCAATACGAGTGGGAGCGTAGCCGTTTACCACAAGCGGGCAGTTATTTCGCTACCAATGATTTCGCCGGTGAAGGTGGCCAAGCGCAAAATATCCAATTGGGCTTCAGTGGAAATCCTGATATTGATTTAGATTTCTTGCTAACCAACTTAAATGGATTAGGAGATGCACTCAAATCAGGAGCCGATCCATCGACTATTGGCGCTGCATATTTAGCTTATCCAACAAAAGTAGCAGTACGTGGTTTCAGTGACAGAGCCCATGAAGATGCCGACGACCAAGGTCAATACGGTATTAAGATTGGTTATTATGCTGAGGCGTTAAACGAAACTGAATTTAACTTTTACATGATTAACTATCATAGCCAACGACCGCTAATCGCCGGTTTAACGTCTGATTTTACTGCAGAAGGTATTGGTGCTGATTTAGCTATGTTAGCCACTACTGAAATCACTAAAGAAAACGTTACGGATCTTAAAGCCTTTACCAAAACGAGCTTTGTGTATCCTGAAGATCTTAAGCTTTACGGATTCAGCTTCAACACCAATGTGGGTACAACGGCATTAGCGGGTGAAATTGCTTATCGCGTTGATGAGCCACTTCAGCTTGATGATGTTGAATTATTGTACGCAGCTATGCCTCAACAATTAGCGATTGCGGGTTTACGTCCTGATTTAGCGGGAATTTCCCAGCTTGATGGTTATCAAGGTTTTACCACTGGGCCAGGTGAAACGGCAAAGGGTTACCTAGAGTCAGACACGCTTCAAATGCAAGTAACAGCAACACATATCTTTGGCCCTGCGCTGGGTACAGATAATTTGGTGGTATTAGGTGAAGTAGGGTACGTGAGTATTCAAGACTTCCCAGATCCTAATGTTATTCGTTTGAATGGTCCGGGTTCAGTGCGCACACCGTCGCTAGCACCAACAGCAGATGGAAGTTCACGTGAAGGGTTGCATGTTGGTCTATCCAATGGGCCAGAAACAAACCCGTTCCCGACGTCTAGCGCATGGGGATATCGTTTACTTGCTAATGCATCGTTCAACAACGTTTTCGCTGGTATTAACTTACAAGCAAGAGCCACGTTTGCTCATGATGTAAATGGTATTACACCAGATCCTTTGTTCCTATTTATTGAAGATAGAAAATCAGCCAGTGCATCTTTAACATTTGATTATCTAAGCAAATGGTCGGCTACGGCATCGTACAACGCGTTCTGGGGTGGTCAAGGTACAACCAATGCTCTTTCAGACCGTGATTTCGTTTCTTTTAACATCAAGTATTCTATCTAAGGAGCCATATTATGATTAGAAAATTTGCTCTCATCGCGTCTGCAATGGCGTTAACATTTAATTCTGGCTTAATGCAAGCCAAGGTATCAGAAGCTGAAGCGGCTAAATTAGGCGCTGAACTTACGCCCGTTGGCGCAGTAAAAGCGGCTAATGCAGACGGAAGTATTCCTGCTTGGACAGGCGGTATTACTGAACTACCAGCAGGCTATACTGTTGGTGATCACCATCCTGATCCGTTTGCAGATGATAAAGTGTTGTTTACCATTACAGCTAAAAATTATCAGGAATATGCTGAATTTTTATCTGATGGTCAAAAAGAGTTATTTAAAGCTTATCCTGACACATACAATATGCCGGTTTATCAAACTCGTCGCTCTGCGTCATTACCACAATTTGTGTACGATGAAACAGCTAAAAATGCGGTTATGGCTGAGCTAATCCAAGGCGGAAATGGTATTCAAAACGCAGCGATTGGTATTCCATTTCCTATTCCACAAAACGGGGTAGAAACTATTTGGAACCACATTTTACGTTATCGCGGTGAAAGTGTTAAACGCTACGCAGGTCAGGCTGGTCCTACTGCATCTGGTGATTACAACGTCATAGGCTTTGAAGAAGAGTTGATGCAGAAGTATTCAGCTAAAGATGCCACACGTGAAAAGCTACTTGAAGAAAACATCATCTCTAAGTTCAAGCAAAGTGTTACCTCTCCAGCTCGTCTAGCAGGTACGGCTTTGTTGGTACATGAAACCATGGATCAAATACGTGAACCTCGCCAAGCGTGGACCTACAATACCGGTCAACGCCGAGTTCGCCGGGCACCGAATGTAGCATATGATGCCCCCGGAACAGCGTCTGATGGTTTACGTACATCAGATGATTTTGACATGTTCAATGGTGCACCTGATCGGTATAACTGGGAATTGAAAGGTAAAAAAGAACTGTATGTTGCCTATAACAACTACCAATTACATAGCGACAAAGTTAAGTATGAAGATATTCTTCAGCCTGGTCATATAAATCCAGATTTAACCCGCTTTGAAAAACACCGTGTATGGGTAGTCGAAGCAACGCTTAAGCCTGAATTCCGTCATATCTATCAAAAACGTGTGTTTTTCATTGATGAAGATAGCTGGCAAATTCAAGTTGCGGATATGTATGATAACCGCAATGAACTGTACCGAGTAGGCATATCACACGGTATTAATTACTATGAAGTGCCCACACAATGGTCAACGCTAGATGTTTACCATGACTTAAACTCTCGTCGTTACCTTGCGTTAGGTCTCGATAATGAAGAAAAGATGTACGAGTTTAATGCAGATTTAAATGATCGCGAATTTACCCCCGAGGCTATGCGCCGAGCCGGTAGACGCTAATCGAGTAAAAAAACGGTTGGCTATTGCCAACCGTTTTCATTTATATGGAACCCAATTACTATGAAATTATCCATTGCAAGTGCAGTGATTGCCGTTTTACTTGCACCTTTATCAACTGTTCAAGCCGCTCAGAGCAGCTTTCAAGCCCCATTAGTTGACCAGTCTTTATTACTTGATATTACCCAAAGTGGTGAACAACTTATTGCCGTTGGAGAGCGGGGCCATATTATTCGCTCTACTGACGGACAAAAATGGCAACAAGTAGACGTACCTTCAACGTCAACATTAACCGGTGTGTGTTTTATTGGCCAACAAGGTTGGGCGGTGGGACACGACTTGGTTATCTTACATACTGAAAATAATGGCCTTGATTGGGAAGTTCAACATTTCGCACCAGAGCAAGAACGTCCATTACTTGATGTAGCGTTTTTCGATAAAAATGAAGGTATCGCCATTGGTGCTTATGGAGCGTTTCTTCGCACCGAAGACGGTGGTAAAACGTGGCACAGCGAATTGCACGCAGAGTTTGTAAACCAAGACGATCAAGATTATTTAAATGAACTTCGATTGGAAGATGAAGCATTTTATAAAGAAGAACTTGCTGCAATCTTACCGCATTTGAACAGTGTATCCGTTTCAGGTAAGCACGTTTATTTAGCGGGCGAAGCGGGTCTACTGGCCATGAGTTCTGATAAAGGTCATACATGGCAGCGCATGGACATTGATTATCGCGGCTCTTTTTTCAATATTGTTAAAGCCCAATCCGGTGATTTAATTGCTACTGGACTTCGCGGTAATGTGTTCGTCTTTAATAATGACGAGCAAGATTGGAAAGCGCTTGATGCAGGCAGTAAGGCATCTATGAATGCCGTTGTTTCTGTTGACGAGAATCGCACCGTTTTACTGGGCAATAATGGCGCAGTGGTAACCCTTCAAGGTGAAGATGTTAACTATGAACAGCGAAGCGACGGGCAGACTCTTGTTAACGGAGTGTTCTACAACAATCAAATTATCGCAGTGTCGGTTGACGGCATTAAACATTTGCAGCAAGCACGGTAGCCGTTCATGAGTAATATAATTAAATTTTTAGAATCCTTGATTTTCAGAAACCGCATTGTTGTTTTGTTGGTATTTTTAGTGGCAACTGTTTTTTTAGGTTATCAGTCGTCACAACTTCGATTAGATGCAGGTTTTACCAAAAATATTCCTCTTAACCATGAGTACATGCAAAATTACATGAAGCATGTGAATGATTTTGGTGGGGCTAACAGCATATTGGTTTCCGTGTGTGATACCGACGGCGATATTTTCAATCAAAACTTTTTTGATACGTTAAAAGATGTTCATGATCAGTTGTTCTTCATCAATGGTGTCGACCGTTCATTGGTTAAATCATTATTTTCATCATCCACACGTTTTACCGAGATTGTAGAAGGCGGCTTTGCCGGCGGACCCGTTATTCCGGCTGATTTTAATTCTTCTGAGCAGCGCGGGTTGGACAAGGTCTCGTCTAATATTGAAAAGGCGGGTATTGTCGGCAGTTTAGTGTCTGATGATTACCAATGTGCCATGGTTACTGCCAAATTACTGGACTTGGATCCCGAGAGTGGCGAGAAACTTGATACGTTAGCTTTAGCTGATCAACTTGAAACTCAACTTCGCGGACAATTTGAATCCGATGATATTAGTATTCATATTATCGGCTTTGCAAAGATGATAGGTGATGTGGCAAATGGTGCTAAAGATGTATTGGTATTCTTTGCTATTGCGATCGCAATTACTGCTGTTTTAGTTTACTTCTTCTGTAAATCTTTGATGCTCACAGTATTACCGTTGTTATGTTCGATCATTGCGGTAATTTGGCAAATGGGCTTATTAACACTACTTGGCTTTGGTCTTGATCCGATGTCAATACTGGTGCCATTTTTAGTGTTCGCCATTGGTATCAGCCATGGTGTTCAGATGATCAACTCAGTCGGTAAAGAAGTTACCAAGGGCAGTACATCCTTTAATGCAGCCAAGTTAGCTTTCACCACTTTATTGATTCCTGGCGGCGTAGCCTTGTTGTCAGACACAATTGGATTTATGACATTATTGGTTATTGATATCGGTATCATTCGCGAACTTGCCATCACTGCGAGTATGGGTGTCGCGGTTATTATTTTAACCAATTTATTGTTGTTACCTGTGCTTATGTCTTTTGTTAAGTTCAGTGATAAATACAAGAAAAAGTTTGCCGGTAAAGAGGATCGAGCCGATAGATTTTGGGATTGGATTGCTGCGTGCTCAAGCCCGAAAGTTGCAGTGGTTATTCTGGTCGTTACCGCAGTCCTGTTCGGATTCGGATGGATGCAAGCTCAAAAAATGAAAATCGGTGATTTACATGCTGGCGCTCCCGCGCTTCATGAGTCATCTCGTTACAACCAAGACACGTTTTTAATTACTGACAAGTATGAAATCAGTACGGATTATTTGTCTATTTTGGTTGAGGCGACCAAAGATGCGTGTACCTCTTACGACGTAATGAATGCAATTGATGAACTTCAATGGCGCATGAGTAACATCGAAGGTGTGCAATCTGCGGTAAGTTTAGCGTCGGTGGCAAAAATAATTAACGCGGGTTACAACGAGGGTAATGCTAAGTGGCGTGTTTTGCCCCGAAATCAGCAAACGTTAGTTCAAGATATTGCCCGGGTCGATACCTCTTCTGGTCTATTAAACGGTGACTGTTCTGTGATGCCTATCATCTTGTTTATGAAGGATCACAAGGCAGAGACGATTAATCGCGTGGTGGAAGCGGTAAAAGAGTATCGGGTAGATTTTGAAACACCTGAGCTACAGTTCAAACTTGCGTCAGGGCCTATTGGCGTTATGGCGGCTCAAAATGAGGCCGTTGATGAGTCGCAAAATCCAATGATGTTATACGTGTTTGGGGCGGTGATTTTATTATGCCTTATAAGCTTCAAGTCATTGCGCGCTACATTGGCAGTGGTTATTCCTTTATATGTAGTATCAGTATTAGCACAAGCACTAATGACGTATCTACAAATTGGCTTAACCGTTTCGACGTTACCGGTTATTGCACTCGGTGTCGGGATTGGTGTGGATTACGGTATTTATATTTTATCGACCATGAATCATAAACTTAAAGCCGGTATGCCTGTACGCCAAGCCTATTTCGAAGCACTTAAAGAGCGAGGTAGTGCGGTGTTGTTTACCGGAGCCACGCTAGCGGTCGGTGTCAGTACTTGGGTGTTTTCATCGCTTAAGTTCCAGATGGACATGGGGATTTTGCTAACCTTTATGTTTATCGTGAACATGATGGGCGCCATTATCGTACTGCCTGCTTTAGCGAGTGTATTCTGGCGCAAGCAAAAATAATTTCGCATAATTATTTAGTATTTTGCATAAAAAAGGCCGTATGGCCTTTTTTTATGAGCGAAATTCAGATAACTATTTCAATTGTAAATTTTGCGTGAATTTAAGGCTTTTAATGGCCGCCAATTTTAGCGAGAATAGTCACATATAGATGAAAAACTGTATATATGTCAGTCTATTGTCTAGTCTCATACAATATCGTCGACGGTACTGACATTGTAACAAATTGTTAATGCGTCGATTCAATACCACTGTTACTTCCACAAAAGTAAGGAATAGGTAAACACATGACGGTTGCAACACACCAGCATTCAGTTTTGTTAGAAAACGTAGTCAAACTTATTGAAAAAAAGGTAGATAAGTCACAAGTTGACTTAGTCAAAAACTTTTCTCATATTTTGTTCAACAATATTTCCACAGATGATCTCGATAATCGCAGTGATAGCGATTTATACGGAGCGACGCTCAGCCTGTGGAATAAGTTTTTAAACTTCGATGCCAGTAAGCCAATTATCCGTGTATTTAATCCTGAGGTGGGTAAACATGGTTGGCAATCAACTCATACCATAATAGAAATTTTAGTACAGGATATGCCATTTTTGGTCGACTCTGTGCGCATGGCGTTAAACCGGGTTGGCGTAACCGCTCATTTATTATTGCACAGCCCAATCGCGATTCAGCGTGATGAAAACCATAAATTTACCGGGTTTATCAATGGCGATAAAAAAGTTAAAAATGCCAATAAGGAAACTATTTTCTTAATTGAGGTTGACCGTCAAACGACTAAGAAAGCTTTAGACAGCTTGGCTAACGAATTGATGTCTGTTGTTAATGAGGTTTCATTGGCTGTGCAAGACTGGAACGCAATGAGCGATAAACTCGATGTGATTATTAAAGCGTTTCCAGATAACCCATCGCCAGCCACGGTAGAACAAAAAACACAAACTATTAAGTTTTTGTCTTGGTTAAACGACCATAATTTCACCATTATGGGTTATCGCTCATATAGTGCTAAAGCCGTTGAAGGTGATTATCGGTGGTTAGCGGACAACGAATCGAGTCTGGGATTAATGAAAAACTCTGTGAGTGAGCGTGAACGGGTATTGTCAAATATTCCTGGATCTGCTCGTGAAGAAGCATTGAGTAATCATCCACTTTTACTCACTAAAACCAATAGTCGTTCACGAGTACATCGTCCTGCTTACCTTGATTACGTTGGTATCAAACGTTTTGACGAAAAGGGTAATGTGATTGGCGAAGACCGTTTTATTGGACTGTATTCAGCTTCTTTTTATAACAGCAGTGCGACACAAGTGCCGGTCTTGCAAAATAAAATAGATAATATTTGTCAAAAATCAGGTTTCGATAAAGATTCACATGGACACAAAGCGTTCTTGAATATTATTGAAACCTATCCTCGTGATGAATTGTTGCAAGGTAGCGAAGATGAACTCGCACAAATTGCGTTAGGTATTTTTCAAATGCAAGAGCGCGGAATTTCACGTTTATTTGTGCGTAAAGACGTATTTGGACGTTTTGTTTCATGCATGGTTTATGTTCCTCGGGAGCGTTACAACACCCAATTGCGTAAAGATACACAGGTGCTGCTACAAAAATCGTTTGATAGTCAAGAAGACGTAGAGTTTACGACTTACTTTTCAGAATCTGTATATGCTAGAACGCAATACATTGTCAGAGTGAAAGACAACAATTCGGAATATAACGTGAAGGAAATTGAAAAGAATATCATCGAGCTGACTAAGAGTTGGAACGATAAATTAACGGCTACCATTCGTACGACTTATGGTGAAGCGGCCGGAAAAGTTATCGAGAAAAAATATGAAGATGCATTTCCTCCGAGTTATAAAGAGCAGAATTTGCCTAGCGCCGCATTGGTCGATTTAGAAAAAATTGAATTACTCAGTGCAGAACATACTTTAGATATGTTGTTCTATCGACCTCAAGAAGAAGCACTCGACAGTGAAGTCGTTAAGTTAAAGCTATTTCATAAAAATGAGCCTATTCATTTATCTGCCGTGTTACCCATGTTAGAAAACTTTGGTCTTAGAGTGATCGAAGAAAGTCCGTATCGTGTTAAATCCAGTGATGGTCAGATGAATTGGATCATGGAATTTACCATGTTACACAGCACCAGTAATCGTATGGATTTGGTGCGTGCTCAAGCACTTTTCCAAGATGCGTTTGCGAAAGTTTGGTCAAATGATTTAGAAGACGACGCTTTTAACCGTTTAGTGCTAGGTGCGGGATTACCCGGCCGAACCGTAACTATTTTACGTGCCTATGCAAAATATATGCGTCAGATCGGTAGCTCGTTCAGTAAAGATTATATTGCCAACACACTTGCCCATTATCCTGACATAGCTAAGATTTTGGCCTCGTTGTTTAATCAACGTTACAATCCAAAAGTGCGCCGTTCGAACAAGCGCGAAGAAACATTACTAAACGAAGTGAAAAAGCATTTGGATAACGTCTCAAACTTAGATGATGACCGTATTATTAGGCGCTATTTAGATCTTATTCTTGCGACCACTCGAACCAATTTCTATCAAAGCGATGCTCAGGGTAACGAAAAGTCTTATGCCTCATTTAAAATGTTATCTGAGCTTATTCCTGACATGCCTTTGCCGCGTCCCAAATTTGAAATATTTGTTTATTCCCCGCGCATTGAAGGTGTTCACTTACGTGGTGGCAAAGTGGCGCGAGGAGGATTGCGTTGGTCTGACCGTCAAGAAGATTTCCGTACTGAAATTTTAGGCTTAGTTAAAGCGCAGCAAGTTAAGAATACGGTTATTGTGCCTGTGGGTGCTAAAGGGGGGTTTGTTTGTAAAAACTTGCCTGTTAACCAAGGGCGTGAAGCATTCCAAAAAGAAGGTCAAGCGTGTTATAAAATTTTCATCCGTAGTTTACTTGATATCACCGATAACATCGTTGATGGTGAAATCGTCTATCCTCGAGATGTTGTGCGTCTTGATGAAGATGATCCTTATTTGGTTGTTGCAGCTGATAAAGGAACGGCTACGTTCTCAGATATTGCCAATGGTATATCCGAAGAATTTAATTTCTGGTTGGGTGATGCATTTGCCTCTGGTGGCAGTATTGGTTACGACCATAAAAAAATGGGCATTACTGCACGTGGTGGTTGGGAGTCCGTTAAACGTCATTTCCGTGAGATGGACGTTGATTGTCAAACGACCGATTTCACCTGTGTTGCAATTGGAGATATGGCGGGTGATGTATTTGGCAACGGCATGTTGTTATCGAATCATACCAAATTGATTTGTGCTTTTAATCATCTACATATTTTCTTTGACCCTACTCCAGACGTGAAAGCCAGCTATGCAGAACGTAAACGCTTGTTTGAAAACCCTTCGTTAGGTTGGAATGATTATGACAAATCACTCATTTCGACCGGTGGTGATGTTTTTAGCCGTGCCTCGAAGTCAATTAAGTTAACCCCGGAAATGAAAAAATGGTTGGGCACTAAGCAGCTCACCATGACACCAAATGAACTTATCCATAATGTTTTGCAAATGGAAGTCGATTTAATTTGGAACGGCGGCATTGGAACATATGTTAAAAGTACTAAAGAAAGTCATTCACAAGTAGGTGATAGGGCAAATGACGATACGCGTGTTAATGGGGCTCAAGTAAAAGCCAAAATTATTGGTGAGGGCGGTAACTTAGGACTTACACAATTAGGTCGAATTGAATTTGCCCGCAATGGCGGAAGAGTGAATACCGACTTTATTGATAACGTTGGCGGAGTGGATTGTTCTGATAACGAAGTTAATATTAAAATTTTACTCAATGCTTTGGTTAATGCTGGAGACTTAACACTCAAACAACGAAATAATCTATTGCACGAGATGACAGACGATGTGGGTGATTTGGTGATCCAAGATTGTTATCGCCAAACAGAATCTATTTCTATTACGCAACTGAGTGGCGGTAGTCAGTTAAAAGAGCAATTACGTTTTATCCATAATTTGGAAAAAGAAGGAAATTTAAATCGTGAAATTGAATTTATACCTACAGACGATGAGATTTCTGATCGTTTAGCAGCATCGCAAGGCCTTACTCGTCCTGAATTATCGGTGCTTATTGCGTACGGCAAAATGATGTTGAAAGAAAGATTCAATACCCCGGAAATTACTGATAATCCGTATCATCGTAAATTATTAATCAGCGCATTTCCGGCCGTATTGCAAAAGCGTTACGCCGAGCAAATGGAACAGCATCCACTTCGCAGCGAGATTATTGCCACTAAGTTGACTAATAATTTAATCAATGACATGGGAATGAATTTTGTTTTTCGCATGCAAGAAGAAACCGGTGCCAACATTGATGAGATAGCCAATGCGTATTGCGTGGTTAAAGGTATATTTTCAATGGAATCGCTATGGGCCGAAGTGCAAGACTTAGACAATAAAGTGAGTGCGCAAACGCAGCTTTCAATGCTTGAAAGTATGCGCCGCACGCTGCGTCGCGCTTCGCGTTGGTATTTGCGCCACGGCGTTAAATCCATGGGTATTCAAGAAGCGATCGACAGTTACACGTCTACCTTTGCTGATCTGTTTAAAAACCTTAAAGACTACTTAGTAGAAGAGGAGTACCAAGAGCTTGAAGCGAATTGTGCACGCCTGACCAATGCAGGTGTACCAGATGATATAGCCTATAAAGTTTCTAGCTTAAGTAATTTATTCCCATGTTTAGATTTGGCACAAATTGCCAAAGCGGAAGGGCGCAGTATTAAGCTGGTTGCGAGTTTATATTTCAAACTTGGCTCACGTCTTGAACTTCATTGGTTCTTAGAACAAATAAATAAACAGACGGTTTCTAATCATTGGCAAGCCTTAGCACGTGCGTCATATCGAGAAGAACTCGATTGGCAACAACGTGCGTTGGCGACAGTATTACTGACTGGCGCGCCTAAAAATAACGACGCAGAATTGATACTCGGCACATGGATGGAACATAATCAGGCTCTATTAGAGCGTTGGTATAGTATGATGTCGGAATTCAAAACCAGTAGTACTCATGAATTTGCGAAGTTTTCAGTCGCATTACGTGAATTAATGTTGCTTAGCATAAACGCTAACGCGTAATATTAAACGTACGGTCTTTAACGCCCTGGTTTCGCACTGGGGCTTTTTTTTGTCTGAGGAAAACGAACACCATGTATGCCATTTTACAGAAATTTTTATTTACCCAAGATGCCGAGTGGAGTCATGACTTTACGATTACCTGGCTTAAGCGCACGCAGCATACTTTTTTAAACATGGCCTACAAACAGCGCATCGCAGACAAACCAGTGGAGTGCTTTGGTTTACACTTTAAGAATCCTGTTGGCTTAGCTGCTGGATTAGACAAAAACGCAGAATGTATTGATGCTTTCGCGGCGATGGGATTTGGATTTATAGAAGTCGGTACGGTTACCCCCAAACCTCAAGCGGGTAATGACAAACCTCGAATGTTTAGATTACCGAAAGGGCAGGCGATTATTAATCGTATGGGATTTAACAATAAAGGGGTTGATTACCTTGTAGAACAAGTTCAAAAGGCCCGTTACACAGGGGTGCTTGGGATCAATATTGGTAAAAACAAAACCACACCTGAGGACGAAGCACTAAATGATTATTTGATCTGCTTGCGCAAGGTTTATCAGCATGCTAGTTACGTAACAGTGAATATATCGTCACCTAATACGCCAGGGCTTAGAAACTTACAATATGGTGATGCACTCACACAATTATTAAGCGGCTTAAAAGCAGAGCAGATTAAGCTTAAAGCTCAACATAACAAGCATGTGCCTATCCTTATCAAGATCGCGCCCGATCTGCAGGATTCTGAATTGAGCTCAATGGTTGATTCTTTTTTGAGCGTCGGGATCGATGGGGTGATCGCAACGAACACGACGCTTGATCGTGAGGCAGTTAAAGGTCAGCAATATGCTGAGGAGGCTGGCGGTCTGAGTGGGTCAGTACTCACTGACAAAAGTCAGCGGATCGTGACATCATTATGTAGCCAACTAGCGGGGCAGGCGCCTGTCATTGGTGTGGGTGGGATTGATTCGGTGTCTGCGGCGAAGGCTCGGATCGATGCCGGATCACCTTTAATTCAAGTGTACTCGGCGCTGATCTACCAAGGTCCAAAATTAATAAAAGAGATCGTAGATTCGTTATAATGATCAATGGCTGATCGGCTTCTTTTATCACCTTTAAGTATGACGAAAAGTGCATGATTCCAACGTAAACTATGCTAGCTTTTATTTAAGGATTAAATTCTAACTAGGCTAAGGAATCATGCTACTTCCTAATACAAATTGGTTTTGGTATACGCACGAAAATGAACTGCGTCTCGACTTAGGTCACACATTGACCTTTGTGGTGCCTTTTGCGTTAAAGAATTTAGTTAATTTACCTACAGATAAACAGTTATTTAGTCTTGAAGATACCGAGCACTATGTGGCGTTAGCTGAAAGCTTAGATAACAGTGGGTTAGTCTTGACTGAAGGGCAGTTGGTACAAGTTTTATTAAATGCCACCGCTGCGCTGAAATTTCATAAACCTGTTTGCATGAAGAGTTGGTTGTACAAGGCGCAATCGACTAGTGGTGTGCATTGTCAATTGGCGATGTTAGAGGCTGCTGATAATGATAATGGCGAATTAGGCCAAGTCATTGTGATAGAACAACAAGGCACAACGGCAACGTGCATGCTTATTTCTGAACAATTTGTCGTAAGCAGTAGCAAAATATTGTCGCAGTTTGAAATAATCAAAGTTATGAACGATCGACTTATTCCATATCTTGCTGATATTCCTATGTATAAACGCGCTTAGCTGTAAACGTTCCTCAATATCACCTCTGTACTTTACTCATTTATAATTCTTCGAATTAACAATCTGATATTTATGCATTTAGCCATGCGATTACGCCTTTATTACCGTATAATCGCGCCCGAAGAAATAACTGGATCGGTATATGTTTGAATTTTTAGTCACCACGTCTAAGGGGCTCGACGAGCTTCTTGCCAAAGAAATATCTGCGCTGTGTCCGCAATTGTCTGTAAAAACCAAGCCTGGTCAGGTGCTGTTTAGCGGTGAAATTGAGCACGCATACAAAATTTGCTTATGGTCCCGGTTGGCCAATCGGGTATTGCTTAAGGTTGCAGAAGGCCACGTGGATGTCGCTGATGACGTATATCAAATCACCAGTAGCGTAAATTGGACATCGCATTTCAGTGTTGATAGTACATTTGTTGTCGACTTTGTCGGCGCCAATCATTGTATTAATAATACGCAATTTGGCGCATTGAAAATTAAAGATGCTGTTGTAGACCAATTTAATGAATTGTTTGAATCACGACCTTCGGTGAGTAAGATTGATCCCGATATTCGCTTGCAAGGAAGAATGTGGAGTGACAAGTTAACGGTGTATCTTGATTTGTCAGGGCATAGTTTACATCAACGTCATTACCGTGTGAAAACGGGCTTAGCCCCTGTTAAAGAGCATATCGCTTGCGCTATGTTAGTGCGAAGCGGTTGGACGCAAAATAAAGCCTTACCCTTACTTGATCCTATGTGTGGTGCGGGCACCATTGCTATTGAAGCGGCGCTTATGGCTGCCAATATTGCACCAGCACTCAAGCGTAAAGATTGGGGCTTCACGCGTTGGCTTCAACATGATGCCACGTTATGGCAATCGCTGGTAACGGATGCAGAATCAAAAATTGTTGAGTCAACTAGTGCTATCTGCGCAAGTGACATTGACCATGGTGTTGTCGCCATTGCTAAAGAGAATGCCGATGCTGCTGGCGTATTTTCAGCCATAGAATTTAATACCATAGACGCTTGCAAAGTTACGCCTCCTAAAGGGCAGGCACCGGGTTATATTGTTAGTAATCCGCCTTATGGTGAAAGACTGAGTGAAATCACCGCGTTGCTTCCGTTATTTCAAGCGTGGGGAGCGAATCTTAAAGAACAATTCAAAGGTTGGAATTTGTCATTATTGACGTCTAATCGTGACTTGCTGCGCAGTATGAAAATGTTTGCCAACAAAGAATATAAGTTGATGAATGGCAAGTTAGAATGTCAGCTAGTTAATTTCGCATTAGATGAAAAAAACTGTGTTACCAGAGAAGTCTCACTGAGTAATAATGACTTTGCTAATCGTTTGACCAAAAATCTGAAACGTCTCAGTAAATGGCTTAAAACTGAAAATACAAATTGTTACCGTATTTACGATGCCGATTTGCCAGAATACAACGTGGCAATTGACCGCTATGGTGACTGGCTTGTTGTACAAGAATATGCAGCCCCGAAAGATGTGCCGGCAGCGAAAGCTAAGCGACGTTTGCATGAAGTGATTGTGGCTTTGCCTGACTGCGTTGATGTACCCTCAGAACAGATAATCATGAAGGTCAGGGCGCAGCAAAAAGGGAAAAGCCAGTACGAAAAGGTGTCTCAGACTCAGAAGACCGTTGAAGTGTATGAGAACGGTGCCAAGTTTAAGCTTAATTTGACTGATTATTTGGATACTGGGTTGTTTCTTGACCACCGGATAACACGTCAACTGGTGCAGCAACGAGTCAAAGATAAAGACGTACTAAATCTATTTGCCTATACCGGCAGTGTTTCGGTACATGCGGCTATAGGTAAGGCTAAATCAGTGACTACCGTTGATATGTCGAATACCTATGTGGATTGGGCAAAAGAGAATTTTGCGCTAAATAATTTAAAGGGACCCTACGAATTTATTCAAGCGGATTGCTTGACTTGGTTAGATAGGCATAACAAGCAGTACGATTTTATTTTTATCGATCCACCGTCGTTTTCTAACTCAAAACGTATGGATACCACATGGGACGTTCAGCGCGACCATTTAGCATTACTCAGTAATGCCGTAAGATGTTTACGCCCAGGTGGGGAAATCATGTTTTCCAATAATTTACGCCAGTTTAAATTGGATGAAGAAGGCGTCGGCAAGTTAGGGCTGAGTATTCAAGATTTTACCCAGAAAACCTTACCTGAAGATTTTAAGCGTAATCCAAAGATACATGGATGTTGGGTGTTTACCCTGAATGTCTAATTTAGCCATTTTGTTTTATTCAGGCAAAGATTGCTGCCTGTGTGATGACGCAGAAGTTATTTTAAATTACGCGGCACCAGACGCATCTTATAACAAGGTTGATGTAAGAGCGTCTACAGAGTTATATCATTTATACGGTGCACGTATCCCCGTACTGAAAAGGCTAGACACAGAGCTAGAGCTTGAGTGGCCTTTCAATGAACAACAATTAAGAGAGTTTTTGTCTTGAGTTTATTACAACTTAAAAATGCCAGTATTATTTTCGGTCACCCACCTTTATTAAGTGGTGTTGAATTAGTGATCCACCCAGGTGAACGTGTGTGTCTTGTTGGCCGAAACGGTTGCGGCAAGTCTACATTATTAAAAATTATTGCTGGAGAATTGAAACTAGACGATGGCCAGAGATTAGTCGGAAATCAAGTTAAAATTTCACGGTTACCGCAGGATCCACCGCAAAGTGTAGATTGCAGTTTGTTTGATTATGTTGCCGAAGGCATGGCTGAGGTAGGAGAGATCCTCAAAGCCTATTTCCATCAGACTCATGTTATCGCTACCGATTACAGCGAAGCACAGATGGACAAGCTCGAAAAGTTGCAGCAACAACTTGATCACCATAATGCCTGGCAGTTTGAACAGAAAATAATGCAGGTTTTAACTCAGCTTAAACTTGACCCTGATCAACAGTTGTCTTCGCTTTCAGGTGGGTGGCGTCGTAAAGCGGCTCTTGCAAGAGCACTGGCTAATCAGCCTGATATTTTATTATTGGATGAGCCTACTAACCACTTAGATATTAGTATGATCAAATGGTTGGAGAATACGGTCCTTGATTATCAAGGCGCAGTGGTTTTTGTCAGCCATGATAGGGCGTTTATCCGAAACGTTGCCACGCGTATAGTTGATTTAGACCGTGGACAACTGGTTAGTTACCCAGGTAATTATCAGGAGTATTTGGACAAAAAGGCCCATGACTTAGAAGTTGAAGAAACGCAAAACGCGTTGTTCGACAAAAAATTGAGCCAGGAAGAAACGTGGATCAGGCAAGGTGTTAAGGCTCGTCGTACACGTAACGAGGGTCGCGTTCGCGCATTGAAAGCCCTGCGTAATGAGCGTAGTGAGCGCCGAGATGTAACAGGTCGTGCAGTAGTCACACTCGGTCAAGGACAAAATTCAGGCAAGATTATTTTTGAAGCCGAGAGCCTTAGCTATCAAATCGATGATAAAAATATTGTCGACCATTTAGACTTCACTATTTTCCGTGGCGATAAAATCGCATTTATCGGACCTAATGGTTGTGGTAAGAGCACGCTGATAAAACTATTGCTAGAACAGCTAGAGCCGACATCAGGCTCGGTGCGTTGTGGAACCAAAATAGAATTAGCCTATTTCGATCAGCATCGCTCGCAACTTGATGTGTCGCTCAAAGTGATAGACGCCATCGCTGATGGTAAGCGTGAGGTGGAGATCAACGGCAGTAGTAAGCACGTTATTAGCTATTTACAGGACTACTTGTTTACGCCTGAGCGGGTGAATGTGCCTGTTAGTTCATTATCGGGTGGCGAAAAGAACCGTTTGTTATTAGCAAAATTAATGCTTAAGCCAAACAATTTACTTATTCTTGATGAGCCAACCAATGATCTCGATGTTGAAACCCTAGAGTTACTAGAAGATATACTCGGTAATTATAAAGGAACGCTTATCTTGGTTAGCCATGATAGAGAATTTGTCGACAACGTTGTGACCTCAAGTTTGTTTTTTGAAGGCCAAGGTAAAATTAAAGAGTTTGTTGGTGGTTATGCCGATATTTATCAATGGTATGCTGCAAACGCAGTATCGAAACAAGCAATTAAAAGCAAAAGTGAAACTTCTAAACAAAGTGACAGTCCTAAGACCAAGCCTCAAAGTAAGCCGAGTAAAAAATTGTCATATAAGCAGCAACTTGAGCTCGAAAAGCTGCCTATTTCTATCGATAAGTTAGAAAAAACAATAGCCGAATTACAATCGCAAATAAGCGATGGGGATTTTTTCAAGAAAGATAACGACGCTACATCCAAGACACTAGCCCAACTTGCTGATGCTGAAAGTAGCTTGAGTGAGGCTTATGCGCGTTGGGATGAGCTCGAAGCTTTAACTGAATAAAACAACACATAAAAGAAATCAGGATTTTAAATGAATAAAACTAGATTGGCAGCATTCGCATTTTCTGCATTGACGATATCCTTGGCTAATGCCGCGCAATACAATGTGGTTGAGCTCGAAGCAAATAACATAGGTGTAAATACCTTCCCAAGTGATATCAACGCCAGTGGGCAAATCGCTGTTAATGTTTCAATACCTTATAATCCACCCATCGATGCATCGTTGCTAAATTTCGAGTCGCAAACACTTATCGATGGCTTGACTGATATTGAAGCGGCCAAAATAGGCAACTATAACGACGCAGATTATACGTTTTTATATGCATTACTGACGTCTGACGCTAACAATGAAGCACTAACCCTCCAACAAATTGCTGATCGTCACGCGTACGTCGAAACAAACAATAATAGCGTATTTATTCCCGGCTTTGATGTACTTGATGAAAACACAAACGACTATACCTTCAGTAACGATACACTTGTCCGAGGAATGAATGACTCGGGTACGACGGTGGGTAGCAGCTTCGACGTATTTTACACCATTGATTACACTCTAGAATCAGGCACTGATATTACCTATGTAGTGAATGATTTTTACAGCCGTGCATTTGCCACCGTGAATAATACAACCATTGAATTACCTCCCATTGATGATACGGCAGGGGGCCTAAGTGTTGCCTATGACGTAAATAACAGTAATCAGGTTGTTGGCTATAGCACTACTACACTTTTAGACGCATCGACACTGCAGACTTCAGTTGATAATTGTAATGATGATGATATTCGTGGAGACGAGCCTGCAGAAGTCTGCCTGCGTCGAATTAATTTAGTTGCTTCATCTACTACAGGTGAGAAATCGTTGAAGTTTAACTTTCAGCGCCGAGGCACTATCTGGCAATTGGATAATCAAGGTCAAATCATCAGCACGAAAGAGCTAGGCTTGGCATATACCCCTGAAGAAGACGACACTAATGGCTATGAAAGCAAGGCTTTAGCTATCAATGATAATGGTGTGGCTGTAGGTGATTCGTCTGGCCAATATCGCGATACCAACTTTATTCGTACATTTGCCGCCATTTTTGAAGGCGATACAGTCACTGAGATTACGGACGATCAAACGTATACATCAAGTACCGCAACGGACATTAATAATAGTGGTTTAGTGGTTGGTTCAGCCGTTAGGCAAGTTAATGGAATTTCGCGTAGCAAATTTTTTGTACATGACATTAATACTGATGAAACCGTTTTTCCTGAAGACTTTTTCTTAGGCTCATCAAGCTTTGCCAATGCCATCAACGACGCTGGCATAGTGGTAGGTAAAGGCGAGATAGAAGCAGGTGTATCGGCCAGAAGAAGCCATGCCTTTCGGTTTGATACTAATGCGTCTGAATTCATTAATATGAATGACTTAATTCAATGTAATTCGCCTTATACGTTAGTGAATGCCACAAGCATCAATGATGATGGTGTGGTTGCGGCTTCAGCTTTAGTCCGTATACCGTCTAAAAACATTTTTGGTGAGGTGGTGTTAGACAGTAACGGTGATGAAGTGATAGTTGATAGAATTATTAGTGTTCGTTTAGAGCCCATCCCAGGTGGCTCTATCGAGGACTGTGATGTGACAGAACCTGGTGACGACGAAAGTGACAATGACACTGATCGTCAAGGAGCTGGTTTTGGTCTTATCTCACTGCTCGGCTTAATAGTCATAGCAATACGTAGACGCATAAAGTTGTAGTAAAAACAACTTACTCCTGAAGCCCGCATTTAGCGGGCTTTTTTGTGGATGTTTAGTTTTTATTACTAAATACAATAAATAATCTATCTAATATTCGAATTGAGTTTATTAAATTTACATTAATTAAATCAATGTCTTGTCGCTATTTCCTGATTATATTAGCCAAACGCTATTGAACCAAAATGCCTGATCTACTATCTCTATACACGTGCTTAATTTAAGCACGGTTATCGCTACGTAAAAATAGGAAACTCGATGAAATGAAGAGACAAAAGAGAGATAAACTTTCCAGAGCGCATTCAAAGGGATACCACGCAGGCATTTCCGGTCGATCTAAAGAAAACTGTCCATTCCAAGCCTCAACGGCTCGTTCAGAATGGTTAGGGGGGTGGCGAGAAGCCATGGGGGACCGAAGCTTCGGCCTTAAATTCTAGTTAAATGTAGCCCCTTACGGGGCTTTGTTTTTTTACAGCAAAAATTGCAGTAACCGCCTCTGATTAGAAAGTGCTGGTATCTTGAAACAAGCCCACTTTAAGATTTTTAGCTTGATAGATTACGCGGCCATCAACAGACACTTCACCGTCACCAATTCCCATATACAATTTACGTTTAATGACGCGTTTCATATCGATGCGGTAAGTGACTTTTTTAGCTGACGGAAGTATTTGACCTGAGAATTTAACTTCACCCACACCCAGAGCACGTCCTTTTCCTGGACCACCACACCAACCTAAAAAGAATCCAACTAACTGCCACATTGCATCCAAGCCTAAACATCCTGGCATCACTGGATCACCAGGAAAATGACAATCGAAAAACCATAAGTCCGGCGAAATATCTAATTCAGCAATGATGACGCCTTTTCCGTGTTCTCCTTCTTCCTCAGAGATATTAATTATACGATCCATCATTAACATATTTGGCGCAGGTAGCTGACTGTTACCAGGACCAAATAACTCACCTCGACTGCAGGCTAATAATTCTTCTTTTGTAAAACTGCCTTGATTCATTGTCATAGTATTCCGAGTCTAATATTTTTAAAGAACGTAATTTAGCGAACACTTGTAAGCTAAACAACTCTGAGCAGTTAATTATTTTACATCTCTGCCATAGTAATGGATGATATCAGCGAATTTATCATCTTTTTAACCGTAAATAATGACATTGTAATGAAAAATCCCAAAATGGTTGCCAATGCTCAGAAGCAACGCAGATTTAGAGAGCGACAAAAAGAACTAGGAAAACAACAAGTTCGTGGTTATGTAACCCCTCAAGGTATGGAGAGCTACAAAGAACTATCTGCGAAAACCGGTTGGTCCGACAGTGAATTATTATCTAATGCGTTACGCATAACCTATGCAGCCTATAAGTGTGGGCAAATAAAGCTATTAAACGAGTGGCTCAAAGATAACGATAAATAAGCATAAAAAAATAACAGAAAATAACGCCTAGGTGGCCAGAACTTATCTAGCTTTACGACAAGCTTTGTTTGCTTACTTGTAGGCGGTAGCCAACTAACGTTTACAGACAGCACTTTTTGAATTTTCTTCCGCTGCCGCATAAACAGCTATCATTGCGTTGGGGTTTGTATACTCCACCGTCTTTAAATAAGACCCCTGAGTCATAGCGCCATTGACCCTCTTCACGACAAAACTTAGAACGTTCGTGCATCTTGTAAATCACATTGTTTTGCCGGTAATAGGCAACAAATTCAACTTCACCTGTATGAGCCCTGTCGTCTGTAAGGGTGTCTAGCACGTCTAAGCGAAGCCAGTGGGTATCGTCACTGTCTTGAGATAATACTTGTAAGGTTAAATTCTGGCGCTGGGTGAGTGTGTAGGTGTCTAAAACGTATTGGAAGTGCTTGGTGGCATATGCACTAAAGCGCGAGCGCATAAGTTGTTCAGGTGTCTCAGGACGGCTGATACTGTGTATATAAGGTTTACAACACAGTTCAAAGCTGTGGCCGCTATTACAAAAGCAAAGGGGATCATTCATCTATTCTAGTTAACAGCAAAAAATATCGCCGTTTCCACCATATCGTTACAAGATCAATAAACGAATTATACACATTTGACAGCGAAGATAAGGCTATTGTGTCCAGGTTAAGCTGAGCAAAATCGTTAGTTATTATCTATTAAGGCATACACCAACATCATCCGATAAAAATACTCAGTTATTTAGCCAAGGGCCTTTTATCACGCTAGCTTGATTTTGTGTCATTAAATTAACCACATTAACATTGTGCATAGCACAAAGCTGAGTAAGGCGTATTTGGTTCATTTCATCTAACTGTAATTGTTCAACGTAAATATTGGCACATTGATCAGCGGTAATTAATTTCTCTAACCAAATAATCATTTGCGCCTGCGTGGGTTTTTTTAGCTTAATGCAACGCGTGTTAGGGCGAGTAAACGCAATATTATCTGCGATAAGATAAGACCATTTAGCTTTATTTTCACCGCTGTGAATTGTTTGTAAGCGCTTTTGATTAAAAACTGAAACGCTATCGAAGTGGCTAATTTTAGGGTTTGATATTGCGTGTACGCTGGCCATTTGCTTATACCTGTTTGTTTATACAGTGATTGCAAATACAATAGTACTGTATAAAAACACATGCAAGTTATTTTTTACTTATTTGCGTATTATTTATTCGATTCTTCACCCAGCGTTTCAACTTATCACGTCTGTAAAGCAGCAATGACAAGGTTAATAACATATAGATGAGCGGTTCGATTACATCTGACTTGACTGACCATAAGAAGTGAAGAGCCACTAGCGCCACTGCTAGATAAACCCAATTATGCAGTTTTTGCCAACGCCGGCCTAAACTGCGCTGGGCCGTTTTGTTTGAGGTTAAGGTTAGACAGAGCAAAATTATCCACGCGACAAAGCCTACCGTTATATAGGGGCGTTTGACTATTTCGCTGAGTAAAAGTGGCCAGTCGAGTTGCAAATCGAATAATACGTAACTTACCAGGTGAGCAAATGCATAACTGAAGCTATACAGGCCCAGTAACCTGCGGACATTGATAAGTAAGCTTTGCTTAAATTGCCGCGCTAGGGGAGTGATAAGCAGTGATAGCAGCAGCAACTTAAACGCACCTAAACCAGTAAAATGTAAAAGTGCGGTGACTGGATCGCCACCTAATTGGTCATTAAAAGCTTGATAATACGTTATCAATAAGGGCAGCAATGCCCCTAAATGAATGACAAGTTTTAACCAAGGTAAGTGTGCCTTTTTCAGCTTATAGTAATAAGTCTTTGCCATTAGAAATTTTTTCTTAGATCCATGCCTTGATACAACGATGCCACTTCATCGTAACCGTTGAACATCTTGGTATCTATTCGGTTTCGCGAGAACAAACCGGCCGAGCTAATACGCCGTTCGCTAGCTTGGCTCCATCGAGGGTGGCTAACCTCAGGGTTCACATTGGCATAAAATCCGTATTCGCTGGCTGCCAAAATATTCCACGTGGTAGGAGGGCGTTTATCGGTAAGGCGAATACGTGTAATGGACTTAATGCTTTTGAACCCGTATTTCCATGGCACCACTAGTCTGATTGGTGCACCATTTTGTGCAGGTAATGTTTTACCGTAAAGCCCTACAGAAAGTAGCGTAAGAGGATGCATGGCTTCGTCTAAACGTAATCCTTCAACATAAGGATACTCAATACCGCCGCCTGCAAAGCGATTTTTCTGTCCCGGCATTTGCTTAGGATCATATAAGGTTTCAAACGACACGTATTTAGCCGAACTTAACGGTTTAGCCTTTTTAATTAAAGCAGCCAATGAAAAACCAATCCATGGAACGACCATGGACCATGCTTCAACACATCGCATGCGATAAATTCGCTCTTCAAGGGGAAATTGACTGAAAAGATCATCGTAGTTTAATGTAAACGGTGTTTCAGCTAATCCTTCTACGCTGAGACGCCATGGGTTCACTTTGAACTGCTGAGCGTTTTCAACCGGATCTGATTTAGCCGTACCAAATTCATAAAAGTTGTTATGAGTAATGATTTTTTCTTCAGGCGTAAAAGCTTGGCTCTGTTGCGATGTTACAGCTGGGGTATATTCCAGCGCTCGGGTTTTAAAGGTCTTTTTATCGTCGCTAGTGAAGAAACCAGCCTGAGCGGGTTGACTAGTGAGTAGTGCTGATGCACCGATGAATCCCATCGATTTAAGAATGTCCCGGCGTTGGTTGTATACCTTCTCGTCGGTGATTTCGCTCTCTTTGACAGCGCTTGCTTTGGGTACATTAATTAACATAGTGGCCTTAATTGCGTTAAATACCTTAATGATTACTACTAAGGACAATGAATTAAGACCAAAAATTTCAATTGTTTTTAATTGTCAGCTAAAGTCCTATGCTATCGGGACTTGCGCCACTTTTGGGAATAAACAAATTAGCGTAAAGGCGTGAGGCGAATTCATCGGTCATACCGGCGATATAATCGCAGATTATCCGCATTCCATTATTCTCACTCTGCGCGTTTAGCCAGCGAAGGCGGGTATTTTCTGGCAACAAGCGCTCGGGATCTGACGCGAAGGCTTCAAACAGCCCCATAACGACTTGCTGTCCTTTGTATTCGAGCATTTGTATTTCTGGTTTACGGATCACCCGTTGATAAACAAATTGTTTAAAGATCGACAGCGCCTGTTCAAACTCAGGTTGGAATATCGCATTATATTTGAGCAAGTCATGATCAAAGGCAGGGTCCGTTTGGCTTATATCTATGCTGGTAATAAAGCTATTGACCAGCGCACCTATCGCATCTTTGCGTTCATGATGGTGCTTACTGAACAGTTTTTTAGCTAACATGGAAATATGCCCAGCTAACCACGTTTCACTCAATGCTTCTATCGGTTCAACGATTTGCTCTTCAAACTGCTGTAAGTTAACGATGCCCATAACGATTGCATCTTCTAAGTCGTGTATGCCATAGGCGATATCGTCAGCCAGCTCCATAATGGAGCAATCAAAAGATTTGAACGTGGTTTTATGGTGTCGCTGCAATGACGTACTCGGTGCTATTTGGCAAAGCAACGCTTGGTCCTGAAAAGACAAAGGCTGCAATAGCCAGTCAAACATTCCCTTATCACATGTGTACAGCCCCTTAGGGGGAACCCAATCCGTTGCCCTAATATTGCGATGTGATGTATTTTGTATATTCGTGTCTGCTGGGGCAGGTTGTATATTGGTTAAAGGCTCAATAAAGTTTGGGTATTTAACCAACCCAAGTAAAGTGCGGCGACTGAGGTTCATTCCATGAGATGGGGTATAAGGCTCTAACTTAGTAACGATTCTAAATGTTTGTCCATTGCCCTCGAAACCACCATTTTCGCGCATCATGTAATGTAAGGCAATTTCACCACCATGGCCAAATGAAAATGCACACCCACCTTAATATGTAAAAGCGTATGTTGTTTTAAGATCATTGTGCTATTGTCAAGTATCTTTTAGAAGGGGTTATATTTGTGTATTGGTTCAAAAGTAAACGCTTTGATGCGAAGCTTTTTTCTAACGAAGAGGGAATACCTTTGATATTTCCATGTATTTTCTGTCATGCACTTGCTAATAACAGAGCCATATATAAGTTGAATTATACGAATGATGGTTACCGAAGAATCAAAGGAGCTGAACTGGTAAAAACAAATATTTCAGAAAATACTAGTGAAATTATTAACGAATTAAAAAACTTTTTACTGTGGGCAGAGGTTTATTGTCTTGATAAGAAACTAATCTCTTTCGATAAGCATCATAATTTTCCTGCTGAGCTGTTGAATCATTACTTAAATAATGTGCTAATCCAAATTAAAGGCAAAAGTTTGGAAATGGCAAAAAAAGCGCTTATTGCACTAAGGGCGTATTATAACTTTCTGGCATTCCACGGTTTTACGGAATTAAAAAATTTAGAAATAACGAAAGATTCACAGGCCATTGCACGTGAAAATACGAATCATCGAGGCGTCATTAAATATTTTTCTCCCGGATTGAGAGCACAATTATATGCAAATGCTCGTTGCCTAAGGGATGAGTGTATTTTGCGTGCCGCTGGGACAACTGGCGTTAGGGCAAAAGAAAACATCGGATTTTTGTTAAATGACTTTGTTGTCGGTAATAAGAAATATATGGGCCTGTTGTCGTTATTTCAGCAGTTAGAGCAGAGTCCTGAACAGGAACAATTTGAGTTTTGGTTGCAGGGCAAGTACTCAAAAGGACGCAGAGGGGCAGGAGGTAAGTCGAGGAAGCTTTATATCCCACGAGATACATTACACAGGTTTAAGCAATATTACGACAAAGAACGGCCTAATTGTGATATTGACAACTTATTTGTTACAGAGCCGAGTTCGGGTTATTTAAAAGCTATATCGCCAGCTTGTGTGCAAGTTCTATTTAAACATGCGCGAAAGAAAATTCTTCTGAAACAAAAAGAGGGGTTATTACCAGACCATTTAGATCAGTTACAGGAAAAACAAACATATCATATTTTAAGGCATTCTTTTGGTACCGATACATTCTATGATGCCCTACTAATTAATGGATTGAGAGTGGACAATGTTACACCGACGTCCCAGCCGTATTTGGTTACAGCAGCTCTACTGGGGCATGTGGTAAATGGAAGAGGGGCCCCTGCAACAACCAAGGAATATATCCGCTCTTGTCATCTGAAAATTGAATTAAATAATTTTAATCATCGTGAAAAATGATCGTTCCCATCGTGGTGATGGTGCTCAGACTGAGTTGGATCTAATCAGACAAGAGAAGGGTATGCTGACGGAGTACCGAAAAGGTATAGATGTCGTACCTATCGAATTTAAACCTGAAACACGTCGTTTTATTGTACCAGCTAGTCTTAACCGAGCTATTCGCACTATTATCTTGAAGGATAATTCATGTCACGAAAAAAGGCTTGTGTTTTCAGCTCTGTATACCGCGTATTACTTGGCATTTGTTTGTAATTCCGACAATGCGTTACGCTCTTTGGTTTCAGATATATTCCCACGGTTTGTTGAGTATCTCAATCAGCTTGATATAACGTCAAACAACAAAGGAAATATATTAAAAGGATTTGAAACATTTCGCGTTAAAAATGATCAAGTTAAAACGCAAAGTACTGGATTGCGAGAATTAATCACAGCATTAAATAAAGCGCTGTCATACATACCTTTTGGTATTGAATATTTGTCGAATGACGAATACCGGTATTTAGATCAGTTATCAAAAACGAAACTTGCAGCTAAAGATGAAAGTGAACAAAACACTTTAACTGAATGGTTTGGTTTCCATTCCTGGCTACGGTTAGATGAAGTTGGGGTTGGGAGTGAACTTTTTAATCGAGTTGTGTCGCCTAAGTTGCTAACTAATTCATTACAAATTACTTGTGCTACAGCCTTAATCGAGTTGCACAATGCTAAGCATTCATTGATAAATTTGTTTATTGTTAAAGCTGTTAAACGTAATTATTTTCCTATGCCCCCTTCTTACCCGGATGCATCGCTTTATGCGAATGGATCAGTAGACACTCAATATATAAAAGATATAGCCCAGTATAAAAAGAACACACTTAATTATAAACGAACTTTTTTTGAGCGCTTGGCTGAAATATTATCTTGTACGTCTGATGAGAGAGCATTTTCAATTAGAGTTGCAATAGATGCTTTAATATATTCTCAATGTACAAAAAATGTTATTGCTTATGTCAGGGATAGAATTGAAAAAAATGGCAACATTAATCAACAGACAACCTTACAAGGTAAAATTGAAACTGTATTCAAGCAGCAAACCCCACAATGCCTATTATTTACCATAGAATTTATCCTTGAACTTGTCGACTATGTAGGGGCTAAAGCTAAAAGTGTCATTGTGCCTACATGTAAAGCTGAGAACTATTTTTTTTCAGTTTTAATGGCCTATCAAACTGTTGCTGTAACTGATATTTATCGACTTAGGCGTTCGAATTTTAAATTCCTTAAGAAACAAAACGGTAAAGTCACACATATTGATTGTGCATATTTTAAGTCAAGAGCCAACTCAGTTCACAGTACAAATATGATTAACGCCAATTCCCAACTTGGTAATGCAATATTAGCGTTTATTAATGACAGAACAGCTGAAATGTCACAGGATTGCGGTGCACTGGTATGTGATACGGGAATCACTAAGTTAAAAACAGGTGCTTTTTCTTCAGCATCTACACTTTTTAGGTTTTTATCGTACTCTACAGTTCGACTAAAAATTGATAATGAAATTAAAAGATCAAATAGTTCGCCAGTTTTTTTAGATACTTTGAATAGGGTTCTTGATCATGGTGTAAAGAAAGAAGCTTTCAATCGGCAATCCAAGTCCGGCCATGATGATTGGTTGATGGAATGTCAAACTCCGTGTAAAGGGCGATTGTTCGGTTTGGAAAATATTAAAAATTCCAGCGTGCATGCAGCTTCTGACGACTTTGATGCGTCAAGATTAATGAACTACCGTTCTCATACTATGGAGACAGAGCGACATCACTATTTAAATAAGGAGAATGAGGTATGGTTGAACAACTGTGGGCGTATTACCAGAGCAGTAATGCATGATTTGCAGTGCAACGTATTTAGACCGTCTAAAGGTGATAAGGTCCTATTCCAAAGTGATTTTACGAAAGCTTTACGGTACGTTGAGCAACGAAAATCCGATGTATTATCTCGCCTGAAAATTATCACGGAAAAAAAGAATGGTAGGGTTGATGAATTAGGTTTTAGTAAGGCTGATGGGCATATCGAAGGGGAGTTGCCGGACAGTCTGTATTTAGTTGAAAGTCCTGAAACAGTGATGAAGTTAAGACATTATCTCGACGAGTTACACCGGACGCATGAGCAACTTGCAAAATGTAACCCAGATTTTTTGTTTTATACCGCTTTACCTACAGCTGAATGGATTGAAACTGTATTTTCAATTCGATTGTTTAACCGTGAAACTGTGAATCAAGGGGAAGTAATGTATAAGAAGTATAAGGAACACCTTCCTCAATTGTTTTTTGCTCAGACGGGAGGGAATTCTGTTGGTAACTAATATCAGTGAACAATCTACTGAATTACTTTCAGTTAGCCCAAAAGAAGCTGGGCTTAGGAATAGATGTTTAACATTACTTCAGCAAATAAGCCAAGTTGAAAACACAAATTTAGATGACTTAGTATGGGAGGTTTCATTTACACACCACCGATATAAAAATAGTAAGGTGGTACTTGATTTCGCGCCATTTTGTCAAAGTGAGTTGGCATTTGCTAAAACAGTTAAAGTATTGTGGGAAACCGATCAAGCGATAGAGTTATCGCCTGTTGTTTTTGCTAAGTGGCTTTTTCTTGAGCTAGTTCAAGACCAATCAGTCGATTATCGTTGTGTGTGGTTGTTAGACTTATTGAAAATGTTGTTTCATTACTTAAAAGTAGAAAAATTAATAGTTCTGACGGAGGCTCATTTACCAGACTTTTTTTCCCTATTATTAACCCACGACTTTGATAATAACCGTTTTGTAAAGCGATTTTCTATACCAGCCTATGGAAGTAGAATTAAATTGTTCACTCTTAGATCAATCTATAAATTACTTACTCGTCATAGAGTTAGAGTTTTATTAAACCAAATAGACATAACGAGTCAAAACAAGGCATTGAATGAAGCTTGTTTAAGTCAGACCGGTATGACCTTAACTGACTATAAGGGCGGTGATTCGTTTGACTTTTTAGGTCTTGATATTGGTAGGCATTACATAGATTACTGTGCTGAATTTTTTGAACAAAATATTACTTTTGCTACGGCTGTAAGTAAGACACTAAAGCAAATGAAAACCTATATTGAAGGAATAGGTGGTTTAAAATCTGGGACGATAAGTAGGTTAATAAGAGTCGTCGCGAATATGCTGCAATTGGGACAACAACCAAAAAAATACAGAAATGGCCGGTTAGAACATGAAAAAGTTTATGAACTAGAGTTAATGGTGCTTAACAAGGCATTAACGGTATTTCAGCAGGCGTACAATGAATGTGTGATTCACAATAAAGCGTATTCATTGGATGTGTTAAATGCAGTGGCAGCCGATTTAGGGGTCAAGGAATTTCGGCTCGATACGCACGAATTCATTCGTGCAATGCTGTATACGCGATTTGTTGACGGTGATATAAAATCGAGGAAGAGTATCTGTGAAGAATATAAGTCAGTAATTCTTACAAGCGATTTCGCAAATGGTGCCTTCAAGTGGCAGCTTGATGAATTTGATCAGGTTTGTGATAAATACATTGCGGGCTTCACCATTGAACAGAATGAAGTTAGCGACTTATGCAAAAAATTTTCTACCTCAAACAATTCAATAAAGAATAATAACGGTTTAAAAGCTTTTCTCTCTGATGTCGAAGCTGCTGGTATAACATTATTTGCAGCATATACTGGCTGGCGCGCTAGCGAATTCGGCTTTCCTTTATCTGCAATTTCAGTTGAAATTAATAAAGATATTGTCGACTCATCATATACCCCATTTCGTTTTTATGTGAACTGGACAGCATCGAAGACCAGCGGTGATACAACCCTACGACGTGAAATTACACAATCAACTGCAATGGTTGCAAATCAGATTAGCCTGCTTAACTGTGCAGGAGCTGAAGATCCTGCACTTATTTCAGTAACGATTTCGAATAAAAATAACTTAGCGACTAGAGTCGAAAAGATGTGGTTACGATTTCCATTTGAATATGCATTGTTTAAAGAACTTGATGAACTTGAAGCTTTGAATGCAGTGAAAGGTGCACTATCTACCGACAGGCGGATATCGTACATGCGGCTTAATAAAAAGTACGATATCAAAAATAGTCTCGTGCAGGAAGTAATAAAACTCCGCAATCAGTTACGACATGGTGTTGCTAAATTAGAGTTATCAAAACGTAGTTATCAAAAGGAAAACCGATCGACCGCAAGATTTTCTGAAACGTTAAGGCGTTATAAACAAGGTACTCTAGATACTACAAGTACGAATTTACTTAATGAAAGCCTCAGCGAGAAAACGAAGTCGCATATTTTTTCAAATGACAATGGCAATGAGAGTGTTTTCCGTTCGGAAACGGTTAGGGGGATAAGAGAGGAATTTGTCCATGATGTCCTAAAAGTAACGCCGCACGCGTTTCGACACATTTGGGCAGAGGCAATACTGCAACGTTATAGAGGAGATGTAGGCCGATTTATTCGTGCAAATTTTAAGCATATAGATGAACGGTTTTTCATGGCCTACCTGCGAAATAAAGAGGTAAAGTCTATATATGATGTAGCAAAAAGAACGACGATTAACTCGGTAGTTCAAAAGCACGTAGCAAGCCTTAAAGATGAGCGGAGATCCTATTCAGGTGGTTTTGACCGTTTTGTGTCAAAAGCGGTGAATCTCACGAAGGTTGTTACAAATGAAGAATACGTTGTTATTGCTAACAAGATAGCAAAAGAGCGAGTTATTGATATTAAATCCAACGCTTGGGCAACCTGCATATTAAGGGCGGGGACTGAAAGTCATGCGAAGTGCTCTGTTGATGGAATCCCACAGCGTCATAATGCTTCGCCTAAGCTTTGTTTGGGTTGTATTAATGCAGATATTATTAACAGTAACTTTGCTGGTATTGTCATTTACACACAGAATGATGTTGAAGTCTGTAAAAACCCAAATTTACCTTTATCAATAAAGGAATTTCATGTTGCAACGCTACGAAAAGCATTGTTACGAATTGCAGAGCTCAAAGTGAATGAAAAGAGCAGTTCGTATGATGACTTTATTACACACTTGGAAGGAGTGATAAGTGACGTCGATAAAGAAGGACATTTAAATGGCTGATGACTATCTAAATAGATTTTTAGGTGACGAAATAACGAAGGATTATAAAGAGACTTCGGAAGTTTTGCCTAGCTGGGTTGATAAAAGTAACGCATCTTTTCCAGCTTATAAAATGATACACACGCTAAAACAGGAAAAATTTCGTTTTATACAAGGGCATGGGAAGAAAACTGATTACAACAAGAAATCAAATTATGAAATTAATAAAGCTGAGGTTGCCAAAAAAATTGATAAAACTGCGCAGTCAATATTTCATGCATCTTCATATTCATCTGAGTTGAGACGCTGCTTAGATGATGTGAATGAAAAGCTGGCAAAGGCTAAAGATAAAAAGCTAGAACGAAAAGCTCATGGCCTTCAACATTTATCCAAGGAAGAACTTAAATCAAAAACAAGAAGCTCAACAGAAGAATTAAAATTGATAAAGCAGTCAAACTGCGAAAAATTATATGCACGCTTATTAAGTAATATGCCCCTTGATGTTAAACGAAAACTGGGATTGTGAACGCAGTTTGGATATTTAAAGTAAACTGTACTCATATATACCAATCAAAAAGCCACATTTTTAATAGTAATATAATAAAAGACTTACAATCATTGTAAGAATTATTCTATGAAAATAAGCAAAAATTTCATTTTAACTGAATCGATTCACCGCCCCTACCATGTCTAGACGTATACATTATTATCTCCTAACTTATCCTGTGTATCCTAAATCTACATAAACCCAAGTAATATAGGGAATATAACAATGATGGTAATGTAAAAAATGTTGGTAAAATCGCTGATTATGACATCCCATATTTTGGCCCGGACGCAATTGAGCTTGGATTATCGGAACCCTTAAGACTTGCGAATGAAATAGGTTTTGGTTCTATTTACTAGTGCCTTGGCAAACTGATAAGGGTGTATTAATACTCGTTCACGTTATTACTGACTCGCCAAAATCATGGCTGCTAGTCACTAAAAGTTTGGTTTTGAATCAACGACAAGTATTATTATTTCACTATCTATTGGGTTTTAGTTTAGAGGCCTCAGACAAAGTACTCGCCAATTTAGTAGAAGAATTACACCAGCGAGTGGGTGACAAAAGAGTGGATATTATTGCACATAGTATGGGCGACCTAGTTGCAAAACGTTTATCCAGTTGCACCACTATCGCAATCCATCCCAAATTATCAGAAACGCTGTGTGGCTTTACACTAATAAGAGGGGGTTTAGTGTCACATGAGACAAATTTGCCAACACGTTTTGGAAATACGTATGATTTCACGTATCACGTTGTCTATTACGCAGCGTAGGTTAGGGGAGTGACATCGCCAATTGTTTATACTGTCCCTGCAGTTGTGCTTTTTCTTGCAGAGCAAGCTGATATTCGTTCTGTAAATTGTGGTGAGTGATTTTTATCTTTTCCAGCTCTGCCGCTATGCCCTCATGAGATTGTGTTAATAATCCCCTTGTTTTGTCCGCCTCCACACATTGAAGTGTTAACGCGTCTTTCTGACCTTGCAGGGTATCAATTTCCTGCATTAGCACTGAGTTGTCTTGTTTCTTGGCGATAAGATCCTGTTGCAAGGTAGAGCATTGCGTACCTTTCGCGGCCAAGCGCTGACTCAACGATTGATTGTCATCCCTCATTTCACCGTATTTATTCTCGAGTAGTGTTTGTTTGGTCACGCATGTAGCAAGTTGCGAAGTGAGATCTCGAACTTGCTCGGTCAATGATGTGATCTGTGCTTGGTCACGAAATTGTGTGGACTGAAACTGGTCCCGCTCATGCTGTCTATCTTGTGCGGTGCGCTCTTGGTAGTGCTCAAAGTGGGCCCGGATATCTTTACATTCCTGCTTGATTTCCGTGTTGCCCGCTTTCAATTCAACTATTCGTGTATGCGCACCTTCCAACTCATATGCCGCCTTGTCATATCGGTTTAGTAACGCCTGATGAGACTGTGTGATTGCCTTGTTTTCAATCTGACTGTCCCGCAACGTCTGTTTGACAGTCGCATTGTCCTCAGACAATTGAGCGATTTTGGCGGATGCATCAGAGAGCTGTTGGCGAAGTTTATCTGTAATGCTATTACATTCATTCTGGATCTGTTCGATTTTACCATCAGCATGTTGATGAACGCGTGCATGCAACGATTTCACCACGTCCATAAGATCAGCGGGGAGACCATGGCCAACATTTTTGGACTCGTTAGCTTCGCGCCATTGCTTGAGTAGGGGGGCGATGGTGCTTTTACTGCCAGTGCCGAGATAGTCCCTGACGCGATCGACTGTGGGTGTATGCCCGTCGGCCAGAATGGATTCTGCGGCTTGAATAATATGACTAGCGTTGACGCCTGCACGTGCCATTACGGCCTCCTGTTTATTTCATACTGTATTATGTAATACATAATATTACATTTATAAGAGAATTCAATATGAACATTGATATTTCATTTATAACCACCGATAATGTTGCTTATCGTAGGTTAAGGTTTTATTAATAAATACAAATTCTATGTTCCTGTTACAAAACGGGAAATCCAACATGATATTGATAGGAGCTAAAAGTGGAACTTAAACGAGCTGAGTCCGCATCGGCAATCAACGAATCTACGCAGACATCTTTGTTGATGGACAACAGTCAGGCCGCATTGCAACACTACATCGCAGCGGGGACCTCTGATAACACGCGCAAAGCCTATCGTAGTGCCATCCGCCAGTTTGAAAAATGGGGCGGCCGTTTGCCGACTGACTCAAGTGTGTTGGTGCGCTACCTTATTGAGCGGGCAGGGCAGTTGAACCCGCGCACACTGGAATTGCATATTACCGCGATCAGTCAGTGGCATCACTTACAACTTATACCTGATCCGTCTCGCACTCCACTGGTACGTAAAACGATAGATGGGATCCGCCGAACTCATGGCAAGCCGAAGATAAAAGCAAAAGCTTTGCGCCTCGAGCACCTCGTTACCATGCTGTCGACCCTTCAGGCGTTACCTGACAGCAATAAGAAAGCGCGGGACAGGGCTTTGCTATTAGTCGGTTTTTTTGGTGCGTTTCGGCGCAGTGAATTGGTCGCCATCACCGTTGAAGATTTATCATGGGAGCCAGAAGGTGTGTTGATCAGCCTGCCTAAATCGAAAACGGATCAAGAACTTGATGGATTGAACTGCGCGCTACCGTACGGTAATGAGCCCATCTGTCCGGTAAAAGCGTTAAAAAACTGGCTGGGCTGGGCAGGCATCTCACAAGGGCCGGTCTTTAAGCCAGTTAATCGCTGGGATCAGATCCAGGATTAAGCGCTTAGTGCAGGAGCCATCAATGGCTTTTTGAAAGACTTAGGCGATAAATGTCTGTTTGATTTTGTGCCAGAACTGAGTAGTCACAGTTTTCGTCGGAGATTGTCAACGTCGGCGGCAAGGGAGCGGGTGGATTTTGCGCTAATTAAAAAGCAGGGTGGTTGGAAGAGTGATGCGACGGTGTGGGGATACATTGAGGAAGGTCAGCAGTTTACTGAAAATGCATCGTTGACGTTGATGGATAAAATGGCTGCACTTTGGCATCAACATGGTAAATAAACAAATATCGCAGAAATTGCTGAGTAAACCAAAACTGCCAAAAGGGTCTAAGCAAACCCGTGAAGTCTATTGTTACTTTTTGTTATTCTCATTCTTGTAGTTTGCTAATAAAACATCATGTTTTCATTTGTGGTGTCGTCAAACTTACCTACCTTATCTTTCTTGAATATAATGGTAAAACAGGTGTTTTTTTCTGAGGATTCAGCAACGATATCGCCTCCGTTAATATTTACTATAGATTTTGCAATCGTCAACCCGAGACCAGCGCCATGACCATCTCGATTACGCGAGAAGTCTGCTCTGTAAAAGCGATCAAACAAACGACTCAAATGTTCTTTAGGAATTACATCGCCATGATTTATAATAGCAATTGAGACTACATCAGATGAGGTTTTTGTTTTAATTATGATTTTGTCATTTTTAGGTGAGTAACGAATTGCGTTAGAAATTAAATTGCTCAGCGCTTGTCGCAACATAGTTTTATCACAAACTAACTCTACATTTGAACCGTCTAATATAAGTTGTATATTTTTCTCATCAGCGAGCAACTCAAAATACTCAAACAAGCCCTTTATTTCCTTATTTACTACTACAGTATCTTTATTTGGTTTAATTAAGCCCTGCTCGGCTTGTGCAAGTAGAAGCATATCACTTACCATCTTCGTCATACGTTCATATTCTTCAAGATTTGAATATAGAATTTCAATATATGCTTCACTATCTCTGGGTTTACTAAGCATTACCTGAGTCTGTGTTGTTAAATTTGTGATTGGGGTGCGTAATTCGTGTGCGATATCTGCTGAAAAATGAGAAAGCCTTTCAAAACCGTCTTCGAGACGCTTTAACATTGTATTAAAAGAATCTACTAGGATGGTGAGTTCGACTGGTACGTTTAATGGGTCAAGCCTAATACCAAGCTTATCAGCAGTGATGGACTCAATTTCCCTGCTCAATTGCCTTAACGGCGAGTGTCCTCTGTATACTGCAAAACGTGCCGCAAAAACAGTAATCACACCTGCTAAAAAGACAATTCCCCACAGTGTACTCTTGAAATTCTGCATGTAATTCATGTGGAATTCCATGTTGGAGGCAACAGTGACTGTGTACCTTTCTTCTCCCAACTTGGTTGGTAATTCAAATATTATTTTTGTACCTCTCAATATATGCTTTCCATCGTTAAATAAAATTAGGGACGAGGGAATAATTTGGTTGTGCGCTTTAAACTTTGTCGGAAATGTAGATAAGTCAGCACCTTGACTGGAGAATATCGGATTGTCATTTTTGTCTTCTACGTGATAGTAAACGCCGTGATGGCCAGATACTGCTTGAAAGAGGATGCTAGAAGGCAGTACATTCTGTTCATGGGCTTCACCGAGCTTACTTTGAACCGCTTCGAACACCTCATTTAGCTCGTCCGCATCCTGCTCTATAAAATGCTGATCTATGGATTCAATAACAATTAAGTTCATGATGCTCAGACATATAAAAATGGTAACCCCAACTAATACTGTGACTCTAAATGCAAGCGAATTAGGTTTCTTTAGCACGTTACTCTTACTCATCTATCGCCAACTTGTAGCCCATGCCTCTGACAGTTTTGATCAGTTTAGGTGTAAACGAATCATCTATTTTCGCTCTTAGCCGCCTAATTGCCACGTCGATTACATTGGTATCACTATCAAAGTTCATGTCCCAAACTTGTGATGCTATTAGCGAGCGAGGTAACACTTCACCCTGTCTTCGCACCATGAGTTCAAGAAGCATAAATTCCTTCGTCGTAAGGCTTATAGGTTTGCCTGACCGTGTTGCCACGCGGGAGGGAATATCTAATTCAAGATCAGCAATATTAATAGTATTTGACGGTACGGATGTGCCTCTTCTTAACAGCGTTCTGACTCTTGCAAGTAATTCAGCAAAAGCGAATGGCTTGACTAGATAATCATCTGCTCCGAGTTCAAGACCTTTCACTCTGTCTTTTACACTATCTCTAGCAGTTAAAAACAACACTGGAGTGTGATTACTTTTCTCCCTCATAGAGCTTAAAATTCTCCATCCATCAATATCTGGCAGCATAACGTCAAGTATCACTAGTTCAAAGCTGCCGGTCATTGCCTTGTGGTGACCATCAAGCCCGGTTCTTACTAACTCCACTACGAAGCCTGATTCAGTTAAACCCTGCTTGATATAATCTCCGGTTTTAGTTTCGTCTTCGACGACAAGGATCTTCATTATTAACCTCGTTAGTTATTGAAAAGTGTTGCGAATTCAATCGATCAAAGCAGAAAACTTTAACGGCATTATTTAAAACAACCAATTTACCTAATAATCGACTACTAACAACTATTATAAAATATAAATCAGTGTAATAGGTTTTGATTACAAAAATGTAATCAATGAGTAATGGCCGTGACATGTTAGATGAGTATTATAAAAGCGTATTTTAACTCAGCACTTCTCCAAGTTAAGATTTACACATTTTTAGTGAACTTGGTTTTTTTAGGTTTTAGGTTTTAAGTGTTATACAAAATCACCAAAATAATTATGATATTTATCATGCTCACGACGCAAATGGGGGAGTCTTTTGCTCTTTCATTTATGCCGTGCGCCGATAGCGGCATGATGGTGATGAACGATAAAAATATGGTTCATTCTACACATTCCATGGCGATGGATAACTCTAGCATGACGTCTGATGAAGATTGCTGTCAAAAAGACTGCTGTTGTCCAATGGGTTTGATGACTGTTGCCGTGCCAAATGAACCTAATATCGATACGCCAATTGACTGCAGAACAACCCAATTGATTATGAGTCATTCTACTATTCATAATATATTCTTAGGTCTCCCTCAACGCCCCCCAAAAACAACTTTTTCTTAAGCGGCATAGATCTGCTTGAAATTTGACTTCCAGAGTAGCTGGAACTGATTTGTTTCGACATTGTGTTACGCAATGTCAAAAAGAAAGAGAATATTGAAATGAGATTAATAAATATATTTCCAATAAAAACACTGTCCATCTTATCTGTTTTGTTTGTCGTTGCTTGTTCTGATGCATCAACATTAGAAGCGAATGCAAAAGCAGGTAAAGAACCAAAAATGAACGAGGCCATAGAATTAACGGTTTACAAAAGTCGTTCATGCAAATGCTGTCAAAAGTGGGTAACACATGTCGAAGATCATGGCTTTGAGACTGAAGTAAACAACATTACGCTTTTGTCTAAGCTGAAAGACAAAAAAAGCATTCCTGCAAACTATCGTTCTTGCCATACCGCTGAATCAAATGATGGATACCTTTTTGAAGGACATGTACCTGCCAAATTTATTAAACAGTATTTAGCCAATGTACCACAGGGTTCAATCGGTCTTTCTGTACCAGCGATGCCAGTTGGAACGCCTGGCATGGAGGTTGGTGATCGATTCATGCCTTACAACATCTTACTTCTTAATGTAGACGGCACTGTGACAGTATTTAAGCAAGTGATGACTTATGAGGAACAATTCTAATGAATAAGTTTAATGAAAATCGTAAATTCCACATAAAATTCGGTGCAGGGATTTTTGCTTTTACTCTTTTATCTGTTAGTGCCACTGAGTTGCCAGTGATTAACGCTAATACACCTTTATCTTTCGAAAATGCTATCAGGGCGGCCCAAATAAATGATCCTTGGTTAACTGGGAATGTTCATAAACAAAGAGCCATTGAATCGATGAGTATTGCAGTCAATACATTACCGGATCCTAAGGTGACGATTGGTCTGGCAAACTTGCCCACTAACGGTTTCGATTTTGGTCAGGAAGGCATGACACAGGCTAAAGTGGGCGTTTCACAAATGTTTCCTCGGGGTGATACCTTAGATATAAAAAGCCAACAACTGAAAACTCAAAGTGAAGCATTCCCATATCAACGAAAAGACAGGGAATCAAAAGTAGCCGTTACGGTAGGAAGTTTATGGTTGGATGCTTATCAAGTTCAGCAAAGTATCGCATTAATTGAAACTAATAGGTCGTTATTTGAACAGTTAGCCGATGTAGCTGCAGCAAGCTATTCATCGGCTTTAGGTAAAACCCGTCAGCAAGATATTGTTCGAGCACAACTAGAGTTAACACGTTTAGAAGATAGATTAGAGCAACTAGCGCAACAGAAAAACCGCTATGACGGCATGCTTGCACAATGGCTTACCACGTTTTCTACTGTAAACAGTGCTGAATATGCAGCGCCATTAGGGTCTGATTTTACTTTACATAATATCGTTCTTAATCAAGTGCTACCTCAATTAGAGTTACTTAATAGTGATCTAGTCTACAAAGAACGTTGGCACAAGCCAGATGAGTTGGTCCCATATTTCTCAAATCATCCCTCTGTTGTCGCTATAGAAAAAAAAGTAAACGCTTCTAAAGCAGGCATTAAATTGGCGAAGCAAAAATACAAACCTGAATGGGCTGTAAACGCAAGCTATGGCTATCGTGGAGATGATCCTATGGGAGCAAGTCGAGCTGATTTATTTTCGGTTGGTGTGACGTTCGATTTACCACTCTTTACTGAAAACAGACAAGACAAAGAGGTGCAATCAGCGATATCTGAAACAGAAGCGGTTAAAACTGAAAAGTTACTCTTACTTAGACAATTGTTAGGTACTTATTCGAGCGCAAAAGGAAGGTTATTGCGCCTAATCGACAGGCAGAATTTATATAAAACCAAATTATTACCGCAAATATATGAGCAAGCAGAAGCCTCTTTGACTGCTTATACCAATGATGATGGCGATTTTTCAGAAGTGGTTCGCTCACGTATTGCCGTGTTAAATGCCGAAATAGACGAACTCACACTCAACGTAGAAGAGCAGAAAATACGGCTAGAACTTAATTACCTTTTTATCGATAGTCTCGATACTTTAACCACGAAAAACCATATGAATTTATCTAACAGCCGCCAATATGCTGCTATTTCGGGAGAAAAATAATGAGCAATAATATAAAGCCCATAATTATTGGCATGGTCCTAGGTGGAATTTTCACTTTTGGTGCAACTTATTTTATCGCTCCTTCAGGAAGTGACCTAATATCTAACGCAACATCTGACGAGAAGAAACCGATTTATTGGGTCGCACCAATGGATGCAAATTATAAGAGTGATAAGCCAGGTAAATCGCCAATGGGGATGGATTTAGTGGCTGTTTATGACGATGACGGAAAAGGACCTGATGCAGGTCCAGGTACAATTCGCATCTCACCTGATGTTGTGAATAACTTAGGGGTACGTACAACAACGGCACGTTACAAACCATTACATACCAAAATAAACACAGTGGGTTATGTTACTTTCAATGAAGATAAACTTGTGCATATTCATCCTCGTGTTCAAGGATGGATCGAGAAGCTCTATGTTAAGGCTACCGGTGATCCTGTTAAAAAAAACCAGGCATTATACGATATCTATTCTCCTGAGTTAGTTAATGCTCAAGAGGAATTATTATTGGCGTTAGATAGAAAAAACAATCGATTAATCACGGCTTCTGAAAATAGGTTGTCAGCATTACAGTTACCTAAGTCTGCTATTGAATCACTCAAAAAAACCAGAAAAGTTCAGCAAAACATTACGTTTTATTCTCCACAAAATGGCGTTGTTGAAAACCTTAACATTCGGGAAGGTTTCTTCGTAAAACCTGGTTCTACCTTGATGGCAATAGGTGACCTATCAGATGTGTGGGTCGAGGCAGAAGTGTTCGAAAGACAGGCCGGCCAAGTTAAAAATTCTACCCCCGTCACTATGACACTAGATTATTTACCGGGTAAAACATGGGAAGGTCAAGTGGATTATATCTACCCAACCCTTGATGCTAAAACACGTACGGTGAAAGTACGATTGCGCTTCAATAATGAAGAGGGTGAATTTAAGCCTAATATGTTTGCACAAATTGCCATTCATGCGACAGGTGATGAGCAAGCGCTACTCATTCCAAAAGAGGCCCTCATTAGAACAGGTAATCAAGATAGAGTTGTGCTGGCACTAGGTGAAGGTAGTTTCAAGTCTGTTGAGGTGTCTGTGGGTCGTTATGACAGCGAAAGTGTAGAAATACTGAAAGGGCTAAGCGAGGGAGAAAAAGTCGTCAGTTCGGCGCAATTCTTACTCGATTCAGAATCAAGTAAATCATCTGATTTTAAACGCATGAATCATGAACCTGCTCAAGATGAGTCAACACAATTGGATATGAGTAATAGTAAAGATAGTGTTTCCTCAGCCACAGTGAACGGTACTGTGGTTTCGGTGATGGTTGATCATCGAATGGTCACCATCGACCGAGAAGCTATCTTAAAGTGGGGACGTGAGGCAGAAAGAGTGGATTTTATTGTTGATGAGAATGTTGATATGGCCTTATTTTCAAATGCTGCTTATGTGATGTTCACCTTTGAAATTAGAGATGGTAATTTTATTATTGTCAGTGCGATGGCAATGGATATGCCGAAAACTGAGCCTGCAATCAAAGATGCTGCTAACGACAAAGGAGAATAATGATGATCACCTCGATTATTCGTTGGTCTGTTAGCAATCGATTTTTCGTATTACTAGCGACATTTTTATTGGTTGGCGTTGGATTATATTCCGTCAACAAAACACCGATTGATGCACTTCCTGATTTATCAGATGTGCAAGTGATCATTAAAACAAGTTACCCCGGGCAAGCACCACAAGTTGTCGAGGATCAGGTCACTTATCCAATGACCACTGCCATGTTGTCGGTGCCGGGTGCCGTTACCGTGCGAGGTTACTCATTCTTTGGCGACTCATATGTTTACGTTATTTTCGATGAAGATACCGATCTTTATTGGGCACGTTCACGGGTACTTGAGTATTTAAGTCAAGTTGCTCCCAATCTACCTGCTGATGCACGGCCTCAATTGGGTCCCGACGCAACAGGTGTTGGCTGGGTATACTTGTATGCCCTTACCGATAAAACAGGCCAACATGATTTAAGTCAATTACGCAGTATACAAGATTGGTTTTTAAAGTTTGAGTTACAAACTGTACCTGGCGTTTCAGAAGTATCTGCCCTTGGCGGTATGGTCAAGCAATATCAGGTGAGAGTTGACCCTGATAAGTTACGTGCTTTTGGTATTCCACTTTCTCATATTCAAATGGCCATTAAACAAGGTAATCAGGAAATAGGAGCATCAGTGGTTGAGATGGCCGAAGCTGAGTACATGGTCAGAGCTACGGGTTACATCAAAGGTGTAGATGATTTAGAAAACATTCCTTTGGGAGTTAACGAAAATGGTACGCCTTTACTGTTAAAGGATGTTGCAGATATTGGAACTGGCCCGCAGATGCGTCGTGGAATTGCTGAGCTTAACGGCGAAGGTGAAACAGTCGGTGGCATAGTCGTAATGCGTTTTGGCGAAAACGCTCAACAAGTGATTAAAAATGTCAAAGAAAAGCTTGAAAAACTAAAGAAAGGACTGCCGGACGGCGTAGAGATAGTGCCTGTTTATGACCGTTCTGCCTTGATTGAACGAGCAGTCGATAACTTGGCCTACAAGCTGCTTGAAGAGTTTGGTGTGGTAGCGTTAGTTTGCATAATTTTCTTATTCCACGTTCGTTCATCTTTAGTAGCGATTATTAGTTTGCCCGTAGGTATTTTAACTGCCTTTATTATTATGCATTTACAGGGACTTAACGCCAATATCATGTCCCTAGGAGGTATTGCTATTGCTATTGGCGCGATGATTGATGGTGCTATCGTAATGATAGAAAACATGCATAAACATATGGAAAAAACGCCTTTAACTAATGAGAATCGATGGCAAATAGTCACTGAATCGGCGAGTGAAGTAGGTCCGGCATTATTCTTTAGTTTATTAATTATTACGGTGAGCTTTGTTCCTGTATTTACCTTAGAAGCCCAAGAAGGTCGAATGTTTGCTCCGCTAGCATTTACTAAAACTTATGCCATGGCAGCTTCTGCTGCATTAGCCATTACTTTAGTCCCGGTACTAATGGGGTATTTTATTCGAGGTAAAGTGTTACCTGAACATAAAAACCCGATCAATAGATTTTTAACCTTTATCTATATGCCAGCGTTGAAAACCGTTTTACGTTTCCCAAAAATGACGATAGTAGTTGCATTGGCTGTGCTTGCCATTGGCATATATCCACTGGATAAAATTGGTAGTGAGTTCATTCCCCCCCTTGATGAGGGGGATTTGATGTATATGCCCACGACTTACCCCGGTATTTCTATAGGTCAGGCTCGACAACTTCTGCAACAAACGGACAAGTTGATTAAAACTGTTCCAGAAGTAAAAACCGTGTTTGGTAAAGTCGGCCGTGCTGAAACGGCAACCGATCCAGCACCTCTTACCATGATAGAGACCTTCATCCAGTTAAAACCTCATGATGAGTGGCGAGAAGGAGTAACAACAGAAAGTTTGAAAAAAGAACTGGATGCATTAGTCAAACTACCAGGGGTAACTAACGCCTGGGTTATGCCAATTAAAACGCGTATTGATATGTTGGCAACAGGCATTAAGACACCTGTAGGAATAAAAATTGCCGGTCCTAAACTAGGCGTTATTCAAGAGATAGGTAAACAAATAGAAGTGATTTTAGCCGATGTTCCTGGCACCTCGTCAGTTTACTCAGAGCGTGTTGCCGGTGGTCGATATATAAAAGTTGATATCCAACGGGCAAAAGCGGCTCGTTATGGATTGAATATCGCTGAAATACAGCAAGTGGTGGCTACAGCTATTGGTGGCATGAATGTTACTCAAACAGTTGAAGGTTTAGAGCGCTATCCTGTGAATTTACGTTATCCACAAGATTATCGTGATTCGCCTGAACAGCTATCATTGCTACCTATAGTGACGCCTAACGGACAACGAATTTCATTGGGAGATGTTGCTAATATCATCGTAGAAGATGGACCACCGGGTATTAAATCTGAAAATGCACGTCTAAATGGTTGGGCATTTGTGGATATCGACGGCGTTGATGTAGGGACCTATGTTGAAGCAGCACAGAAAGTGGTGGCAGATAAATTAGATTTACCTGCTGGTTACTCTATCTCTTGGGCTGGGCAATATGAATACATGCAGCGTGCAAAAGCTAAGCTGACTTACGTTGTGCCATTAACCTTATTTATCATCGTTATATTACTTTATCTTAACTTTCGTAACGTGATTGAAGTCGCGATGATCATGGGTACTTTGCCTCTAGCCATGGTCGGTAGTATATGGTTGATGTATCTAGAAGGTTATAACTTCTCTGTGGCGGTTGGAGTGGGCTTTATCGCGCTAGCAGGAGTGGCTGTAGAAATTGGCGTCATTATGCTGGTTTATTTAAATCAAGCTTACAAAGAAATGCTCAGTGAACACCAATTAAATAATGTTTCGACAACAAAAGAAGATGTACTCCAGGCGGTTTTACATGGCGCGGGTATGCGTGTTCGCCCTGTGATGATGACAGCCGCAGCTATTATTGTTGGCTTATTACCTATTTTGTACGGTACTGGTACTGGATCTGAGGTCATGAGTCGCATTGCAGCGCCAATGGTCGGTGGGATGTCGAGTGCGGTCATTCTGACGTTACTTGTGTTGCCTGCCTTATTTTACTTATGGCGTTCGTCATCAATAAAAAGTACAGCGTCAAAAGCATAATTGTATGAATTTTTAAAAATGAATAACTCCAATGCAAACACATTGCATTGGATGAATTTACCTAGAAAACCTTAAATATTAATTATAGGAATAAACCATGAAAACAGACTTAATTAAAACAATCAGTAAAATCGCTTTGGTATTAATACCAGCACTTACTTTATCAATGACAGCTGCGGCACATGACCCCAAGTTGCACGCAAAACAGCCTGAAAAAGCTGATTGTAGCAAAATGGATCACAGCAAGATGGATATGAAAGATCCTGTCGCAATGGCCATGATGAAAAAATGCATGAAACAAGCAGAAGTTTCAAGCGACAAAATGGACGGAAATATGGATCACAGCAAAATGATGGATGACAAAATGGATCACGATAATATGGATGAAAAAGACATGAAAAAGGATGAGCACAACAATCATTAATTAAATGTGAGAAAACACTTAGCTCAAAATCATGGGCTAAGTGTCTTTAACTTAAGAAGGAAAGACAATGAAGATACTTAAATTATTACTGCTACTGGTAGTGTTAGGAATAGCAGTCGCGGCAACAGCAATTTACTCAGGTATTGTTAACGTGGCTGCCGATGAACCTCACAGTGACCTAGTTTATTGGCTTTTAGAAGAAACTAGAGAAACATCTATTAAAAAGGCAGCGGAAAATATTGAAGTGCCAGATCTAGTCGATCCTGAATTACTCCTTAGTGGCGGCGTTGACTATAACTTTATGTGTGCAAGTTGCCATTTAAAACCAGGACAAAAAGAAAGCGATATGAGTGTGGGTCTATACCCAGCACCGCCCAATTTAACCATTGCTGCCCAAAGCCATGAAGGTCATGAGCATGGGGATGATGCACAAAAAGCTCGTCAAAACTTTTGGGTAATCAAACATGGTATCAAAGCATCTGGCATGCCAGCTTGGGGTAAAACCCATGATGATAAACGGATTTGGGCAATGGTGGCATTTATAAACAGATTACCCACATTAACACCAGAGCAATATCAAATAATCACAGCAATAGAATAAAAACAACTCAGAATAGAGATTCTTATAATATGAAAATTACAATGCAAATACAGACACTTCTTTTGTTACTTAGCGCGTGTTTTAGCAGCGCTGCTTTTTCTCACGGAGAAGAAAAACATCAAGATAAGCAAGTTATGTTCACAGGAACTGACACTGAAGCGGGACAAGTAGTAGTCGCATTCCACAAAGCGCTTGAATCTGGAGATGCAGTGAAGGCTAGAAGTTTACTGGCAGATGATGTGCTGATATTAGAAGGAAGCGGGGTTGAACGCAGTGCAGAAGAATATGCTAGCCATCATATGTTATCTGATATGAAATATTTACAAGCTATCGACGTAAAAACACTGGAACATCATGTTCAGGTGTTTAATTCAATCGCCATTTCAATTTCACGAAGCTCAAACAAAGGTGTTTATAAGGGCAAGAAAATCGATAGCGCAGGGAATGAAACAATTACCTTAATGCAAGACAGTGATGGTTGGAAGATCGCACACATCCATTGGTCTAATTAAGAAGTATTACCTTTCAATTTAGTCGCAAATATTTCGTCTGACTCTATTTATAAATCGACATAGAGCTCAGTCACCACTTTGGTATTTTCAGGACGCGACTCAAAATCAACAGAGAATAAAGCAATATGTGTGTATTTAAATTGGTGATAGTGACAACAAAGTTTTTAGTGATAATTAGGAACTCATTGATTATAGTTGGCTAATATTAGTTATTTTGGGCATTGATACATAATGTACATTATTAACGGACTATTAAATTGTACTTTAAGAATAGTGTATCTTTTCTTATGTCTTTATTTTTTGGCTACCTCAGCAAATTCCAAGGAAAAGCTAGTCTTTTCAACTGGAAGCGCGGCTCCTATTCAGAAAATATCCGCACAGGTATTACGTGAAGCATATTACAATATCGGATTTCATATTAGAGTTGAACCTCTGCCAATCGCTCGCTCACTTATTTTATCAAACAAAGGTTATTTCGATGGTGAGCTTTCCAGGGTAGAAGGCATAGATAAAGAATTTAGAAATTTATTACGTGTCCCAGTAGCTATTAATTTTATTGAAGCTTATGCCTTCATAAAGAACAATAGTTGTTCTGGTTAAATGGCACCGGACACTTTAATAAGAGACAATTAAC
>TARA_R110001632_G_scaffold1883_1_pt1 | contig 79983 bp, 62 predicted proteins | sample TARA_R110001632 | Tara Oceans TARA_R110001632 (sample SAMEA4398266) | marine metagenome | biome: Polar Biome; feature: [SRF] surface water layer (ENVO:00010504); material: water (ENVO:00002006), including particulate matter (ENVO:01000060) such as... | depth 5 m
AGGTTAGGATCTGCATCTTGCCAACCTGTAGGATTACAGTTACCACAGATACCTGCAGAGGTTCCTGTACCGGGTATGGATTGTGCTTGGGTATTTTGCAGGGAAAATAAAATGAAAGCTATTGAAAGAATCCATAATTTTTTAGTCCATAATAAACTAACTCTAAAAGAGTTTTTTTGTGTTTGCTTAATCGCCATATTTTTTTAGTATAAAAATCTAACTTTCTAGTTGGGGGAGACTAGTAATAACGGGGGAGTACTACAAATTTAACTACAATTAATCTAAAATAACAATTTTTATATGTTTTTTTTGTAATAAATATTTGATTATTAGTGGTGTTAAGTGTTTTTTTTCTTAAAAAAAGAAGTGTAAACTTTGGTTAAGAATTAATCTTTACCAACTTTATCATATTGTCGTATCATAAAAAATGCCCATATGAGTACGCAAGCGCCTACAAAAATTGAAAAATATAAAACGATATTATCTGCGCTCACGGTCTATCAGTTTTAAGTAAATCATCACCCCTAGTAGTGTAGGAGCCCAAAGGCCAAGAAAAATACCATGCAATTGATCGCCTGATAAGAATACATATTCTGCCACAATTATAATTAAAATACAGAGTAATAACATTAAGAAATTACTTGGACCTAACTTCTTTATAAAATTCATTGAGTGTTTAATTTTTTATTAAAAATATACATTTTTACCATTTGACAAACTTTTTTTATCATAATTATATCAAATTAGAATGATAATAAATAATAACGATGCCTGTAAATTATGATTTCTTACATCACCAGTCATCTTTCAATGTTATCTCTGCTTACTACGAATTCTTAAAAAATAACTACGAATTCTAAATAGAAACAAAATTTTAATCTTAAAAGTCTAACTTTGAGTGCATCACAAAAACTTAACTTATGTTTTCAAATAAATCGTTCCTTACTGTTGTTGTAGCATTGCTATTATATTCTTGTTCTCAAAAGAAAATGAAGCCTGATAATATTTACAATTATAGAAACTATATCAGTTATACAACATCAGGTATAATATCAACTTCTGATGTATTTGAAATTAATGTTACTCAGCCTGTTGATGGTTGGGAAGATGGTAAAGAAATTTCAAAAGACTTAATTGAGGTAACTCCGAATGTAAAAGGTAAATTAATTGCTAAAAATAATACGACACTGCAATTTATTCCTTTAGAAAGTTTACAATCCAATACAGCATATTCAATTACGATTAAACTAAATAAGATTTTTAAAGAGATTGATAAAGAACAGCATACTTATACTTTTCAATGTAAAACCATCGCACCTAGTTTTTCAATAGCCACCAATAGTTTACAATCGTATGATACCAATTGGCAATACGTTACGGGTGTTATTAAATCTGCTGACTATATTTCTTTGGATGCTGCAAAAAAATTAATTACTGCAACTCAAAAAGGTGATAAAATTGCTGTTGTTTGGAAGGAAACTTCAAAAAAAAGTAAATATTTCGACTTTAAATTAGATAGTTTACAACGCTTTGAAAATGATACTGAAGTTTTGATAAAATGGGATGGAAAAGCCATTCAGTCTACTATTTCTGATAAAGAAGTGATGGTTATTCCGGGTAAAAATAACTTTAAAGTGACCAATATTCAAATTGTTCAAGGAAATCAACAACATGTGATTATCAATTTTTCAGATCCTATAAAAAAGAATCAAAATTTTAAAGGATTGGTTACCATTCAAGGTGCTAAAAATGAAAAATTTGTAGTTGATGGGAATTTATTAAAAGTTTATTATGATTCTCAAATATCTGGTACAGCAGATATAAATGTTTATCAAGGAATAGAAAATAGTTACCAATATAAATTAAAAGAAACCTATCAGAACTCCCTTCTTTTTGAAGAATTAAAACCAGAAGTTAGATTGCTAAGTTCTGGAAGTATTTTACCCAATTCTAAAGAGTTAAAATTCAATTTTGAAGCAGTGAATTTAAGTGCTGTCGATGTTAGAATTATTAAAGTACATACAGATAATATTTTACAATTCTTACAATACAATAACCTCAATGGTGACAATGAAATTAAAAGAGTTGGAAGAAGAATTGCAAAGAAAACGATTCATCTAATTGAAGACGCATCACAAAACACTAGAAATTGGAAAGCGTATAGTATTGATTTATCTACATTATTTACAGCAGATCCGGGAACAATCTACCGAGTAGAAGTTAGCTATAAGAAAGAATATTCTCTGTATGATTGTGATGGAGCTACAAGTAAAATTGTTAAAAAGGATGAGTTTTCAGAAGCACTCATCAACAAAACAGCAGAAGAAAAAGAAGCACTGTATTGGGATAATAAATTATACAGCTATACCGATTATGATTATAGCTGGAGAGATCGAGATAACCCATGTTCTGACTCCTATTTTAATCAAACCTATGCAAGAACTATAGCACAAAATTTATTAGCTTCTAATTTAGGTGTCATTGCAAAAAGGGGCAATCAAAAGAACTATTTCTTTGCAGTAACCGATATTTTAACCACTCAAGCTATTAGCGGAGCTAAAGTTTCTTTATACAATTTTCAGCAACAAAAAATAGATGAATTAACAACAGACTTTGAAGGAATTGCAACTTACAAATCACTTAATGATGCTGCTTTTGCAATCATTACAAAAAACAAAAATACAACCTATGTGAAATTAGCCGATGGAAACTCTTTATCGTTAAGTAAGTTTGATGTTTCTGGGGTTAAAACTCAAAAAGGAATTAAAGGTTTTATCTATGGTGAACGAGGTGTTTGGAGGCCAGGAGATTCTATTCATCTGAATTTTGTATTAAATGATGCTGATAATAAATTACCTAAAAATCATCCTGTAAGATTAGAAGTAAGAGATCCTAATGGAAAACTAATTCACAAGAAAATTACTAGAGATCAAGTTGATCAGTTTTACTCTTTCCCATTTAAAACATCAACAGAAAATATTACAGGAAATTACAATGCAGTTGTTTCTGTAGGAGGAGCAAAATTTACCAAACAACTAAAAATAGAAACGGTAAAACCAAATCGCTTAAAAATCAAATTAGATTTTGATAAAGAAGTGTTTTCTGCCAATTCTCCAATGAAAGGAAATTTGCAAGTAAATTGGTTACATGGTTCTCCAGCAAGAAATATAAAAGCAGAAATTACTGCAAAAGTTTCCAAAACGAGTACTGTTTTTGAAGGATTTGAAAAATACCTATTTAACGACCCCACAAGAAATTATTACACAGAAGAACTACAATTATTTGATGGAAAAGTTAATGACAATGGACGAGCTAGCATCAATAAAAAAATAAATGTTGGTAAGAATGCCCCAGGAATGTTACGTGTTCAATTTTTAGTAAAAGCCTTTGAAAAAGGAGGTGACTTTTCTATTGATGCATTTTCAAAAAAATATGCACCATACGTTTCTTTTGTTGGTTTACAATCACCTAAAGAAGACGAGTACGGTTCTTATGGTACAGCAACAAATAAACAATTTGATATTGTAACACTTACAGATGAAGGAAAACCAATAGCGAGAAAGAACGTCCCAATTCAGGTTTATAAAATTGAATGGCGTTGGTGGTGGAATTCTGGAAATGATAACTTATCTAGTTATAATTCTAGCTCTTATCATCAGCCGTATAAAACAATTATGACCAATACAGATGTTAATGGAAAAGGTTCTTTTAATTTAAAAATTCCTGCAGATGATAGAGGTCGATATTTAATTAGAGTGATCGACCCTATAAGCGGACACGCAACCGGAAGAACAGCTTACTTTTATGATAATTGGTGGGAGAATTCTCCAACAGACGATAAAGAAGCAGCAAAAATGCTCATTTTTAATGCTGATAAAAAGAAATACCAAGTGGGCGATGTTGCTAAAATCACTTTTCCATCAGCGTATATTAGTAAAGCTTTGGTAAGTTTAGAAAATGGTGCTGAAGTCATGGAACATCAATGGGTAAAAACTAACAAAGGAAAAACGGTAGTTGAAATTCCAATTACCAAAAAAATGGCTCCAAATTTCTTTGTTAATATATCTTTATTACAACCGCATGCAAAAATCGAAAATGATTTACCAATTCGATTGTATGGAACGATTCCAATTCATGTTGAAGACCCAGCTACAAATTTAGAACCGATAATTTCAATGTCAGATGCTGTAGAGCCAGAAAAAGAATTTGAAGTTATTGTTACTGAAAAAAGTAAAAAATCAATGACTTACACATTGGCAATTGTAGAAGATGGTTTGTTAGATTTAACAAGATTTAAAACACCTAATCCACATAGTTTATTTTACGCTAGAGAAGCTTTAGGAGTAAGAACTTGGGATATTTATGATGATGTAATTGGTGCCTATTCTGGAAGTATAGATCAAGTATTTGCAATAGGTGGAGATGGATCAGTTTCAGCGGCAAAAAATAGAAAAGCAAACCGCTTTAAACCTGTTGTAAAACATTTAGGTCCGTTTTATTTAAAAGCAGGCCAACAAAAGAAACATATCATAAAATTGCCAAATTATATGGGTTCTGTTAGAACAATGGTTGTTGCTGGTAATTTAATAAAAGAATCCTATGGAAATGCTGAAAAAACAGTAACGGTTAAAAAACCTTTAATGGTTTTAGCTTCTTTGCCAAGAAAATTAAGTCCCGGCGAAAAAGTCACCCTACCAGTGACAGTATTCGCAACAGATGAAACTATCAAAAATGTTCAAGTATCGCTTGAGTTAAGTAATGGAATTGAAGTTATAGGAAAGAAAACAACCCAATTACAATTTCAAAAAACGGGTGAGCAAATGGCTTATTTTGAATTGGATGTGACCAAAGCAAACGGAATCAATACAGTGAAAGTTATTGCTGTTTCTGGTGCTCAAAAGGGTATTTATGATGTTGAAATTGATGTTGTGAATCCAAATCCGATTTCCTCTAAACTAATCAGTAAAAAATTAGAAGCAAATCAAGAGCTAGTCATCGATTTTAAAACCTTTGGAGTTTCAGGAACCAACGATGCGACCTTACTAGTTTCTTCGGCTCCACAAATCGATTTTGCAAAACGATTAGATTACTTAATTCAATATCCACATGGTTGTATCGAGCAGACTACTTCTAGCGTTTTTCCTCAATTATTCTTAACAGATTTGTTTGATGTTTCAACAAAAAAGAAAAATCAAATTCAATCTAATATAGAAAAAGGAATTAAAAGATTGGGTAATTTTCAAAGACCAAACGGTGGATTAAGTTATTGGATTGGAGAAAATTATGCAAGCGATTGGGGAACAAGTTACGCAGGTCATTTTATGCTAGAAGCCGAGAAAAAAGGATATGTTTTACCTTTTTCATTTAAAAGTAATTGGGTAAGATATCAAAAAGAAACGGCTAGAAATTGGAAACCGAATTATCCAAACAATGGAGGCGATTTAAATCAAGCTTATAGATTGTACACTTTAGCATTGTCAGGAAATGCAGATTTAGGAGCCATGAACAGATTACGAGAGTACAAAGCAATTTCTAATGAAGCAAAATGGAGATTGTCTGCTGCTTATGGATTAATTGGACAGAAAGAAGCTAGTGAACAATTAGCAAACACAGCTAGTGTAGCATTTGCAAATCGTAGGTATAGTTCAAATTATGGATCTATCACCAGAAATAAAGCGATGGCGCTAGAAACTATGTTGCTAATTGATGATGAAAGAACCTTTGAGTTTGCAACTTCTATTGCTAAAGATTTATCATCAAATCAATGGATGAGCACCCAAACTACAGCGTATTCTTTACTTTCTATGGGGAAACTATTGATGAAAAATGGAGGAAAATCGATAAAATTAGAATATCAAATTGATTCTAAAAATGAAGCATTAGAAACGTCTAAAACTAATTTGGAAAGAAAATTGAATGTTATAAACGGTAAAAACAGCATCACTGTTAAGAGTTTAGTTGATAATCCTTTGTATGTAACTATTGTCAATAAAGGGAAATTACCATTAGGAAATGAATTGATAGAAAGTAGAGGTTTTTCAACTCAAGTAGTGTATTCAGATACCAATGGAAATCCGATAGACATTGCGAAGTTAAAACAAGGGCAAGATTTTAAAGCTACTGTTACCGTTAAGAATTTAAAAAATGAAGTAGTTAAAGATGTTGCATTGACACAAATTTTTCCTTCAGGTTGGGAAATCGTGAATACCAGGTTTACAGATTTTGGAAGTAACAGCACAAGTCAAGCTAGATTTTCAGATATCAGAGATGATCGAGTAAACTTCTATTTTGATATGCAAGCAAGAACAACCTCTGGAGGAACGAAAAGATTCTCAGTTTTGTTAAATGCATCTTATTTAGGAAAATACTATTTACCAGGAATTCAAGTAGAAGCAATGTATGACAATGATTATTTAGTTAGAACTAAAGGAACATGGATTACAGTTATAAAATAAGTTCAAGGTACTGAGGTGTTTTTTTGAGCTTGTCGAAATACACTCAAAGTCGCCTTGAATTAAGAAAAAACCAAAATCATGGTAATTTCGAGAGCCTCAATTACCATAAATAATAAATGAAAATATATTTTACGCACACAACGGATAAACACATAAACAATTGAATATTAACATAAGGTAATTTCGAGAGCCTCAATCACCATTAATAATAATTGAAAATATATTTACGCATAAACACATAAACACATAAACAATTGAACATTAACATAAGGTAATTTCGAGAACCTCAATCACCATTAATAATAAGTGAAAATATATTTACGTACATAACGTATAAACACATAAACAATTGAACATCAAGACATACATACTAAAGCATAAAATAAAATTCTCAATACTATTCATTGGGATTGTCTTCTATGCATTTTGTTTGCCAAGTCAGTTGTTTAATGATCCAACGTCAACTGTAATTACAAGTAAAGAAGATAAGTTGCTGGGAGCGATGATTGCTGAGGATGGACAGTGGCGTTTTCCAGAAAACAAAGAGATTTCAGTGAAGTTTACAACCTGTTTAATTCAGTTTGAAGACGAACACTTTTATCAACATCCAGGCTTTAATCCAGTTTCTATTGTAAAAGCAATTCGTTCTAATATTAAAGCAGGAAGTGTAAAAAGGGGAGGAAGCACCATCACACAGCAAGTAATTAGATTGTCTCGTAAAAATCCAGATAGAACTTATTTTGAAAAAGTAAAAGAAATCATTTTAGCTACGCGTTTAGAGCTCAGAGAAAGTAAAAAAAATATCATTTCATTATGGGCAAATAACGCCCCCTATGGAGGGAATGTAGTTGGATTAGAAGCTGCTTCATGGCGATATTTTAATAGAAGCCCGGAGAATCTTTCATGGGCAGAATCGGCAACTTTGGCAATTTTACCAAACGCTCCTGCATTAATTTATCCAGGAAAAAATCAACAAAGATTGCTTAAAAAGCGCAATAGACTTTTGGCGAAATTATATCGAAAATCAATTATCGATTCTATTACTTATTCTTTATCAATTCAGGAAGAAATACCAAAAAAGGCGTATCGAATTCCTCAGATTACACCACATTTATTGCAAAAAGTTGCACAAACTAATCAAGGTAAATTGGTAAAGACTTCAGTAGATTATTATTTGCAAAAGCAAGTAAATGAGATTGCGAAACAGCATTATCAACAACTTTCTCAGAATGAAATATATAACAGTGCGATATTGGTATTGGATGTGAAAACAAGAAAAGTTATTGCCTATCTTGGTAACAGTCCAACTACAAAAGAGCACCAAAAAGATGTTGATATTATTAACAAACCTAGAAGTACAGGAAGTATCTTAAAACCATTTTTATACGGAGCCATGCTAGATAATGGAGATATTTTACCAGAGACTTTAATACCAGATATTCCTACACAAATCGGAACCTATCAACCAGAAAATTTTAATCAAGAATATGCAGGAGCCGTTCCTGCTAAAATAGCCTTGTCACGTTCCTTAAATATCCCTGCGGTTAAAATGTTACAACAATTTGGGGCTGATAAATTGCATGATTATTTACAGCAAATGAACTTTACAAGTATCAATAAACCCGCAGATCATTATGGTTTATCATTGATCTTAGGTGGGGCAGAAAGTAATTTATGGGATTTGGTAAAGAATTATGCAGCATTTTCATCAACAATTAATCATTATGATGAGACCTTAGGGTATTATTCAAATGAGTTTTGTGAACCGACATTCTATTTTGATGAAGAAGTAAATTTCGGAAAAAAGAAAACCGAAAAGAACATTTTTGATGCAGCAGCTATGTATTTAACCTTTCAAAGTTTAAAAGAAGTTTATCGACCAAATGGAAATCAAAATTGGGAATATTTCGATTCCTCCAAAGAAATAGCTTGGAAGACAGGAACTAGTTTTGGCTTTAGAGATGCTTGGGCAGTGGGAACCACCAAAGATTATGTGGTAGGTGTATGGGTTGGTAATGCAGATGGAGAAGGAAGGCCTGGTTTGGTAGGCGTACAAACAGCTGCTCCAATTTTATTTGATGTATTTGATAAATTACCAAGAAGTGAGTGGTTTACAGCTCCTTTTAATGAAATGATTACGGTTGATGTTTGTGCCAAAAGTGGTTATAGAGCTACGGAAATTTGTTTAGAAAAGAAACCAATGGATATTTCGGTAAGCGGATTAAAATCAGCGCCATGTCCGTTTCATCAAACAATTCATTTAGATAAAATGCAGCAATTTCAGGTAAATACATCTTGCGAGAATGCAGATGCCATTGTGCAAAAATCATGGTTTGTATTGCCTCCAATTTTAGAGCATTATTACGAAGAAAAGAATCCCTTATATCAAAAACTTCCTAAGTTTAAATCGAGTTGTATTAAAACCAATGAGCAATCCATTGCATTTATTTATCCAAAAGATCAAAACAAAATATACCTACCAAAAGACTTCAATGAAAAAAAGAATGATGTTATTTTAAAAGTTGCACATTCCAATGAAGAAGCTACTTTATTCTGGTATTTAGATCAAACATATATGGGACAAACAATCAAATTTCATGAATTGGCGATTCAACCAAAAGTTGGGACCTACTTAATTACGGTAGTCGATCAAGATGGATTGGAAGTGAAGAAAACTATTGAGATAAAATCTTAGTTGGTAACCTTAAAATGAGCCTTCTTGCTGTAATTAAGGTAGAGAATTCGCTGGTCACAGAGCTTGTTGAAGTGAGGATTTATGATGAGTGGACGATTGCAGCAATGAATTATTCACAGTGTTGTGCTGTCGTTATTTATTAATTTCTCTTTTTAAATTGTCTAATAATGTTTGAACTGATTCTTTCGAATTAATGTACATATTTAACACTTGTGACCTATTATAAATTACATCTCGTAGAATAACTTTAAATTCAGGATCTGATTTTAATTGAGATTCATTTAAGGGAATAAATCCCATTTTTACATGTTGATATTTTGAATTTAAATAAGGTGAAAAATCATGTCTATTTATATCCTCTTCATTTATTCTAAAATGTTTCTGATAATATGGAAATAATAAGTTATAGAATAGTTTACCGTTAAGCTCAGTGCGTTGCAAAAAGGGAACAGCTATTTCATAATAAGCCACAATATCAGTTCTTAAGTCTTTATTTGAAATTAATTCTACGCCTTTGTTTTGTAATGATTTGTATGCACCTTTAACGTCGTTTAATTTATAATCATAAGATGCAATTTCAAATGCTGCGATAATCGTATCGGTTAACACCAAATTATTATTAATGTATTCATTTATTTGTAATGCAGATTTCAAGCTTAATTGATTTAATTTAGCGTCATGTTCAATATCATTGAATGATTCCAAAATATCATTTTCTAATGCTTTAAGAGTTTCTTTTTCTATAACTTTTAATTTCTGATTTTCATTCCAATTATTAATTTGTAGAGCAATCAAAATCCCTAAAACTACGAGTACAATTTCACCAATAGCATATTTTAAATACCTGCCTGCGGCAAAGGCAGGCTTTCCAGTTTTGTTTTCCATAAGTAAATTTTGCCTAATTTTTCTAAAGAATTTTATCATATGCTATTTTCCGATCCTGCCTGCCGGATGTCAGGAAAGCGGGAATGTTGTTTGATCATGATGAAGCACTACTGTTTTTATGCAAACAAAAGTTATATTTTCCGGTATAACTAAAGTAGTAAAATAACTTTAAGCTTTTAAACAGTTGCTCTCTTTTAAATTTATAAAAATTTAAAAGTAAATATAAGTTTAACCTTAAAATGGAATTTTATGCTGAAATAAAAATAATATGGTAGTTTTGAAGCATCAGAAGTAGAAAATGAAAACACAAACACGCAAAGATCAAATTGTAAAAATAGCAGCAAAGCTTTTTAAAGAAAAGGGCTATTCAGCGGTTACTATGCGAGATATTGCGAAAGCTTTAGATATAAAAGCGGCCAGTTTGTATAATCACATTGCATCTAAACAAGAAATTTTAAAATACGTCATCATTTCTATTGCAGAGGAATTTACAGCAGGAATGAATTCAATTTACAATTCATCTAACACTAGTATTGATAAATTACATCAGATTATCTCACTTCATGTAGATATTGCCTATAGAAATCCTTATGAAATGGCCTCTTTAAACAATCATTGGATGCATTTAGAAAAAGACGTTACTTATTATCTAGAACTAAGAGACAGTTACGAAGATAATTTTAGAAGTATCATTATAAACGGAATAGTAACAGGCGAATTAGCCAAAGCAAATTCTGAAGTAGTCTTGTTTTCAATTCTCTCTACACTTCGTAATTTATATCTATGGATTCCTAAAAAAGAAGACGTAAATCCAACAGAACTTTCTAATAATCTAAGCCAAATTTTAATCAACGGAATTATTAACAAATAATTTTGAAATTATTTTGTATTTTTGACAAATAAACTAACAACCGTTAGTTTTGTAAATTAATCAAGATAATTCGTTTTTAATGGCTGAATTTCATCAAGTAAAAATAGCGCAAGTTCACAAAGAGACCAAAGACACCGTTGTCATTGCCTTTGATATTCCAGAGCAACTCCGCAAAACATTTCATTTCATACAAGGGCAATACCTAACTTTAAAAGCAATCATCAACGGAAAAGAAGTTCGTCGTTCGTATTCGTTATGTTCTAGTCCACTAGATAATGAATGGAAAGTTGGCATCAAGCAAATTCCAGGAGGTGTATTCTCCACGTACGCTAATAACGAATTAAAAGCAGGAGACACCATAGAATTAATGGAACCAGCAGGAAGTTTTTATGTATATGTAGATAATAAGGCATCTAAAAATTATATCGCTTTTGCTGCCGGAAGTGGAATTACACCAATGATGTCTATCATTAAAACCCACTTACTTTCAGAACCCAATAGTACATTTAAATTATTCTATTTAAATCGTACGGTCAAATCAATTATCTTTAAAGAAGAAATAGAGCGACTTAAAAATCAATTCTTTGGAAGATTTCAAGTCTTTTACTTTTTAACTAAAGAACAAAGAGATATTCCATTTTTAAACGGACGTTTTGATGCCGAAAAATTAAATGTCTTAACCAAAACATTTATTGATGTCGAAGATACCAATGATTGTTTTATCTGTGGACCACAAGAAATGATTTTCTTAATAAGAGATCATTTGGTAGCCAAAGGATTAGACAAAAATAAAATTCATTACGAATTATTCTTTTCAGGAAAATCCGATAATGATAACAAACATATTGCAGAAGTTCTAGAACAAAAAGTGGAAGGAACTGAAGTAACAATTATTGACGGTGGAAAAGAATTTCACTTTGTCATGGAAGAAGATTTTGATAATATTTTAGACGGAGCTTTAGCTGCAGGTGCAGATTTACCTTTCGCTTGTAAAGGAGGAGTTTGTAGTACTTGTAAGTGTAAAGTAATTGAAGGATCTGTAGAAATGAAAATCAATTATGCTTTAGATGAAAATGAAGTAAAACAAAACCTAGTATTAAGTTGTCAAGCGGTCCCAACAACAGAAAAAGTTGTAGTTGATTTTGACGTATAAAAAACTTTAGATATGAGTAATGAACAAATTAAAGAAATGGAGATTGAGCGAAGTCGAAGTCTAGAAGCACAATTCGAAGAACGTATTTTACGTGATGAGAAAATTGAAGCAAAAGACTGGATGCCAGAGAAATATAGAAAAACTCACATCCGACAAATTTCACAGCATGCACATTCTGAAATTATTGGAATGCTGCCTGAAGGTAACTGGATTACAAGAGCACCTTCTTTACGAAGAAAGGTTGCTTTGTTAGCAAAAATTCAAGACGAAGCAGGACACGGATTGTATTTATACAGTGCCTGTGAAACTTTAGGAATTTCTAGAGAAGAATTATACGAACAATTGCATTCTGGGAAAGCTAAATATTCTAGTATTTTTAATTATCCAACAGTGTCTTGGGCAGATATGGGAGCAGTTGGTTGGTTAGTCGATGGAGCAGCAATTATTAATCAAGTACCATTATGTAGTACTTCTTATGGTCCTTATGCTAGAGCGATGATTCGCGTTTGTAAAGAAGAAAGTTTCCATCAACGTCAAGGCTATGAGATCATGGTTAAATTGGCAAATGGTACACCAGAACAGAAAGAAATGGCACAAGATGCTTTAAATCGCTGGTGGTGGCCAAGTTTAATGATGTTAGGTCCTACAGATGCAGAATCTGTACATACAGAACAATCCATGAAGTGGAAATTGAAAAGAAAATCAAATGACGAATTACGTCAGCAATTTATAGATCAAACTGTTCCTCAAGCAGAGTTAATTGGTTTAACAATTCCGGATAAAGATTTAAAATGGAATGAAGAAAGAGGGAGTTACGATTTTGGAGAAATAGATTGGGATGAATTTTGGCAAGTAGTCAAAGGACATGGTCCATGTAACAAAGAGCGTATGGATGCAAGAGTGAATGCTTGGGAAGAAGGAGAATGGGTAAGAGATGCAGCAATGGCTTATGCAGAAAAGAATAAAAACATAAATAAAGCAGTCTAAGATGAAAAAAAACTGGCCACTTTGGGAAGTATTCGTGAGAAGTAAGAATGGTTTAGAACATCGTCATTTTGGAAGTCTTCATGCTGCAGATGCAGAAATGGCTTTAGAAAATGCTCGTGATGTATACACAAGACGTAATGAGGGAGTAAGTATTTGGGTAGTAGAATCAAAAGATATTACCGCTTCAAACCCTGAAAATAATGGTGAATTTTTTGAGCCTGCTCAAGATAAAGTTTATCGTCATCCAACATTTTATGATTTACCAGACGAAGTAAAACACATGTAATGAAAGAAAATTTATATAAATATATTTTAGGAATCGCTGATAATTCATTAATTCTAGGACAGCGTTTAGGTGAACTTTGTGGTCATGGACCTAGTTTGGAAATAGACATCGCTTGCACCAATATCTCTTTAGATTTATTTGGGCAATCAAGAAGTTATTATCAATATGCAGCAAAACTTAAGGGCAATGAAACTACTGAAGATGATGTAGCTCTTTTACGTACAGAAAGAGAATATGTGAATCTTTTATTGGTAGAACAACCCAATAGAAATTTTGCACATACAATGGCAAGACAGTTTTTGTTTGATGTGTATCACATCTTATTATTGCAAGAACTAGAAAAAAGTCACGATTTAACATTAGCAGCTATTGCTAAAAAATCAATCAAAGAAGTAAGTTATCATTTACGTTTTTCTTCAGATTGGGTAAAGCGTTTAGGAAACGGAACAGATGTTAGTCATGATAAAATGCAAAATGCTATTGATGCACTATGGACGTATACCGATGAGTTATTTCATCAAACAGATGCAGATAAAGCTATGATATCTGAAGGAGTTGGAGTTGATATAACTAAATTCAAAGATTCTTACGAGCAAAAAGTTGCTGAAATTCTAACAGAAGCAACCTTGAAAGTCCCTGAAAACAAATGGTTTCAAAAAGGAGGTAAGCAAGGAATTCACACAGAACATTTAGGATATTTATTAAGTGATTTGCAATATATGCAAAGAACCTATCCAAATATGGAATGGTAAAAGAATACCGAATTTCGAATATTTAATAAAGAAGTAAAATCATGTTAGAATCAAAAACTTCATCATTCGATATTCCTTAGTAATTATTCGATATTAATTATGATAACAACAGAACAACAAATCGATAAAGTTTTAATTCCAATATTGGAACAAGTTTCTGATCCAGAAATTCCAGTACTTTCTATCATGGAAATGGGCGTTGTTCGTTCCGCTATTATAGAAAATAATATTGTTAAAGTAGAAATTACTCCCACATACAGTGGATGTCCAGCAATGGACGTTATTGGAGATGATATTCAAAAGGCATTGTTAGATGCAGGTTATCAATCTAAAATTGATTTAATTCTTGCGCCAGCTTGGACAACTGATTGGATTACACCAAAAGGTAGAAAAGCTCTAGAAGAATACGGTATTGCATCACCTTTAGATCCAATTGCTGATAAAGAAGCTTTGTTAGATGAAAAAAGAATCGTAAAATGTACCAACTGTGGTTCACAAAACACAAAATTAGTTAGTCAATTTGGTTCAACCGCTTGCAAAGCATTGTTTAAATGTGATGATTGTCAAGAGCCATTTGATTATTTTAAATGTTTGAAGTAAACGTCATTCCGAGCGAAGCGCGGGAATCTCATCAAAAGATTGCCACGTCATTTTATTCCTCGCAAAGACATATAAATAAATATAAATGAGTACAATTCAAGTAAAAATTGAAAACAAAATAGCTTTCATTACACTAAACAGGCCAGAAGTATTCAATAGTTTTAACCGCGAAATGGCTTTAGCTTTACAAGGTGTTTTAGATGATTGTGATAAGAATGAAGAAGTAAGAGCAATTGTTTTAACAGGAAACGGAAAAGCATTTTGTGCAGGGCAAGATTTAAAAGAAGTGACTTCTCCAGAGCTAAATCCTGGATTTAAAAAAATATTAGAAGAGCATTATAATCCAATTATCATAAGAATTCGTGAGATAAAAAAACCTGTAATTGGTGCAATTAATGGAGTTGCAGCTGGTGCTGGAGCAAATATTGCATTGGCTTGCGATATCGTTATTGCGCATCAAAAAGTGAGTTTTATCCAAGCGTTTAGTTTAATTGGTTTGGTGCCTGATAGTGGAGGAACCTATTTCTTGCCACGATTAATTGGTTTTCAAAAAGCCTTAGCATTGGCAATGTTAGGTGATAAGATTGGAGCAGAAGAAGCTGAAAAATCAGGAATGATTTATAAGTGTGTTCCTTCTGAAGAATTTGAAGAAATAATTAATAAACTAGCAATTAAATTGGCAAATATGCCAACCAAAGCTCTAGGTATGATTAAAGAATTATTCAATAAATCCATGACAAATACGTTGGAAGAGCAATTAGATATGGAATCAAAATATCAAATAGAAGCTGCACAGAGTGAAGACTATGCAGAGGGTGTTACAGCTTTTATAGAAAAAAGAAAACCAAATTTTAAAGGAAAATAAATGAAAGTTGGAATTATAGGTTCTGGAACCATGGGAAGTGGAATAGCTCAAGTAGCAGCTACCTCAGGTTGTAAGGTGAAATTATACGATACTAATCAAATTGCTTTAGATAAAAGTAAGGCAGCTTTAGAAAAAGTATTATCTAGATTAATTGAAAAAGGACGTATCGATTCCGAAGAAAAATCTAAAATTCAAGGGAATATTTCATATGTAGACACTTTAAAAGAACTTCATGATTCAAATCTAACGATTGAGGCAATTATTGAAAATTTAGAGATCAAACAAAAAGTATTCTCAGAATTAGAAACCTATGTTGCAGATGATTGTATCATTGCATCAAACACTTCAAGCTTATCAATTGCCTCAATTGCTGCAGCTCTAAAGAAACCAGAACGTTGTGTTGGGATTCATTTTTTCAATCCTGCACCGTTGATGAAATTGGTAGAGGTGATTCCAGCTATTCAAACATCACAAGAAGTTTTAAATAAGTCAGTAGAAATTATTACCGATTGGAAGAAAACAGTTGCAGTTGCTAAAGATACACCAGGATTTATTGTAAATCGTGTTGCAAGACCGTTTTATGGAGAAGCACTCAGAATCTACGAAGAAGGATCAGCTGATTTTGCAACGATTGATTGGAGTTTAAAAACTTTAGGAGGGTTTAGAATGGGCCCATTTGAATTGATGGATTTTATTGGAAATGATGTAAATTATACGGTAACTGAAACTGTATTTACAGCCTTCTATTTTGATCCAAGATACAAACCCGCTTTTACTCAGAAACGTTTTTCAGAAGCTGGATATTTAGGAAGAAAATCAGGAAAAGGATACTATGATTACTCTGAAGGCGCTATAAAACCAGCACCAGTAGAAGATGAAAAACTAGCACAAACCATATTTGATCGTGTTTTAGTCATGTTAATTAATGAAGCAGCTGATGCATTATTTTTAAATATTGCTTCTGCAGAAGATATTGATAATGCTATGACTAAAGGAGTAAATTATCCAAAAGGATTATTGGCTTGGGCAAACGAAAAAGGAATTGACTGGTGTGTAAATACCCTAGACAATTTGTACAATGAATATCATGAAGATAGATATCGTTGCAGTCCTTTATTAAGAAAAATGAACAGAGACAATAAAACGTTCTTTTAATGAAAGGAGAACAAATTCCATATAAAATGCTAAGTCAAGATGCCTATAGTCAATGGTTAGGAATCGAAATTTTAGAATGTGAAGTTGGACGATGTAAAGTAGGAATGACTATCCGTAAGGATATGTTGAATAGCATGGATAAAGCTCATGGTGGAATTAGTTACTCATTAGCAGACACAGCTTTCGGATTTACAGCAAATACACATGGCAACTATGCAGTTTCTATCGAAACGTCTATTAATCATATAGAAGCATTAAGTGAAGGTGATGTAATTGTTGCAGAATCTGTCATTGAAAAAGTAAACAATAAATTAGGCTTTAATATCATTGAAGTCAAAAGAGGAGATGAATTAGTCGCTTTATTTAAAGGCGTAGTATACAGAACAAAAAAGAACTGGGAAGAAAATGATTAACGATTGTCGATTGGAGATTTAAGAAGTCTGAGTAAAACTTCAAAAATCAAATATCGTTAATCTACAATCCAAAATAATAAATATGGAAGCATATATCATAGACGGAATAAGAACTCCAATAGGAAGTTATAAAGGAACCTTATCAGCGGTTAGAACTGATGATTTAGGAGCAATCGTAATTGAAGAGTTGGTAAAAAGAAATCCAAATATTCCAAAAGAAGCATACGATGATGTCATCATGGGATGTGCTAATCAAGCAGGAGAAGATAATCGTAATGTAGCAAGAATGTCTTCTTTATTAGCAGGATTGCCATTTACAGTTCCTGGAGAAACAGTCAATCGTTTGTGTAGCTCAGGATTGTCAGCAATTATTCATGCAAACAGAGCAATTAAAGCGGGAGACGGAGATGTCTTTATTTCTGGTGGAGTAGAAAATATGACCAGAGGTCCCTACGTAATTGGAAAACCCTCAACCGGATTTGGAAACGATTCTAAAATGTACGATTCAAGTTTTGGATGGCGTTTTGTGAATCCGAAAATGCAAAAATTATACGGAGTAGATCCTATGGGTGGAACCGCTGAAAACTTGGTAGAGAAATATAACATTTCAAGAGAAGATCAAGATCAGTTTGCATATTGGAGCCAGATGAAAGCGACAAAAGCTCAAGAAAATGGAAGATTGGCAAAAGAAATTGTGACTGTAGAAATTCCACAACGTAAAAAAGATCCGATTCAATTTTCAAAAGATGAGTTTGTAAAACCGACGACTTCAAAAGAAATCTTAGGAAAATTACGCCCAGCTTTTAAGAAAGAAGGAGGAAGTGTAACTGCAGGAAACTCCTCAGGATTAAATGACGGAGCCGCAGCAACAATCATTGCCTCTGAAGAAGCCGTAAAAAAATACAATTTAAAACCATTGGCAAGAATCGTGAGTTCTGCTGTGGTTGGAGTTGAGCCAAGAATCATGGGAATCGGACCAGTTCAAGCTTCTAACAAAGCATTAGAAAAAGCCGGTTTAACCATGGATGATATTGATATTATAGAATTGAATGAAGCATTTGCAGCACAAGCATTGGCATGTACAAGAGCTTGGGGATTGGCAGATGATGATTCAAGATTAAACCCAAATGGAGGTTCGATTGCAATCGGACATCCATTAGGCGTTACCGGTGCAAGAATTGCGTATTCAGCAGCCTTAGAATTACACGAACAACAAAAAAGATATGCATTGATAACGATGTGTATTGGAGTTGGACAAGGGTATGCAGCGATTATTGAACGAGTTTAAAAATTAACGATTGAAGATTTTAGATGTAAGAAGTATACAGTTAGGGCTTCAGTAATCAGTAATCAGAAATCCAAAATCTACAATCAAAAATAATATAGGATGAGTAAAATTCAACATTACGTTCAAGGTCAATGGACAGAAGGAAAAGAAGAAGGAGCGCCTATTTTTGATGCAATTACAGGAGAGGTAATCTCTAATATTGCTATTGAGGGATTAGACATTCCGGAAATTCTTCAATACGGAAGAGCCACAGGAAGTAAAGTACTTCGAAAAATGACGTTTCAAGAACGTGGAAACATGCTAAAGAAATTAGCATTCTACCTTTCAAAACGTAAAAATGAGTTTTATGAATTAAGTTATAGAACTGGAGCAACACGTGTAGATAGCTGGATTGACATCGAAGGAGGTTTTGGAAACTTATTTGCGAATGCTTCGTTACGTAAGTTATTTCCAAATCAAGCTTATCATGTAGAAGGTGATGCGATTGATTTATCTCGTGGAGGTCGCTTTATGGCACATCACATCATGGTTCCTAAAAAAGGAGTTGCTGTACATATTAATGCTTTTAACTTCCCTGTATGGGGAATGTTAGAGAAATGTGCTGTTAACTGGATGGCAGGAGTACCTGCAGTTGTTTTACCTGCACCATCTTCATCATATTTAGCCGAAGCAGTTGCAAGAGTAATGATTGATTCAGGGATTTTACCAGAAGGAGCTTTGCAAATCATCAACGGAACCGTTCGAAATATTTTAGATACTGTTGAGTCGCAAGATGTAGTAACCTTTACGGGTTCTGCTGCTACAGGAAGAATCTTAAAAGCACATCCAAGAATCATTCAAGAATCCGTTCCATTTACGATGGAAGCAGATTCTTTAAATGCTTCTATCTTAGGAGAAGACGCTGTTCCTGGCACTCCTGAATTCGATTTATTTATCAAAGAAGTACGAAAAGAAATGACTGTAAAAGCAGGACAGAAATGTACTGCTATCCGTCGTATCATCGTTCCAGAAAATTTAGTTGAAGAGGTGCAAGTTTCTTTAGCAAAAGCTCTAGACAAAGTAACTATCGGAGACCCAAGGTTGAAAGAAGTAAGAATGGGGTCTTTAATTAGCAAACAGCAAGTAGAAGCGGTTCGTAGTTCTGTGGAAGATCTTTCTAAAGAAGCTACCATGGTTTATGGAAGTTTAGATAAAGTAGAAACGATAGGAGCCGATTATAAAAAAGGAGCATTCATTAGTCCGATTTTATTTAGAGCAGACAATCCATTAGAAAATTCAGTGATTCACGAACGTGAAGCATTTGGTCCAGTAAGTACCATTATGCCGTATAAAAATTTAGAAGAAGCGATTACTTTAGCTCAGATGGGGAAAGGTTCTTTGGTCTCTTCTATTGCAACCAATGATGACAACATTGCGAAAGAATATGTTATAAATGCTGCAAGTCATCATGGACGTATTTTAGTTTTAAATAGAGATAATGCTAAAGAAAGTACAGGTCACGGTTCTCCATTACCAAGTTTGGTGCATGGTGGCCCAGGAAGAGCTGGAGGTGGTGAAGAAATGGGAGGTGTTCGTGGAATCAAACATTATTTACAACGAACTGCAATTCAAGGTTCACCAACAACATTAACAGAAATTACAGGAATTTATCAGCCGAATTCAAAATACAAAGAAGCTGCTCAACATCCTTTCAAATATCATTGGGAAGATATTCAACCAGGAATGTCATTAAAAACTCACAAGAGAACATTTACGGATACCGATATTATCAATTTTGCAAATGTGACTTGGGATCATTTCTATGCCCATACCGATATTACTTCCTTAGATGGAAGTATTTTTGAAAAGAGAACTGCGCATGGATATTTCATCATTTCTGCCGCTGCAGGATTGTTTGTATATCCAAATAAAGGTCCTGTTTCTGCAAATTATGGTCTAGAAGAATGTCGTTTTTTACGTCCTTTATACCACAATGATACTGTCTATGTTCGTTTAACGTGTAAACAAAAAGTAGACAGAGATGTGGCAGGTGCTGAGCACCCAAGTGGAATCGTAAAATGGTTTGTAGAGGTTTTTGATGCTGAAGATGAGTTGGTTGCTATTGCTACAATTTTAACCATGGTTCAAAAGAAACAAGAAACCTTAGTTGAAATGACTGAAGAGAAAATTCAAGAATGTCTAAATAACTTAAAAGAAGATGCAAAACCTAAATGGGGAATCATGACGCCTCAACACATGATAGAGCATCTAGAGTATACCTACAAAGTTGCTTCTGGAGAAATTAAAGATTTAGAAATAGCAACTCCAGAAAAGATATTAGAGAAAGTTCATAATAGTTTGTATAATTATGAGAAATTTCCAAAAAACTCTAATTTCCCAATGTTAGAAAAAGATACCTTAGATACATTAAAACATGATGATTTCGTATCTTCAGTTACTAAGTTTAAAGAGGCAAGAGAAAATTACAAAACCTATTTTAAAGAGAATCCAGACGCAAAATTAAATAATCTTGTTTTTGGAGAATTAAATAGATACGAGTGGTATTTAATGGAAAGAAAACATCTAAACCACCATTTTGAGCAATTTGGATTAATATAAACAATATGTCATTCCGAACAGTGTGAAGGAATCTTATGATGAGATTGCCACGTCACTTAGTTCTTCACAATGACAAAAAGTAAAAATTACACATGAGTGATCCTTACGTTAAACAAACCATAGAAAAAGAAGTAGCATACATTGAGTTTTTTCACCCAGCTCACAATTCGTTACCAGGAAATATTTTAGCAGAATTAGCGCAAACAATAACAGATGCTGGGAAAAATAACGATGTAAAAGTGATTGTTTTAAAAAGTGGAGGTGATCGTACTTTTTGTGCTGGAGCTAGCTTTAATGAGCTAATTAATATTAATGATGAAGCAACAGGGAAAGTCTTCTTTTCAGGTTTTGCGAATGTAATTAATGCGATGCGCAAGTGCCCTAAGTTTATCATTGGAAGAATCCAAGGAAAAACTGTTGGAGGAGGAGTAGGATTGGCAGCTTCTACAGATTATTGTATGGCTACAAAGTTTGCGGCGATTAAGTTGAGTGAATTAAATATAGGAATCGGACCTTTTGTAGTAGGGCCAGCAATTGAGCGTAAAATGGGATTGAGTGCCATGACTCAAATAGCTATAGATGCGAATACTTTTTATCCAGCAGAATGGGCAAAACAAAAAGGATTATTCACTCAAGTATATGAAAATCCAGAAGAATTAGATGCTGCTGTTAAAGCAACTGCAGAACATTTATGTACGTACAATACAGAGGCAATGACGGAGATGAAAAAAGTCTTTTGGAAAGGAACAGATGATTGGGATTCTTTATTGTCAGAACGCGCAAAGACAAGCGGAAGATTAGTATTGTCTAATTTTACTAAAGAAAAATTGAAAGGGTTTAAGTAGTAAACTCAAAATGTAAAATGATAAAGTAAAAAGTTTCTAATGAAGGCACTTTAAATTTTTACATTTATAATTTTAGATTTAATATTTATTATGATTTACAGTTTCCAAGGATATATACCTGTTGTCCATGAATCTAGTTTTGTGCATCCATTGGCTGCTGTTACTGGAAATGTCATTATTGGCAAAAATTGTTATATAGGGCCAGGTGCAGCGATTCGTGGAGACTGGGGACAAATCATACTAGAAGACGGAGTTAATGTTCAGGAAAATTGTACAGTTCATATGTTTCCCGGAAAGTCAATCACCTTAAAAGAGAGTGCACATATTGGTCATGGAGCTATTATTCATGGAGCAAACATTGGTAGAAATGTATTGGTAGGGATGAATACTGTGATTATGGATGATGCTGTAATTGGTGATGAAAGTATTGTTGGAGCCATGGCTTTTGTAAAAGCGGAAACTAAAATTCCTAATAGAAGTTTAGTCGTTGGTAATCCAGCAATAATAATCAAACAAGTGAGTGACGAAATGATTGCTTGGAAAACCAAAGGAACTCAATTGTATCAGCAATTACCCAAAGATTGTCATGATAGTTTAAGGGAAGTTGAGCCATTGAGAGAGGTTCCGAAAGATAGACCAAAGCAAGAAGAAGTTTATAAAACGTTGAGAGATCAGTTTAAAAAATAGTTGTTAGAATAGAGTCCTTATATTTATCAACTTCAATAATCAATTTCAGCGTTGGTTATAAATATAAAAGGGTTCTTCGTTTTTCAAAATGTGAAATTTCACTAACCACTAACCACTAACCACTAACCACTAACCACTAAGCCAATAACTTCTCCAAATCAATCTCATTGGTTTCTTTGGCAGTCGAAAGCGTAATTAAACTCTGTACATTACCAAGGTATGGCATTAAGGTGAGTTTAGTAATGATAAATTTTTCGTAAGATTCTATATCTGCAACTACTAATTTTAATAAGTAGTCAAAATTTCCACTTACTCTATGGCATTCAGTAACTTCGGGAAAACTTTGAATTTCTTTCACAAATTTTTCTAAATAACTTCTTGTATGTCCCTGTAAAGTAATTCCGACAAAAACAATTTGTTTTAAACCAAGTTTTTTGTAATCTAGTCTAGCAACATAGTTAGAAATATACCCTTCTTTTTTCAACTTTTTTATTCGTTCAAAAATAGGAGTGGTAGATAACTTCATTTCTTCAGCAATACTCTTAATTGTTCTATCAGAATCTCGCTGTAAAATCATCATGATTTCAATATCTAAGTTGTCAAACTTCATCAGGGTAGATAAAAAAATATTATTTTATGGGATAAATATAAACTTTAAAAAGAATAAAAAAAGGTATAACGGAGTTTTTTTAGAATAAAAACATGATTTCACGTATTTAAAAGTGTAAAATACTAAAAATGCTAGTTATTTGCGTAATTTTATTCCTTATCAAAATCAACATAATTTTTATGGAATTTGAACTGAAGATGCCTAGATTAGGAAAAAGTATTACGGAGGCTGCTATTATTAATTGGTTTAAAAATGTTGGGGATACTATTGAAGAAGATGAAATGATTCTTGAGGTAGCAACAGATAAAGTAGATTCTGAAGTGCCATCAACGGTTTCTGGAGTTATAAAAGAACTTTTATTTGAGCCTAATGACATTATTAAAATCGGAGCAACAATCGCAATAATTGAAGTAACGGAATCTTCTAACTCTGACAATAAAAAGAATTTAAATAATAATATAAAGGAAAGTAAAGAAAATAATATACCTAAAAAATCATTATTAAAGAATAAAAACACAAATTTAAAGGTTAAATCAGAAAAAAAACCTAAATTTAGTAATGTTGGAGTTCAGAACAATACATTTTTCTCTCCATTAATTATTGCCATTGCAAAAGAGCAACACATAAGTTTTGAAGAACTTGCGCGAATTAGAGCTACAGGTAAAGATGGAAGACTCCGCAAAAGTGATCTTTATCAATATATAGAAGAAGGAAGACCTGCTCAATTTGTTCAACCTACTTCAGAACCAGATCCAACAGCCTATAGAATTCCACAATTAAACTTAGACAAAGGAACTGGTAAAATTGTAAAAATGGATAGAATGCGTCAAATGATTGCTGATCATATGGTATATTCTAAGCATACATCACCCCATGTTACTGCTTATGTAGAGGCAGATATGACTGAAATGGTGAAGTGGAGAAATGAAAATAAAGTGGCATTTCAAGAAAAATACAACGAGCGATTAACATTTACCCCGCTATTTGTAGAGGCAGTAGCAAAAGCAGTCAAAGATTTTCCAATGATTAATGTTACTGTTGATGGAGAAAACATTATTGTGAAAGAAAGTATTAACATTGGTATGGCAACAGCCTTGCCAAGCGGAAACTTAATCGTTCCTGTAGTAAAAAATGCCGACACTAAGAACCTTTTAGATTTAGCAAAAGATGTTAATAAATTGGCAAGTAAAGCAAGAGAGAATAAACTAAAAGCAGATGATGTCCAAGGAAGTACTTTTACCATTTCTAATGTAGGAACCTTTGGAAGTGTCATGGGAACGCCAATTATTAATCAACCAGAAGTTGCCATTTTAGCTTTAGGAATCATTAAAAAAAGAGCAGAAGTTATGGAAACTCCCAATGGAGATGAGATAGCAATAAGAAGTATGATGTATTTATCATTATCCTTTGATCATAGAGTAGTAGATGGTTATTTAGGAGGAAGCTTTGTCCGAAGAATAGCTGATTATTTTGAACAATTTGATACTAATAGAACTATATAAGCATGTCGTATACTATAGAAATTCAGAAAGTAAAATCATCTAAAGTTGATGATTTAGATTTTAACAACATCCCATTAGGAACCACTTTTACAGATCATATGTTTATTTGTGATTATGCAGATGGAGTTTGGGGAACACCAAGAATTCAACCGATGCAATTAATTCCTACCCATCCAGCAGCGATGGCATTGCACTACGGACAGGCAATTTTTGAAGGAATGAAAGCTACAGTAGATGCTGATGGAAGTCCGATGTTGTTTAGAGCGGAAAAGAATGCAGCAAGATTAAATTTTAGTGCTGATAGAATGGGAATGCCAAATTTTCCTGAAGATTTGTTTGTTGAAGGATTGAAACAATTGGTAGCTCTAGAACAAAATTGGATTCCACCACAAGAAGGAAGTGCTTTATACTTAAGACCTTTTATGTATGCAGATGAACCATTTATTGGAATGCGAGCAGCTAACAATTTTAAGTTTATTATCATGGCTTCGCCAGCGGGTCCTTTTTTTACAAAAAGAATCAAATTATACGCAGAAACACAATATATAAGAGCGGCTTTGGGTGGAACTGGAGAAGCAAAAGCAGCAGGAAATTATGCAGCTGCTATTCGACCTACAGAAATTGCAAAATCAAAAGGATACGATCAAGTTTTATGGTTAGATGCTGTAGAACATAAATATATTCAGGAAGTGGGTACCATGAATATTTTCTTCAAAATTGACGGAAAATTCATCACACCAAAAAGAGATGGTTCTATTTTAGATGGAATTACGAGAATGAGTGTCATTGATTTGTTAGAACACAAAGGATATCAGGTTACCGAACGTCCAATTACCATAGATGAAATAGAAGAAGCATCCAATAATGAAACTTTGGAGGAAGCATTTGGAACCGGAACGGCAGTTGGTATTGCTTATATTCAAGAAATTGGATTCAATGATAAAACAATTCACGTATCTGATGAAAGTCCAGTAGGATTAGACATCAACAATACTTTAAATGCTATCAAAACAGGTAAAATTGAAGATCCATTTAATTGGATGATAAAAATTGAAAAAGAGTTAGTATAAAATAATTCGCTTGCACTGAGCTTGTCGAAGCGGGCGTTACCTAAAGGTCGTGCTTTTCGCTATATCTTTTGCAGGAAAAACAAAAGGATGCCGCTTCAATCGCTAACGCGGAAGTAACCGTTTTGTCATTCCTGCGAAGGCAGGAATCCAGAAAATAAATTAGAGTTTAAAAGCAGATTCCTGCATACGCAGGAATGACACAGATGAAAAAAAATATTTTACAAAAAGGATTTTCAAATCTTTGTACCGCGAAAGCAATGACAGAATTGTACGAAGATAATTTTAAGGTGGTTTCTAAATATGTTCATGCTACTTCTCGTGGACATGAAGCTATTCAGATAGCATTAGGAATGCAGTTATTACCGCAAGATTATGCGTTTCCATATTATAGAGACGATGCCATGTTATTATCATTTGGATTAGAACCTCATGATTTAATGTTGCAATTATTGGCCAAGAAAGACGATCCTTTTTCAGGAGGAAGAACCTATTATAGTCATCCTAGTTTAAAAGATGATAACAAGCCAAAAATCCCTCATCAATCTTCAGCAACCGGAATGCAAGCGATTCCAGCTACTGGAACAGCAATGGGAATGCAATACAAAGAATTACAAAAACTTACCGATAAAGAATTAAAAGAATTGCCATTAGTGGTATGTTCTTTAGGAGATGCGTCTGTCACAGAAGGAGAAATTGCAGAAGCTTTTCAAATGGCCGCTTTAAAACAGTTACCTATTTTATATTTAGTACAAGATAATGGTTGGGATATTTCAGCCAATGCAGCAGAAACAAGAGCGCAAGATGCTTTTCAATACGCACAAGGATTTCATGGATTAGAAGCTATTTCTATTGATGGAGCAAACTTTACCGAAAGTTATAATGCTGTAGAAAAAGTGATTAATACTATTCGTACAGAGCGCAGGCCGTTTTTAGTGCATGCTAAAGTTCCATTATTAAATCACCATACTTCTGGGGTTCGAATGGAATGGTATCGAGATGATCTAGAAGAAGCTCGTTCTAGAGATCCTTATCCAGTTTTAAAACAACAATTGTTGGATAGCGGATTTACTTCTCAAGAAATTGAATTAATTGAGAACTCTGCAAAAGAAAAAGTACTAGTTGATTTTGAAAAAGCTCAAAATGCAGCAGATCCAACACCAGAAGATTTATTTACACACGATTTTGCTCCAACTCTAATAACTGAAGAAGTAGGAGATCGCTCTCCAAAAGGAAACGACAAAGTTGTAATGGTAGATTGTGCATTGTTTGCAGTTGAAGAATTAATGAAAAAACACAAAGAATGTTTGCTCTATGGTCAAGATGTAGGTGGAAGATTAGGAGGCGTATTTCGTGAAGCAGCAACTTTAGCACAAAAATTTGGAGATGATCGTGTTTTTAATACACCAATTCAAGAAGCATTTATTGTAGGTTCAACTGTAGGTATGAGTGCAGTTGGGTTAAAACCAATTGTAGAAGTACAATTTGCAGATTATATTTGGCCTGGACTTAATCAATTATTTACAGAAGTAAGTAGAAGTTGTTATTTATCCAACGGAAAATGGCCAGTAAGTATGATACTTCGTGTTCCTATTGGTGCTTATGGAAGCGGTGGACCTTATCATTCATCATCCGTAGAAAGTGTATTAACCAGTATACGCGGAATTAAAATTGCTTATCCAAGCAACGGAGCTGATTTGAAAGGTTTGCTAAAAGCAGCTTATTATGATCCAAATCCGGTTATATTTCTAGAACACAAAGGATTGTATTGGAGTAAAGTTCCAGGAACTCAGGGAGCTACTTCTATTGAGCCTTCCGAAGATTATGTTTTGCCATTTGGAAAAGCTTGGGTCTTACAAGAAATATGGAAACAAGAAGAAAAAGAAACCTTAACCATTGTTACCTACGGTATGGGAGTGCATTGGGCTATGAATGCGAGTGCCGAATTAGGAATGAAAGATACCATTGAAGTTATTGACTTAAGAACACTGTATCCTTTAGATGAAGAAACCATCGTAAAGTCTGTGAAGAAAAACGGAAAATGTCTAGTAGTTACAGAAGAACCTTCTTCAACAGGTTTTGCAAGAGCCTTATCTGGTAAAATACAAGAAGAGTGTTTTCAATTTTTAGATGCTCCTGTAATGACCATAGGAAGTGAGAATATGCCAGCAATTCCTTTAAATAGTACTCTAGAGCAAACAATGATTCCATCAACTGAAAAAGTAAAAGAGAAAATTTTAGAGATTTTAAATTATTAATCTTCTTTTCATAAATTGATAATGGAATTTAATTTCCTAATCAATTTCGTTATTTATTAAAAAATTATAATTATTTAACAACTTTTTTATTAAAAAACTAAAGTTTTAAACATACTGTTAGTAAATTTTTTTCAAAATGAGATAATTTTTACGAATATGATATTTAAATCTAATAATAATTTGAAATTAGCATTCTTAGCCATTTCAAAAGAATACAAATTACACTTTTCTGATTTTTAACCCCATTTTTTTGAGACTCTAAAAACGAAAGAAAACGTTTTCGGGAGCCTGTAGCCCTTGTCCTATTTGCTTATAAGAGATTTTTGTCGAACATTCGCACCATGTTAATCTTAAAAAAGAACATTATGACAAGAATCAAACTAACAGTTTTAACTTTAGTATTATTTACTAGTTTTAACGTTTTCTCTCAAGAGGAAGAAAAAGAAGAAAAAAAGTTCTCATTTAGCGGTAGTGTAGATACCTATTTTAGAACTAATTTAAATGCTCCAAATGATGAAAATGCTGTAGCACCTGGTTCATCATTTGCAAACCTACCTGGTTTTGCATTAGGTATGGTAAATTTAATTGGTGCTTATGAAGGCGAAAAAGTTGGCTTTGTAGCTGATTTAGTTTTCGGACCAAGAGGAGAAGATGCAGTTTTTGCATCACCTTTTTACAATGCGAATGGAAGTTCTAATATTGTAAATCAATTGTATGCTTATTGGAATGTAAGTGACAAAGTGAAAATTACTTTAGGAAACTTTAATACTTTTTTAGGGTATGAAGTAATTTCTCCAACTGCAAACTTCAATTACAGTACATCGTACTTATTCTCGTATGGACCTTTTAGTCATACAGGAATTAAAGCTGATTTTACACTTTCTGAAAAAGCGAGTTTAATGTTAGCAGTAATGAATCCTACAGATGCTACAGAGTTTAATCCTACAGGAAACTATGCAATTGGTGCACAGTTAGGATACTCTGGTCAATTCTTAAATTTCATTAGTGATAGTGGAGCTTTTGAAATCGACTTTACAGGAGGATTTGATGTAACAGATAGTTTCTATTTAGGTATCAATGCAGCTCATTTTGATAATGACGGTACTGGATTTACTGGTTTTGCATTATATCCACAATTAGCTACAAGTGATTCTTTTAAAATAGGTTTAAGAGGAGAGTATTTTAAAGAATCTGGATCTTTTGGTGCTATCGGTACTGGAGTGATTGATTCTAGCGTTTTTGCAACAACTTTAACAGCAAATTATACAGTTGGTGATTTAACTATCATTCCTGAAATTAGATTAGACTCTGGTTCAGATGATTTTACAATCGATACTTCTTTGTCACCACAAAGTAGTTTAAGCTCTTTTTTACTAGCAGCTGTTTATAAATTTTAATTCACTAAAAATCAATAATTATGTTACTTAAATTTATTTCTAAAGTACCAAACTTTATTTATGAAACTGCTCAAGATAGTATTACAGCAACAAGTGGGGTTACTCAAGAACAATTAAAAGCTGCAGTAGATGCTGCAGTAGAATCTACCACAACAGCTATCAATGGAGATTTGGGAATGCTGTGGATGTTATTATCCGGGATTTTAGTATTCTTTATGCAGGCTGGATTCACCTTAGTTGAATCTGGAATGACAAGATCTAAAAATGCGGTAAACATCGCTATGAAGAATCTATTAGATATTTGTGTAGGATCTTTAACTTATTGGTTAGTAGGATACTCACTAATGTATGGTGATACTACAAACGGATGGTTCTTCTGGAGTGGTTTATTCCAAGGAGAAGGAGCAGATTTATTCTTCCAAACAATGTTTGCTGCAACTGCTGCAACAATTGTATCAGGAGCAATTGCGGGTAGAACAAAATATTCAACGTACATTATTTTCTCTATCGTAATGACAGCAGTAATTTATCCTATTTCAGGTGGATGGCAATGGCAAGGTTCTGGTTGGTTAACCGAACTTGGATTTATTGATTTTGCAGGTTCTTCAATTGTACACTCTGTTGGTGGATGGGCTGCATTAGTAGCTGCATTCCTAGTAGGTCCTAGAATTGGAAAATACGTAAACGGAAAAGTATGTGAAATTCCAGGTCACAATCAAATACTAGCAACTTTAGGAGTTTTTATCCTATGGTTAGGTTGGTTTGGATTTAATGGAGGTTCTCAATTAGCATGGGGAGGAGATGACGCTGTCGCTGCTTCAAATGTGGTTTTGATTACTAATCTAGCTGCAGCTGCAGGTGGTTTAGGAGCTTTAATTACTACTTGGATATGGTACGGTAAACCTCACTTAGCACAAACCTTAAATGGTGCTTTAGCTGGATTAGTTAGTATCACTGCGGGTTGTGGAAATATGACTTCTGGAGGTGCTGTATTAGCTGGACTAATTGGAGGTATTTTAGTAGTATTCTCAATTGAATTTATCGAAAAGAAATTAAAAATTGATGATGCAATTGGTGCTGCATCTGTTCATGGAGTTGCCGGAGTATGGGGAACTTTAGTGATCGGACTTTGGGGTGTGAATGGTGATGTTGGAATTGGTTTATTTAATGGAGGAGGAGCTTCTCAATTAGGAACTCAAGCAATCGGAGCATTAGCATACGGAGTATGGGCTGTTGTTTTATCGTTTATAATCTTGTTTACTTTAAAGAAAACGATTGGTTTAAGAGTTTCTGAAGAGGTAGAAGTTGCTGGATTAGATATGTCAGAACACGGAACAATCGCTTACCCTGGTAAAAGAGATAGAGGTGAGTAAAGAGTTGTATGAAAAAGAAAGTTCGTCTAAATAACGTTATTTAGATAAGTAGTTAACAAGCTACGACACAATTAAGTATTCTATGAAAGGAAAAATGCATTGCTAGCAATGCATTTTTCCTGTGTAGAAATACAATTGAATAAAGTAAAACAAATCATAATACAGGCGAGAAGACATGGAAGATCAAGGATTATATTTAAGTGAATTTGAAAGAGATAATTGTGGTGCAGGATTTATTTGTAATTTGAATGGAGAAAAATCCAACCAAATTATACATGATGCATTAGAAATCTTAATTAAATTAGAACATCGTGGAGCAGTGAGTTCTGACGGTAGAACGGGTGATGGAGCAGGAATTCTAATTGATATTCCTCATGAATTTTTCTCAAGAGTTTGTGATTTTAATTTACCAGAAGCTAGACAATATGCAGTAGGGCAGGTCTTTCTGCCAAAGAAATTTAATCAAAGTAGCTTTTGTCAAGATGTTTTTGAAACCGAATTAAAAAAACAAGGATTAAAAGTGTTGGGTTGGAGAGATGTTCCAGTTGATACCTCTAATCTTGGAACAATAGCAGCTAAAACTCAACCAAAAACTAAACAGCTTTTTGTAGGTAAAGGTGAAGAAGAATTAACCGACTTACAATTCAATGCAAAGCTTTTTGCCGCTAGAAAAATTACAGAACATACCATTGAAAAATCAAAAATATCAGAAAGTAAATATTTTTACTTACCAAGTTTTTCTACAACTACAATAATCTACAAAGGCTTATTAATTCCTGAAGATATCGGTCGTTTTTATGTAGATCTTCGTCAACCAGATTTGGTAACTAGATTGGCATTAGTACACCAGAGATTTTCAACAAATACATTCCCTTCATGGGATTTAGCGCAACCATTTAGATTTATGTGTCACAACGGTGAGATCAATACACTTCGTGGAAATGTAAGCAGAATGAAGGCACGTCAAGAATTGATGAAGAGTGATTTATTTGGCGATGATTTAGAAAAATTATTTCCAATTATCACAGCTGCAAAATCTGATTCTGCTTCTATGGATATGGCAGTTGAATTATTATTGATGACAGGAAGATCATTGCCTGAAGTAATGATGATGATGGTACCTGAGGCATGGGAAAAAGATGCTTCAATGAAAGATGATAAAAAAGCTTTCTATGAATTCAATTCTTGTATTATGGAACCTTGGGATGGACCCGCTTCTGTGCCTTTTACAGATGGGAACTTTATTGGTGCTTTATTAGATAGGAATGGTTTACGTCCTTCAAGATATACCGTAACTAAAGACGGAAATGTTGTCATGTCGTCAGAAATAGGTGTTTTAAATATCAAACCAGAAAATGTCGTAAAACATGGCCGATTAGAGCCAGGAAAAATGTTTTTAGTAGACATGAATGCGGGTAGAATTATTGAAGATGAAGAAATTAAACAAGAGATTATCACTAAAAAACCCTACCAAAAATGGGTAGAAGAAAACACACTTCAATTAGTCGATATTCCTTACACAAATAATACTATTCCAACTGAAGAAACAGATTATAAAACGAGATTAAGGTTATTTGGATATACTCTAGAAGAAATTTCAACAGTAATTTCTCCAATGGCTACACAAGCAAAAGAAGCAATTGGTTCTATGGGATCTGATACACCTTTAGCTGTTTTGTCAGATAACCCACAGTTATTATATAACTATTTTAAGCAACTGTTTGCTCAAGTTACCAATCCGCCTTTAGACGGAATTAGAGAAGAAATCATTACAGACATTAGTCTTGCTATAGGATCTGACAAAAATATTTTTGATGTATCTCCAGAGCATGCAAAAAAATTAAGAATTCAGAATCCAGTGATATCTAACGAAGATTTAGATAAAATAAAGAATATTGATCATCCTGATTTTAATGCAACTTCAATTAATATATTATTTCCTTTAGATGAAGGTGTCAATGGAATAGAAAGAGCTTTAGAAGCCATGTTGAAGGAAGCAATTGAAGCTGTTGATGCAGGTTCAAATATTATCATTCTTTCTGATAGAGGTGTTACTAAAGAGAATGCTCCAATTCCTGCTTTGTTAGCTTGTTCGTATTTACATCATTCTTTAAATAGAGTTTCAAAACGCTCTAAATTTGGAATTGTGATTGAGACCGCTGAAGCAAGAGAACCACATCATTTTGCAACCTTATTTGGTTATGGCGCAAGCGCAATTAATCCATATATGGTGAACGAAATCATAGCTCATCAAGTGGCAATAGGAGAAATAAAAGATGTTGAAGCAAGTGTAGCAATCAAGAATTTTAATAAAGCCATAGGAAAAGGTATCTTAAAAATTATGAATAAGATTGGAATTTCTACACTCCATTCTTATAGAGCTTCTCAGATTTTTGAAATCCTAGGATTAAAGAAAGGTTTTACCGAAAAATATTTTCCAGGAACACCTTCTAGAATTGGAGGAATAGGATTGTATGTCTTAGAAAAAGACATTTATAAAAGATGTAAATCTGCTTTTAGAAATGATGAAATAGACAATGTCTTAGATTTAGATATTGGTGGAGATTATAGATGGAGACGTGGAGGTGAAAGACACATGTTTAATCCGACCACAGTTTCTAAACTACAACAAGCTGTTCGTTTAAAAAACAAAGACAGTTATAAAGTATACGCTGATAAAATTAATCAGCAATCCAAAGAATTGATGACGCTGAGAGGTTTGTTTGAATTTAACAATCTAGATCCAATTTCTATTGAAGAAGTAGAACCATGGACGGAAATTGTAAAACGATTTAAAACGGGAGCCATGTCTTTTGGGTCTATCAGTCAGGAAGCCCATGAGAATTTAGCGGTAGCGATGAATCGTATTGGAGGAAAATCAAATTCTGGTGAAGGAGGCGAAAATAAAAACCGTTTCAAAAAAATGTCAAACGGAGATTCTAAAAACAGTGCCATAAAGCAAGTCGCTTCTGGAAGGTTTGGTGTTAGTAGTAATTACTTAACCAGTGCTAAAGAAATTCAGATTAAAATGGCGCAAGGTGCTAAGCCAGGCGAAGGTGGTCAATTACCTGGAAATAAAGTATTGCCTTGGATTGCAGAAGTGAGAAATTCTACACCGTATGTAGGATTAATTTCTCCACCACCACATCATGATATTTACTCTATTGAAGATTTAGCACAGTTAATTTTTGATTTGAAGAATGCCAATAGAGAAGCGCGAATCAATGTAAAATTAGTTTCCAAAGTTGGTGTGGGAACCATTGCAGCTGGCGTTGCGAAAGCGAAAGCAGATGTGATTTTAATTTCTGGTTTTGATGGAGGAACAGGAGCTTCTCCTTTAACTTCTTTAAAACACGCAGGTTTACCTTGGGAATTAGGAATTGCAGAAGCACAACAAACCTTGGTCTTAAATAATCTTAGAAATAGAGTAGTTGTAGAATGTGATGGTCAATTAAAAACAGGTCGTGATGTCGCGATTGCTTGTTTGCTAGGAGCTGAAGAATTTGGTTTTGCTACGGCACCATTAGTTGCTTCTGGTTGTATCATGATGCGTCAGTGTCATCTAAATACTTGTCCAGTTGGAATTGCAACTCAAGATCCAGAATTACGAAAAAACTTCAAAGGAACACCAGAACATGTAGTCAATTTCATGTATTTCGTTGCTGAAGAATTACGTCAAATAATGGCATCCTTAGGTTTTAGAACCATTAAGGAGATGGTAGGACAAACACAAAAAATTAATCCAACTATTGCTACAGAACATTACAAAGCAAAAGGAATAGACTTAGCGGCTATTTTACATCAACCAGAAGTAGAAGGAACGCCGATACTTTACAATACAGAAAAACAAAATCACAATCTTGATAAAGTTTTAGATTTAAAAATTATAGACAATGCAAAAGCAGCGATTAAAAACAAAATAAAATCGGTTTACAGTTATCCGATTCAAAACACCAACCGATCAGTTGGTGCTATCACTAGCAATGAAATTTCAAAATTACATGGTGAAGAAGGATTACCAGAAGATACATTGACCTTAAACTTCAAAGGATCAGCAGGACAAAGTTTTGGTGCATTTGCAACCAAAGGCTTAACCATGATTGTTGATGGAGAAACCAATGATTATCTAGGAAAAGGATTGTCAGGGGCAAAAATCGTGGTAAAGAAACCAAAAGAAGCTGATTTTATAGCAGAAGATAATATCATCGTTGGAAATGTTTGTTTCTACGGAGCCATTAAAGGCGAGGCCTATATCAACGGAATTGCTGGTGAACGTTTTGCGGTTAGGAATTCTGGTGTAACAGCTGTAATAGAGGGAATTGGAGATCACGGTTGTGAATATATGACCGGAGGAAATGTTATTGTTTTAGGAAAAACAGGAAGGAATTTTGCAGCTGGAATGAGCGGAGGAATTGCCTATGTTTATGACCCTTCGCATACTTTTAGAAATGAATTGTGTAATCTAGAAATGGTAGAGTTGGTTCATTTAGAAACCAAAGACCAGCTGGAGTTAAAAACTCATATCCAAAAACATGTATCTTATACTGAAAGTAATTTAGGTAAAGAATTATTAAGCGATTGGGAAATCAATAAAATGAATTTCATTAAAGTTTTTCCAACCGATTATAAAATTGCTTTAGAGAGAATAGCACAAGAAAAATTAACAAAATTAACAGCGTAATCATGGGAGAATTAGGAGGATTTAAGAAATACGTTCGTAAAGGAGAAAGTAATACGGCTGTTAAACAACGTATTAAAACGTATAAAGAGTTTACAAAACCTTTAGAATTAAAAGAGCAACAAGAACAAGGGTCTCGTTGTATGGATTGTGGAATTCCTTTTTGTCATAGTGGATGTCCTTTAGGAAATCTAATTCCAGATTTTAATGATTTAGTACATAAGGGCCAATGGAAACAGGCTTTAGATATTTTACATTCAACTAATAATTTTCCTGAATTTACGGGAAGATTATGTCCTGCTCCTTGTGAACAAGCTTGTGTTTTAGGAATTATAGATGATCCTGTTTCTATAGAAAATATTGAGAAATTTATCATCGAAAAAGGATTTGAAGAAGGTTGGATCATTCCTAAAAAACCAACTAAACGAACAGGAAAAACGATAGTTATAGTAGGTTCTGGTCCAGCAGGTTTGGCAGGAGCTCAACAATTAAATAGAGCGGGTCATACCGTAACAGTTTTAGAGCGTGATGATAAAATAGGTGGTTTGTTACGATATGGAATCCCAAATTTTAAACTAGAGAAAGAAATTATAGACAGAAGAGTTGCTATTCTAGAAGAGGAAGGAATCATTTTCAAAACGAATGTCAATGTTGGTGTGAATTATGCTGTTGAAAAACTACAAGAATTTGATGCAGTTTTGTTGTCAGGAGGAGCAACTATTTCTAGAAGTATTCCAATTCCAGGAAATAATGCCAAAGGAGTCGTTCAAGCAATGGATTTCTTAACCAGACAAACAAAAGCCTTGTTTGATAAAAGTTTAGAAAAAAATATTATTAGTGCAACAGGTAAAGATGTGATTGTTATTGGAGGAGGAGATACAGGTTCAGATTGTATCGGAACATCTAACAGGCATGGAGCAAAATCTGTGACAAACTTTGAAATCATGCCAAAACCACCCATGGTAAGAAGTGAAAAAACTCCTTGGCCATTTTGGCCTATGCAATTAAAGACTAGTTCTTCGCATGAAGAAGGTTGTGATCGTAATTGGTTAGTGAATACTAAAGAGTTTGTAACCAATGATAATAATGAATTGATTGCTTTAAAAACGGTTGAAGTTTCTTGGCAAACAATTCCAGGCCAAAGACCACAATTGATTGAAAAAGAAGGTTCAGAAAAAACGTGGCCTTGTGATTTAGCATTATTGGCTCTAGGATTTACAGGCCCAGAAAAAAGCTTGCCAGAGCAATTAGGTTTAGAATTTGATGGTAGAACAAATGTAAAAGCTTCAACTTCAAATTATGCAACAAATGTTCCTGGAATATATACTGCAGGGGATATGAGAAGAGGTCAATCTTTAATTGTTTGGGCAATTTCAGAAGGTCGTCAAGCTGCTCATCATATGGATACCTATTTGATGGGAACTTCACAATTGCCTTTAAAGGATGATAATGATCTGTTAAGTGCATAAATAAAAGTAAATATGTTAATATCTAATAAAACTTCCTTTAAATAGGAAGTTTTTTTTGCTTTTGAACGTCATACTTAATTACATGTAAACAATTGAAAATAAACATATTAATTACCTATATCTGTTTGTGAGTTTAAGCTACTTTTCTTTAGTGTGAAACTCTTAGAACATGCAATAAAGTATTTTAGAATTTGAAAAAAAGCATACGAATTTTATAGAATGAACAAATTAAATAAACATAGTCAAAGGTTAACGCAAGATGAGTCACAACCAGCTTCTCAAGCGATGCTATATGCAGTTGGTCTTACTGACGAAGATATGCAGAAAGCTCAAGTTGGAATTGCAAGTACAGGATACGATGGTAATCCATGTAATATGCATTTAAACCGATTGAAAGATGAGGTGAAAATTGAGTGTAAAATTGCTGATATGGTTGGACTAGGTTTTAATACCATTGGTGTTTCAGACGGAATTTCTATGGGAACATCAGGGATGAATTATTCATTAGTTTCTAGAGATATTATTGCAGATTCTATTGAAACAGTCATGAATGCGCAAAGTTATGATGCGTTGATAGCAATCGTAGGCTGTGACAAAAATATGCCCGGAGCTGTGATGTCAATGTTGCGTCTTAATCGTCCATCGATAATGATGTACGGTGGTACTATTGCTTCAGGAAATTATAAAGGGAGAAAGTTAAATATTGTTTCTGCCTTTGAAGCTTTAGGTCAAAAAGTAGCAGGAGAAATTGAGGAAGACGAATACAGAGAAATCATCAAAAGAGCGATTCCAGGAGCAGGAGCTTGTGGAGGAATGTATACAGCAAACACCATGGCTTCAGCAATAGAATGCATGGGGTTTTCATTGCCATATAACTCTTCAATTCCCGCTGAAAATCCTAATAAATTATCAGAATCAGAAAGACATGCCATTGCGATTAAAAATTTGTTAGAACAAGATTTAAAACCTTTAGATATTATCTCTAAAAAATCAATAGAAAATGCGATTGCCCTGGTGAATGCTTTAGGTGGATCTACCAATGCAGTATTACACTTTTTAGCGATTGCTCATGCTGCTGATATTGATTTTACTCTAGAAGACTTTCAGAGAGTTTCAGACAGAACACCTTTGATTGCTGATTTAAAACCTTCTGGAAAATATTTGATGGAAGATGTTCATGGTGTTGGTGGAACGCCAGCAATCATGAAATACTTATTAGAAGGAGGGTATTTGCATGGAGATTGTATGACAGTAACTGGAAAAACATTGGCCGAAAATTTAGCAGATATCGATGCCATTGAATTTGAAAATCAAGACGTTATTTTTCCAACGGATAAAGCCTTAAAATCATCAGGAAATATTCAAATTATTTATGGAAATCTAGCTGCTGAAGGAGCAGTTGCTAAAATCTCAGGAAAAGAAGGATTGTTATTTGAAGGGAGAGCAGTTGTATATGATGGTGAACAAGCTGCTAATACAGGTATTTCAAACGGAGAAGTGAATAGAGGAGATGTGGTAGTGATTAGATACGTAGGGCCAAAAGGAGGTCCAGGAATGCCAGAAATGCTAAAACCAACTTCTTTAATTATGGGAGCAGGTTTAGGAAAATCAGTTGCTTTAATTACTGATGGACGTTTTTCAGGTGGAACTCATGGTTTTGTTGTTGGTCACATCACACCAGAAGCACAATCTGGAGGTGCTATTGGAATCTTAGAAACTGGAGATACTATTAGAATTAGTGCGGAAGATAATTCAATCAATGTGTTACTCTCTGATGAAGAATTAGCTGAAAGGAAATCAAAATGGATCGCTCCCGATTTAAAACACAAAAAAGGTGTTTTATACAAATATGCTAAAACTGTCGCGTCAGCCTCTAAAGGTTGTATTACAGATGGCGAATAAAAGAGAAAAGAAATTAAGGTACTAAAGTCTTGAACCTTTCATCTTGACTCTTATATCTAAACAAGGAATAATATGAATACAGAAACAATAAAATCTACAGAAGTATTGGCACCAACTACCGAGCGAATCTCAGGAAGTGAAGCAGTTATCAAGTGTTTGTTAGCTGAAGGCGTAGATATATTATACGGATATCCTGGCGGAGCTATCATGCCAGTTTATGACGAATTGTATAAATATCAAGATAAAATACATCATGTACTAACTAGACATGAACAAGGAGCAACACATGCAGCTCAAGGATATGCTAGAATTTCAGGAAAAGTAGGTGTAGCTATCGCTACCTCAGGTCCTGGAGCAACCAATTTAATTACAGGAATTGCTGATGCTCAGATAGATTCTACACCAATGGTGTGTATTACTGGACAAGTGGGTTCTCATTTGTTGGGTAGTGATGCGTTTCAAGAAACTGATATTGTTGGTATTTCAACTCCTGTTACAAAATGGAATCATCAAATTACGAAAGCTTCTCAAATTCCTGAAGTGTTTGCCAAAGCATTTTACATTGCAAAAAGTGGAAGACCGGGTCCTGTTTTAATAGATATTACCAAAGATGCGCAATTCGAAGAATTCGATTTTTCTTATAAAAAATGTGAAGGAATTAGAAGTTATCAACCTGTTCCAGATGTTGACTTTGAAAAGGTGCAAGAAGCGGCTAACTTAATTAATAATGCAAAAAAGCCCATGATTGTTTGGGGTCAAGGTGTGATTTTAGGTGAAGCTGAAAACGAACTAAAAGCTGTGATTGAAAAAGCAGGAATTCCTGCAGCATGGACAATATTAGGTGCTTCGGCTATTCCAACCTCTCATCCATTAAATATAGGGATGGTAGGGATGCATGGTAATTATGCGCCAAATAAATTAACCAACGAATGTGATGTGTTAATCGCTATTGGAATGCGTTTCGATGATCGTGTGACCGGTAATTTAGCAACTTATGCCAAACAAGCGAAAGTAATTCATTTTGAAATTGATCCTGCAGAGGTAGATAAAAATGTAAAAACAGATGTGGCAGTTTTAGGAGATTCAAAAGAAAGCTTAGCTCATTTATTACCCTTATTGCAAGAAAAATCACATCCAGATTGGCATCAAGAATTTAAAGATTTATATGCGATTGAATATGAGAAAGTAATCAAAAACGATTTGCATCCAACCAAAGAAGGATTGACAATGGGTGAAGTCTTAAAGGAAATCAATATTCAAAGCAAAGGAGAAGCAGCAATTGTGACTGATGTGGGGCAACATCAAATGATCGCTTGTCGTTATGCAGAATTTAATCAGACTAAAAGTAATATTACTTCTGGTGGTTTAGGAACCATGGGATTTGGTTTGCCAGCAGCAATTGGTGCAAAAATGGCAGCTCCAGAACGTGAAGTTGTTTCTATTTCTGGTGATGGTGGTTATCAAATGACGATACAAGAATTAGGAACCATATTTCAGCAAAAAGCAGCTGTAAAAGTGGTGGTTTTAAATAATGATTTCTTAGGAATGGTTCGTCAATGGCAACAGTTGTTTTTCGATAAGCGTTACGCATCCACAGAAATGGTGAACCCAGATTTTGTAGCCATCGCTAAAGGGTATTATTTAAATGCAAGAAAGGTTACCAAAAGAGAAGATTTAAAAGAAGCCATTACAGAAATGATGGCTAGTAAAGAAGCCTATTTTTTAGAAGTTTGTGTTGAGAAAGAAGGAAATGTATTTCCGATGATTCCAACAGGAGCCTCTGTTTCAGATATAAGATTAGAATAATAAGTAAGCATTTTTTAAAATGTCACTTCGAGTGATTTTTAGAAGAATGAAAAAAATAGTATCGAGAAGTCTCAGCTAAAGAATTTAAAAATGAGTACAGAAGAAAAACAATTATATACAGTATCTATCTACACCGAAAATAACATCGGTTTATTGAATCGTATTTCAGCTATTTTTCAAAGAAGACATATTAATATTGAAAGTATTAATTCTTCAGTTTCTGAAATAGAAGGTGTCTCTCGATTTACTATCGTAGTAAATTTGGAGGAAAAGCAAATGAAAAAAGTAATCGGTCAGATAGAGAAACAAGTAGAGGTTATTAAAGCCTATTATCACACAGATGATGAAACCATTTATCAAGAGTCTTGTATGTTTAAAGTGCAATCAGATTTATTATTTGAAGAACGACAAATTCAAAACATTATTAAAGAAAGTAATGCAAGAATTGTGACCGTCAATAAAGAGTTTTTTGTGATTGAAAAATCAGGAAGAAAAGAAGAAATTGAATTATTATACAGAGAATTAAAACCTTTTGGAATCTTACAATTTACACGTTCTGGAAGAATTTCTGTATCAAAACAACCAATGAAAATATCAGAAATGCTAGAAGCATTTAATCAATAAAAAAAGAAACATGGCAAATTATTTTAACACGCTATCATTAAGAAATCAATTAGAACAATTAGGAAAATGTAGGTTTATGGACGCTTCAGAATTTGAAGACGGAGTAAATGCATTAAAAGGAAAGAAAATTGTCATTGTTGGTTGTGGAGCTCAAGGATTAAATCAAGGTTTAAACATGAGAGATTCTGGATTAGACATCTCTTATACCTTACGTGAAGTCGCAATTAAAGAACAAAGAGATTCTTATAAAAATGCAACCAGTAATGGTTTTAAAGTAGGAACGTACACAGAGTTAATTCCTACAGCAGATTTGGTGTTAAACTTAACTCCAGATAAACAACATACCAATGTGGTAAAATCAGTGATGCCTTTAATGAAAAAAGACGCAACCTTATCCTATTCTCACGGATTCAATATCGTTGAAGAAGGCATGAAGATTCGCGAAGATTTAACAGTCATCATGGTGGCTCCCAAATGTCCGGGAACTGAAGTTAGAGAAGAATACAAACGTGGATTTGGAGTGCCAACTTTAATTGCAGTACATCCAGAAAATGACCCACAGAATAAAGGTTGGTCGCAAGCAAAAGCATATGCTGCTGCTACTGGTGGAGATAGAGCAGGCGTATTAGCTTCATCTTTTGTTGCTGAGGTGAAATCTGATTTAATGGGAGAGCAAACCATTTTATGTGGCGTTTTACAAACAGGCTCTATTCTATCATTTAATAAAATGATTGAAAAAGGTGTTGATGCAAATTATGCAGCAAAATTGATTCAATATGGATGGGAAACCATCACAGAAGCCTTAAAACATGGAGGAATTACCAACATGATGGATCGTTTGTCTAATCCGGCTAAAATAAAAGCATACGATTTGTCTGAAGAGTTAAAAGACATCATGAGACCTTTGTTTGAAAAACATATGGATGATATTATTTCTGGTCATTTTTCTACAACCATGATGGAAGATTGGGCAAATGATGACGTAAATTTATTAACGTGGAGAGCTGCTACTGGTGAAACTAATTTTGAGAAAACGCCATTAACCAAAGATGAAATTTCTGAACAAGAGTATTTTGATCATGGTGTATTAATGGTTGCTTTTGTAAAAGCAGGAGTAGAGTTAGCTTTTGAAACCATGGTAAGTGCAGGGATTATTGAAGATTCTGCGTATTATGAATCGTTACACGAATTACCATTGATTGCGAATACCATCGCTAGAAAGAAATTATTTGAAATGAATCGGGTGATTTCTGATACGGCAGAATATGGATGTTATCTTTTTGATCATGCCTGTAAACCCTTATTAACCGACTTTATGAAATCGGTAGAAACCGATATAATCGGAAACTCTTTTTCAACGGTAAATGATGTTGATAATGTGGAGCTGATAAAAGTAAACGATGCCATAAGAAATCACCCAATAGAAGCTGTTGGAAAAAGATTACGTGGTGCAATGACAGCAATGAAAGTCATTAAAACGACTAAAAAAGAAACCCCAGCTTTAGCATAAACCTTCATGAATACTGAAGTCACATATAAACCAACTATTGAAGCAGTTAATGAAGCTGCAAATAATTTACGTGAAGTAGTTTTAAAAACTCCTTTGGTAAAAAACGAGCAGTATTCTAAAGAGTTTCAAAGTACAATTTTATTTAAACGAGAAGATTTACAACAAGTTAGATCGTATAAAATAAGAGGGGCGTTTAATAAGATATCATCATTAACAAGTGAACAAAGAGAAAAAGGAATAGTTTGCGCAAGTGCCGGAAATCATGCACAAGGAGTAGCGCTCTCTTGCAAATTGTTGAAAATTCATGGAGTGATTTATATGCCCTCACCAACACCAAAACAAAAAATTAATCAAGTTAAAATGTTTGGCGAAGAATATGTAGAAGTTGTTTTAATCGGAGATTCTTTTGACGATGCGCAATATGCCGCAAAATTAGAAAGTGAACGCTTACAAAAAACCTTTATTCATCCTTTTGATGATGAAAAAATTATCGAAGGTCAGGCTACAGTTGGTTTAGAAATTTTAGAACAAGCTAAAGAACCTATCGATTATATATTTGTTCCAGTGGGTGGAGGTGGATTATCCTCAGGATTATCATCTTATATTAAACAAATTTCACCCAACACAAAAATAATTGGAGTAGAGCCTGATGGAGCACCTTCCATGTCGACTTCTATTAAAACAGGAAAAAACACTTCCATAGAAAATATTGACAATTTTGTAGATGGAGCCGCTGTAAAACGGGTTGGGAATCTAAACTTTGCTTTGTGTAAAGAAAATTTACATGATATGATTACAGTTCCAGAAGGAAAAGTATGTCAGATTATCTTAGACTTATACAACAAAGAAGCTACAGTAATTGAACCTGCCGGAGCACTAAGTATTGCCGCTTTAGATACGTATAAAGATGAGATTAAAGGTAAAAATGTTGTCTGTGTGATTAGCGGAAGTAATAATGATATTACAAGAACTGCAGAGATTAAAGAGCGTGCCTTATTGTATGCAAACATCAAACATTATTTTATCATAAAGTTTCCTCAGAGAGCCGGAGCATTGCGAGAATTTGTTGCCGATATTTTAGGTCCAGATGATGATATCACTCATTTTGAATACACAAAAAAAACAAGTAGAAATAACGGAGCTGCCGTTGTTGGCTTAGAATTAAAGTCGTCAAAAGACTTAGATCCTTTAATTGCTAGAATGAAACGCCACAATTTTTACGGAGACTATTTAAATGATAAACCTGATTTATTTCAGTTTTTAGTATAGAGATTCGTAAATTAGCCTAGTAAAATTTAACACGATGTCTTTAGATAAAACTTCTCTGGAAATTCCAGAATCATATAGAATCAACAATATATTAGAACAGAATACTTATTTAGTTAATGGTCAGTTAAAACCTTGGTCAGGAGAAACAGCTAATGTATATTCTACCATCTCATCAACAGATTCCTATAAGCCAACCTTATTAGGAAGCATCCCCCAGTTAGGTGAAGATGAAGCGCTAGAAACTTTAGATGCAGCCTGTAAGGCTTTTGATAAAGGAAAAGGTTTGTGGCCAACTATGAAAGTTGCCGATCGTATCGCTTGTATGGAAAAGTTTGTAGCACAAATGAAAACCAAGCGTGATGAGATAGTAAATCTTTTGATGTGGGAAATAGGAAAAACATTGCCAGATTCTGAAAAAGAATTTGATAGAACCATTGATTATATCTACGATACTATTGAAGATTATAAGCAAATGGATAGAGATAGTGCCAAGTTTGAAAAAAACGATGGTGTTTACGCTCATATTAGAAGAGGTCCGTTAGGAGTTGTTTTGTGTTTAGGACCGTATAATTATCCTTTAAATGAAGCTTTTTGTTTGTTGATTCCTGCTTTAATTATGGGGAATACAGCGATTTTTAAACCCGCTAAATTCGGAGTACTATTAATGTCGCCATTATTAGAAGCTTTTCAAAATAGTTTTCCAAAAGGAGTGGTTAATATTATATACGGACGTGGTAGAGTATTAGCAACACCGATTATGAAAACCGGAAAAGTTGATGTTTTAGCCTTAATAGGGAATAGTACTTCAGCAAAAGCATTACAATCCCAACATCCAAAAAGTAACAGATTGCGTTTGGTTTTAGGTTTAGAGGCTAAAAACCCAGCGATTGTTTTATCGGATGCTGATTTAGATATGGCTATTGAAGAATGTTTAGCTGGATCTTTATCATTTAACGGTCAACGTTGTACTGCTTTAAAAGTATTGTATGTTCATGAAGCGATTGTAGAAGAATTTAACAAACGTTTTTCGGCAAAAGTAGATGCTTTAAAATTTGGGAATCCTTGGGAAGCTGGTGCAAAATTAACACCACTTCCAGAACCAGACAAACCAAGTTATATTCAAGAATTAATTGATGATGCAACTGCAAAAGGCGCAACAATCCTTAATGCAAAAGGAGGTGAAACAACGGATAATTATATTTTTCCAGCGGTTTTATATCCTGTAAATAAAGACATGCGCGTTTTTCATGAAGAGCAATTTGGGCCAGTTGTGCCTGTTGTTTCTTTTAAAGATATTGATGAACCCCTAGATGATATTGCAGATTCTAATTATGGACAACAAGTAAGTTTATTTGGAAAAAATGTAGCCACCTTATCACCTTTAATTGATAGTTTGGTAAACCTTGTTTGTAGAGTAAACTTAAACAGTTCTTGTCAACGGGGTCCAGATGTGTATCCATTTACTGGAAGAAAAGATTCTGCAGTAAGTACGTTGAGTGTGCATGATGCTTTACGTTCGTTTTCTATTAGAACTTTTGTAGCGTCTAAAGACACTGCGTATAACAATGCAATCTTAGAAGAACTATTAGAGAAAAAATCATCTAATTTTATTAGTACAGATTATATTTTATAAGAAGGTTTTAAAACGAATGCCTTGTATTATCCCGTTTTTTTATATGGGATAACAATACTTTTTATTGAGATAAAACTAGTTAGGTAGCATTACCAAATCACATTCTTTATGAATTTCAACTACATAGGAATAACATATCAATTCTGGAATCTTGTAAGGGAATCAATTAATGAAATGGAAAAAATCAAAAATGTTAGCTTACTTATTTCTGACCATGATTCAAACATCTCAGATGCAGAAAGTTGGGAAATTTATGAAGAAAATACGAAATGGAACGACTCTAAAATTGGAGTTCCAGTTTTATTCAATTATTATCATGGTTTAGAATTATTAATGAAAGGTCTACTACAAGAAATAAATGTTGAGCCTCGAAAAAAGAACCATAAACTAACTGAATATTACGCCTAAATTATTGTTCACGAAAGTAAATTCACGCCAGAAATCATTAATACTTTAGGACAATTCTTAAAAAAAGACAACCGATTTGAAAAATTCTTTACGGACAATGGAGGAAGTGTAGACGATTTTTATATCATGCTAAGATACCCTGGACCAATAAAGGAAAACGTCCATTTCGGATTTCAGCATATCCGTGGTACAGATAAAAAAGGACTTGAAAAATGGCTACTGCTAAGGGATAATACTAATGAAATTAAAAAAGGAATCGAAAATTGGAAAAAAAACGCTACCTAACACCTTATAAAATTAATTGCTAGTTCTAGCCTACTTACGAAAATCCTCGCGGATTTTCTATTCGATTTGTATTTGCTAAATTAGTTGTTTAACCACGCAAATAACCATGCCTAATAACAACATTTTATATCTTTATATCCACAGTAGTTCTTTCAAGAGATAAAGAAATTGACTAAATGCATAGTTTATACATATGAAAATTCTATTTAAAAGATTACTTATTAAATCAGTTAAGAACATCTTTTTGATAGTTATACTATTTTCAATAACTACATGTTTAGGGCAAAAAGAAAATAAAATTGAGACTATGGTATCTAAAATAAAAAGAGAAGTAAATCCAGCATTTGTTTATTCTTATGAAAAAACAAAGTTTGTTCCTGAAGAAGGTAAAACACTACTTATTATGGGGCAAACGGTAGAAAGTATCAATGAATATATGGATAGTTTTCCTAACCAAGCAATTCCTGCTGGTTGGTCAGCTTATTGGGGAGTACCCGAGTTTAAAGGGATTAAAGAATCTCATAAAACCGATTCTGGAGATAGACAAAATCATCAAATGTTAATTGATCGCTTTCCTAATACTGTGATACATAGTGCCATGTGGATGGTAGGTATGTGGGATGTAGCAAAAAAAGCGGGAAAAGGAGACTATGATAAGGTTATTAAAAAATATGCAGCTTGGGCAAAATCTATTGATCGACCGATTTACCTGCGAATTGGTTACGAATTTGATGGACATCATAACGAACTAGAACCCGAAGAATATGTAAAAGCCTACAAGCACATTGTAGATCTTTTACGAAAAAAAGGGGCAAATAATATTGCATTTGTTTGGCACTCTTATGCCTCTGAACCCTACAAAAACTACAAACTATCTGATTGGTATCCTGGAGATGATTATGTAGATTGGATAGGTATTTCAGTTTTTGGCCATGCATACGATAATTCTGATTTTGGTATTCATTGTGATAATGTCCTGCAATTTGCCAAACTAAAGAAAAAACCTGTAATGATTGCAGAATCTAACCCAGTCAAGGGTATTTATAAAGATAATATTGATGCTTGGGATCAGTGGTTTGTTAATTTTTTCACCTTCATTTATAATAAGAATATCAAAGCCGTTAGTTTTATAAACCAAGATTGGAAAAGACTCTATATTCAAGGAATAGAAGAATGGAAAGATGCTCGTCTCTACAATAATGAGCAAATTTCTGAAGCATGGTTTATGGAGACTAACAAAGATAGATACTTGAAACAATCAACCGAGTTATTTGAGCAATTAGGATATGATAAAAATGAGAAATAAATAATTAGTTCATTATTCTACTTTATAGAATTCTAAATAACATCCCCTTGAAAATAAATTATCTATAATTATAAACATCGATTTTAAGGATAATCATAAATCTTGTAAAAAATGATTTAGGAATGATGGTCGTTTCAAATTAATTTTTACATTTACAGCATGATTTTACAACAAATTAAAATAGTTATTGCAATTCCCGCACGCCGTCGCCGCTAATTACTTAAAGCCGCAACGAGTTATTACTATTTTAAATAAAATCAAATTGAACACAACATCTCACATAACATCTACTAAAACCCAAGTTATTTCTCAAAATAACTTATTAAGCGAACGTCGCATTTATCTGCGTCGCCCGTAAGGGTATATTCTAATTTGAACTTAGGTGAGTCCGGTTCTACATTCAAGTATTAATTTAAGTTTATAACCAAAAAAAGTCAAGATAATGGAGGTCATTATTGCTGATAAATCACATGTCATATACGCAGATATTATCTGTAATACCATTGCCGATTCTGCCAATGTACGAGGAACAGGTATCGCTAAAAGAACACCAGAATACATTATCCAAAGAATGGAAAATGGAAATTCGGTAATTGCTTTAGATGGAGGAATGTTTGTGGGGTTCTGTTATATAGAAAAATGGGATCATGGAAAATTTGTAGCCAATTCAGGATTGATTGTTCATCCAGATTATAGAGGGAAAGGTGTTGCAAAGCTAATAAAGAAGAAAATATTTGAACATTCCAGAACCAAGTTTCCAGAAGCAAAGGTATTTAGTATTACTACTGGGTTGCCAGTGATGAAAATGAACAGTGATTTGGGGTATAAACCTGTGACATTTTCTGAATTGACAAAAGATCAATCTTTTTGGAAGGGTTGTCAAACTTGCAAAAATTATGATGTCTTACAAAGAACCTCCCAGAGTATGTGTTTGTGTACAGGAATGTTATATGATCCAAACGCAAAACAGGAAACGAAAAAAGTAAAAGAAAATGTTTTCAAAAGGTTAAAAAGTATTAAACAAACTCTTTTTTTAAAGAATAATAAAAAATAAGATGATGAAAAAATTAGTATTGGCATATAGTGGAGGATTAGATACATCGTATTGCGCAGTTCATTTCTCAAAAGATTTAAACTACGAAGTTCATGCGGTTAGTGTAAATACAGGCGGATTTACACAAACAGAAATAAATACTATTAAAGAAAAAGCCTATGCAATGGGTGTCACAGCTTATAAAAATATCAATGCGATTGAAACCTATTATCAAAAGGTAGTCAAGTTTTTAATTTATGGAAATGTCTTAAAGAATAACACGTATCCATTATCTGTAAGTGCAGAAAGAATCATACAAGCTATTGAAATCATCGAATATGCCAAAGAAATTGGAGCAGATTATATTGCACATGGTAGCACAGGTGCTGGAAATGATCAAGTAAGATTCGATTTAATTTTTCAAACCTTAGCGCCAGAAATTGAAATTATCACACCGATAAGAGATCAGCAATTAACTAGACAGCAAGAAATTGATTATTTACAATCAAAAGGAATTGAAATGTCTTGGGCAAAAGCAAAGTACTCTATCAACAAAGGCTTGTGGGGAACCAGTGTTGGAGGTGAAGAAACGCTGACTTCAAAGAACCCATTACCTGAAGAAGCCTATCCTTCTCAATTACAAAAAGAAGGAAGTGAAAAAATAAAACTTACCTTTTCTGAAGGTGAACTGATGGCGATTAATGATGAAGAAGGTTTACCACAAGACACTATAGAAACTTTAAATAATCTAGCATCTCAATATGCTATTGGAAGAGATATTCATGTTGGAGATACTATTGTAGGAATTAAAGGAAGAGTTGGTTTTGAAGCTGCTGCCGCAAGTATCATCATCAAAGCACATCATTTGTTAGAAAAACACACACTTACCAAATGGCAATTACAACACAAGGATTATTTAGCCAATTGGTATGGAACTCATTTGCATGAAGGATTGTTTTTAGATCCTGTGATGAGAAACCTTGAAGCATTTTTAGAGAGTAGTCAAGCAAAAGTATCTGGTGATGTTTTTATCACTTTAAAACCTTATCATTTTACAGTAGATGGAATTACATCGAATCACGATTTAATGAACGCCGATTTTGGAAGTTACGGTGAAGAAAATAAAGGTTGGACAGCTGAAGAGGCAAAAGGATTTATTAAAATCTATGCGAATCAGAGTAAAATTTATCAAAACGTAAACGCAAAATGATAGAAGCTGGAATCATAGGAGGAGCAGGGTATACTGCAGGAGAACTAATTAGAATTTTACTAAATCATAAAGAGGTAAATATTAATTTTATTTATAGTACTTCCAATGCTGGAAATAAAGTTAGTAGCATTCATCAAGATTTAGTGGGAGAAACCGAGTTGGTTTTCACGAATAAAATTAACCCTGAAATAGAGGTGTTGTTTTTGTGTTTAGGTCATGGAAATTCTAAAGCATTTTTAGAAGAATATTCGTTTTTTTTAAAGACAAAAATTATTGATTTAAGCAATGATTTTAGACTAAAAGAAGATGTTTATTTTGAAGGAAGAGAATTCATTTATGGATTGCCAGAACTTCAAAAAGAGAAAATAAAAAAAGCAAAAAGTATCGCTAATCCAGGTTGTTTTGCAACAGCACTACAGTTAGCAATTTTGCCCTTAGCTGCTCATGATTTATTGAAAAACGATGTACATGTTAATGCAGTCACTGGTGCAACAGGAGCAGGAACGTCCTTATCAAAAACGACCCATTTTACTTGGAGAGATAATAACTTTTCATATTACAAACCTTTTACACATCAACATTTAGGAGAGATTCATCAATCTGTAAAACAATTGCAACAAAGTTTTACATCTGACATAAATTTTATGCCCAATAGAGGTAATTTTTCTAGAGGAATCTTTGCAACAATGTATACAGAGTTTGCTGGAAGTTTAGAATCAGCTGTAACACTTTATGAAGATTTCTATAAAGATTCAGTTTTTACGTTTGTTTCAGATCAAGAATTGCATTTAAAACAAGTGGTAAACACCAATAAGTGTTTAATTCACTTGCATAAACACCATGATAAATTACTGATTACGAGTTGTATTGATAATTTATTAAAAGGAGCTTCTGGGCAAGCAGTTCAAAATATGAATTTGATGTTTGGGTTTGAAGAAACAGAAGGATTGAAATTAAAAGCAACATATTTTTGACTTCGATAAGCCCACTCAAAGTTTACGGAAACTGAGGCTCTTGAAGTGTCGAAACTAATAAAATTAATATTATGAAAATAGCCATCATAGGAACTGGAAATTTAGGATGCTCAATTGCAAAAGGATTGATAAACGCCAATGCAATTACATCTTTATACTTAACAAAGAGAAATTTAGATTCAATAAAAGAGTTTGAAGGATATCAAAATGTAATACTGACAACCGATAATAAGAAAGCTGTACAAAATTCAGACATTCTAATTTTTGCTGTACAACCCTCACATTTAGAAGCTATTTTAGACGATATTAAAGAGTTGTTAACCGATAAACATATATTAATTTCTACGATAACTGGTTTCTCAGTTTCTAAAATTGAAAGGATTGTTGGTCAAAATCAGTATGTGATTAGAGCGATGCCAAATACAGCAATCGCTGTAGGAAAATCAATGACATGTATTTGTAGTAATGATAAAGGAAATGAAAGAATTAAAATAGCGGAAGCCATTTTTAATAGACTTGGAACTTCCATTGTAATTCCAGAAAATCAAATGCAGGCGGCAACAGTTGTTTGTGCAAGTGGCATTGCTTTTTGGATGCGATTAATGAGAGCTACAACTCAGGCTGCTATTCAATTAGGTTTTGATGCTCACGAAGCTCAAAAATTAGCGATGTACACAAGTGAAGGAGCGGCAAATCTATTAATTACAACTGGAAATCACCCTGAACAAGAAATTGACAAAGTAACCACCCCCAAAGGTTGTACTATTGAAGGACTCAACGAAATGGAGCACAAAGGATTGAGTTCTTCTTTAATACAAGGAATGGTGGCTTCCTTTAATAAAATTAACAGTATTAAAACAGATCAATTATGAGTTTGTTTAATGTATACCCACTATTTGACATTACACCTGTAAGAGCAAAGGATGTTTGTGTATATGATGAAAATGATGTTGAATACCTAGATTTATATGGGGGTCATGCTGTAATTTCTATAGGTCATTCACATCCAAAATATGTGTATAATATTGCCAATCAATTGAATAAAATTGGTTTTTATAGCAATTCCATTCAAAATCCTTTACAAGAAGCATTAGCTTCAGAATTAGAAGCTGCTTCGGGTTGTTTAGATTATCAATTATTCTTGTGTAATTCTGGTGCAGAGGCAAACGAAAACGCGATTAAACTTGCTTCTTTTCATACTAATAAAAAGAAAGTAATAGCTTTTAAAAATGGCTTTCACGGAAGAACGTCTGCAGCTGTTGCAGTGACAGATAATTCAAAAATAATAGCTCCTGTAAATGCACAGCAAGAAGTTGAGTTGTTTCAATTAGGAGATTTAGTTGGGGTGGAATTAGCTTTAAAAAAGAATGATGTATGTGCTGTTATTATAGAAAGTATACAAGGAGTTGGAGGCTTAGATGAGAGTACCACTGACTTTTACAAAGGTCTAGATCTCATTTGTAAAAGACATGAGGTCGTTTTAATCGCTGATGAAGTACAATCTGGATTTGGAAGAACGGGTGATTTTTTCGCATTTCAAAAACATGGTATTAAACCCAATATTATATCAATGGCAAAAGGAATGGGAAATGGTTTTCCTGTGGGCGGAATTTTAATTCATCCTAATATCAAAGCATCTTACGGGCTATTAGGGACTACTTTTGGAGGAAATCATTTAGCTTGTATAGCTTCATTAACAGTACTAGAAGTATTAAAAAAAGAGAAATTACAACAAAATGTAAAAGAAATCTCGAATTATTTTACCAAGAAAGCAAAGGTCTTGCCAAAAGTAAAAGCTATTAAAGGAAGAGGGTTAATGCTAGGATTGGAGTTTGATTTTCCTGTTGCAGATTTAAGAAAGGAATTAATTTTTAAGCATAAAATATTTACAGGAAGCGCTAAAAATCCTAACGTATTAAGAATTTTACCACCGTTAACGATTCAAAAAGAACATATTGATCAATTTATAAATGCTTTAAAAATCGAGTTGTCATGAAGAACTATGTAAGTGTTTACGATATCGAAAATATTGAACAAACGGTTCAAGAAGCTATCGAGTTGAAAAAGAATCCTTTTCAATTTGAAAAGTTAGGAAATCACAAAACTTTAGTGATGCTCTTCTTTAATGCCAGCTTAAGAACTAGGTTAAGTACCGAGAAAGCAGCTAAAAACCTTGGGATGGAGGTAATGATTTTAAATGTTAATGATACTTGGAATTTAGAATATGAAGATGGAACAGTGATGGATTTAAATACTGCAGAGCATATTAAAGAAGCTGCTCAAGTTATTTCTCAGTACGCAGACATTATTGCAGTAAGAGCATTTCCATCGCTTATAGATAAAGAAAAAGACGAATCGGAATACGTCATAAAAAACTTTATAAAATATGCTACGGTTCCTATTGTAAATATGGAAAGTGCTACTGCTCATCCTTTACAGGCATTGGCTGATGCAATTACAATTGAAGAATTAAAAAGAACAACAAAACCAAAAGTTGTGCTTTCTTGGGCACCACATCCCAAAGCTTTGCCACAAGCAGTTGCGAACTCTTTTGTTAGTATGATGAAAGAATTAAAGGTAGAGTTTTCTATTACACATCCAAAGGGGTATGAATTGAATCCAGAAATAACTAAAGATATTACTATAAACTACAATCAAGATGAAGCTTTAATGGATGCAGATTTTGTCTATACCAAAAATTGGAGTAGTTATCAAGAATATGGAAAAGTGTTAAGTAAAGATGCTAATTGGATGCTAACAAAAGAGAAAATAGGCAATGCAAAGTTTATGCATTGTTTGCCAGTAAGAAGAAATGTTGTAGTTGAAGATGCTGTTTTAGATAGTGAAAATTCTGCGGTCATTCATCAAGCAAATAATAGAACTTTTGCCGCTCAAGTAGTTTTAAAAAATATATTAAAAACCTTACAATGGAAACACTAAAAGTTGTAAAAATTGGTGGAAATATCATTGATAATGATGTTGAATTAACTTCATTTTTGAAGGATTTTTCGATCTTAGAAGGACCTAAAATTTTAGTCCATGGTGGTGGAAAATTAGCTACCGAATTATCAAATAAAATGAATGTTCCTGTAAAAATGATCGATGGAAGGAGAGTCACTGATGCTGAAACATTGGAGATTATAACGATGGTTTATGCGGGGAAAATTAATAAGAATATCGTGGCGAAATTACAAAGTTTTGGATGTAATTCAGTTGGATTTTCTGGTGCGGATGGAAATACAATTATTGCAAAAAAGAGACCTGCTTCAACTGTTGATTACGATTTTGTTGGAGATGTAGTAAAGGTTGATATAAGGGTGTCTAATTTACTATTAAAGAATGATATAACAAATATATTTTCTGCAATATCACATGATCAAAAAGGACAGCTATTAAATACCAATGCAGATACCATTGCTTCAGAATTAGCGATTGCTTTTACTGAATTTTATCAAGTGGAATTGTATTACTTTTTTGAAAAAAACGGTGTCTTAGAAAGTATCGATGACAATGATTCAGTAATTGAAAAAATAAATCATGAAACCTATCAAAAATTAAAGAAGTCAGGAATTATAAATGAAGGGATGATTCCAAAATTAGACAACTGTTTTTATGCTCTAGAAAAGAACGTTTCTAAAGTATGTATAGGAAAGTCAAATATGTTGTTTGATCAACAATCTAGTTACACAACAATTCAGAACTAATGAGCATAGAAAAATTAACAATTGATGCTATTGCATTGCTGAAAAAATTAATAGAAACACCATCGTTTTCTTCTGAAGAAAATGAAACTGCTTTGTTGATAGAAGATTGGTTTCAAAAATATCAAATTGACTATCAAAGAACTCAAAATAACGTTTGGGCTATCAATAAAGAATTTGATGAAAGCAAACCAACATTATTATTGAATTCGCATCATGATACCGTAAAACCCAATAATGGCTATACAAAAGATCCTTTTAAAGCAATTATAGAAGATGGAAAATTGTTTGGTTTGGGAAGTAACGATGCTGGTGGTTGTTTGGTTTCATTGATAGCAACATTTACATATTTCTACAATCATAAAGATTTAAAATACAATTTGGTATTAGTTGCTTCAGCGGAAGAGGAAAGTAGTGGACAAAACGGCCTGAATAGCATGCTGTCTATCATTCCAAAAATAGATGTTGCTATTGTCGGAGAACCTACCTTAATGCAATTAGCAGTGGCAGAAAAAGGCTTGGTAGTATTTGATGCAAAAGTTAAAGGAACCCCCGGTCATGCTGCTCATCCTAATAATAACAATGCTATTTACAATACGATTGCTGTCTTAGATTGGTTTCAGAAGTATCAATTTAAAAAGACTTCCGAAAGTTTAGGGGATGTAAAAATGACCGTTTCACAAATCAGTGCTGGTAAACAGCACAACGCAATTCCTGCAGAAGTTGATTTGGTAGTTGATGTTCGTGTAAATGACCAATATAGCAATCAAGAAATTGCAGCTATTTTGCAAAAAGAATGTCCATGTAGCTCCATAAGACCAAGAAGTTTACGATTAAATTCATCTTCCATTCCAATTAAACACGAATTAGTACAAGCAGGCATTGCATTAGGAAGAGAAACTTATGGATCACCAACATTATCAGATCAATCGGTATTATCTTGTCCGTCTTTAAAATTAGGACCAGGTGATAGTACACGATCTCACACGGCAGATGAGTTTATTTATATTCAAGAAATTGAAGAAGGAATAGATTTGTATATCAAGTTATTAGAAAAAATAGTATAAAAAATAGAGCATATGAAACTTTGGGATAAAGGCATAAAAATAGATCAGCAAATAGAACAATTTACAGTTGGTAACGATAGAGAAATCGATATACATATTGCGAAATACGATGTGCAAGCGTCTATAGCACATGCTAAAATGTTAGTTTCTATCGAAATTATTACTGAAGAAGAGTTACAGCAATTAGAAGAGGGATTATCAATTTTACAGAAACAAATTCAAGATGAAACCTTTGTTATTGATGCTCAATTTGAAGATGTCCACTCTAAAATTGAATTTGAACTCACAAAAATGTACGGAGAAGTAGGTAAGAAGATTCATACTGCAAGATCAAGAAACGATCAAGTTTTAGTGGCTTTGCATTTATATTACAAAGAAAATTTGACTGAAATTAAAGAGCTTACAGTTACTTTTTTCAATACATTACTACAATTAGCCGAAACTCATAAAAGTTCTTTATTGCCAGGTTATACGCATTTACAAGTCGCTATGCCATCATCCTTTGGAATCTGGTTTTCTGCCTATGCAGAAGTTCTTATTGATGATGTTTATTTATTAAATGCAGCTTTGCAAACTGTGGATCAAAACCCCTTAGGTTCAGCAGCAGGTTATGGAAGCTCTTTTCCCATTGATAGAGAATTAACAACCAAAGAACTAGGGTTTGCAACTCTAAAATACAATGTAGTTGCTGCACAAATGAGTAGAGGGAAAAATGAAAGAACTATTGCTGCTTCTTTAGGAAGCTTAGGAAATACACTCGCTAGATTTTCGATGGATATTTGCTTGTATATAAGTCAGAATTTCGATTTTATTTCATTTCCAGATGAATTAACAACCGGAAGTAGCATTATGCCGCATAAAAAGAACCCCGATGTTTTCGAATTGATTAGAGGAAAATCAAACAAAATTCAGGCATTACAATCAGAAATGATTTTAATCACCAACAATTTACCTAGTGGATATCATAGAGATTTTCAATTATTAAAAGAAAATATGATTGCTGCGATAGAAGAAATGAAAAGTATCCTTACCATTTTTAATTATGCAATTCAGCAAATACAAGTGAAAGAAATTGATATGCATGATGATAAATACCAATATTTATTTACAGTGGATGCTATTAATAACTTGGTTGTAGACGGTATGTCATTTAGAGAAGCGTATCAACAAATAGGAGCAAGCGTAGCAGATGGAACCTATAAAGCCGATACTTCAAAAAAACATTCTCATATTGGAAGCATTCATAATTTGTGTCTAGAAGACATTAGAAATAAGTTTCCTAAGTAGAAATTAGTAAGTAGTTTTTTCTTCTATAATGTTAATTTTTTTGACCGATGTATTGAAATCAAGTATCTTCGGCAGCGAATAAATTAAAATCAAATTATTAATGAAAAAATACTCACTATTTATTTCAGCTTTATTTATTGTAACGCTGATTTTTGCTCAAGAAAAAGTTGATACTGTAGCTGTAAATAAAATTCGCGCAGAAGGACTTGAAAATTCTAAAGTAGAAGAAATTGCTTTTCAATTGATTGATAAAGCCGGCTCACGTTTAACCAATTCTAAAGGATATGAGCGTGCCGCAAACTATGCTGTAAAACAGCTAACCGATTGGGGATTGACTAATTCTAAAACAGAATCTTGGGGTGAATTTGGTCGTGGATGGGAAATTGAAAAGAGTTATGTAGCCATGACTAAGCCTTATTATATGTCGTTTGTGGCAGTTCCAAAAGCATGGACAGAAAGTACCAATGGAGAAATTTCAGGTAAAGTGATGTTTTTAGATATCAAAACTGAAGAAGATTTTGCTAAATACAAAGGAAAACTAAAAGGTGCTATCGTAGCAATAAAACCAACCAGAGGAAGTCAGCCTACATTTGAAGCAGATGCTTTACGTTATACTGAAGAGGAGTTAGATGCGATGTCTAAACCAAGTACAAGGTCTAGAAGAAGATGGAGTCCAGAGCAACTTGCTGCTTTTAGAGCTAGAAGAGCTTTAAGAGGAAAAATCAAAACCTTTTTAAAAGAAGAAGGAATTTCTTTAATTATTAATGGAGTTAGTGGAAGACATGGAACTTTATTCACCAGTAGTCCTAGAGAATGGAGAAAAGATACGCCAGTTGGAATTGCAGAACTTGAAATGATGCCAGAACATGTTAACTTAATGGCTCGCTTATTTGAAAATGGAGTAGAAGTGGAGATAGAAGCAGAAGTAAAAACCTCTTTTAGAACGGATGATTTAAATGGATATAACGTGATTGCTGAAATTGAAGGAAGCGATCCAACCTTAAAATCTGAAGTTGTGATGTTAGGTGGACATTTAGATTCATGGCATGGAGCAACAGGAGCAACCGATAACGCTGCAGGATGTATTGTAATGATGGAAGCGGTTCGTATTTTAAAAGCTGCTGGTTTACAACCAAAACGTACTGTTCGTATTGCCTTATGGGGTGGAGAAGAGCAAGGAATTCATGGTTCTAAAAACTATGTGAAAAATACTTTTGGAAGTAAAGACGATGGATATACCAAAGAACAAGAAAAAATTTCTGCATACTATAATATAGATAATGGAACAGGGAGAATTCGTGGAATCTATCAACAAGGAAATGAAGCAGTAGGACCAATTTTTGACGAATGGTTTAAGCCTTTTGATGATATTATTGAAAACAGAACTTTAACCAATAGAAATACAAGAGGAACCGATCATTTAAGTTTTAATAGTGCAGATATTCCAGGATTTCAGTTTATTCAAGATCCCGTAGAATATTGGTCAAGAACACATCATACGAATGTAGATTTATATGAGCGTTTGGTAATGGATGATTTAAAACAAATGGCTACAATCATTGCCTCTTTTGTGTATCATACAGCGCAAAGAAGTGAATTATTACCACGTAAGCCAGAACCAAAAGAAGAAGTGAAAAAATAAGCACTTGTTTTGTAATTTTAAAGATAAACTCCCTTTTTAGAGGGAGTTTATTATTTTTATAAAAAAAATATGAAAAAGCAAACGAAAGCAATCTTTATATCAAGTTTTTTGGGAGCCATTACTTATTCGGGTTTGATGGCTGCATTTGATTACTATGACGGAGAAGGTTTTAGAATTGGGAAATTTATTTTCAATTTTATATTCTTCGCATTTATTATGGGATATATTGCTAAAAAAAGTTTTAAAAAACAAGCAGAAAATAAAAACAATAAATAGTTGTTTTAATGTGCTGTATTTCAATACTCTGTGTAGCTTAAAATAAACAAAATACTTTCCGTCTAATTCAAGTATTAAGAATACATTTGCGCTCAATTTTTATACTACAAAAGATGAAGCGTATCAAAGAATATAAAAAACTTTTTAAGGTTGAAGGAGCAATTGATTTGAAAGAATTAAAAACTACCTATAGAGGTCTTGTAAAAGAATGGCATCCTGATAAGTTTTTAGACGAAGACAAAAAGAACGAAGCAGGAGAGATAAGTCAAAAAATCATTGATGGTTATCATTTTCTAGTGAGCATTGCTCCAGAAACAAAAGCTGCTAATTTGGAAGACTACAAAAAAACCATTACAGAATTTAGAGTAGAGGATTATCATCATAAAAGTATGTTGATGGAAGTTACCTTTACTGATGGTAATACGTATGAATATTTTGGTGTGAATAAAATTTTATTCAACAAATTTGTCAATAGTAAATCGATCAATAACTTCGGAAAAAGAAATATTTTTAACTCATTTCTTTATAGAAAATCTAAGAAGGCGGCAGTAACTGTTTAACCTTAAGTCTTTCTTATAAACAAAAATTGGAGAAAGACGTAAGTGCTTTCCCTAATTTTCTCTCAATTAAAATCAAATACAATTAAATAATTGTAGACTGACCTAAGTGAATATTAGAAAAATTTACATTAGTATCACCAGGATTATTTATAAAATCTTCTATAAAGTCACCAACTTTAGTTGTGGTTACCATATCGGTTTTTGTATTTAAATCAGGTGTTGTAATTTCTAGTTTTAAAGATTTATCAACCCCTTTTCTTATCAAAGCTGCTTCGTCAAACAAACCAAAATGATCTAGTAACATAGCGGCAGATAAAATAGAGGCAATCGGGTTTGCAATTCCTTTTCCAGTTGCTTGTGGATAAGAACCATGAATAGGTTCAAATAAAGCATATTTTTCTCCTACAGAAGCCGATGCTAATAAACCAATAGATCCACCAATAACGCTTGCTTCATCACTAATAATATCTCCAAACATATTTTCCGTAAGAATAACATCAAACTGTTTTGGATTTAAAATCATTTGCATGGCAGCATTGTCTACAAATAAGAAATCTAGTGTTACATCTTTATATTGTTTCGCAATTTCTCCCACAACTTTTCGCCATAATCTTGAGCTTTCAAGAACATTAGCTTTATCAACTAAGGTTACTTTTTTATCTCTATTTTGAGCCGCTTTAAAAGCTAAATGTGCTATTCGTTCAATTTCAAAACGACTGTATTTACATAAGTCTGATGCCGTATTTCCGTCTTCACTTGTATGTTTTTCACCAAAGTAAATTCCTCCAGTCAACTCTCTATAAATACTAATATCTGTTCCAGAAATGATTTCTTTCTTTAGTGGAGATTTGTCAATCAAAGTTTCATAAGCTTTTACGGGTCTAATATTAGCAAACAATCCCAATGATTTTCTTAGTTTTAATAAACCTTGTTCTGGTCTTACTTTAGCTGACGGATCATTATCGTACTTAGGATGACCTATAGATCCAAATAAAATGGCATCTGTATTCATGCAAAGATCTAAGGTTTCATCTGGTAAAGGATTTCCGGTTTCATCAATTGCTACAGCACCAACTTTCGCTTCTTTAAAAATGAAGGTATGGTCAAATTCCATCGCAATAGCTTTTAGTACTTTAACTGCTTGTTTGGTTACTTCTGGACCAATTCCATCTCCAGGTAATACGGCTATGTTTAATTTCATCGGTTTATATTTGTTTCCGTGAAAACGGAAATCTCTTTTTAGTTAATTAATATTTATAGTCTTTGAGCTTCAAAAGCTTCAATCATTTCTTTTTTGCTTACTAAATAATCGATATCATCATATCCATTAATCATACAAGTTTTTTTATAAGGATCGATATCAAAACCTTCTGAAATTTCTAATTTTTTTATTGATATTTTTTGATTTTCTAAATCTACTTCAATTTCTGTAGCTGGATTTTCTTGAACAGTTTTCATCAAAATACTCAAAAATTTTGGAGAAACTTGCAAAGGCAACAACCCATTGTTCAAAGCATTTCCTTTAAAGATGTCTGCAAAAAAACTAGAGACAATTACTTTAAATCCATATCCTACCAAAGCCCAAGCAGCGTGTTCTCTACTAGAACCACAACCAAAGTTATCGCCTGCAATTAAAATACTTCCAGTATATATTGGGTTATTTAAATAAAAATCTGTGTTGATTGCACCATTTTTATCAAATCGCCAATCTCTAAATACATTATCTCCAAAACCTTTTTTATCGGTTGCTTTTAAAAATCGCGCCGGAATTATTTGATCTGTATCAACATTTTCTACAGCTAACGGAATTGCCTTGGATGTTATTTTTGTAAATTTTTTCATTTTTATTATTTGTGACTTCGAGTGCACTTCGACAAGCTCAGTATAACCCCTCAGTCACTATATATTAATTTAAATGTTTAGTAATATCAATAATTTTCCCTTCTATAGCAGTTGCAGCTGCTACTAAAGGACTTGCTAAAATAGTTCTAGATCCTTGTCCTTGTCGTCCTTCAAAATTTCTGTTTGATGTAGAAACACAATATTCACCTTTCGGTATTTTATCGTCATTCATTGCTAAACAGGCTGAACAACCCGGCTGTCTTAGTTCAAAACCAGCTTCATCAAAAATAGCTTTTAATCCTTCTTCTATAATTTGTGTTTCTACTTGTTTACTTCCAGGAACTAACCAAGCAGTTACATTTTTAGCTTTTTGTTTTCCTTTAATATAATCTGCGGCAACTCTAAAATCTTCAATTCTTGAATTGGTGCAACTCCCAATAAATACATAATTTATAGGTTGATTTATTAATGAGGCACCAGCTTCAAAATTCATGTATTCTAATGATTTTTTGAATGATGGATTTTCATCGGTAGGAATGGTCTCAGTAATTTTAATTCCCATTCCAGGATTTGTTCCATAAGTAAGCATTGGAGCAATATCTGCTGCATCAAAGGTGTATTCTTGATCAAAAACAGCATCATCATCAGAAGGTAATGTTTTCCAATAGGTTACTTTTTTATCAAAATTCTCACCTTGTGGGGCAAATTTTCGCCCTTTGATATACTCGAAAGTAGTTTCATCTGGAGCGATCATTCCGCCTCTTGCACCCATCTCAATACTCATATTACAAACGGTCATTCTTCCTTCCATGCTCATGTTTTCAAAAACATCTCCGGCATATTCACAAAAATATCCAGTACCAGAATTGGTTCCTAATTTTGAGATGATGTATAAAATGACATCTTTTGGAAGTACACCTTTTTTCAAAGTTCCATTAACAGTAACTCGTAAGCTTTTAGGTTTGGTTAACAACAAACACTGACTAGCAAATACTTGTGCAACTTGACTAGTTCCTATTCCAAATGCAATGGCACCAAAAGCACCATGTGTAGAGGTATGACTATCACCACAAACCATGGTCATTCCGGGTTGTGTAATTCCTAGTTCCGGAGCCATTACATGGACTATCCCGTTGTATTGATGTCCAAGTTCGTATAATGTGATGTTATTATCAGCACAGTTTTTAGACAATTGTTCTAATTGATTTCTAGACAACGCATCTTTAATTGGTAAATGCTGATCCATAGTTGGCGTATTATGATCTGCAGTAGCAACAATCTGATTGGGTCTGTACACAGGAATTGAACGTTCTTTTAATTCATTAAAAGCTTGCGGACTCGTAACTTCATGTATTAAATGTTTGTCGATGTATAAAACCTGTGGTCCGTTTTCAATGGTATCAACCACATGACTGTCCCATATTTTATCAAAAAGTGTTTTTCCCATATTCATTTTCCGAGAAAGCGGAAATCTTTTTTTATGCAGATAAAATTTGTTGAGAAACAGAGCTTGTTTCTATAATTTGATGAATATCTTCATCATTGACTTCTTTTTTACCATCTGCATAAGTTAAAAAGTTAGCATAGACGATATCCAACTGTAATTTTGTTAATTCGTACCCTACATTTTTTGCTCTATACGCCAAAGCAGCTCGGCCACTTCTTGCCGTTAAAACGATGGCAGATTCTGTAACTCCTACATCTTTTGGATTGATAATTTCATAGGTTTCACGATTCTTAATCATACCGTCTTGATGAATTCCAGAACTATGAGCAAAAGCATTAGCGCCAACAATTGCTTTGTTGGGTTGCGTATAAATACCCATGCTTTCACTTACCAATTGGCTTAATCCATATAAATGTTTTGTATTGATATTGGTATCTAGATTTAAGTAAGGATGTTGTTTTAAAATCATCACAACTTCTTCTAAAGCTGTATTTCCAGCGCGTTCACCGATTCCATTAATAGTACATTCAATTTGACGAGCACCATTGATGACTCCTTCGATAGAATTTGCAGTTGCTAATCCTAAATCGTTATGACAGTGACAAGAAAGAATTGCTTTTTCAATTCCTTTAACATTCTCTTTAAGGTATTTTATTTTGGCTCCATACTCACTAGGTAAACAATATCCTGTGGTGTCAGGAATATTTAAAACCGTAGCTCCTGCTTTTATTGCTTGTTCGCAAACTCTCGCTAAAAATTCATTATCAGTTCTTCCAGCATCCTCTGCATAAAATTCCACATCTTCTACAAATGATTTCGCATATTTTACCGCTTGAAACGCTCTGAATAAAATATCATCTTTATTAGAATTGAACTTGTATTTTATATGCGATTCTGAAGTTCCAATTCCTGTATGAATTCTTGGTTTTTTTGCAAAAGTTAATGCTTGTGCAGCAACTTCGATGTCTTTTTCAACAGCTCTTGTCAATCCGCAAACTGTAGCATTTTTTACTAGTTTAGAAATCTCTTCCACAGATTTAAAATCACCAGGACTTGAAATAGGGAAACCAGCTTCGATCACATCAACACCTAAATTATCTAGTCTGTCTGCTATAATTAATTTTTGTTGTGTATCTAGCTTACAACCAGGCACTTGTTCTCCATCTCGAAGCGTAGTATCAAAGATTTGAATATTTGTATTTGACATTTATCTAAATATATTTTTGTATTGTCTTACGAATTTATATTTTGGATTGTTCTTGGAGAAGTTTCAATTTGATGTTATTACGATGTTCAACAAGAATATTTATATATAAAATACTTAAAATCAAAACATTAAGTTGTTGTTTGCTATATGACTAAGGCTCAAAAAGATAATTTATTTCAATTGATAAAATCGCTTTCAAAATCTGAAAAGCGACAATTTAAATTATATGTGGGTAGGTTAGGCGTAAATACCGATTCAAAATTTTTGAATTTGTTTAATTCTTTAGATAAATCTAATAGCTATGATGAAGCGTCCATATTAAAAAGTGGTGATATTAAAAAGCAACAGTTGGCTAATGTAAAAGCGCATTTATACAAACAAATTTTAATTAGTTTAAAGTTAAGTCCATCGCATCAAAATGCACGCTCCCAAATTAGAGAGCAATTAGATTTTGCTTCTATTTTATATCATAAGGGTTTGTACAAACAAAGTCTTAAAATTTTAGAAAAAGCAAAAGAATTTGCAATTCTAAATGAAGAAAAAAACCTAGCTTATGAAGTAGTTGAGTTAGAGAAAGTAATTGAATCACAGTATATTACAAGAAGTATTAGCAATAGAGCCGATGAGCTTACAATACAAGCAAAAGAATTAAGTGCTTTAAATGTAATAGCTAGTAAATTGTCTAATTTATCATTGCAACTGTATAGCATCATTTTAAAAACAGGGTATGTAAAAAATGAAAAAGAAAATCAATATATAAAAGAATATTTTCATAATAGACTTCCTAATTTTGAAATTAGTGAATTAGGTTTTAGAGAAAAATTATGGTTGTACAAAGCTCATTTGTGGTATAGTTTTTTAACCCAAGATTTTTTAAATTGTTATAAATATGCTTCAAAATGGGTTGAGCTTTTTTATGAAAACCCATTGATGATTAATTCACATCCAGTATTTTTTTTAAAGGGAAATAACTATTTGTTAGAATCACTATTCTTTATCAGAAGAAAAGATAAGTTTCAAAAAATACTCAATAGATTAGAAAGGATAATTATAAGTGAAGGATTTCCGTCTGATAATAATATTGAAGCACTTAGTTTTTTATATGTTAACCTTCATAAGATCAACCTCTATTTTGCTGATGGTAATTTTGATGAAGGATTAACCATCATACCAAAAATTGATAATGAACTAAAATTATTTGAAAATAGAATAGATGAACATCATGTAATGACATTCTATTACAAGTTTGCTAGTATGAATTTTGGCTCTGGAGATAATGATCAATGTATTTTTTATCTAGATAAAATCATTTCAAACAAGTCTTTATCTATGCGTGAAGACTTATTATGTTTTTCTAGAATCCTGAATTTATTTGCACACTATGAAGCAGGTTATGATTATCATATTGAGACTTTATTAAAAAGTACGTACAAGTTTTTATTGAAAATGAATGATCTGCATGAAGTTCAAAAAGAAATGATAAAATTCATTAAAAACTTACAAAACATTTATCCTCAAGATATTAAGAAAGCATTTATTGCTTTACATTCTAAATTAAAGACCTTTGAAGATGATCCCTATGAAAGTAGAGCCTTTTTATATTTAGATATTATTTCTTGGTTAGAAAGTAATATTCAGAATAAACCAATTGGAGAAATCATTAAAAATAAATATTCTACAAATTTCACTAGCTGATTTTATCATATTCACAAAAGTTGTACAGAACATCAAAAAAAGTTTTGTCAACTAAAAATAAACAATACATTTGAGACATGTATTTAACAAAAGAAATTATTATGAACTCTTCAGCGACTATTCTAGTTCGCTCTTCTTTTGTAATTACTACGATTTCTACAATGACCCTTTAAGGGTTTATTATTTCACATATCAAATCAGGTTATCTATATATTTCGAATTATCGAAAATTAAAAAACAGTAAAAAGAATATTCTCTTTTAAAACTTTTCAAAATGAAAGTATTAAAGTTTGGCGGATCATCAGTAGCCAATTCAAAAAACATACAACAAGTATTAGACATTGTAGCCAAGTCTTCAGAAAATCAAATAGTAATCGTGGTGGTTTCTGCGTTTGGTAAAACTACAGATGCTTTAATTAAAGGAGCAACATTAGCCTCTCAAAAAAACAAGGAGTATTTAGATGTTCTTAAAGATTTAGAAACACATCATTTTGAGGTCATTAAAGGACTGATTCCTGTAAAAGATCAAAGTGCCATTATTAGCTATGTAAAACAGCTTTTTAATCATCTAGAAACTATTTATGAAGGTTGTTTTTTATTGAGAGAATTGACAACAAAGACCTTGGCTAAAGTTTCTAGTTTTGGTGAATTATTATCATCATACATTATAGCCAAAGCTGCAAATACAATTTTTGAAACGGTTTATAAAGACAGTAGAGAATTGATTGTAGCTTCTAACAACTACAATAATGGCGTAGTCGATTTTACAGCCACAAATAAAAAATGTCAGGAATATTTTAAAAGCCATACTCAAAAAGTAACCATTTTACCTGGATTTGTAGCAAGAACTATTGATGGAAAGACAACAACTTTAGGAAGAGGAGGATCTGATTATACAGCTGCAATACTAGCTGCTGCTTTAGCTGCAGACGAATTACAAATCTGGACAGATGTCAGCGGAATGTATACTGCTAATCCTAAAATTGTAAAACAAGCTTCTGAAATTGCTCATATATCGTATCATGAAGCTATGGAATTATCTCATTTCGGCGCTAAAGTAATTTATCCTCCAACGATACAACCGGTTTTGCAAAAAGAGATTCCAATCCGAATTAAAAACACTTTTAAACCAAAAGACGAAGGAACATTAATTACTAAAGAAACCAGTAAAAACAAACCCGTAAAAGGAATCAGTCATATAGAAGATATCACATTAGTAACACTAGAGGGAAATGGAATGGTTGGAATTCCAGGATTTTCTAAACGTCTTTTTGAAGTTCTTTATCAACATCAAATCAATATTATCTTAATCACACAAGCGTCTTCAGAATTGTCTATTTGTATTGCGATTGCAGATGTTGATGCACAAAAAGCGCAAGAAGTTATTGATGAATTTTTTGAATATGAAATTCAATTACAAAAAGTAAAGCCAGTAAAGGTAGAATCTAACCTTTGTATCATTGCTTTGGTTGGAGATAACATGAAAAACCAAGAAGGTCTCAGTGGTAAAATGTTTAGTTCTTTAGGGAAAAACAACGTCAATATTCGTGCAATAGCACAAGGAGCATCAGAAAAAAACATTTCTGCTGTCATCGATAAAAAGGATGCTAAGAAAGCTTTAAACACTTTGCACGAGCGATTTTTTGAAGAAAGAGTTAAACAGTTAAACCTTTTTGTGACAGGAGTTGGAAATGTAGGTGAACGTTTTTTAGGACAAATTCACCAACAAGAAAAATATTTAAAAAAGAACCTAAAACTAAAGATTAGAGTTATCGGAATCTCTAATTCTAGAACTATGTTTTTTGATGAAGATGGCATCGATTTAACCCATTGGAAAAAACTATTAGAACAGGGAGAAAAATCAACTTTAAATAGTTTCTTCTCAAGAATCAACACACTCAACTTGCGTAACAGTGTTTTTATAGACAATACTGCTAATAAGCAAGTATCTGAAATGTATGAACAATATTTAAGTGAAAACATAGGTGTTGTAACCTGTAATAAAATTGCCTGTGCTTCAAGTTTTGAAAATTATAGTACATTAAAAGAGGTTTCTAGAAAATCAAATGCTCCGTTCTTATTTGAAACCAATGTAGGAGCCGGATTACCAATTATTGACACCTTAAAAAACCTAATAGCTTCTGGTGATAGAGTTCATAAGATTCAAGCTGTTTTGTCTGGAAGTTTAAACTTTGTGTTTAATAACTTTAATGCAGCAACTACTTTTCATGATGTGGTTCAACAAGCCGCTAATGAAGGGTATACAGAACCAGATCCTAAAATTGATTTAAGTGGAGTAGATGTAGCTAGAAAGATTTTAATTTTAGCAAGAGAAAGCGGTTTTCAAATGGAGTTAAATGATATTACCAACAAATCATTTTTACCAAAAGAGGCTTTAGACACAACAAATAATGATGATTTTTATACATCGTTAACCAACAATGAAGCTCATTTTCAAAAGATATTTTCAGAAGCAAATGATCAAAATTGTCGTTTAAAATATGTAGCCGAATTTGAAGAAGGAAAAGCAAATGTTGGTTTGCAACAAATTGCTTCTACACATTCTTTTTATAATTTGGAAGGAAGTGATAATATTGTGTTATTTTATACAGATAGATATTCAGAACAACCTTTAATCATCAAAGGAGCAGGAGCAGGAGCCGATGTTACAGCTTCCGGTATTTTTGCAGATGTGATTAGAATCGGTAACATTTAATTATGGAAGAAATAAGAATTTTTGCACCTGCTACTGTTGCTAATGTTTCTTGTGGATTTGATATCCTTGGACTTTGCCTAGATACCGTTGGAGATGAAATGGTGGTTAGAAAAGTTAAAGAAAAAGGAATCAAAATCACTAAAATTATTGGTCAAGATTTGCCTTTTGAAACACTTAATAATGTTGCAGGTGTTGCGGGTTTAGCGTTATTAGAAAATATTGATATTGATTTCGGTTTTGAGATTGAAATCTATAAAAACATCAAACCCGGAAGTGGCATTGGAAGTAGTGCGGCTAGTTCTGCAGGGGCTGTTTTTGCCATCAATGAATTATTAGGAAAACCTTTTTCAGCAAACGAATTAATTTTCTTTGCTATGCAAGGAGAAAAGCTAGCGAGTGGTTCTGCACACGCTGATAATGTTGCTCCAGCTTTATTAGGTGGATTTACTTTGGTAAGAAGTTATGACCCTTTAGAGGTTATTAAAATTGATTCCCCATCAGAATTATATGCCACGGTCATTCACCCACAAATAGAAGTTAAAACTGCGGATGCTCGATCTGTTTTAAAACAACAAGTTTCACTCAACAAAATGGTGATACAAATGGGTAATTTAGGTGGATTAATTAGTGGTTTGTATACTAGTAATTACGATTTAATTAGTAGATCTCTTCATGATGAAATTATTGAACCCGATCGTTCTATTCTAATCCCTGAATTTAATGAAGTTAAAACAAGCGCTATTGCTGCAGGTGCTTTAGGAGCTGGAATTTCGGGTTCTGGTCCATCTATTTTTGCCTTGAGCAAAGGAGAAGATATTGCTCATGAAGTTGGAAAAATAATGACTGAAATTTATAAGAATATTCATGTCGATTATGATGTGCATGTCTCAAAAATCAATCAACAAGGAATAAGGGTCTTAAAGATATAAAATAAAACAATAGAAAATATAGGTGACTGAGGTGTTATACTGAGCTTGTCGAAGTGCTCTCGAAGTCACAACTAATGAATAAAAAATGAACTATTATAGCCTAAATCATACATCACCAGATACTTCTTTTAAAGACGCAGTTGTTAATGGAATTGCACCCGACAGAGGTTTGTATTTTCCAGAAACAATAACACCGCTTTCTAAAGATTTTTTTAAGAATATTGGTGACTATTCTAATGAACAAATTGCTTTTGAAGTCATCAAACAATTTGTTGGAAATGAAATTCCGGAATCAAAACTGATTGAAATTATTAAAAAAACAATCTCTTTTGATTTTCCTGTGGTTAAAATCGATAAAAATATAGGTTCTCTTGAGTTATTTCACGGACCAACAATGGCTTTTAAAGATGTTGGAGCGCGCTTTATGTCACAATGTTTAGAATACTTTAATCAAAATGAAAAAGAAGAAGTGACTGTCTTGGTTGCTACTTCTGGAGACACTGGTGGAGCTGTTGCAAATGGCTTTTTAAATGCAAAAGGAGTAAAGGTTGTTATTTTATATCCAAGCGGAAAAGTAAGTGATATTCAAGAAAAACAATTAACGACTTTAGGAAATAATATTACAGCTTTAGAAGTTGATGGTGTGTTTGATGATTGTCAAGAAATGGTAAAATCTGCTTTTTTAGATACAGAAATTTCAAGAAAACTAACTTCTGCAAATTCTATAAATATTGCAAGATGGTTACCACAGATGTTTTATTTTTTCTTTGCATATAAGCAAGTTCATCAACAACATAAAAACATTGTATTTTCTGTTCCTAGCGGGAATTTTGGAAATATTTGTGCAGGATTGATGGCTCAAAAATTGGGCTTACCCATAAAACATTTCATAGCAGCTACGAATGTTAATGACACCGTTCCTAATTATTTAGAAAATGGGAAATACGATCCAAAACCTTCTATAGCAACGATTTCTAATGCGATGGATGTTGGAAATCCAAGTAATTTTATCAGAATTCAAGAAATATTTCAGAATAATTTGTCTGCATTAAAAGAAACTTTTTCTTCTTATAGTTTTTCAGATCATGAAACTAGAGAAGTTATGAAATTTATCTACAATAAATCATCTTATATTGCTGATCCACATGGAGCTGTTGGCTTTTTAGGATTGGAAAAGTATGATTTATCGGACACTGAATTCGGAATCTTTTTAGAAACAGCTCATCCCGTAAAGTTTTTAGATGTTGTTGAAGAAACCTTGCCTGTTAAAGTTGATATTCCCCCTCAGATAGAGAAAGTAATTGATAAGGAAAAGGTGGCTATTAAAATTACCTCTTATGAAGAGTTGAAAGCGTTTTTAAATCTATAAAACTCTTAAGTTTCTTCGTTATAAAATACTTTGTAAAAGTGCATTTTTCGTTCTTCGTCAAAGCCTTTTTCTATATTGTCTTTTACAGTATCACCTTCACCTAAATCTAGCTTTATTTGAATTTTAGTATCTAAGTTTATTTGACTTTTAATTTTACGCTTTTCCTTTTTTAAAGTGGTTAGAGAAATATTAAAATTTTCTTCTAAGTCTAGATTATTCTCTTTGTTATACTGAGTTTTGTATTGAGAGTAGGAATCAACCACATCAAAAGGACTTAACAATTCTTGCTCAAGTAAATCTTTGGAGATTACCTCATGATCATTAAATAATTTAATTCCTTGACTAATAAATTCTTTTTGAATGAATGTATCATTATTTTCTACCATGGTGTTAGAAAAATTAGATAACAATCCTAAATGATGTTTGGTTTGATACGAATCATTCATCACTTCTTCTAAATCTAAAAATGATTTCTTCCAATAATTAGCGTCGTAGCTATTGTTATCTATAGATAATACTCTATATCCATCAGATTTATCAGTATTTAAAATCACGCAACCTTTATCAATCTTTTGCAGTTTTACACCTTTGTTGATGGTAAAATCTAAATCATTATTTAGTTGATTGAATTTCAGATAATCAATTTTATTTTCAATCTTAAAAATCCCAATTCCATCTACTGTAATGTCCTGAAATTTAAATTCTTCAAAGTGAACAATAAAGAGCTCTCCAGTTTTAATCTGTGGATGATTAGACTTTTCATACAGGTGATTTAAAATACTATTAGAGTATTCAATAAATGAAATCTCTTTATCTAAATATTTAGATGTGTTACCATAAACAGCATTATAATCTAAACTAATATGATGCGTGAATTTCATTAAGTCTATGCTAGACTTAATAGACTTTAAAAAGAAATTTTTAAGTAATTCTTCCTCAGATTCTGTTAATGGAATTTCGGCATTGGTAACATGACTCAATTCCTGACTTAACTTGTTTCCAACTCTTTGTAAAGTAGCTTTCGCTATAAAAGTATTTGAAGTTTTTAGCATCGTTTTAAATGTAGTTTTAATATTTTAGTTACTTCCCGATACAAAAATTAGAGAAAATATGACCTAAAATATCTTTATCAATATCATATTCTCCAGTAATATTTCCGAGATGTCGTAAGCATTCTCTGATATCTATGGAGAATAAATCGGTAGAAATTTCTAAATCAATTCCTTGTTGAACAGAGATAATGGCTTCTAAAGCATTATTTAAGGCTTCAAAATGACGAGAATTGGTTACGATAGTTTCATTATTACTTAAGGCTCCTTTATTTACCAAAGAAGTTAGTTCTTTTAAAAGAATATCAATGCCAACTTTTTGTTTCGCAGAAAGCAATAAAATTTCATCTATTTCAGATGTTATTTCTTCTTTCTCAGCTTCTGTAAGAGAATCTGTTTTGTTGGCAATTACCAATAATCTCTTGTTAGGAAAACGTGTTTTTATAGTCTCAATTTCAGCTAGAAATACCTCTTTAGTTTTAGAGAACTTATTAGCATCAATCAGAAAAATGATTAATTGTGCATTTTCTGCTTTTTCGTAAGCTTTTTTAATTCCGATACTTTCTACAACATCTGTGGTTTCTCTAATTCCTGCTGTGTCTATAAAACGGAAAGCAACACCATCAATAATCAGTTCATCTTCAATAGCATCACGAGTTGTACCGGCAATATCTGAAACAATGGCTTTTTCCTCGTTTAATAAAGTATTGAGTAAAGTAGATTTTCCAACATTGGGTTCTCCAATTATTGCAACCGGAATTCCGTGTTTCATGGCGTTTCCAAACGCAAAACTTTCAATCAAACGTTTTAAAACACCAGAAATCGTAGTTACTAATTCTTTAAATTTTGTTCTGTCTGCAAACTCGACATCTTCACCAGAAAAATCTAGTTCTAATTCAATTAAGGCAGCAAAGTCTAACAATTGTGCTCGTAGCTCTTTCAATTCATTGGTGATTCCGCCACGCATTTGTTGAATTGCCATTTGATGTGATGCAGATGAATTTGAAGCAATAACATCGGCTACTGCTTCTGCTTGTGATAAATCCATTTTACCATTTAAGAAAGCTCTCATAGTGAACTCTCCATTATCAGCCATTCTACAACCATTCTTTAAAAATAATTGAATGATTTCTTTCTGAATAAAACTAGAACCATGACAAGAGATTTCTACCACATTCTCACCTGTATATGAACGTGGATTTTTAAAAATAGAAACTAAAACTTCATCAATAATTTGATGGTCTGAAACAATATGACCTAGATGAATTGTATGTGTTTTTTGATTTTTTAAAACCTTACTACTAATAGAAGTAAAGAATTTTGAAACAATTGCAATAGCATCTTCACCAGAAATACGAATTACCGAAATGGCACCGACTCCTGAAGGAGTTGCTAAAGCTATAATAGAATCGTTTTGAATCATCTTGCAAATATACAAGGTTCATAAGATTTTAAAAGCGTAAAGTGTAACAAGAAGTGAGTTTTGACGTCTATATAGTATAGTATCAACTAACTAAGAAGTAAAAATGAAAGAAAACAGACAATTATTAGTACTTACACATTTAAGTCAATTATTAGATTTTGTAACTGGTATTGGTGGCTTTATAGTTCCGCTAATTCTATGGTTGGTAAAAAAAGATGAAGTATACGATATGGACAGTCATGGAAAATCTATCTTAAATTTTAGAATCACCATGTTTTTGTATTTACTAATTTGTATTCCTCTAGTTTTATTATTTGGACTTGGTTTACTTGGTTTTTTAGTGATTGGATTTTTCTATGTTATTTTTCCAATTATCAATGCAATTAGAGCGAGTAATCATCAAGAACCTCATTATCCATTAAGCATCCAATTCTTATCATAAGAATTTCTATATATATTATTTGAATCAAAAAAGTCGTCTTACTAAGACGACTTTTTTGTTTAAATACAATTGATGATGTCTTCATATTCATAAAAGAATTGTTCAAATTTCGGCATTGTTTTCATATAAAATTCATAACAAGCTCTCCACGTATCTTTATTGTAAATACTAAACTTCTCTGTATGATTTATATAGATACGATGAATGATTTTTCCGTTTTCTAATTCGTAGGATGGATCAAAAATAACATCAGGAAAATATTCATTAGTTAAAATTGCTTTTAAAGAAAGTAGTTGATGATACAGAATTTCGTTCGATATTTCCTCAGAATGATCAATATCTAAACAAACCATTGCTTTTTTTCTGTCAGCAACAAATTTAAAACTGATCCCTTTTATCTTCGTATTGTAAAGCAACCATTTTCTTGGAAATGATTTCCCAAAGCTTGTCCAAAATTCTTGCCTTAATGCAGCAGCTTCTTCTTTACTAAACATAACTTTAGTTATCAGTTAACAGTAATCAATGATAATTGTTAACTATTCATTGATTATTGTTTTATCCGTGTACTCTTGCAGAAGTTCCTCTTGTTTTCATCATTTCAGCTTCAAACTTTAAAAGGCCTTCCCATTTTTTATCTACAATTTCTCTATCCATATACTTTCTAGCATATCCTAAGAATAAAGTATAATGATTTGCTTCAGAAATCATCAAATCCTTATAAAATTTAGAAAGTTCTTCATCTTCCATGTTCTCAGAAAACACTTTAAAACGCTCACAACTTCTTGCTTCAATTAAAGCTGCTACTAACAGTCTATTAATTAAAGCCGTAGGTCTATCTTTTGTTTTAGGAAAAAATCCTTGTAAAGATTTTGCATAATCGTTGTGTTGCTCTCTGCCCAATACAAAACCTCTTTTTATCATTAACTGATGCACCATTTTAAAGTGTTCTAATTCTTCTAGGGCAATATCAGTCATGTCTTTTACCAATTCAGTTTCTTCTGAATAATTAATAATGATAGAGATGGCATTTGCTGAAGCTTTTTGTTCTGCAAAAGCATGATCTGTTAGTATTTGTTCCAAATTATCTTTAGCAATAGCTGCCCAAGAAGTTTCAGTTTCAAATTTTAATCCAAGCATATGTTATTTTTTATTCCAAGCGATGTCAAAAGTGTCGCCTTTATTTAATTTTTTTGTTAAATCGACTAGTCCAGCTCTATTAATAATATAAATCACTTTTTTTGGCCAAGTTTCTCTAAAGTTATAAGAATTGGGTTTTCCACCAATAGCATTTATAAAATCGATGGCTGTTTTTTCTTTTAATAATATTTCTTTTCCATGAATTTTCACCAAACTGTCCATTTTCTTTCTAGCATCTCGATATACTTTAATGCGACTTTCTCTACCAATGAATGTGGTGACAAAATCGGTTATATTTTGAAGATGAGCCTTGTTTTTTTTCTTGGGATGATTTTGAAAATAACCTAAATTATAGGTGGTTCCTCTAAAAGGAATTGGTCTATAATCTTTCTTGAAACTTTCTGGCCGTTTTTTCCATTTTAATTCTGATGACTTATATTTTTTTATCTCTAAAGAATCAAACAATACTCTATTTTCTTTCAATAGAGTTGGTAAGTAAAGTGGTGGTAGTTGTCTGCTTTTTTGATTGATGTTTAAACTTAGAATATTACCAGAAATTTTACCAATATAACCCTGATTCCAACCAGATTCTAAACCTGCTATTGCCAATAATGAGGCAGGTGGAATATTATTTTTTAAGCAAATTTCAGTTGCTTTTTTAGCAATTCCATTAAAAAAAACTTTCACGTGTTGATATTTTCTTAACGAATGATTTTTCTCTTGAGAAAATAATCCTGTAGTCAGAAAAAGGAGAAAGAATAAGCCTAAAAACTGTAATTTCAATTGGTATTTTTTCATATGCTATATTAAGCTACTAAATTAAGGATAATTTAAAGTAAGAGTCTCAATGCTAATATCTTTTTTCATAACTTTAAATTTTTATAAATAAAACTATGTTAGAGTTAGCTGGAATTATCATTTTAGGAATATTAGCACAATGGTTTGCTTGGAAATTTAAAATTCCGGCAATTCTACCTTTAATTCTTATTGGTTTATTGGTGGGCCCAATTGCTGCTGAATTTATAACCGAGGACGGTTCTAAATGGATAGAACCAATATGGAACGGCAAAAAAGGGCTGTTTCCTGGAGATGGATTGTACTATTTTGTTTCTTTAGCCATTAGTATTATACTTTTTGAAGGTGGGTTAACACTAAAAAGAGACGAAATTAAAAATGTTGGTCCAGTCATTACAAAGTTAATAACATTAGGCTCTGCAGTTACTTTCTTCGGAGCAGGAATTGTAGCTCATTATACCTTTAATTTAAGTTGGGAGCTATCATTTTTATTCTCCGGATTAATCATCGTAACAGGACCTACTGTAATTACACCCATCCTTAGAAACATTCCGTTAAAGAAAGATGTATCAGCAGTTTTAAAGTGGGAAGGTATTTTAATTGACCCGATTGGAGCGTTAGTAGCCGTTTTAGTTTTTGAATTTATAAGTGTAGAAGGAGGAAGTGGTTTTACAAAAACTGCCTTATCAGAATTCGGAAAAATCATTTTATTTGGTACCAGTTTCGGATTTACCTTTGCTCATGGCTTAGCTTTTATTATCAATAAAAAATTAGTTCCTCATTATTTATTAAATGTAGTTTCTTTATCTACAGTTTTACTAGTTTTTGTAGAGTCTGAGGTGTTTGCTCATGAATCTGGACTACTTGCTGTAGTTGTTATGGGGATGGTTTTAGGTAATGGAAAGTTAAAAAACTTAAAAGAACTTTTATATTTTAAAGAATCCTTAAGTGTTCTGTTGATTTCAATCCTTTTTATATTATTAGCTGCCAATATCAATATAGAAGATTTGATGCTTTTGTATAATTGGCAAACGGCAATTTTATTTGGAACCGTTGTTTTTATCATTAGACCTTTAGCGGTCTTTTTGAGTACGTACAAATCGAAACTTAAAACCAATGAAAAAGTATTCATTAGTTGGGTAGGGCCCAGAGGTATTGTTGCTGCAGGTATCGCTTCTCTTTTTGGAAGTAAACTTTTAAAGCAAGGAGTTGAGGGTGCTGAATATATTACCCCGTTAGTGTTTATGATTGTATTAGGAACCGTATTATTAAATGCAACAACAGCCAGAGCTTTTTCTAAATTGGTGGGTGTGTTTTTAAAATCATCTGATGGAATTCTAATTGTAGGAGCTTCTCAATTTTCTAGAATGATAGCCAAGTATTTGAGTAATAATGGGAGAAGAGTGGTTCTAATTGATAGTAATCCTGATCATATTTCTAAATCAAAAGACATGGGTTTAGAAGCTATAGAAACGAATATTTATGATGAAGATATCTCAGAAAACATCGAATTAAATGATGTTGGTTATTTGATGGCTTTAACGGGTAGTTCTGTAGTGAATAAACATGCATTATCAAAATTTTCAGATGTTTTTGGTGAACAAGCTTTTTATCGTCTCATTTCTACAGAAGAAATGAAAAACCCACAGGATAATCCAGAAATGGGCTTGTTTTCACATACAGATGATTATATCAATTTAAGTGAGGTAGTTAGAGACTATCCTCAAATTAATGAAGTAATCTTAAAGTCTAAAGAACATTATTTAAAAGTAATTGAAAAGCTTAACCAAGAAATTAGTTCTATCCCAATTTTTGTAAAAAGTAACGATAATGTTATTCATATCATTCCATCTTATTCAGAAAAAATGAAAGTAGAAGAAGGAAATGTTTTAATGTATTTAGGGAAAAAATTAAAGATTAAAGAGGAAGAAGACGATTAAGTATCAAACTTAAATTTCAATTCTTCTAAACTTTTTTCAGATCCAACTAAGGTCATGGTATCACCCAAACGCATTCTCGTATATCCATGTGAAACTAGTAACTGACCTTTTCTTCGTATCGATAAGACCAATACATCAGAAGGTAATCGTAAATCTCTTAAACGCATTCCGTGGATGTCTTCATTTCTTATTTCAAGATCCATGGTATCCTGACCTTCATCCATACCAAGCAGGAGTGAAGCGGCATTTGGAGAACGAACAAAATGATCTAATAAACTTACCATAGCTGTTGCAGGTTCTATAATTAAGGAACCTAGTTTATGAAATTTCTCGAAGTTTTCACGTTTGTTTAATCGAACTACAACTACGGCAGTTCCAATGTTTTCATAAATTAATTCAGCTAATTTGTAATTTTCTTTATCAGAGAGCATTAAGACAATTCCTTCTGTTTTTTCTAATTCTAAAGGAGCTAGTGTTTCAAAAGAAATTTCATCCATATGAATAAACTCTATATCAGGAACTTTGTTGCTGTCAGATTCTCTAAAACCTACAATTCTAGTTTCCCATTTATGTTTTTCTAATTGCTTAGCCAAAGCAATTGATTGACTCTCAACGCCAAAAATAACAGCATCTCGTGTTCCATCAAATTTTTGTAGGGTTGCTTTGGTGTGACTTTCTTTTACAAAATTTAATGACCATTTAAACAATGGTGGTCCAACTAATTGATTGATAACTATGATAGCTATAATGATGGTTTCAAACTGGGATCCCCAGGCAGGGAATTCATTAGCAATCAAGGTAGCTAAACCTAAAGCAACTCCGGCTTGCGTTAAATAAGGCATCCAAGCAATAAATAAATATTCTTTTGGGTCTTTTGCTGCGTAGACACCAAATAAACCTCCTAAAATCATTGTAATTAGTCGTAAGAAGAAGAGTCCTAAAGCAATACCAAAGACACTCATTAATACTTGTAAGGATAATGAAGCACCTGTTAACGTAAAAAATATGATGTAAATAATAGGACTTATTTCTTCTAATAACTCAGAGAATTCAATTCGATGTTTACTATAATTTGTTAATACAAAACTTCCAATAATACAGATTAGTAAAGGTTCTATTACAAAACCATGGTTGAACATTTCTAATGATTGTATTTCTACAAAATGTGCAAATAAATAAATAGAATATCCAATAATTATTATTAAAAGCTCTTTAGCTAGTTTGGGTATTTTAAAAGAAAAGGGAACTTGTAAAAGTTTTCCTAGAAGGTATCCAATTCCAAATGAAGCTAATAATTCTAAAGCCAATATTCCTAAAAATAGAAAACCAATGGTATCTCCATTAATAAATGCTTTTGCAACAGAAAAACAAATAGCAAAAAGAATAATTACTAAGACATCTTTTACTACTGTAACACCCATTACGGTCTTTGTAAAAGGACCATTAGCTCTCATTTCATTAATCACAGCAATAGCTGATGAGGGAGATCTAGCTACAAAAATAGTTCCAAATAATATAGAGATGGCAATTTTTGACATGCTTGGCAAGTCAGCCATAAAAGGAATCGCATCTGCTATAAAGTAAATAACTAAAGAAGATAAAACAAAAGTGATTACTAATTGTCCAATCGTCATCCATTTGATACTATTGATCCTACTTCTTAAATCATCTAAATACAACTCAGAACCGGCAGAAAAAGCAATAATTGCTAAGGCTATTTCATTTAAAAAATGAAGTTTATCAACAGCTTCCTGTGGTATAAAATTTAAAACAGAAGAACCCGCTACTATTCCAGTAATAATTAATCCCGTTATTAAAGGGAATTTAATTTTCTGAAATACTTTTGAAATTTCGTTTGCAGAAATTGCAACTACTAAAAAACCAACTAAAAAAACAACTAAGGTGTTTGTCGCCATTGAAAAGATTTGACTTAAAAGCTAAAGATATAAATTATTGTTAGAGGCACAAATATTATAAGTCTAATTCAAAAATATCTTTCAATTTTTCCATGAAAGGATTTTTCTCTTTTAGCTTATTGTATTTTTCTTGAGGTGTGTATGCAAACTTTTTTTCTATTGTTTCATTGACAATAACCTCTAGATGCAATCCGAAATTATTTAGAGTTTCACGTAAAAATTTTACAAGTTTTGGTTTTCCAGTTTTCAATTGATCCTCCATCAATTTATTAGGAAGAGAAAATTGAATTTTAAAATTTTCTTCTAAGGTTGGTAAATCGGCAGCTAAGATTGATGCCATACTTTTTTCACCTTTTTTAATTAATAGTTGCTGATAGTGATTCCAAGCTTTTTGTAAGTCTTTTTCAGTAAAATTATCTTTTGGATGATTATCGTAATTTACTTCAATGGTAGTTTTTTTATCTTCCTTTTTTTGATGAACACTCTTTAATGAAAGTGAATTATTTCGTCTTTTAATGTTCTGTAATACAGGTGGTTTAGGAGCTTTAGCTTTTACTTCAAGAACCTTTTCAACGACTTTTTCAATACTCTTTACATTAGGTGTGCTTTCAACTTTAAGGGATTCTTTTTTCACTTTAGAAACCTCCTTTATTAAAGGAGCGAACGATGTGAAAAAGGTTGCCGGGATTATGTA